>Ga0070732_10001156_pt1 | contig 14590 bp, 15 predicted proteins | sample Coa_R1_5_FD_66449 | JGI IMG/M metagenome (GOLD analysis project Ga0070732, IMG submission 66449) | Surface soil microbial communities from Centralia Pennsylvania, which are recovering from an underground coalmine fire - Coalmine... | ecosystem: Environmental > Terrestrial > Soil > Unclassified ...
CAGGAATATGAGCGGTAAACTCGCTCGTTTCAAACTGTGTTGTATACTCATCTATCTCTCATCCCGTTTTCGGAAAGGCGCGGTTTCCGTTCGCTGTTTCAGCGAAGGATTCTTTCTAGTGTCGGAGCCAAGAACCAGACTCTGTTTTTTTGAGCGAGTTCTCCGGCAAGAACTATACTGGTATGCAGAGTCACAAAGGCAGTTTTGAACCCAGACAAATCCAGTTGGGTTCTAGAGCCGAATCTGGCGTGGACTAGAGCCAAGGCTAGGCTTCGACTCGAATTGCCCATTTTCAATTCCGATTTCTAGCTCCAACACATTTTCCATTATCATCTACTTCTTGGGGAGGGGACGGTACGGCTGAGGATAGATGCGGCTATGCGCAGAATGCGTCTCTAGGCTTCAGGCCAAAGCAGGGCTTTTGACCGGCCCCGTACATTCTAGCGAAAAAAAGGTTAGATCTCGAAGCGGTGGCGGCTATCGTACTCTTGGACTCCTCGTCCCTGTCCAGCAAGAAAGATAGGAAGACGAATCTCAAACCCATCTCACTGGTTTCGTTGACGCTTCCAAGTGTACAGAGACATCTCATCTCCATCGCTCGACAACGCTCATATCGATTTATTCGTTTATAACAGTTGCCGAACCAAAGCAGGTGAAACACTGGGGATGGCTGGAGATAGACAGAGCAGGCAACCAGTGTAAGAAAAACACTAAAGGGATTTGCAGCTCAACTCTAAATGGGGACAAGGCGTTTTCCTGTCTGCGCTCCAGTTATTCCTGGAGCGTGTATTGCGATTGCCTAAGATTCATGAAAGACTTGAAGGTCTAGTTTCAGGACAGCGAAGCAACTCTTTCTTCACGGAATTGAGCCACCTCCAATGACGAAAGTCGCGAATGCCTTTCCGACGAACAGCTTAACGGATGATAGCTAGAAGAGCTGTAGGGAGCAGCTCCGGCTGCAGTTCGGAGCACGAGATTTTGACGAGCGCGCTTTGCAAGTTGATCTAGGCGCTCACCCACAAGCGCTTGACGGTCGCCTCTTTCTCGGTTCTAAACCATACAGTTACGAAGGATCGTGTGGGGACCGCAGTACAGTGCGGAACTAACACTGGTCGGTCAGTAGAAACACTTAACGCGAAGACTATCTGGGGCGGCACTTGATTGAGAGCCGTTCCGTTCAAAAACAATGTCGAATAGAATTGGTCCCGTCAAAAGTTGTAGTATGTCGGAGGGTCTAAGCTGAAGCAGTCTTTTTCCGTGCTGTTCCATGAGACCCTCAAAATGCGAGGTTTCGTTTCTATTGTTGCCCTTCTTACCATCTCAGTATCCCTCTGGTTCTACACTGCGGGCGCTATCAAGATCTCCCAATTTCCACCGAACGCTTTCTTCTACCTCAACAATCTTCCCTTCGAATATTGGCTTGGACTTTTCGCAACGTTAGCCCTGTTTGGAGTGAGGGGTTTCGTCAGAGATCGGGCGAGAACTGTTCTTGAGCTTTCAACACTCTTCCTCCTTTGCATGTACTTGTTCGGCCTCACTTCGTTTGTGTTTCAGAATCCGTGGTTCTTGGACACTTATCAACATGAAGGCAACGCGCTGGCGCTTCTGAACTCTGGAGGATGGTACAACGGACCAGTCTGGTACGTCTACCAGTTCCCGGGAACGTACACGTTCTTCGCCGAGCTAACAGCAATCGCGGGAATCGATCCGTTCCAGCTGATGAAATATTATCCCGCAGGGCTCTCTCTTGTTGTAGCCCTTCTTCTCTATTCAACTGTAAAGTCGTACAGTCAGCGATATGCGTTCGTCTCTTCAGCATTTATCTTGGGTGGGCTCTGGTTCCAGCTTCACCTCTCGCCCCAGAGCCTAGAGCTGATACCTTACATTGGACTTCTCTTTCTTCTGATAAAGATCATCGACGACAAACCGCACAGAACACGCTGGATGCTTATCGCCGTCTCGATAACCCCAGTTCTCGTCCTCGATCACCCGGAGACCCCGCTGGTTTTGAGTCTCGGGTTAACCGCGCTCTTCGTTCTCCAGGCGCTGTTCTCACCTGAAAGAATCAGGTCAATCCGGTCAAGTCTCGCGGCGATTGGACCGAATTTCCTCGTGCTTGTAATTGTCACTTTTGTCTGGTGGACGGTGATGGCCTCTGGTGCACTTTCAGTTGTGACGTCAATTGTGAATGGTGCTATTGCTGCGGGTATAGGCGGGCTTACGCGCAGCCCCCAGAACATACCTACCGCCCCGGCACCGAGCTATAGCGTCACTATTCTCTTGCAGGAGGGAATCTCTGGTCTGGTCTGGCTGATTGGCTTGAGCGTGCTTGTCTTCATCAGACGGTTCCAGTTCAGAGACTATCTTCTTGGTGGACTATTCCTTGCCGCTGTTTCTACGATCCCTGTCGCACTCTTCGGGAATGCTGATGTGCTCCAGAGATCCTATCTTTTCGCGCTCTTCCCATGTGGGTTGCTCCTTGCATCGCTGATGGAGCGCGGGAACATTCTGAGATTGAAGGGCCGCGAACTCACTCCCTTATTGGGCAAGGGGCTGATTCTGCTAATTGTTCTCTTCTCGATCACAATGCCTCTCTCCCGTTATGGCCTTGTCTCTTTCAGCTATCTGACTCAATCCTCGTTAGCAGCCTCTGATGCTTCGGCTCCTCTTACGTCGAGTCATTCAATCTTGCTTCTTCACCCGGGCTGGTATGGATGGAGATACTATGCTCCATTCGACGGGTATGAAGGTGCTCTACTTCTGGAGCAGAAGAATATTACAGGTCTTCCCGGAGGTTTCGTGAAGATTAACTCGGAGAGCGAGTACAATCTGACTTACTCGAGAGCCGACAATACTTCTGACTATATTTTGATACCAGACTTTTTCCAGAACCTGTACATTCTAAGATTCGGATCCAACTCGACAAGCTATATTGACCAGAAAATAGCCTTCGAGAACAGCGTATCGATGAACTTCAACCTGGTTTACTCGACCGGCACAGACCGGTTGTATGAGAATCGGGATCTCGGATAGCACCTGGTTGATAGTTTCGTCCGCTATGTTGAAGTGTTGAACCAGACCTGGAGCCATTCTCCAATGGTACTCGCGGTTCCCGGAAATCCGTATTGAAACGATTCAGTGCTAGGGTCAAATGTCCAGAGCTCAAAAATGAGTCTGAAGTTGCGGCCTTCGTTAGCTCCTATCTGAAGCTGGCCGCCAGTCTGTTGGCCATTGATTAGAAGGTTGAGGAACACGACTCCGTTCGCTGTCTGGCTAACATTCTGGACTGTCCAGGAAAAGTCGAGCTTTGACGTCTCGCCTGTTCCAAGAAACAATTGTATTGCAATGAGCTCCGGGACCAAGGCTGCCGGGGTGGTCGTGTTGGGCGACTGAGTGGTCAAGTTTCCGAGTCGAACGATCACCATCGCGAACTGTGCTGCATTCATCATGTTTGCCACTGTAATAGTCCAGTTTGTTGTCTGTGGAGGAGTAATGGTGAAGTTGGCGTTGGGGATGTATCCTTGTAGACCACTGTTTGCATAAACCCCAAGCTCCATGAAAGGCTGCGCTGGCGCCTTGCTGTCAGCGTAGTAGGCTGCTGAGGTGTAGATGGCCGATAGAGATACGAGTAATACGAGAAATACGGGTAGCCTATGCAACATGCCTCGTTTCTCCTAGCTCGATTTTTGACTTGAGAAGCCGCCTCTTTCCGAAGAATCGACGCACTCTGCCCGCTTCAAGAATAACAATGGCTGAGCAGAACGCTAGGGCAATGGCAACCAAGTAGGCGAGAATAGCATGGTCCTGCGAGGCGGTCTCCGCTTGACTGCCTAAGGCTTCAGCTTTCATAGACACGTCGTTGGATAGTGATATTGACTGGAGGGCAGCCGTTGAGTTGCCCTGCTCGGCGATCATTTCGTAGCTGAGGGCCTGATTTAGCTCGTTGATCAACGGCGCTAAGGACTGGTTGGACGCTCCATCTTGTTCGGCGATCTGGACAGCCTTGAATGCCGTTAACAGGCTATTTTTCACCTGTGTTATTTGGTCTGTCTGGCCGGCCTGTCCGGAGACCGTTATTGGCCCGGCAGGCATAAACATTGAAGAGAGCAAGAGGCAGAACAGTAGCGCTAGGAAGGGAAGACGCGAGTATGTCATCGTGAGTCGAGTTGGGTGAGATGATTGAGAGTTGACTAATATAAGGAAGGAGCTTGTCCTCGCGATTGTTCAGAAATATCACCCCTCCTCGGTCGCGGATCTAAAGCGTCGACTGAATGAGGAAGGCGTTCGATCGAACGATGATGATCTCATAGCTGTCATCCGGGATCTCCAAACAACCGGAGCTATCAATCTCCACCCGTTCTCAGTGCCCACCTCCTTCGCCGACTACGTTTCAGATCCTGAGAGATCTTGGTGGATCTACCTGATCATGTTCAGCTCGGCGTTAGAAGCACTCCTCGTCGTTGAGAATGTGCAGAATGGTCCTATCTGGATTCTGAGGCTTCTCTTGGGTCTAGCCCTTCTCGGTCTAATGCCAGGCTACGCAACCGTCCAGATCCTTTTCCCCGGTGACTGGCTCCCTCTACTAGAACAAGCGCTTCTCAGTATCTTCCTGAGCGTCATGATTTCCATTGCTCTAGGAGTTGCTCTTGGCGCCGGCTACCATTTTACCGGCACATCGAGCGTGTTTGCCCTGAGCGTCTACACGATCGTTTCGGTCTTCGTCGCTGGCTATCGGCGATTCTCTCAAATCAGATCCAGCAATCTTCGCTCCGCGCCGGTCAATTAGCAACCCGCGAAGCGGGGCTTTCCTATACTTCTCAGCTAAGCGACAAATCGCTGGAAACCGTCCGTAGATTCAACATGCAGTTTGTCATACCACCGAGTCCTTGGCAAAAAAATCGTTCAGAACAACCCCGAAACAGAAATCAGGGCACACGTTCTGACCCAGGCGAATTCGACGCGTTCACCAGGACGCTGACCCGCTCGATCTTCAAGACGCTTTACCAGACGATACTGCGCCCCGACCTGGAGAATTAGCCCAATAAGGTTTCAACTGGTCAGCACGCCCTCCAGAATCTCCAGAGCTCGTTTACCCGCGACACAAAAGTGGTCTTTGGAGGACAACTCTGTTTAGAATTCGCCCGGAACGGAGCCCGATTCGTGGTCTGAAGGGAGGGGCCCAATACCGCCTTCGTTAGCCCGTTTCGTAAGCGTGAAAGGGCCCTACCGACGATAGGGAACAAGCGTGGATTGATCGAAAACAAAATTATTCCCACGACACGATGGCGGTCTGAACGTTACAAGGATCTTCTCTTTAGTAGTATGTCAACGGTTGACGATCGGCTGTTCGACTGTTTCTGTGCTGCGTCTGTTCTCTTCGATTTTTGTCCAGACGAGTTGTTTGTTTCCCCGCGCTTCTTGGACAAGCGCAGCTAGCATAGTGATATTATTCGATAGGTAAGTGCTGGCGCTTGTTCTCAGGCTGGGAACCAGCGCCGTGACCAGGGCGCCGGCAGCGACTAGGATCGCGATAAGCGGGATAGTAATCATGACTAGGGCGGTCAGTGCTAGGAATACTGGGAAGAGTATTGGATTGATGACGTAGATGAAGAACTCCATTGGAAATATGACTCGGCAGAACACGCTGCCTCCTCGAAGGAGTCCTTTGTGTTTGAGAAATGCTTGAAGAACGTGCTGACCCCGTCTGATCTTCTGCGTAAATCTGACTCTCCAGCCAGGCGGAGCAGGATCAAAGAAGACAACGTCCTCAGCGCTTATCGCGCGCAGTCCTTTCTCCACCATGCATAGCGATGCGCAGGTGTCATCGCCACCAACCCGTGGATCGAAGGGGGATAGTTGACTGCGTCTGAATAATTGAATTTCACCTTCCCCGACGGGGGTACTGTGCAGCTTCGACTCTGCCACTCTTAGCATTCGGTAAATAGACCGGTACGAGCCTTCAACATTCAACGCCGCTGTTCCTCCCGTAGTCGAGATATCGTGGACCCCAGACACTGCTCCAATCGCCGGGTCTGAGAAATATTTCACGCCGTTTGGTAGTGCGTCGTTCCTCCATCGACACTCTGCATCGCTAATGCAGACGAGGTCCCCGGTAGCACGCGTCAATCCTAGGTTGAGGGCGCCCGACTTGCCATTCCTCTTCTCTTCTTCGATGACCAAGCCTCTTAGATGATTCCGCTCGAGGAATTCTCGAGCAATTTGCGCGGTCCCGTCTGTCGAGGCGCTATCTATCACAATCAGTTCCAGCTTATCAGCGGGGTAATTGCTCTGGACTACGTTCGACAGTTTTGACGCGATGACTCCAGCCTCATTGTATGTTGGAATGAGTATGCTTATCGTGGGCTGGGGAGAGGGTTCTAGAGACAGGTGATAATCGCGTTTAGTCCCGATGCGCCTCATCGCCGCGAAATATGCCAGGGGGACGGCGACATGGATTGCGCCAACTGTAATCCACACCGCAAGAAGCAGTTCTATCAAGAGAGAGGCTCCGTTGTGAATCCTTGGTTTCCATAACCCGTCACAAGCTCCGCAACTAGGTCAGATGCTATTCTCGCATCCGAATGTACTAGATCAACTTGATCGTCTCTAATCCTCCAAGAGGTACTCTCCCTTTGGCGCCACCAGTCGGCCAGTTCGCCCATTGTCATGATGTGGCAGTTCGGGTCGGAGACGAAATCCTGGAGCAACCGCTGATACTCGGACAGGTTTTCTCTCAGACCGAGTTCATAGTCGGGATGTATCAGTAAGACGCAGGCACCGCCCAAGCCTCGGACCCAGTTCGAGAGCCGGAGCAACGAGTCAACAGCCACAGACGGTGTTTGTCCGGCGACTCTTATCAGCTGGTGATCTTGGGGAAGCGAGACCGGTATCTCTAGGACCCCGTTCATTTCGAAGGGGAAGACTGTTCCAACGCCGTGTGCGCGCATGGACGTTGGAGAAAGAATCTCCCAGGACGGGCAGGATGAGTCGTATTGGTATCCAGTTTTGGCCTCCGCGAATGTGAGTTCAGGGCTATGCTGGAGCAGTGGGGCACGGAACCCTCGGACCGGTCGCTCAGAAAGTTCTTCAAGAGTGTTCTTACACGATTTCAATCGTTTTACTTTCTCGTTAGTATTCAGGAGGATTAAGCGACCATCGTGCTTCGTGTCGTGTCCTCCAATTTCCCCCGATTCAGCCATTTCACGCAGCGAGCCCTTGGATATTGGGTAACGGTTGCTCGGGAGATTCCAAGTCGAACTGACCTCTAGCTTTCGCTCCACCTCGAGTAAATGAGGAGCACCTTTCTCCAATCCGTACGAGGTTTCCACGTCGTGTGTGACGGCCATTGCGTATGTTTTTCCGCGTCTCCAGAATCTGACTCGTGGAATCGGGCCAGATGACAATACTATGCTGGCCAGAAACAGAGTCCTTAGAAATTCTACTGGGCCCAATTTCTCAGGTGTGAGGAGGCTGACGCCGTGGGATGAGCGGAAAGAACGGTCGCGGATGAATTTGGGTATTGCTTGGTAGGAGAGTGGAAGCTTGGTCGCGATTCTAAATTTGAGACTCGGGCGTTCTTTGAAGCCATCTTGGACTCTGAGAGAGTACTGTCCTATGAGGTCTATCGATAATAGGTGAACTCTGGTACCTTTTAGTCTACTGAAAATCGTAAGATCTCCGCATCGAAGTAATGATTCGAGATTCGGTCCAGAAAATTCGTAGACCTCGGTTTCAATCGAGACTTCGACTCCAGGGGCATAAGGTAGGTCTAGCCGAGCGTGCTTTGAAACGCACTGAAGATTGTATTCTCTCGCGATCTTCTCCGCTTGGGCCGTGCCAGATGGCGTAACGACTATGGGCGCATTGTTCGACTTCTGAGGAAGGGGTAGACTGCCCAACCCAAAGCCTGGGAGTTCAGAGTCCTCCGAGCCAAGTTTGTAGGGTATCTTCCAGAACTCGGCATAGCTTCTCAAAATATTCATCTCAGAGTCGTTGGATCCGAAGAGGGCTATCGGACGAGTCCTTGTGACGACGATCATTCTAGTGTCTTGCCCCGATTTTGAGGAGCACGACAGGTCCCACAATCTGTCGCCAGTCCCTCATCGGAGAAATGTGAGAATAACCCCTCTTGGCCGTGTGAGAGTATGTTTTCGATACCGGTCTCTCCGTGAACCTGTAGCCTAGCGTCAGAACCTTGTAATGAAGATAGTATTCCAGCTCATACCCTTCCAGCCAGTCCTGCCATACGTTGATTCTGGGATCCCTCAACACCGTTGCCCTATACGCCCGGAATCCATTCGTAACCTCGGTGCAGCGGACGCCAGTCAGAAAGGTCCAGACGAAAGGGAAGAGTCGAGTGAACACTCCCCTCAGGAAGGGGGTCTTCTCTCCTCGTCCTCCAGGAAGGAACCTTGAGCCTTGGACATAGTCATAGCCTTCTTCGACGATAGGCCGCATCAGCCTTGGTATTTCTCTGGGATCATCTTTCCCATTGCCGGCCATCACGACAATTATGTCGAAGCGTTGAGACATTGCATATTCATATCCTTCGCGGATAGCAGAGCCTACGCCCCGACGAGCCGGGTTCTCGATTATTTTGACAGGCGTCCCTATACGACTGCTGGCATCATCGATTTCCGCTAAGATTGCAGGGTTTGGATCGTCCACGACCAGGCAGATCTGATCGACCGGTCCCATATCGAATCTCTGGAGAACGCGACCAATTTTTCCAACTTCGCGAAATACTGGAATGATAGCGACGGATTTCATCGCCTGGTTCTCCGACCTTGCGACTCGCTGTGACGAGGATGACTAGGGGGAGGTCTAGAGCCAACCACTCTCGCAGGCACGCCTACTGCAACTGCATTGTCTGGAATATCCCTTGTGACTACCGACCCTGATCCGATGAGAGCGTTCTCACCTATCTGCACGCCAGGGTTGATTGTGCTACCAGCGCCGATCGACGCGAAACTCTTCACTCTCGTGTTGAGTCGGGTCCACTCTCCCTGCGCTCTTGGACGTTTGTCGTTTGTGAACGTCACATTTGGAGCGATGAACACATTGTCCTCTATGACGACCCCCGTGGGGATGAAGACGAAGGGCCGAATCTTACAGTCGTCTCCAATCGAGACTCCTTCCTCGATATAGACGAAAGAATCGATTTTCGTATTTTTTCCTATCTTACAGCCGTAGAGGTTGACCTGATCGTAGATCCGCGCATTCTTACCAATTTTGGTTTTCTTTACGATCGAGAATTTCGTGTTAGTCATTGCCTAACCGGAATCTCCGGCATAATAGGCAATTGGACTGGTATAGTTCTATCTTGAAACATGGACTCTCGCGACGCCTCAAGCAATGAGACAACGCGTGCTCCGAGCATGCCGTCCGAGTGGTTAGAGTATGTTGTGGAATCGCGACTATTCCGGATACAGTCCGCGAAGTGGATAATCTCGCTCGCTATCGTGTTGCTCGGCAAGACCGGGATCTCACGTCTCCCACTAGAGTCCTCCACAAACAGCTTCTGGCTCATACAGTCGAGGAATGCCATTCCATTGCTCCCGACAATTGCAACCTCTCTCCTCTTGTCTCGGTCGAGCCAGCTTACTTCGATGTGAGCCATGAGACCGCCCTTGTGTTCTCCCGTGATGAACGCGACTTCCTCGTTCTGCTTTGTCCGGTAGCCTCGTCCTTTGCACGAGATCTTCTCAGGCCACGCGTCGAGAGCGTAGTTGCAAATATCGAAGGGATGCGGCGCTAGATCGGTAATAACTTCACGTTGGAGCTGAGGATTCATGAATCCAGTCCACCTAAAGTCCACGTAGTAAGGCTCGCCAATCTCTCCTTCAGCGATTACCCGGCGGAGCTCTCTCACACCATTATTGAATCGATGAATGTGGCCGACAGATAGGACGCACTTGTTTTCAGCTGCGAGCCTTACAAGTTCGTAGGACTCTACCGTTTTGAGTGTAAGCGGTTTTTCGACAAGAATATTCTTTCCAGCTCTCAGGAATCGAGATGCAATGTCGAAGTGTGTTCCGTTCGGAGAGGCGATATGCACCCCTGAGAGGGATGGGTCCTGCACCAGGTCTTGATAGTCGAGACGATAATCAATGCCCGAACCAAATTCCTGCTGGCATTGAGCTAGAGAAGCGGGAGAGCTATCCACCACGGAGTGGAGTTCGATCTGGCCTGTGCTTCGGCCTATTTCGAGGATTTCACGTATGACCTTTCTTCCCCAGTAGCCGGAGCCGATGACCGCGATTCTGAGAGGTGTCATTTTCTGAGAAAACCCGATTGGTTTGAACGCCTAACTTTGATAGTTACTACGTGCAGAGCGTAGCAAGAAGCAAGCCTTGAGTCCTTCCATCCGGTTTTGGAGAGACTTGCACATCTGGGACATTTTCTACTGCAACTAAGGAGTGCCCCTTGCCTCTCCCTTCTTAACCTTCTCGATGACCCGCCATATTCTTCTACAAAAACATGTCCGCGGATATGTTAAGATACCATTCAAATATTGTCAAATTGGTTCAAAAATCGGGCGTAGGCCCACTCCGACAGTCCCAATTGAGGAGAAAGTTGCTATTACTCTCTAGCCATCAGAGCTTGCACGGTTAGCCTGACTGATTCTCGACTGTCATGTGTCGGTGTCCAGCCTCTCGTCTTGAGTTTGCGGATGTCGAGGAGCATGTTCTTCACATCTCCCACCCAGCCGCGGCCGTCGCTTAGCCCGCCTGCGAGTTTGAGTTTGACATTCTTCAAACCCATAGTGTCGATGACTGTTCTCCCAATCTCCATAGCGCTGATCTGGTCTTCGGATCCCACATTGAATACTTCGACCGGGCCTTTGGAGGTCCCAAGCGATACCATAATCGCCTTTATGCAGTCATCTATGTAGGTGTAAGACTTTACTTGTTGTCCGTCGCCTAGGATTCGAAGCTCTCGTGGCTTTTCGACTAGTCTAGTTACGAAGTCTCTGACCACTCCATGTGTGCTTCTTGGGCCGAGCACATTTGCAAACCGGAGGATTATTCCCAGTTTGTTGAAGGTGTGACAGTAGGAGCTGACCATCGCCTCACCCGCCAATTTGGACCCGGCGTAGATCGAGATAGGCTCCATTGGAGCATAGTCCTCGGGAGTGGGACGGAGTTTTGCATCTCCGTAGACCGCTGAGGTTGACGCAAAAACGAATGTTTTCGCGTTGCTAGTTGCAAAGGCTTCCAACGCACAATATGTGGCGGAAACGTTTTGTTGAAAACACTGGCTCGGATTGTTGAGTTCCATTCGCACCTCGGGATTGGCAGCAAAGTGAAAGACCACATCACAATCGCGGATAATCTGTTTGACTCTCGCAATCCGAGTACAATCGCCGGAAACAAGTTTGAATTTCTTCCGCGGGACTCCGATAAGATCGGATAGGTTCTGTCTTCTCCCGACACTCATATTGTCGTAGGCGATCACGTTCCAGCCTTTGCCGATGAGGTCCTCGCAAAGGCTCGAGCCAATGAAGCCCGCGCCCCCGGTCACTACTGCCTTCAACTGTCAACGTCTCCTCGTGAGCATAATGACCCGTTTGGGGACATATTGTTAAACAAATTCGTATCCGAGGATATGTCTGGATACATGACTAGCAATGAGTCATGAGGTTCAAGAACGGAATAAATATGCGCCGGCATGAATAACATTAGCAGGAGAGTCGGCGCCTTCTTGGACAGCATAACATACGTGAGCCCTCGGTATCCTCCCTATGTGGGAGGGGTAGAGACCCACGTATCGCAATTAGCCAGGAGGGCGACCAAACTATTCGACGCAGTTTCTGTAATCACGACAGATTCCTCTGGGCATCTTGCTCCCGCTGAGAGGACCAAGGATGGAGTCTTTGTGTATAGGTTGCGAGCCTTTGCTCCCGAGGAGAACTACCACTTCCTGCCTCTCTCCGGTCTTTTCAAGCAACTGAGAAAAAGCAATCCGCAACTCTTGCACATTCATTCCATTCATGACGTAACTGGGCCTATGGCGGGCTTCATGGCAAGACGGAGCGCGATTGTCTTTACTCCGCATTTTGTTGGAAGAATCAATTCAGGCCTGGGAAGACTATTCTTCCCCGCCTACCAGTCCGTGGTACGCAGGCTGATTCCACGAGTCGAAAAAATCATTTGCACAACTCATTTCGAGGCCGATCTGATGGCGAGCAGATTCCCGGAAGCCGGGACAAAGATAGTCATCATCCCGAATGGGGTTGACGCTGAGTTTAGGGACGAACACCGGTGGACAGAACCAGCTGAACCCAGAATTCTCTACGCAGGCCGTCTTGAGAAATACAAGAACGTGGACAAGATCATAAGAGCGTTCTCACACTTACAAGAGAAGCACGAGAGCCTCAGACTGACAATAGTTGGACGCGGCCCATTCAAGGAAGAACTGCAGCGCATGGCATCGTCTCTCAAGCTCAACGGAAATACCGAATGGCTCGAAGGAATTTCACGCGACGAATTGTTTACCCTATACTCGTCGAGCACCGTGGTCGTCATTCCCTCAGAGTCGGAGAGCATGGGGGTCGCCGCGACGGAGGCAATCGGAGTCGGAACACCAACCATCGTAGCAAACGCTTCCGGACTCGCTGAGTTTGTACAAGAAGGCCTGGCCCAGCCTATTGAGCCTCCGGTTGACGCTGTGAAGCTTGCCGCTCGAATCGAGGAGGTCCTCGAAAATCCCGGTAGTTATTCGCCCAGCAAAACCAAATCGGCACTCATCAAGTCTTGGGACGAAGTTGCTGAGGCCACATTCAACGTCTACAGGTCTATTCTGGTCTAACGAGAGAGGGAACAAGGGTGCTTAGTTTTCTTGAAGATGTTGGAATCGTAAAGACTGCCCGCAGAGAAGCGGAGTCAGTTCTTCTGGCAAAGGCCCTAATGCACAACCAGCAGATTCATCCCACCGACAAAGAACGGTTCCTAGCTCTCGCGAAGTCAAACAAGGTCTTTCTGAGAGCTGCTGCTCTGATCAATGCTCCGCCGACAGCCGTGGCCAAGGCCAAGGATGAGGCTGCTGATGCGATGAAACTCTACGAGATGATGGGCGGCGCTTTCCAAAAGGTCGGCATCTCGTTCGTTGTGCTAAAATCGTTCGACTCGCTACCGGACATGGGACACGATCTTGACTTTCTATTGCCGGACCCAAGAGAGTTTAAGGACGCACACGATTTGCTCATGGAGAAGTTCAAAGCAGATCCTCAGCCGCTTACTCATTGTGACAAGCTTCTGGGCAAGTTCAGCTGTTTCCTTCCGGGTTTCGCACATGATTTCGAGATATATCCTACAATAAGCCAGCTAGGCGAGCAGCATATGGATCCAGCCCGTCTTCTCAAATCTCGAACGATCCAGACAGTCGACGGGCAGAGGGTCTGGGTCAACAGTGACCCGGATCGCGTGCTCGTGAAAGTGATTCACGCAATGTTTCGGCACAACTTTCTCAAGCTCACCGATGTCGTAGATTTTACGCGGCTAATCCAGAATTGTTCAGACGAGGAGATTCTTGGCCGGGTCGAACATGCAGGGATTCAGGAAGCCTTCATGTTCTTCATGGAGACACTCCTCCGATTCCTTAAAGCGACTGACGTTCAGAATGCACGTTTTACAAAGCTCGAACGGGCTACGACCATGAGGTTTGGACCAGACAGATTGGGTCTTCTAAGAAGAGACCGGCTCGTGCTACCGTACCGAATTCCAACGCTTGCTATAATCATGCTCTTTCTGACAAAGGGTGCTAGAGCGGCATCGGGAGGCAAATGGAAGTCAGCGCTCCTTTGCCTCGCCACTCCTCCACTACTGTTACTTGACTTCGTGAACAATGTTTTCGGAAACAAGCTCTTGCTTCGGAGAATCTGGTAAGTGAGAACCATTCTGGTAACTCTCAGCGGTACTCACGGAAGTGGGAAATCTACAAACGCGGGCAGAGTCTACTACCTTCTCAACGAGTCTGGGAAGAGATTCTCCTACATCAGACACCAGGACCTACTCGACCCATTCGGTTTCATAGTCAGACGAATGGCGAGGGTTCTGCGCCTCGACGTAAACTACCTAGAGGGGTCGACTCCGGTCAGACTTCTCTGGTCCCTATACTTCATCCTAGTCTACTATCCCCTTCTCGCTGGGGGAATCGGAATCAGGCGTCGCTTAGGCTACAACGTTGTCACCGACAGATATCTGTATGACTTAATCGTCGGGTTCTGGGGAGTCCAGAAACGAGTCCCGATCGAACATCTCCTCGTCTGGGTTCTTCCTCATCCCGACATTTCCTTTGTTTTCGACGCGGATGAGAAAAGGATTCTCTCCGACAGGCCTGAGCACACTGCTGAATTCATTCGAAACGAGAAACGAATATACAACTCGCTCGCTGCCCAGTTCCATCTCACGACGATCAGCACTTCTGAATCAAAGCAGATGGTCTGGCAGCGTGTCGTGACCGCCATAGAAAAGTGCATGAACGGGGTCCCTTCCAACACACAAAAAAAGGAACAAGTCAACAATTGAAGGCCCTGATAATAGGACTGGACTCTGCTTCCCCCCAGTTCATCGACAAATGGATCGACCTG
>Ga0070732_10001157_pt1 | contig 14589 bp, 13 predicted proteins | sample Coa_R1_5_FD_66449 | JGI IMG/M metagenome (GOLD analysis project Ga0070732, IMG submission 66449) | Surface soil microbial communities from Centralia Pennsylvania, which are recovering from an underground coalmine fire - Coalmine... | ecosystem: Environmental > Terrestrial > Soil > Unclassified ...
CCGGTTTCGAAGACGCGCTACAACCGCATGTCGGCTCCGGCGCAGAGGGCTATCGTGAAATCGATTCAGCGCATCATGTCACCCTTGCCCCTGAAGAAGGCCCCGCTGGCGAAAGCGGAGCGAAGTCTGGAACGGCTGGAGAAGCTGATAGAGCTGTTTGAACCGTTTATTCTGCTTAACGAGCACGATTTTTCGGCGGACAACATCGAGAAATTGTCATACGCGCTGGCAGCCGATGAGCGCGAGCAATTCGGTTACAAGACGCGGTCGCTGGATTGGTGGGAATACTGGATCAACATCCACATTCCAGCGTTGCGCCGCTGGACCTACCCGCTGATCGAAGGGCGGCCGCTGGAGGCGCGCGCGCCGCGCCATTTCCAGCTCACACCTGCAAACGGAGAAGCCGTAAAGACGGGAACGAACGGAGGCACGTGGCAATATTCCTGACCGGCTCGACGGGATATATCGGGGCGCACGTTGCCGCCAACCTCCTGCAAGGTTACGGCGCCTCCCTGAACCTGCTAGTGCGCGCTCGCGATCCACGGGAAGCCGAGCTGCGATTGTGGCAGGCGCTGCAGTTGCATCTGGATTTTCAGCGTTTCTACGAGTTCCTGCAAACGCGGGTGCGGATCTTTTGCGGTGATCTCACGTCGCCGGGTTTTGGCCTGAACCGCGATGAATATGACCGTCTCGTCCATACCACGGATTCGGTGATCCACTGCGCCGCGTCGCTAAACCGCAAATCGGAGAAGAGCTGCCTTAATGTGAATCTGCGCGGCACGCTCGAAGTGCTGACCCTGGCCCGGCACGCCGAGCATTATCACGGACTGCGCCGCTTCAGCCTGGTCAGTACGGTCGCAGTCGCTGGACGTCGTAAGGACGAAGTGGTAACCGAAGATCACGCGATTGAGTGGGATCGATCGGATTACGATCCTTATGCCCGCACCAAGAAATTCTGCGAGCACATGCTGCGAGTATTGCTGCCCGACACGCCAAAGACGATTTTTCGTCCCAGCATCGTGCTGGGCGACAGCCGCTATCCGGAAACCACACAATTCGACATGGTGAAAGCCTTCGTCTTCCTTGCGGGATTGCCAGTGTTGCCATTTCGTTCGAGCGACAGGATTGACATCGTCAACGTGGACTTTGTCGCCGATTCAATCGCAGCGCTGCACCAGAAAGACGAACCGCGCTATGACACGTATCACCTTTCGTCGGGCACTGAATCGCAGACCTTTCGTCAAGTGACTACGGCCCTCGCTGCCGCGCAGCAGAAGCGAGCCCCAGTGTTCCTACCATTCACCGAGAAGCCTTTCGCCGGCTCCGTCAACTTTCTATCGAACCGCAAAGGACCGTTGGGTTATGGGGCGTCGTTGATGAAAGTGTTTATGCCCTATTTGGTGTGGAACACGGTATTCGAGAACACGCGGGTGACCCTGGAACTCGGACGCAAGCCGGTGCCATTTTCGCAATACAGCTATCCACTGCTAAAGTTCAGCCGGGAGAATCAGTTCCAGTACGATTACCGGCCCTGGCCGGCAGCGGCGGGAGGAACTGCCGCATGATGGATTTTATTCTGGAGGCATGGGTCAGCACTTCGATCGAGCGCGCGAAATTAGGATGGATGCTGGGTGGAGGCAAGCCCTGGAGTCCGGGCGAAAAGCTGAAGCTCCTCTTTGCTGGCTACAACGGCACGCGCAACATGGGCTCCGATGTGCGGGTCAATGAGATGTTGCGGCAGATACGCCACATCCTTGGCAACGAGCGCGTGGACTTCAGCGTGATGAGCCAGAATTTCGAGCGGTCGAAAGGTTATTTCGAGGGATCGAGGCAAGTGTACCTGCCAGACATTTTTCCTCCCTTCTTGTCCGATGAAGTACCGAAACATCACGGAGTGGTTGCGTGCGAAGGATCCATGTTCAAGAGCAAATTCGCCAACGCTTTGACCACAATGATGATTGGATCGTTGGGAATTGCCACGGCCCAAAACAAGCTCTCGGTTGGTTATGGAGCAGAAGCGGGACACATGGACCCGGTGGTTGCGAAAATGTGCGGCCGCTATTGCAAGCAGTCCTTCATCATCACGCGCAATGAAGAATCGCGGACGATTCTGCGCGAGCTCGGCGTACCCACCGAACTAGGCACGGACACAGCTTGGACCTTCGAGCCTTCACCTGCCGCATACGGCCAGAGCATCTTGCGGCAGGCCGGATGGGACGGGCACACTCCGGTACTGGCGGTTTGCCCGATTAATCCTTTTGAATGGCCGGTGAAAGCGTCAGTCGCGAAGTATGCGCTGCACGGGCTGACCGGCGCGTATAAACAGAGCCACTACCGCACGGTGTATTTTCATAATTCAGGTCCGGCAGCGGATCGGGCTTACCAGCACTACCTGGGAGCAATTTCCAACGCGCTCGATGCGTTTCGAAAAAAGCGAAAAGTGTTCGTGGTTCTTGTCGCGACCGAGCGTCTGGATGCGCGTCCGGCAAACCGCATTTCGACGGAGCTTGGGGGTGTTCCAGTGTTGACCTCGGATCAGCACAACATGTATGAACTGGTCAGCATTCTCCGCTCGTGTCACATGATGGTATCGTCGCGCTACCACGGTATTGTGACCTCTATGCCCGCATTGGTGCCGTCGGCAGGTATCACCATGGACGAGCGTATCCGCAACCTGATGCGCGAGCGCGGGCATGAAGATCTTCTGATGACCGTCGACGATCCCGATCTGGAGCCCAAGCTGCTTGCGGCGCTGGAGAAGCTGGCAACCGAAAGCGAGCGCATCTCGGACGGCATCGCCCGCACCGTGGTAAAGAATTTGAAGGTGATGGCGCGCATGGGAGTGTATTTCGAAGAAGAAGTGCAGCGGCGATATCCTGATTTTCCCACCCGAGAGGGCGAGTGGAGTTGGGAGGATTACCTGCCGCCCATGAACGCTTCGCTGCGGCAGATGGTCGCGGCTTATAGCTGATTGGCTCGCTTTTTCGGACACGCCATTATGCCCTTTGTTGGCGAGATATTTTCACAACTGAAAGCGACAGCAAACACCACGGTCCTGCAGGAAATCCGTGATGGCCAAATCACGGGAGTTACCGGCGCCGAGTTGCTCGAATTGGTCCACCGGGCGCGGACATTTCTGGTTGCAAAAGGACTGAGCAAAGGTGACCGCTGCGGCCTGCTGGCGCCCAACAGCATTCGCTGGGTTGCCTTGGATCTCGCCATCATGGCCGAGGGATTGATCGTCGTTCCCCTTTATTCGCGGCAGGCGCCCGCCGAACTCGTAGCCATGATGAAGGACTGCACTGCGTCGCTGGTCTGTTGTGGGGATGAGGCTCTACGGGATGGGATTCGGCAAAACTGGCCGCAAGCCCCGCCACAGTTTCTCTTCGACGAGATCTTTGCAGGCGGGACAGGCGTTTCCCTCGACCGGCCGCAGGTGCGCGACGCCGATCCTGTGACCATCATTTACACGTCAGGGACCTCCGGCGAGGCCAAGGGAGTCGTGCTCACCGCGGCAAATGTGGGATTCATGCTGGGGTGCACTTCGGCTCGGCTGGAACTGCTGATGCAAGGCCGAACCGGACAGGATCGAATCTTTCATTACTTGCCGTTCAGCTTCGCGGCCTCGTGGATCGCGCTGCTGACCTTCTTGCGTCGCCAGAGCCTGGTGACCCTGAATACAGATTTGGCGAAGATTGCAAGCGATCTGCGGGCCGTGGCTCCCGACTATTTTCTCAATGTTCCGCAATTGCTGGAGCGCATGCGGCGCGCCGTCGATGAACAGCTTTGGCAAACCGGAGGGGTGGCACAGGCCATTTATTCGCGTGCCAAAGGAGCATGGGTACGCAGACAGGAGAAGAGTGCAAAATTGCTCGATGGACTCTGGCTGCAGTTGGCCGACGCACTTGTGTTTCCCTCCATTCGGAAGAAGATGATCGGTTCGCGGCTCAAAGCGCTGATCTGCGGATCAGCCCCGTTGAATCCAGAAACGCAGCTTTATTTCATGATGCTCGGCATTCCAGTGTTGCAAGTCTATGGGTTGACCGAGACCACCGCGATTTGCACCATGGACGATCCCCGCGACGTGCAGCCGGGCCGGGTGGGGCCGGCGATTCCTGGTATCGAAATGCGGTTGGCCGAGAACGATGAAATCATCGTGCGGGGCCCGAATATCTTTCCGGGTTATTGGAATCGCCCGCAGCAGACAGCTGAAGCGCTCCACGATGGCTGGTTTCATACCGGCGACCAGGGCGAGATCAATGCTGCGGGGAACTGGCGTATCGTCGGCCGCATCAAGAATGTGATCGTGCTCGGTTCCGGCCATAAGATCTCGCCGGAGGCGATTGAGGATCAGATTGCCCAACAGATCGCGGGCGCACAAGTGGTTGTTGTTGGCAACGGCCGCGGGTATCTCTCGCTGATCGTCACGGGCAATGCGTCCCGTGAACAAATTCAGCGGGTTCTCGATGCGGTGAATCCGCAACTGCCGCATTACAAGCAAATACGGGCGTTTTGCCTGCGCCCGGAGCCGTTCTCGATCGAGAACGGAATGCTCACGGTCAACGGCAAGCTAAAGCGTGACGTGATTGCGGCGCGAATGAGAGAAGAAATCGAACAGATGTACGAGACGGCTAAAACGGCATGACATCCTCGTCACCATCCTCCTACGAAGGCCAATCATTGTCCTGGGAGTTGAAGGATGGCGCCATTGAGTTGGCGCTGCATCGTGCTCCGTGCAACGAGCTGGGGTCGCTGACACTTGGCGAACTTGAGAGATTCGCGACAGCGCTGGAGGGGTCTCTCCAGTCCCAGGCGCACGCTCTCATCATCTATAGCCGGCAGCAGCCGGGTTTTTGTGCGGGAGCGGATTTGCACGAACTCTATGAACGCTCTCACGCAATGGATCGGGCAGAGGCACTCAAGGGGGTGCGGGATTTTCTGGAGCGGATTCATCGCGTGCTGAACGTGATCGATGCTGTGCCGCTCACGACTATTGCGGCTGTTCACGGAGTGACGTTTGGAGGAGGATTCGAGCTGGCGCTGGTTTGCGACCTTATCATCGCGGATAAGATGGCGCGCTTCTGTTTTCCGGAACTGCGTTTGGGCCTGGTCCCAGGCTTCGGCGGAATTCCGCGGCTGAAGCGCGACTTGGGCAACGCGATTGTGCGAGATTTGTTGCTCACCGGCCGGAGCTTCAATGCAACGAAAGCACAGCAGATCGGTTTGGTGGCCCAGATCGTGGGCGAAGGGCAGGCCTTGCAAGCCGCGAGATCTACGGCTTCGCAGTTGGGGAAGTTCGATCGGGCCACGGCAATCGCCGCCAAGCGATTCATCAAACCGATTCCGCGCGAGGAACTGAAGCACGAAATTGATCTGTTCTGCGAATTGTTTGCCCAGCCCGCCGTCGAGGCCGGCTTGAAGAAGTTCGTGGAGAGCAGCGATGCGCAGCCGTACTTGCCCTAGTGTCGCGCATTGCGTGGCGCTTAACGGGAATGAGGACTCGCAGGCTCAGATTCTCCCGATTCGTTCCGTTAATGGGCCAAGAAGATTGACGAAGATTCATTGACAACACTACTGAGCTGCCGATTGTTTTACTCTGGAATTGACTGTTATGCCGAATGCCAATGAAACGCTGAACGAGATTCTGAATCTTGCGGCCACCCACTTTAAGGTGCCACGCGACAAGCTTTCGCCCGATGACGATTTCTTCAAAACTCTGGGGATCGACAGCTTGCAGACTCTGGAATTGCTGACGCGCCTGGAGCATCACTTCCAGGTTGAGTTGCCGGACTACGAACTCCAGGGCGTGAGCGATTTCCGCACGCTGGCGAGCAAGATTCAAACAAGGTTGTAGGGATAACTCTGTTTAAGACGCACCGACCTTGCCTGTTCTATGGTGAAATAGCCTGTTAATGCTCGACCTCCAACAATACACCTGCCTGGGCGCGGCTTTGCGAGATGCTCTCGATCGTTTTGGCCCAGAGACTTGCCTTATCGAAGCGGACCGCGATCGCGAGAAAACGCGGTTGACTTACTCCGATTTCAAAGAGATAGCGCTGCCTCTGGCTCGAGCTTTGGAAGACGCAGACTTCGATCCTGGCGACCGCGCAGCCATCATCATGACGAATCAGTCGAAGTGGCTGATTTCGGCATATGCGATTTTGTACTGTGGCGGCGTCCTCGTTCCTCTGGACTACAAGCTGACCGCTGCCGAGCAGTTGCAACTGTTGGCCCACTCGAAAGCCAAGTTGCTGATTGTGGAATATTACCTGTGGCGCGCCATCACGCTGTCCCCGGATTTCCAAAGCATCAAGACGAAGACCGTCCTGGTCACCGAGGCGCCGCTGGGAACTGACCTTTGCGGAGCCTTCCGATGGGAGGATTTCAAGCGCAAAGGCGCGCCGGATTTTGTGATGCGAAAGAAGGACGACGTAGCCTGCATCGTCTATTCTTCCGGGACGGGAGGGCGCCCCAAGGGATGCGTGCTCACCCACGAGAATTATCTGGAACAATGCCGGGCGTTGACTGCGTGGTATCCGTTCTGGCCGGGAGTCCGCTATCTCAGCATTTTGCCCACTAACCACGCCATCGATTTCATGGTCGGATTCATTGGCCCCTTCGTGTGTGGCGCCTGCGTTGTGCACTTGCGGACGCTGCGCCCGGAATTTGTGCGCGATGCCTTCGTACGTTATCGCATCACCTACGTGTCTCTGGTTCCTATGATCGTGAAGAACCTGGAGCGCGGCTTGCGCGCCAAGTTCGACGAGTTGCCCTCATGGAAACGTTTTTTCCTGGATCCTCTCATCGGCCTGAACAAGCTGCTGACTCGCCGCCGTCCCCGGGTGAAGCTTAGCCGGAGCCTGTTGCCAGGGGTCCATCGCGGGTTTGGTGGGGAGCTTCTGGCGATCATCACCGGCGGAGCCTTCATCGAGCCGCAAACCGTACAGTTCTTTTATGATTTAGGAATTCCTGTCATCAATGGATACGGGCTCACCGAGGCAGGCACCGCTCTTACCCTGAATGATCTGAATCCGTTCCGAGCCGACACCGTAGGCAGGCCGCTTCCCGGAGTCGAGTTACGCATCCTGAATGCTGATGCGGAGGGGGTGGGCGAGGTCGCTGCGCGCAGCAAAACCGTTATGTCTCACTATCTTGATGACCCGGAGCTTACGCTGGAGACGATCGTCGACGGCTGGCTGCTCACCGGCGATCTTGGCCGGTTCGATGGTCAAGGCCATCTGCAGCTCTTTGGCCGCAAGAAAAATATGATCGTCACCCAGGGAGGGAAGAACATTTATCCGGAAGATATCGAGACCGCCTTCGATGGATTGCCGGTGAAAGAATATTGCGTCTTCGCGGCGAACTATATCTGGCCGAAGAAGGAGCTGACCCAGGAGACGCTGGTGATTGTGCTTCGCCTGGAACAGAATCAGACGGTCGACAGCAAGTTGTTGGAGGAGATCTCTGCGCGCAACCGGCGCCTGCCAGACTTTAAGCGCGTCTCGGCATATCTCGTTTGGGATAAGGATTTCCTCCGCACCGCTTCCATGAAGATCAAACGGCAGGTTTTGGCGGAGGCGATCGGTAGGGCGGCAAAGCAGAGCGACATTGTGCAGTTGTAGTTGCCAATTCTGGCTCCCATCGCAATCCAGGCAGGAATGCAGCAATCATTTCTCGCGATCGTGAATCCGGCGGCGGGTGGCGGGCGAACCCGAAAACTTCTCGCTCCCGCAATTGAGCGGTTGCGCGATGGAGGTGTCGCGGTAGAAGTAATCGAAACTCGCGTTCCTGGAGAGGCAACGCGAATCGCTCGTGACGCTTACGCACGCGGTGCCCGTCAGTTCATCGCCGTTGGCGGCGACGGGACGTCTTATGAGATCGTGAATGGCCTGTACCCACAGGCGAGCGGCGGCGAGCGGCCGACCCTCGCCTTCCTACCCCTGGGCACAGGCAATTCCTTCTTGCGGGACTTCGGCGATCGCGGCGTCGAATATGCCATTGAATCTCTGCTGGCGGGGCGGCGTCGTCCGTGCGACGTCCTGCGCATGAAACATCGTGAAGGTGTGCTCCACTACATCAACCTGCTAAGCATGGGATTCAGCGCTGATGTTGCCACATTGCGCGCCCGCCGCTTCAGCCGCTGGGGAGAATTCGGGTACTTCGTCTCGATCTTTCTTACGTTGGCTCGATTCAACCGCCGTCCGTTTCCTGTGCGGACCGAAGGCCATCAGCAATTCGATCGGCGTCCTTGCCTCTTTCTCACATTCAATAACAGTAAATTTACCGGCGGGACCATGATGATCGCCCCCAAGGCGGAAGTGAATAGCGGCTTGATCGAATATGTCCGCTGGGGGCCCATCGGCCGCTTTGGATTGATCCGCAATCTTACCGGCCTCTATGACGGAACCCACATCAAGCATCCGCTGGCTGAGAGGAACGCCGTGCCGCGGGTGCAATTTGCTTTAGAGGCACCGGTCGATGTGATGGTCGACGGCGAGGTATTGACCCTGCATTGCGAGGAACTGGACGTGCTTCCGGGCGCGCTCCACGTGGTTGCATGAGAGCCGTGATATAAGGACTGAGCTTATGTCGGAAGAGCGAAGGAAACGGCAACAAGAGCGGACGGGGCGAACCTCGGGGAACGCAAAGTTCAAGAAGCTGGGGGGGTGGGCTATTTTTGTTGGGCTGATTGCAATCATCTATTCAGCGATTTGGTATCACAGAAATCATCGCTACGACGACTTCGCACGATGCCTGGCATCGAAGCAGGCCAAAATGTACGGCCTCTACTGGTGTCCGCATTGCCTTGATCAGAAAGAGATGTTCGGCCGATCGTTCCGCTACGTGCCCTACCAGGAATGCGCCATCAAGGGCTCGCGCGACGTAGTACCCGAGTGCAAGGTTGCCGGCGCGGCCCACTTCCCCAGTTGGCAGTTCGCGGGTGGTCCGTTGCATGAGGGGGTGCTCTCGATGGAGGACCTCAGCGGCCGGACTGGCTGCAGCCTGCCGTAAGTTCTATGATCCCTCCAACGGAAGTCCGATCCAGTCGCGCGGCAATTCGGCGGAAACTGTTTCTCGCCATCGCGCTGCTCTCGCTGCTGGGAATGATCGACTCTGCCATCGCCTTGCAGCGCCACTATGCGAAATCAGCCACGACTTATTGCGATATCGGAGAGCAGTTCAACTGCGATGTGGTGAATCGCAGCGAGTATTCCAGCATCATGGGACTTCCAGTAGCCGCGATCGGGATTGCAGGATACGGCGCGTTGCTGGTACTGGCCACACGGTTCCGCAGGCGGACTGAAACGCCCGCGCGTTTGCTGTTTGCAGCTGGAGCGGGATTGGCCCTTGCTTTGTATCTGACCTATATCGAGGCGTACGTCCTGACCACCTGGTGCATCCTATGTTTGATTTCCCTGGGAGTGATTTCCATGATCACATTGTTCGCTGCATGGATAAGATTTGGGAGGGTCGGGGGGGACCCCGCTTCGGGCCCTTGAGAATCTGCGCCTACGGCACGGCTGGAAGCCGTGCCCCTTCAAAGCGGCACCCAGCGAGGGGTCTTTCTGCAGCCTGCTAACAATGCCCTAATGCCAGAAATCTCAAGAGCTGAAAATCCTGCGAGCCAATCTGCGCCCAAGTTCCTTCGCGGGACGTCCGCAACCGGAGACCTTCGGATTCACGAATTCTATAGCCATATTTTTCGCAACTCGCGCTTTCTGCGGGTTTGGTTGCCTCCAGGCTACGACGACTCCGACAACTTGAATCGCCGCTATCCCGTACTTTACCTGAACGACGGTCAAAACCTGTTCGAGGCCGCAATTGCGTTCGGGGGCGTGGAATGGCACGTGGACGAGACCGCGGACCGTCTGATTCGCGACGGCGCAATTCCGCCTTTGATCATCGTGGGCATCGATCATGCCGGCAAAGATCGCATGCGCGAATACATACCACATCGCTCGCTGCATCCGCCGATTCTGCGGGTGCGGGGCAGCCGCTATCCCGACTTCCTGATCCACGAGGTCATGCCGTTTGTTGCGGGGAACTATCGCGTGGCGGTGGGTCCAGAGAACACCGGGCTCGGAGGATCATCGCTGGGGGCTTTGATTGCGCTCTACACGGTGAGTAGCCGTCCGGGTTTGATTGGGAGAGTGCTGCTCGAAAGTCCATCCCTGTGGGTTTCCAATCGCCAACTTATAAGAGAAGGCAGGACCGTGAAATGCTGGCCGGAAAGAATCTATTTAGGAGTCGGGACCGCCGAAGCGGGCAGTGAGGAGAAGAATCGCACCGTGGTCGATGATGTGCGAGAGTTGGCGGGTATTCTACGGCGGGCAAAGTTGGAGGAGAGTCGTCTGCGGCTGGTCATCGAAGAAGGGGCTTCACACACCGAGTCCGCGTGGGCCCACCGCTTTCCCGATGCGCTCAAGTTTCTGTTCGCGCAAACTGCATCTGCTTAAGCTGGCCTCAGGGATGGCGATCCGCCTGTGGGAAATTTGCGACGTCCTGCCCTCAAGGTGTCAGAGCACGTTCCGGCGGCGCGCAGCTCTACCACACAGGAGCTCCGTCCTTATCGCGAAACATGAATACTTCCTGGCCGCGGGTGACCTCACGCGCGAAAATCGTCTCCACGCCTTCGAAGTTCACTTTGCTGCCAACGATCGTGACCTCTTCTCCCTTGTGAAAGGTAAGGTCGAAGCTGTTCACGAACTTGGTTGTGGCCAGGTGCGCTTCAATCGTCGTGCCATCGGCCATCTTGATGACGATATGAGAGCCAAGCCCGCCGCTCACGGGGCATATCCGGTCTCGCACCTCAATAATGGTGCCCTTGAAAGCGGCTTCAGTTTTGGCGTCATACTTGGGGACGGCAGGCTTTGCGGTTGCCATTTGTGCGGCAGGCCGTGCAGCATTCTGGGCAGCAGCCCGAGCGGAAAATGACGTGGAAGCAGCCAGGACCATGCCAACAACGATCAGGAGAATAAGAGACCAAGCTTTCATGTTGCCCGCTCCTTCCCGACAGGGCGGATACGGCCTTGTCTAGATAGAGTATCGGCCTCGGGCTTGGCGGAGGCCGTGATTGCACTCACAACCTGGCGTGATGTCCTTCACGGCAAAGTGCATAGTCGGCCGCGATCTTTCGCCCCCGAAGCGTTGAGGAACTTACTCTCTGATTCGGTCTTACGTTCTTTTCTCGGCAAGGGCTGTCTGGTTCGGTAGGGTAGCCCGCGCAACCTGCCATAACATGCAGACGATGGCGAACATCGCGAGGACCGAAAGCTGAACGTGGGTCCATTGCGCCCATGGCCCGATCAGAGGCAGAGCATAGGCCAGATAGAGCAGGACTCCGAGGCGTCGAACTTCAGGCTTAAACGGGTTGGCGATCAACCAGTCGGCGAGCAAGATAAAGGCAGGAGCGAGAATTATCAGATCGTAGACCGTAAGATGCGGCGCGATCAGCACAGTGGTGACGAGCAGGGACGAGTACCGCAAGGCTAGGGGCAGACCTGGACGGGTCCGCCAGACTGCCAGAGTCAGCGCCAGAACGGCCAATGCGCTGATGATGTAAAGCCCAAGCGCGAGCGTTGCCTGCGGAACGAGCATGGTCCAAAACGTAAGCAGGCAATGCGTATGGTAAGGCCGCGGTTCCAGCAGTGGCGCGACATCGCGGGCACGCAGCATCAATCGGCACCAATCACGCAGGGGGCCGGCACCGTAATAGAACCAGCCAATAGCCAACTCTGCCGCCGAAGATAAAGCCGCTCCGAGAATCAGCCGCCAGCAGCCGATGGAGGTGAAGACAATCGCGGCGGCCAATCCGAGCTGAGGCTTGAAGACTAATAATCCTAGGGCCACGCCAGCCAGAAACTCGCGCTTCCCGCACAGAGAGAAGAATGCCAGCGTGAAGCAGGCGAGGGCAAGAGCAGAGGTTTGTCCCCAGGCAATTAAATGAAAGAAGGCAGGGAATCCCGCGGCAAGAGCAAGAACGGTCCATCGTGTTTGCCGGAGATCAGATCGCTGCAGATTCGAGCAGGCAAGCCACAGAGCGTAACAGCATAGGGCATAAATCAACGTACTGAAAACGGACCAAGCCGCGAATGCCCATGCGTAGGGCAAGCGGGCCCACGGCGCAAGAAAGATGGAAACCTGCGGCGGATATAGAGGCAAGTAGCGAATGCCTGCAGACTGCGGCACGCGCGCCACCGCCAATGCAGCTTGCGCATTCATGTTGTAGAGATCAGGGCCGCGATGAGCCAGGGCAATGGAGCCGAGCACGTAGAAGTGCAGGAAGTCTGTGCCCTTAAGATTGCCACTGCGGTCGCGCAATCCTGGAGTGGACAGATTCCACACGTAGACCGACCATAGGCACAAAGCGAAGATGAATCCGTGAGCGCGCAAGCGCTTCGAAGTTAGCCAGGAGCGGCGGTGATCGGCTGACCGCATCGGGCTCTTATGATAGCGGTCGCCGCGATATGCCAGCGTTAATTCGTGGGATACGGTTCGAGCTTGGGCGGAGAAGGGTCTCCGTCCATCAGCCAAACGTGACGGCTGGCGAAGTACGTGAGCAACTCGCGATTGTTCTCTCTGCCCATATCGCGGGCCCAGATGATGCGCGCGTTATCGATGTCGGGGGCGTTGTAGATCCAGTCGCGATCCACGTTGTGATCGGGGCCATAACGAACGATGACCAAATGCGACCCGGGAATGGCGTTCAAGTCTTGTTCCACCCGCGCCCGATCCAGGTTGCCGCGGGGCCATGCGGGTTCGATCTGCGTATGTGCGACCACGGCCGTCACACGCAAGAGAATCATGGCGCAGCAAATCACAGGGATAGCACGAACGAGGGCGGCGCCGATATGACGATCGTTCCAGTCCCACACCCGCAAATGCCGCATGCACTGCACGAGGATGAGATAGAGCAGTGCAGTTGCCGGCGCCACGTAATGGGGGAATGTCCAGGTCTCTACCAGCCAGCCAAGGCAAAAGACAAAGCTGGCAATCACAGGAAGGCGCATACGATGATCACGCCACACCCATGGAAGCATTACAAGCGGCAATGTCAATGCCGGACCAACATAGAAGCGCCACAACTCAAGTACCTTGTTTGCCGTTCTGCGAAGAAAGCCACTGGGAGTGCGCGCCTCGTCGAACTCATGGACTTCCCACCCGGCATAATAATCGCGCATCACGGCGTGGTGATACTCGGGGACGGCCCGCTTCGAGAAGAATAGGAAATAAGGAACGACTGCATAGGTCCGGCGATTGACGGCATAGGTCATCTGCACCGGGCTGCCAGTCACGCGCCAATAGTAATAACCAGTTCCTGCAGCGGCGACCAATAAAACTGCCATTGCCGGCCACACGACGCGCCCGAGCAAGAATCGCGAAGCAACGGTCTTTCTGTACGTCGGCGAAAATGCCAAGCCGGCAGCAACCGCCACGGCCAAAACCAGCCCCTCATAAGGACGGCTGTTGGCCATAATGGCAAGGCCGAGCGCGAGTAACGTTGCCTCACGGGCACGGGCACGCCGGCGTAGGCGGGGAAGCGAGCCCAGCACCAGCGCACCTCCGGTCGCAGCCAGGGCCGGGCACCAATAGCTATTCATCCAATAGCTGAGAATTGCAAGACGAAGAACTGAGAGAATTCCGCCTAAAAGCGCCCACCCCGGTGGAAGCCAGGCCTGAAGCATCCAGCACAGCGACGAGCATAGCGTGGCAGTAATCAGCCAAACACCGATCCAAGGATGCCCGCCGAGAACCTTCCCCGCGGCGAGCACTAAGCCCTGTCCGGGGGCGTACATGGACATGTAGCTGGGATGGTGGATGATCTGAAAGCTTTCGAAATGAATCCACATTGAGTGGGTGGGATTGGTCAGCCTTCCGTGAGCGAAAGTATCGGCCGCAAGCAGGTAGCTGAATTCGTCGTTCCAACGCGGCAGAGGAATTCCCAGCAGCGGGATCAGCAGGGCGCGAATACCTAAAGCCAGGGCAGCGACAAACAACAAGGCCAATCCTCGGCGCCGGACCAGTGGCGCGAAGCATTTCTCGATCCGATCAAAGAGGGGCGCGGCGGCCTGGGTGCTGTGCCGAAATGAAATGCCCACCGCGGCCAGCACCATCGTCGCCTCAAAAATGGTGAGCAGCCAAGGCGCGAGATGCCGATAAACTTGGTTCATCGAATCGGGAGATCAGAAGCGAGAAACAAAACGCACAACTGCATGAGCCGCGCGGTTGAGAGAATGCGCACAAAGCGCTAATTCCCAACAGGCTCTTTGCTGACGACCTCCTGAAAGAGGCCGTCCATGATCTGGATCGTTTCGTTATCGACGACGCGGTTGCGGGAGATGGCCTCTTTCAGAGGAATAGAAACGATCTTATTGGCTTTCAGGGCCGCCATGCTGCCAAACTCGCCGCGGTGGACCATGTCAATCGCGCCTAAGCCGTAGCGGGTCGCCAACACCCGGTCGAAGGCCGTGGGGGAGCCGCCGCGCTGGATGTGTCCGAGGACGACGGCGCGGGTTTCGTAGCCGGTGCGCTTCTCGATTTCGCGCGCGAGGATATTAGCGATGCCTCCCAGTTTGACATGGCCGAATT
>Ga0070732_10001158_pt1 | contig 14581 bp, 9 predicted proteins | sample Coa_R1_5_FD_66449 | JGI IMG/M metagenome (GOLD analysis project Ga0070732, IMG submission 66449) | Surface soil microbial communities from Centralia Pennsylvania, which are recovering from an underground coalmine fire - Coalmine... | ecosystem: Environmental > Terrestrial > Soil > Unclassified ...
TTCGGTCCTGGGTTGTCTTTTGGTTTACTTCTTCGTGGCCTGCGTTTTCACGGGCGCCAAACAACGCACCTGGTTCTTGTTTTTCCTCGTGGCGCTGGCCACTGCCCATGTTTGCATCGGCGCTCTCCAGTTTCGGGATGGGGACAATTTCATGCCGTTCTCTTTTCTGGAACGATACGACTACGGCCGGCGCGCCAGCGGATTTTACATTTGCCCAAATCATCTTGCCGGACTGCTCGAGGTCCTAAGCATTCTCAGTCTGAGCATGGTCTGCTGGGGACGTTGGCCAGTCTGGACCAAGCTGCTCGCCCTTTACGGGTCGGGTGTTTGTTATCTCGGCGTTCTTTTGAGCGCGAGTCGCGGCGGTTTCCTGAGTTGTGCCGCCAGCTTCGTGGTTTTTCTTGGTCTCAGCCTTTGGGCTTTGCGCCGGACCGGAAAACAATTGTTTGCGAAAATCGGCGGGATCGCAGTCGCCGCCGTGCTGGTGATCCTCATTATCGGAGACGTTTACAGCAACAGGCTGCTTTATTTGAATGACCGCGGCGGTTGGATTCAAGACCAGGAAGCAAATGACAATCGGATCGATTTGTGGAAAGCCGCCACGCAGCAATTCGACCTGAATCCGGTTGTCGGCACTGGAAGCGGAACGTTTTTATTTTACGGTCGCGAATTTCGCAGCGAACGGATTGGAAAGGACCCGGTGGAAGTGCACAACGACTATCTCCACCTCCTCGCTGAATATGGAATCGCTGGTGCGATTGGTTTTCTATTTTTCTTTTTCGCCCACGTCACGAATGGCTTGAAGAATTATCAGCGGCTGGGACCAAAGCGGATTGCCGTTTCGACGCGGATTATGAGCAACAGCCTGGCGCTCCAGATCGGCGCCCTGTCAGCGGTTGCCGCCTACGTTGTTCATTCCGCGGTCGATTTTAACCTCCACATTCCAGCGAATGCGCTCCTGATGGCTTTTGTTTTCGCATTACTGGCAAATCCGGGAGTTCAGCGGGAAGCGCAGGAACCGGTCCTGACCAGGTCGTTGGTCGGTTGGCGGATCGCGTTCGCTGCGCTCGGAGTAGTAACTCTCATCCAATGCGTCCGGTTGTTGCCGGCGGAATATTTCACAGAACGCTCGAGGGTCGCACTTCGTGATAACGATCCGACGGGCTCGGCGGCATTCGCGGTCCGTGCCCTCGAAACCGAGCAAAAGAATCCCAATGTTTATTATTATCTTGGCCGCGCAGGAATGCTTGAAGGCAATGCCGCGGAAACGTCGGACCGGCGCGCGTTCCTGTTCAATGTAGCAGTAGTTGCATTTCAGAAGGGATGGGACCTCGTTCCTCGCGACGATACTTTTCCAGCCGAATTAGGCGCCATTTACGACGCGCTGGGCCGGTTCGCCGAAGCCGAATGGATGTACGATGAAGCGATTCGTCTCGATCCAAAATACGCGCCGACTCGCCAACGTTACCAGGAGCATCTCCAAAAATGGCAGCAACTTGGAGTTGCCAAGAGTGACGAGGTCACTGTTAGTCCGAGGTAACGTGCTCGCGGAAAGTGGCATCTTCACAAGACCGTTGTCGGTTCGTCGTCCGATGTTGTACGCTGTAAACGTTGCTGCGAATTTGGTTGGGCACTTGCTTAATCCCAGGGGGCCGGCAACAGCCTTATGACACGATCCACCGTCCGCATTATTTTCATCGCGGTTGCCGTCCTTTTGGGCGCTGGACTGCAGCGGGTTGCGACTGCCCAGGAAGCTGTCTCGACAACGGAGTCATCCACCTCGTCGGAAAGTACCGGAACGTCTTCAACCAGTATCTCCGGGTCCACTGAACCGGGATCAGATTTGTCCACGACCACGACAAGCGCTCCCGCAGTGACGACATCGGGCACAGCGACCGCGGCCGCCCCAACCCTGGAACGAAATCCGTCCGGCGCCGGTGTGTACGCCCCAACCCCCGTTAAAATCTATTTCACCGTTTCGGGAGGCTACGATGACAACGTCGCGACCACGTCCCTTAATAAGCAATCCTCCGCTTTTACGAGTGGCGACGTGATTCTTGATTACACCTTCGGAGATCCGCGACTTCAATTAACCATCAACGCAGGCGGCGGCGGTACCTATTATTTCTCCCACATCAGCACCCAGGATTACGATATCGATCTGAAAGGCGCCCTCGCCGCAACCTATAAAGTGTCGCCGCGGCTAACTTTGGGCGGCTCGGTGCTGGTTGCCTATTTGACTGAGCCGTCGTTCCAATATACCGGCGGCATCAATTCGCGGAACGGCAATTATCTCTACACCACCGACCGGGCGTTTGTTGAGTATGCCTGGAGCCGCCGGTTCTCGACCAGGACGGCCTATACGTTCGAGGCTTACAACTACGATAACGACGCGGTCGGCCAATTCTCCAATCGCGTGAGCAATGTTTTTGGAAACGAATTTCGGCTTCAAATGGTGCCGACCACGAACCTGGTGGCTGAATACCGGTTTGGAATTATCAGCTACCAGGATTCGTTCCTCGATTCGCAAACTCATTATGCCTTGGCCGGCATTGACCACATCTTTAATCCGCGCCTGACCGCCACGTTTCGGGGCGGCGCCCAGTTTCGTTCTTACAATAATGATGCAGATCGAACTGGCCCGTACTTTGAAGGGAACGTTACCTACGCGCTCGGTCACCGAACTGCTGTAACCTGGATTACTCGGTACGGTCTCGAAGAGCCGGACAACCCCATATCGCAGAGCCGGACAACCTTCCGGACCGGACTCCAAACCAAATTTGATGTGACCTCGAGAGTCGAGACCGCCCTCGACCTTTTTTACGTTCACGACGATTACCACGCCTTGACCAATGGGCCGGCTATCGGCGCGTTTTCGGAAGACACTTTCGACATAGGGGTTACCGGTAAATATGCCATCAACAGCATGTTCGCCGTGCAACTGGGGTATCATTTCACCGATGTCAGCTCGGATACCAACGGCCGGGACTATTCACGGAACCGCGTTTCGGGCGGCGTGAATGTGACATTTTGATCATGCGGGAAGGGCGCGTTTTACTTTTGGAGCGGTTTTTGCTAATATTGCGTCCTTCTTGCCAGACAGGGTCCCATTGGTATGGCACAATCCGACGAAGTTAAGCTTCATTTTCTCGATTATTGGCGCGTCGTCCGCATCCGTTGGCCGCTCGTCCTGTTGGCTTTCCTGCTCGTTTTGCTGACGGCGGCGATCGTCACTTACTTTCAACCGCGCGAATACCAATCGTCCGTCTTCATTGAAGTCAGGTCGACCGCGGAAAATCCGCGGATCTTTGGGCAGGGCGATCCCAATCAGACCATTCACGATCCGCAATTGGCGCCTACGGTTTATCAAGTCATCCAGCGCACGGGCATCCTTTATCCCGTTATCGAGCAACTAAAACTGCAGGAAAGATGGGGACGCGAAGGGCGCCGCCCGTCCCGCGAAGTCGCTTACCAGATGCTGCGCAACAAGCTCGATGTCGACGAAGTGCGTAATACGGATCTTCTCCAGATCAGCGTCTACGATTCGAATCCTCAGCTCGCCGCCGACATCGCCAACAAAATCGTCAGCGTCTATCAGGACCGGCGCGTCGAAGAAGAAAAAGAGATCCTCAATCGCGCTGTGACCGCGATGAATGAAGAAGTCAGCAAACAACAAAAACGGGTCGAAGACGCAGCCACCGAGATGGCGAAAATCCGCGACGACGAACACATTGTAGACCTTAATCCCGAAGGTACCGAAGACACTCAGGCACCCGTCAATGCCATCGTCGTCAAGCAGGAAGCCGAAGTAAACGACTCAGAAGCCAAGATCGCCAATCTTTCCAGTAAATTGTCCCAAATCGAAAGTCTCAAGGGCGACGATTTGATGCGGATGCTGCCAACGCTCGACGTGCAGGATCCCACAATTCAGAAGATCCTTCCCAATTATCAGGATGCTGTCGCGCAGGAAGCGCTTCTACTCAATTCAGGTCTCGGTGAAAACCATCCCAAGGTGAAGTCGCTTCGCGCCGCCAGAATGGTTTACACCCGCCAGCTCGAGCAACAGGTCGGCATTATTCGTGAAGGCATTTTGCGCAATTTGAATTCAGCAAAGGCAACTCGCGATGAATTGAGAAGTCGCCTCGACCAAATCAATAACAAGCAACTCCAAACCAAGAATCTTAGCGCCAATTACACCCGCGCCAAGAACGCCTATATCAAGGAAAAACTGCTCTTGGATGGCGTGCGCACTCGTGCCCAAACCCAGACCATGGAAATGGCGATGCCGCGGTTTGCCGTCAGTGTTAAACAAGTCGCCGAACCTCCGAGTTATGCGGCACGCCCGCGGGTTGGCTTGAACCTGACCCTCGGTGCGCTCGTTGGCCTCGTCATTGGAATCGGGCTCGCTTTCTTCATCGAGTATCTCGACACCAGCGTGAAAACGATGGACGACGTGGAAAGCCTTCTCGGCGTGCCGGTTCTCGCCATCATTCCCAAGAACATCAATCTTCTTCACAAGGCCGAGGGCGACACCCCCGATGCCGAGGCTTATCGAATTCTGCGGACGAATATTGAATTCAACCGGGCAAATCCCGAGGCCAACACCATCTCCCTCGTCAGCGGCGGCCCAGGCGAAGGCAAATCCACGACGATCGCCAACCTCGCCTTCATTTGCGCCCAAGGCGGCTATTCCACCCTGATTGTGGACGCGGACCTGCGCCGTCCAGTCCAGCATTTGTTGTTCGATCTGAGCAACGAAGTTGGCCTCACGAATTATCTGACCACCGACATGGAGCTCGATCAGGTGATCATGCCGACTAATGTCGAGAATCTGTCGATCTTGCCGAGCGGTATTCTTCCTTCCGATGCCGTGGGAATTCTCAACTCACAACGCATGTCGGACACAATCGCCGAGCTGAAAAAGCGATACGATATTGTGTTTTTCGATTCGCCCCCAATCCTGGGTGTGAGCGACGCGTCGGTGATCGCGAGTGAAGTCGACCAGACGGTCATCGTGGTTCAACATCGCCGGTTTCCGCGAGCGATGCTGACCCGGGTCAAACAAGCAATTCTCGGCGTCGGCGGAACGCTTCTCGGTGTCGTGCTCAACAATGTCGATCTCAAGCACGACCAAAACTATTACTACTACACAAACTACTACGGCTATTATTCGCCCGGCGCCGGCAAAGAATCGCATCGTCGTCGCCGGAGCAGCAGCGGCGAGCGCTCGCGCGTGCCAAGTAACGGCGCCGAAAACGGACATTTCGAACCCGACGAATATTAATGCGGCTGCTCTTCGCCAGTTCTTTCGTTTTCTTGGCCTTCGCAACGGGTGCATACGCCCAGGCCACTTTGCGCATTGGCGATCCGGTTGAATTGAAAATCAGCGGTGTTCCGGCGGAAGACCAGAGCCAGGTCAGCAATACCTACAGCATTGACGCTGCCGGAGCGATCAATCTGCCTTACATCGGGAAAGTTCACGCCGAAGGAATGACCCCGGCGCAGCTGTCGCGATCGATCGAGGAAGACTATCGCTCCAACAAAATTTACACGAACCCGAACATTACAATCCTCATGCAGCCGATGGCGCGGTTTGTGAATGTCGGCGGCTCGGTCCGCAGCCCGTCCCGTGTTCCTTTCACTGAAGACATGACGCTTCTCACTGCAATCAATGCGTCGGGCGGTTTTAATGATTTCGCAGATCAACGCCACGTCCGACTGCTTCGAGGAAGTGAAGTCACCGTTTACGACGTCCGGCGATTTCGAAAAGATCCCTCCCAGGACGTGAAGTTGCGGCCGGGCGACAAGATCGAAGTCCCCCAAAGCTTTTTCTGATCGCGGCGCGCAGACACGCGATCATCGCGCCGTAGCTTTAGCGAAGGCGGATCGTTACGTTACTCGTTAGGCGCAATCAGATCCCGGTGGCGCCAGGCATAAAGCAAGCCCGAGTAAATCGTTAACGCCACGGTGATCCAGACCAGGACCGGTCCGGCCTCGCTCCAGGCACGGGACCACCAAATGGACGCTTCGTTGGCGTAATGCAGCTCGCTGAGCGACAAGAGCGTGAGAAAGAAAATCACGGTGATAACCTGCCAGGAAGTTTTCTGTTTTCCGAGCCGCTCCGCCGGCAAAACAATTCCCTTCGCTCCGGCCATCATTCGCAAGCCGGTAATCAAAAAATCCCGGGCCACCACGGTGGTTGCGGCCCATGCCGGGACCGCTTTCAACGGCACCAGCGAAATGAACGCGGCAGCCACCATGATCTTGTCGACGAGCGGATCCATCAATTTGCCAAAATTGGTTACGTAGCCGTAACGGCGCGCAATCTCCCCATCGATGAAATCGGTTATCCCGGCGATGAGGAAAATGACCAGCGCGAGGGTTCGACTGTATTGCCAGGACGAATTGAGCGCCGCCACGAACATGACGGTCAGAAGCAATCGACTCAGCGTTAAACGATTCGCCCAGTTCATTTCGCAATCTCTGAGACCGCCCCGGGGCTGGCCGCCATAACTGTAGTGCCAGTCCGGCTCGGACTGAAGGCGGGCTTTTTCCAAATCGGCACCTTCTTTTTTAATTCATCCACAATCCACTTGCTCGCATCGAACGCGACTCCTCGATGCGGCGCTGTAACTCTGAGAAACAGAGAAGCTTCGCCGGCACCAACAAGACCTGTTCGATGATGCAATACCACCTGCTTCAATTGAAACTTTTCGGCAGCCGCCTCTCCGATCAATCGAAGCTGATGTTCGGCCATTTTGAAATGCGCTTCGTACTGAATTCCCTCAATCTCGCGATTGCCCTCCATTTTGCGAACCACTCCAAAAAAATCGACGACCGCACCCGCCTCCGCAGCATTGTCGTGCTCCGGCGTCTGTAATGCCGATTCTGTCACCAAAACTTCACAAACCGAGTTTGCCATGGGTTTCGATCACTCGTTAATTGAGATTGCGCGTGGGCGCCGCTGCAAGAAGGGAGACCGAAAATGACTACGAATCAATGTGATATTGGCCTCATCGGCCTGGCTGTTATGGGCGAAAACCTCGTCCTTAACATGGAATCGAAGGGATTTTCGGTCGCCGTTTTCAATCGCACTACCGAGGTCACCGAGAAATTCATGGCCGAGCGGGCCCAGGGAAAAAATATCCAGGGAACCAACACGATTGAGGAGCTGTTCGCCGCGCTCAAGAAACCGAGAAAGGTCATGATCATGATCAAAGCCGGAAAGCCGGTCGATCAGGTGATTGGCGAACTTCTGCCGTTTTTGGAAAAAGGCGACGTCGTGATCGACGGCGGCAATTCCCTTTTCACCGATACCCAGCGTCGCTGCAAAGATTTGGAAGGACGCGGGATTCATTACGTCGGCTGCGGAGTATCGGGCGGAGAGGAAGGCGCCCTCAAAGGTCCGTCGCTCATGCCAGGAGGATCGCGTGAATCATGGGACATGATCGCCCCGATTTTTCGCAAAATCGCCGCCCAGGTGGATGGCGAGCCGTGTTGCCGTTACATGGGGCCCGATGGCGCGGGCCACTACGTGAAGATGGTTCACAACGGCATCGAGTACGGAGACATGCAGCTGATCTGCGAAGCGTATGCGATTCTGAAAAACATTGTCGGCATGAGCAACGACGAGCTCGCTGACACCTTTACCGAATGGAACAAAAGCGAGCTCGACAGCTATTTGATCGACATAACGTCGCAAATTTTCCGCAAGAAAGATCCCGACACCGGGAAAGCCCTGGTCGACGTGATTCTGGACAAAGCCGGGCAGAAAGGGACCGGCATCTGGACGTTGCAGTCAGCCATTGCGCAATCTGTTGTTATTTCAACAATCAACGCTGCGGTCGAAGCGCGGGTGATCTCCGCGCGCAAAGACGAACGGGTTGCGGCGTCAAAAATTTTGCCGCAGCCGAAGCCGAAAAAATACACCGGGGACCGCAAGCAACTAACGGACGCTGTTCGTCACGCACTTTATGCATCGAAGATTGTTTCCTACGCGCAAGGAATGGAGCTCCTCGGCGCAGCCAGCAAACAATACAATTGGGACCTGAATTTCGGCGACATCGCCACCATCTGGCGTGGCGGCTGCATTATTCGCGCAAAATTTTTGAACCGCATCGTTGAGGCATACCAGCGGGATCGCAATCTTCACAACCTGCTGCTCGATTCTTACTTCACGGACATCATTAAGAATACCCAGGAAAACTGGCGAATTGCGGTTGCGGCCGGCATTGAGTACGGCGTCGCATCACCGGCGTTCAGCGCATCGCTTGCTTATTTCGACAGTTATCGTTCAGCGCGACTGCCGTCGAACCTGTTGCAAGCTCAGCGCGACTTTTTCGGCGCGCACACTTACGAGCGGGTCGACAAGCCCGGCGTGTTTCATACCGAATGGATCGAGTCCGATCATGAAACGACCGAAAAGACCGCGTCGCCGAAAGAAGGACCCAAACGGCACACCGGAGAATAATTATTTGTGTCTGCCGTCTGACTGCAAATCGTCAGAAATCGCGATTGTAGGGCGTTTCTGTGAAACGCCATCCCCGCCGTCTGACACAGACGGCCTACAAATTACCTGAAGTCGTGGGACTCGCTGCCGATGAATTGATCGTGCGCCAACGGTTTGATTTCGCGGGTCTTGATTAACACGGTGTTTTCCGAATTCTGGACTTCGCCTTCGATCACCAGAAAATCTTCTTCAGTAATCAACAGCCGGTAACGCTCGAATAAATCCGGATCCACAATTGCGTTCGAAACGCCGGTTTCGTCTTCCAAGCTGACGAAGACAAAGCCTTTGGCAGTGCCGGGACGCTGGCGACAGATCACATTCCCGGCGATTTGAATCGTTGAACCGTGCTTCGCCTGGGGCAAATCGCTCGCCCGCCAGATATTCGGGAAACGATCGCGCAACAATTTCATTGGATGCGGACCGGCGGTTAAATTCATTGTCCGATAATCGGACGTAACGCGTTCTTGCACGGTCATGGGGAGGAGCGGCGATTCGCGATTTGTCTGGGTAGCGCACGCGTCTCGCGTGCTGGCGATCGCGTCCTCGCGATCGCGAACTTTTCGGGAAGATTGTTCCGGCGAGACGCATGCGCTACCCAGAAGATCATCAAAGAGCGGCTCCTCCACTTTCCACATCGCGGCGCGCCGATGTTTCGCGAAATCATTGAGCGCACCCAATTCCGCCAGCGTTCGCAACTCTTCTTTGGAAAGGACAATTCGACGTTTAAAATCCTCAAGCGATTTGAATTGTCGCTCATTCCGTTCGCGCTCGATTCGTTCGCCGTGTTTCTGTCGAAGTCCATTCACCACGCAAAATCCGAGTCGAAACGTATTGTCGTCCAGGACGGTGCAGCGCCAGTCCGATCGTTTCACACAAACCGGCTTGATTTTTACACCGTGGCGCTGGGCGTCTTTGACAATCGTCGCCGGCGTATAAAAACCCATTGGCTGATTGTTGATCAGGCTCGCGTAAAACTCCGGCGCGCGGTGCACTTTCAAATACGCGCTGGCATATGCGAGAATCGCGAAACTGATTGCGTGCGACTCCGGAAATCCATAAAGCGCGAACGACGTAATTGCCTGCAGGATTTTGTCGATTTTCTCCGGCGCAATGTTTTTACGCTGCATCGCGGACCGAAGTTTCACGCTCACCTTTTTCATGCGCTCCTCCGAGCGATGAAAACTTAGCGCCCGCCGCAGCTCTTCCGCTTCATCGCCCGAAAAATCAGCCATGATCATCGCGATCTTGAGCATTTGCTCCTGGAACAACGGGACACCGAGCGTGCGTTCGAGCACCGGTTTTAATCGCTCGTCAAAATAGGTGACTTCTTCCCGGCCGGCCCGCCGGTTCAAATAGGGATGCACCATGTCGCCCTGGATCGGACCGGGACGAATAATCGCCACCTCGATCACCACATCATAAAAGCACTTTGGCTTCATCCGCGGCAACGTCGCCATTTGAGCGCGACTCTCGATTTGAAACACGCCGATGGTGTCCGCGTGTTGCATGATCTCGAATGTTTGCTCGTCGTCTTTCGGAATGTGCGCAAGATCGAGCGGGCGGCCGCGCTCCCGGCAAAGTTCGAGCGCGTCCTGCATTACCGACATCATTCCCAGGCCTAACAAGTCGACTTTTACGATCCCAAGATCTTCGCAATCATCCTTGTCCCATTGGGCCACCACCCGCCCTGGCATCGATGCGTTCTCCAGCGGAACGAACGAGCTCAATTTATTCTGGCAAATAATCATCCCGCCGGAGTGCTGGCCGAGATGGCGCGGCAATCCGTAAATGGCCTGATACAAACGAACGAACGCCGGCATTCGCGGATGATTTTTCGGCAAACCCGATTGCTCGATCTGCGATTCGAGGTCCAGGGTGTGTGGAAAATCGCCGTTCGCGAACAAATGCGAAAAGCGGTCCAGGATGCTCGGCGAAAAATTGAGCGCTTTGCCGATTTCGCGCGCTGCGCTCCGCCCCCGATAACTGATCACGTTCGCGGTCATGGCGGCGCCGTGCTTCCCGTAACGGCGATAAATTTCCTGGATCACCGATTCACGGCGATCGCCGCTTGGAAGATCGAGATCGATATCGGGCCAGCCTTTCCGGCTTTCGTTCAGGAACCGTTCGAACACAAGATTGTTGCTCACCGGATCAACCGGGGTGATTCCGAGACAATAACAAACCGCACTGTTCGCCGCGCTGCCCCGGCCCTGAACCATGATGTTGTGCTCGCGACAAAAGTTTATGATGTCCCAAACGATCAAAAAATATCCGGGGAACCCGAGCTTGATGATGAGGGCAAGCTCTTCCTCGATTTGCCGGCGCACTTTGGCGCTGACTGCTGCATAACGCTGTTGCGCCCCGAACCAGACGATCGTTCGCAAAAATGAGTCCATGCTGTGTCCGGCCGGAACCGGATAGGATGGAAATTCGTATCCGATGTTCTCGAGTGAAAACATCAGTCGCTCGGCCAGCCGCGACGTGTTGTCGATCGCTTCCGGCAAGTCGCGAAAAATCTCCCGCATTTCGCGATCGCTCTTGAGATGGCGTTCGGAATTTTGAGTGAGCAGTTTCCCGGCAATGTCGAGATGGGTGTGCTCGCGAATGCAGGTAAATACATCAACCACTTCGCGGCCGTATGGTTTTGCATACTGCGCACCGTTGGTTGCGAGCAGCGGCAATCCTGCCGCCTGCGCCAGATCAATCAGTTGTTGATTGATCCGCTCTTCGCCGCGAACAAAATGGCGCTGAATCTCGACGAACACATTTTCGCGCCCGAATGCGTTGATTAGGAGTTGTGCGCAATCCGCGAAGTTCCGGGGAGCGCACGCGTCTCGCGTGCTGGCGATCGTGTCCTCACGATCGCGAACTTTTCCAAAAGATTGTTTCGGCGAGACGCCGAAACCAACGTCCGAGACGGACGCGCTACCCAGAAAACAAACCAATCCTTCCGAAAACTGCGGCAACTCATCCCATTTGATTTCGCATTTCCCTTTTTCGCTACGCAAATGCGCCTGAGTCAGCAGCTCGCACAGATTTTTGTAGCCGGTCCGATTTTCCACCAGAACCGGCAACACTCCCCCGCCTTCCATCGACAACTCCGCGCCCACGATCGGCCGGACGGCGTGCTCGCGTGCTGCGACGGAAAAACGTTGTGCGCCATAAACGCCGTCGCGATCGCACAACGCGATCGCCGGCATTTCCAGTTCGGCAGCGACTTCAGCCAGTTGCTCTGGAAAAGATCCGCCACGCAAAAAGCTGAACGCGCTGCAGGCATGAAGTTCAACGAACTTCATGCGTTGAGGAGTTGAGTTGTTGAGAAGTTGAGGCGTTTGAAAAATTTCAGTCTTCTCGTCTTCATCTCGTCACATGCCTGCCAAGTCGTAGCCTTTTGCGAAGGCTGGTCACTTCTTTAAATCGCTAAATCACTAACTCGTTAAATCGTTAAATAACTCGTCAGTCATAGATTCCATCGATCGCCCATTTCTCATCCATTTCATGCGCGCGCACGACGTCGCCGTTTTCAATCTGTATATCCCACTCGGCGCGGGCCCACGCTTTTTCGTTCCACCAATTTCCGGAAAGCAAAAATGGTCCGATTTGATTAAGAATTTGTCCGCTGACCTTGTCGCTTTGCAGATAATGATGATCTGAAACAAACACGCTTGTATTCGCGGGCGGCCGAAACCTGCGCAGGGCCGGTCGCAGGGAGGGGCTATTGCCCTCCATCCCCCGCTCTTTTGTGGTAGAGGCGGCCGTGTCGGCCGCATTCCACTCAAAATTCTCCATTCGAAACGCGTCCGGCCGATGCGTTTCTTCAAGAACCGGCGTGCCCACGCGATCGTTCCCGACCAGCGCGGCCAGCCGCGCGAGTGTTTCATAAAGTTGGTGCGGATTTCGGAGCGCGGTCGCGAATAATCCGAATTGTTGCGACGCCGGCCGGCTCGGTTCCGCGCGAAGCGCAACGGCGACAATCGGATGTTCCGATTTGAAATTTTCGAGATGGGTCTGAAGTATTCGAAACAGCAGATCGACATCGTTGGTCGGCTGCGGAATTTTGAAAGTGCGAGCCGCACTGGCATTTGTCGCTGTCGCGACAGACTCATCGTGGCATGAATTCGCGAAGACGATGGTGAGCGTCAGTTCGCGCGCGACGAGATAAATGCTGCTTAAACGAAGAGCGAGTTGTTCGAGGAACCGGCGAAGAATGAACAGCAATGGCTCCGCAGTTTCGATCTCGTGATCGAACTCAAAACTTTCGTCGAACGATTCCGGGGGCTGAACAAATTTCAGTAACCGGGTGGCAGTCCCATTGGCGCGTTCCCAAAGTCGAACCGCTTCCGCACCGAGTCGATTCCGCAGATCCTCTTTATCCAGAGCCGCCAGTTGCCCAAGGGTATGAATTCCCCAATTGTGCAAAATTACGAGGAGGTCGGCATTTTGCAGCTCGGTGCAGGGAGCAAGGGGCATGGCGTTGCCGGAAACTCTATTTATCTCCGAGCTCCCCGCCCCCTGCTCCTTGCTTCTTGCCATGCCGTTAATTTACGGCAGGCAAGGGAGTATGTTCAAGTGAACATTTCGAGCACCTGCGATCTGCAGTTACGGATAGGTAACAAGGAGGTAACAGGTCGCTTGTTGCAGCTTGATCGTTACAGCGGCGAAAGACCGCGCGCCCGCCTCTGCTGAACTATGTATGTCGTCACCTGTTTGTTTGTTCCGACCGAACCTTCCTGAGTCCAATAGGCGATGAGTTTTTTCCAGTAATCACGCCAATTCGCACTGCCCACCGGGTGTTCGACGCCACGCGCTTCAAGATCTGCTTCAAGATTTACTTTGTTGCGGAAAATGTCTGCCGGATCAGTCGACATTTGATGGAGATAGCCACCGGGGTTGTCGGTTGCGTATTCGACGGATCCATCATCGGTGCACCCCAGCACAACAGCCGCCGAAACGGCCAAAACAATCTTCAAGGACAATTCACGCATGTCACTCACGATAAGCGAGTCGCAAGTCGCGAGTCGAGCCAAGGCTTTAATCCGACCGCGATTCTCGAACAATTGCTAAGCTCCTCTGCGGATTGGCGTCGGGGTTGGGGTAGGTGTTGGACTTTGACCAACGGTCGCGGTTGGAGTCGGTGTCGGGCTCGGAGCGATAGTCGGAGTTGGACTCGGAGCCATTGTCGGGGTCGGGCTCGGAACGGCAGTTGGAGTGGGTGTTGGGGTTGGACTTTGACCAACGGTCGCGGTTGGAGTCGGCGTTGGGGTCTGGCCACAACCGCCTCTACCGCAAGGTGTCGGAGTGGGTGTAGGACTCGGAGCAATAGTTGGAGTTGGTGTAGGCGTGGGGGTCGGCGTCGGCGTGGGAGTAGGTGTCGGCGTTGGCGTCGGTGTCGGTGTAGGTGTAGGTGTAGGTGTGGGTGTCGGCGTTGGCGTTGGCGTTGGCGTCGCACTTCCCGTCGGGGTAGGAGTCGGGGTTGGCGTTGAGGACGCTGCACCGTAAACACTTAGGATTGGTCCAGCTGGGACCACTAACAATCCATCACCCGCTCCAAGTCCTGTCGTGGGAACGGGACCTCCTTCGCCCCCGTTCGGAATTGCAGAGCCGACCTGCGTACTCCACACCTGATTACCCTGAGTATCCAAAGCGTAGAGAAAACCGTTGTAGCTTCCTACATAAATGTATTGATTCACAATCAGGGGTGCTGAGTCAATGCGGCCATCCCCGGTGAAGGTCCACAGAACTTGCTGAGTATCGATGTCTGCAACGCTTAATATATTGTTGTGGACATAAACTCCGAGATTACCGGTGAAGGCCGGAGCAACATCGGCATTGAAGCCAAGCCCTAGATTCGTCCCGGTGGCAGCATCCAAAGTGATCCCGTTAGTTGGGAAACCGGAAGCATCACGGACAAATACTCTTCCACTATGAACGACAGGTGTCGCTCCTCCGCCGCCTTCGCAGGGTCCGGAATAATGCCATTGCTGGTGACCATTGGTTATCGAAAACGAATAGGTCTGCGGACAGGCATAGGAAACAAAAACCGATCCATTTGCAACAGCAGGAGAACTACTA
>Ga0070732_10001159_pt1 | contig 14581 bp, 15 predicted proteins | sample Coa_R1_5_FD_66449 | JGI IMG/M metagenome (GOLD analysis project Ga0070732, IMG submission 66449) | Surface soil microbial communities from Centralia Pennsylvania, which are recovering from an underground coalmine fire - Coalmine... | ecosystem: Environmental > Terrestrial > Soil > Unclassified ...
CTGTTGCGGCGCTCGGGCCTGAACTGGACGGCGCAACTGGTCCCCGAGGCCGCGCCGGCGGTGGCCGAGATCTTCGCGCGCCGTCTGGGCTGGTCGGCGGAGCGCCGAGCCTCGGCGCTCGAGGACTACTCGCGCTCGGCGTGCGTTGCGGCGCGGAGTACGTAACCAGAAATCTTGTGGGCACGCTGAAGCCCCTGCTCGAGCGCGCGATCCGCCCCGTCCGCACGGCGCCGCTTGTCTCGCGGCCGCTCATCATCGGGCATCGCGGCGCGGCAGGCGAAGCCCCTGAGAACACGCTTGCGGCGTTCGAGCTGGCGCTCGACCAGGGCGCGGACGGCGTCGAGTTTGACGTCCACCTCACGGCCGACGGCGTGCCCGTGGTCATCCACGACTTTCGCCTGGAGCGCACCACGTCAGGGCGCGGCCGCGTACGGCGTCATACCCTCGCCCAACTCCGGCGGCTCGATGCCGGCTCGTGGTTCAACCGGCGGCATCCGGCTCACGCCCGAGCGCAGTACGCGGGCCTCAGGATCCCGACGCTCGGCGAAGCGCTCGCGTGGGTCCGGGTGCGGAAGTGTCCGGCCTACATTGAAATCAAGCAAGGCCGGATCCCTTACCGCGCGATTGAGTCCAAGGTGCTGGGGGAAATCTACCGGGTGGGCGTGCGGCGGCTCGCGACCGTAATCTCTTTCCATTATCCAACGCTCAAACGGCTGCGCCGCCTCGACTCCCAGATCGCCTTGGGCCTCGACTGCACGCGGCCGCTGCTCGCCTTGCGTCGCGCTCAGGCCCTTCGAGCCACGACCATCGCGCCGCACTGGGCGTTCGCTTCACGCCGATTCCTGGCGCGCGCCCATCAGGCGGGGATTCGCGTCGTCGTGTGGGACCTCGACCAGGCCGCGTGGATGCGCCGCAAGCTGGCGGATGGCGTGGATGGTATAATCACGCGTTATCCTGCGAAGCTGGCGGAGATTCTGGGCGGCGGGCGTCCTCGGCTCTGCCCTCGCGTAGCGCCATGAGTAAGGTTCGAGCGAAGATCGCGCGCACCTACAAGATTACTGGACGCGTGCAAGGCGTGGGCTTCCGCTATTTTGCCGAGGGCTGCGCGAACCAGCTTGGTGTCGCGGGATACGTCAAGAATTGCTGGGACGGCAGCGTCGAGGTCTACGCCGTCGGGGACGAAGTGACGATCGAGCGGTTCAAGCGCCAGCTCGCGGAAGGACCGCCGAGCGCGCGGGTCGCCGCCATCGAAGAATCCGAGGAAACAGTGAACCCGCGGTATTCAGGTTTTGTGATTGAAGGCGGATGGTGAATAAGCTGTCAGCTCTCAGCGTTCAGCCTTCAGCGGTGTGACATCATTTTGTGTAGCGCCCAGGGCTTCACGCCCTGGGGCTACGCGCTGCTTGCTGAGAGCTGATTGCTGAAAGCTGACCGCTGATCGCTGATAAAACCCGGAGGACTCGTGGAGGATCTCAAGAAGCTGATTCGCGAAGTGCCTGACTTCCCTAAGCCCGGCATCCTCTTTTACGACATCACGACGCTGCTCAAAGACCCGCTAGGCCTGCACTGGGCCGTCGACCTGCTCGCCAACCACTACGTGGGCCGGGTGATTGACCGCGTGGTAGGGATCGAGGCGCGCGGATTCATCTTTGCGCCCATGGTCGCCTATCGCCTGAACGCCGGGTTCGTGCCGGTGCGCAAGCCCAAGAAGCTGCCCGCCCCGACCGCGCGCGCCACCTACTCGCTCGAATACGGCCAGGACGCGCTCGAAATCCACAAGGACGCCATCAGCCAGGGCAATCAGGTGCTGGTCATCGACGATTTGCTGGCGACCGGCGGGACGGCGGCCGCGGTCGCGGGACTCGTCGAGTCACTGGGCGGACGCGTCGCCGGCTTCGGATTCGTCATCGAGCTCGAGTTCCTCAAGGGCCGCGAGAAAATCCCCCGCTACGATATCCACTCGATTCTGAAGTACTGATGATCGGACGTGGCTGACCGGATGGAGCGGCTTATTGAGAAAAACGGTGAGTGGCGCGTCCGCTGACTTGAGGCAGCGCTAGCCAAGGTCGATCTGCCTTTGGTTGACCGTGGGTTCGTCTTGCCCAAGCCCACGGACAGAACGGCGCGGTCCGTGCTACCACTAAATCGCGGAGAGTACACCCATGGATAATCCTCAGCCCCGCTTCCCAGCTCTCTTAGCGAAGACTATCGTTTCCCACAGCTTGACCTACTTCATCATGGGAGCGCTGGCGGCTCACTTCCTCAACTATGCTACCGAGATGGCGCGTCCTGAATCCGGCATGCGCCCCTTCACCAGTCCCTGGGTCATGGCGGGCCCGCTATTCCAGCCACTTCGCGGGCTGGTGTTCGCGCTGGTCTTCTATCCCCTGCGGGAGTGCCTGTTTGGCAGGAAGAATGGCTGGCTGCTCATGGGGTGGATGTTGATCGCGCTCGGCATCTTGTCCACGTTCGGGCCGGCGTCTGGATCGATTGAAGGCATGATCTATACCCCGGTACCCATCCGGTCGCAGCTCCGAGGCTGGTGGGAAGTGGTGTCCCAAGCGCTGCTGCTTTCGGCGCTGCTTTGTTACTGGGTGAATCACCCTGAGAAGAAATGGCTGAACTGGCTGCTGGGAATCCTCTTTTTCATCGCCATGGCCCTGCTCGTGGTGGGTCTGCTGGTGCGCCACGGATAAGATGAGGGGCTGGGTTGACCGTGGGTTCGTCTTGCCCCAAAGCCCACAAAGGCCGCGAGAAAACCCCCCGCTACGATATCAACTCGATTCTGAAGTACTGACGCGGGTGGCGCATACTCGCGCCTTTTTGCGATGTGTGCGATCTCCGACAAACGCGCTGTCCTGAAAAACGCACATATGGCAAACCCCACCATGTATGCGCCACCCCGTCTCCTGCAGCGAACTGGACGGCCAGTGCGAGATTCCTCGCTCCGCTCGGAATGGCACAATTCCTGCCCTACAGTGCCGGCTCCAGTGACAATCTCCTTTTGAATGGATAAACTGGCCGCTCGTAGAGGCGGCTTTATGCCGCCATGCCGTGGCGAGCGAAACTCGCCGCTACAGCCGCCATGCGTGGCGAATGAAACTCGCCGCTACAGAACATAGGGAGGACTCAGATGTCATCAACCATCAGCCGTCGAAAGCTCCTGCGCCGCGGCGCGCAGGCCGTGGTGGCGGGCGGCGCTGCGGTCTACTCGACGTCAGGCGCGTCGACCTTGTTGGCGCGCCAGTCGCCTGCCCGCGGAGTCGATTACTACCGCAAGCTCGGCGTGACCCCTTTTATTAATGCGGCGGGAACTTACACCATGCTTTCGGCATCCACGATGCCGGAGGAAGTGCAGGCGGCGGTAGCACTGGCCGCCCAGCAACCGGTGAATCTCACCGAGCTGCTTGACGCCGCGGGTGAGTATCTGGCCAAACGTCTGCGCTGCGAAGCGGCCCTGGTCACCGCTGGAGCGGCGTCCGCGCTGACGCTCGGAACGGCCGCCTGCGTGACCGTCGGCAACAAGCAGGCAATCCTGAGCATTCCCACCGATCTGAGCGGCCTCAAGAACGAGGTCCTCGTCCAGAAAGAGCATCGCTATGAGTACGACCATGCGGTACGCAATTGCGGCGTGCGGTTCGTCGAAGTGGAGACGCTCGAACAGTACGACCGGGCGTTCACGGAGCGGACCGTCATGGCTCACTTCTTCAATGCCGCGGAAGGCGGCGGGATCAGCCGCGAGGACTGGATTCGCGTGGCGCACGCGCACGGAGTCCCGTGCTTCAACGACGCGGCCGCTGACGTTCCGCCGATATCCAATCTGTGGAACTACACCCAGATGGGATTCGATCTGGTCACCTTTTCCGGCGGCAAAGGACTGCGCGGTCCGCAGTGCACGGGTCTGCTCCTTGGCAAGAAGCAGCTCATCGACGCCGCCAAACTGAACAATTCGCCGCACTCGAATACCGTGGGCCGCGGCATGAAAGTGGCGAAGGAAGAAATCATCGGGCTGGTGGCCGCGGTCGACTGGTTCTTGAGCCAGGATGACGCCGCGCTGGAAGCGGAATTCCGCCGGCGGGCGGAACGAATCGCCGACCGCGTGAAGAGTATCCCGAGCGTGAAGACCCAGGTCTTCATCCCGCCGGTGGCGAATCACGTTCCTCACCTGCTCATCACCTACGATCAAGACCGGGTCAAAATAACCGGCGCGGAAGTGGTGCAGAAGATGCGGCAGGGCACGCCGCGAATCGAATTGAATCCCGCCACCGGCGGAGGATCGGCGAGCGCCGGATTGCCACAAGGTCCCAACACCATCGTGGTCGGCGTCTGGATGCTTCAGCCGGGTGAAGACTTGTTGGTGGCGCGACGCCTGCGCGAGGTGTTACGCGCGGCGGCCAGTTGAGGGGGTTGCATCATTGAAATCCTTTTGCAGCAGAGTGCGGCTGGCGTGGCCTTTATCGACAATGTTGCTCAATATGACCACATTTGTGGTACACTTAAGCCACAATGCTTGACCTGCGTTCCAAAGCGCGACGGCGTCTCCTGACTTACTACTTCACTAATCCCACCGCCCGGCACCATCTGCGCGGCCTGGCGGATCGGCTGAGCGTTGATCCGTCCAACCTATCGAGAGAATTGCGGCGTTTGGAGCGTGTCGGACTCTTTCGGTCGGAAGTGAGTGGTCGCCAGAAGTATTTCGAGCTCAACCGGCAGTATCCGCTGTTTCGTGAGGTCCGGGGCATCGTCGAGAAAACGATTGCTGCCGGACCCGCCATCGCCGAGTCGCTCCGCACGGTTGAGGGGATCGAGGAAGCCTACCTCTACGGATCGTTTGCGCGCAACCAGCAGGATGCCTCGAGCGACATTGACGTCCTGGTCCTCGGCGTTCCGCGTGGTGAGGTTTTGGCGGAAGCCGTGCGAAAGCTCGAGCGCCGACTGGGGCGCGAAATTAACTATACGGTCTTAACACGGAAGGAATTTGGCGCCCGTCGCGCACGGAAGGATGCTTTTATTGAAAGCGTCTGGAATCGCAAGCGGGTACCGCTTATCGCTCCCCATGAGAAAGCTCAGGCCGCAGAAGGTTGATTGGGCGCAGATCGACCGCTTCCTCGCAAGCGCTGAAAAGAAGCTCGCGTCGGCTCATAAGATCCTCGCTTTCGACGACGAGGCTTGTCTTCAGCAAGCCTATGAAGCGATGCTCAAGGCCTCCTTGGCGCTGATGTTCAGCCATGGTTTCCGGGCGAGAAGCCAGCCTGGACATCACATCGCGATCATCGAATTCGTCCGAGCGCGCCTCGACGCGAAACATGGCGGATTACTAAGCGTGCTCGACCGTCTCCGGCGGCAGCGAAATCTGGCCCTCTATGACGACACGGGATTCGTTTCGCACCGCGACGCCGAGCAGGCGCTCCAAGCCGCCCGCGACTATTTGCGGGTGATTCGCGCCGAACTCTCCGCGCGAAGGCCGTGAAATGCGGCACGGCCCTAGCGGCGTGCTGAGGCTTCGAGCAGCCGCGACTCAATCTTGCGGAACGTGGCGACATCGCGCACGTAGTCGGTGAAGGACGAAACCGCGCTGGCGGCAATCTGATCCGCCGCGGCGGGATTACGAGTCTTGAGCGCGCGCAGCAACTCGTAGTCTTCAATGCCCGAGCGCATCGCCTCGAACCGGATCGAGCTGCGGATGGTCAAGTGCTGGCGGTCAGGGTAGACGATAAAGGCGTCGCCCGGCGGCAGCAGCTCGGTATTCTGGTCGATGACCGGCTGCGTATCGAGCAGCGGCTTGGGCGTCCAGAAATTCCCGCCCCAGTGCAGGAATCCCGTGAAGCCGTAGCGGAAATCGAGCCACTGGAGAAGCCGCACCTTGATCAAGGGGAAATCCATCAGGCGGTTGAGGTATCGCTTCTGAGGATAAAGGCAGGTGTAGAACCAGACCGCGCGCCCGTCGTGCATACGATGGTCGATGAGCGGCATCTGGCTGTCGAAGCGCCCGAGCTGCGGCACCCACACGTCACAATTGGTCTGGAGGATTTCCGGCATGTGCGCCGCGTCGACGGCGTCGAGGGTGGGAATCCCCGGCATCAGCCGGTGGACCAGCGCGGCGTATTTTCCGTAGTAAGGAATCTCGTTGCCGTGCGCCTCGTCGAGGATGTGCTGGAAGTAGATGCTGTCCCAGCCGCGTTCCTTCAGATGGCTGTCGAGCGACGCGAGGAATCCTGAGAGGAATGCCTCGACGCGTGGATCGTCGGGCGGCAGCGACAGGTTCACGGGCTTCCCGTCGACGATCTGAACGGTGGGGACGACCAGCGACGCGTCATAACTGCCGGCGCGGTCGAGCAGATGGCTGCCCTCGATGTATCCGATGGCGCCCGCTTGCTTGAACGTCTCGACCCACTTGTCGAAGTTCGAGAAGTCATAGGCGAGCTTGCCGTCCTCAACGCGCGGCTGAATGAGTGTCATGAGCGGCGTCAGGATCACGTTCTGGCGGTGGGCCGCAAACACGTGCGCGACGTTTGCGACCAGCGTCCACCACTCGGGCGAGAACGCTGCGACGCCGTAAAACTGGTGCGACGTCTTGTCACTCAGGCTGAACCAGTTGGTGACTTTGAGCGATTCCTCCGCAGGCACCAACGCATTTACGACTTCGAGGCGAAAGCGCCGCCGCGCCACCACGCGCTCGCCCGCGCGCACCGTCGCCAGGCCGGCATAGTTTCCCGCCACGGCGTCCGAGGGAATGTGAATCGTCACCCAGACGGGCATCGTGCGACGCGCCTCCAGCGCCGCGGGGAAGTCCTCCAGAGGATCGGGATACCAGCCGGGTGCCACGCCCACCAGTTCCTCGGGCGGACAATCGGGCGTGTGCGAGCCGACTACCACATAACCGACGTGATGCACCTCGACGTCTGATATCTGGCGGCCGTGCACGCCCGCGAGCGGCTTCACTTCCACGCGGAGGTCGGCGAGTGGAGCGCTGGAACGAATGGCGAGCTCGACGGCGACGTGCTGGTTGCGGGCGCCGCGGAACACCGGTGTCCGCAGGGAGTGCGTCCCGGGAACGTCAGCCGGGAAGACCTTGACGAGCGAGTCCACAAACCAGACGCTCGGTGTTGACGCCGCTTGGGCGCGCGCGCTGAAAGTCAGACAGGCCGCGATGACCGCGACGACCAATGAACGAAACACGATTGCCTCCCGAAGGAATTTAGAAGCCCATTGTCCACCCGCAGGGCGTAGTTTTCCAGTTTTGATCTCAAGGCGTGAAGAAAACTCCCCAGGGCGTAGTGGACGACGCGCATGCCACGCCGCGTCGCCTCCGCATTGAAGCTCGCGGGACCGTCGGCGCAGCCGAGAATCTTCAAGCCAGGCGCGACTCCATCGAGCGCGAACATGCGTCCGTACTCGTAAACGATCGGCCCCACGGGACCACTTGGTCGAGCGTGAACATGGCTGCTTCCGAAGCTTCACCGAAGATAACGGCCGCCGGCGTCCTGCTAAAGCGCGGGTCGCGCGAGCTTCCGCCCGATGGCGAATAAGGCGAGCCCGGGAGCGCCGAAGACAAGCGCCGTCAGCCCCGCGTCGCGCGGAGTGCCATACTGGCGGAGCGGCAAGTCGCTCTCCACGGCCACGTCATTCGGATTCGACGGATTGACTCGCACCGCAAGGGTTGTGCCCGGCGGATTCTCCCGAATCCAGTTGCGGATGGCGGTGCGCGCCGCGGGCGACCGGTCGCTGCGCGTGTGCAGCCGGTATTCGACGTGGTGCAGTCCGTAGTCAAAGCTCAATTGGCAGCCCAGCGAGTAAGTTGTGCCGCCGCCATTTCTCTCGAAGGGATGATAGACGCTGAGCAAGCACTTCTCGATCCGCGCCGACGTTTCCGTCCAGTGCGATTCCACCGTGTAGCCTCGGTAAGCGCGCCAGAGGCCGGTAAGCGCCATCACGAGCGCGCAGAATATCAGGAAGATCGCAAACAACAACACCAAGCCCGCGGTCTTGCCGGGTCTCCTCGGTGGACTCGAGTTCGCCATTCCCAAGGTGCCCTTCGCTGAGCACTTGAACTAACTCTTGCCGCGCCTTTGCCGAATCCGTGCTGACCTTGCTGTAATCCCTGCGAAGACCGGCCGTCTCGCCGTCAGCACTGGACTTCCCGGTGCGCCGCGTCCCCGGTCGGCGAAAGATTCTAGCGCAAGCGACGGCCTTCGAGCCAACGAGAGGTTTGCCAGGGCACACAACCCACGGCACACAACCCGTGTTGCGGGGTAGCGTGGACCTGCGCTTTTCAGGCCTGCGGGTTTTCCCTCAGACGAGAAGAACCGCAGACCTCAACCCCGGAGGTCTGCGCTACCCCTCAACCCCGACCCCTCTCCCGCCGCGCGGGAATTCGTAGGACACGCGCTCGATCGTGACTTCCGCGACGTCGCGCAACGGCTCGATGACGGCCGCGACGTGCGGCGAACGGCGGCCGTCGAGCGCGAGCAGGGAAGATCTTCCGGCCCAAGTCATCATCACCGGGCGAACATGCGCGTGTATTCGTCGAACGAGCGGCCAGTTTATCCATTCGAAAGGAGATTGTCACTGGAGTCGGGCAGGTTGAGTTGTACCACCCTTGTTTCAGTGGTAGAAAGGACGCATATCAAGGAGGCCTCTATGCGATTTACCCGTCGCGAATGTCTGAAGGCAGTCGGTGGAGGAACGCTGGCGCTTGCCGCCGGAGGCGCCAAGGCGCTGGCGCGCGCGGCGCGTACGGAGTCGAAAACCGCGGGAAGCACCCTGGGCCGGCTGGCGATGCCGGGCCTCTACAAGGGACGCGTGGTGGCGGTCCAGGATCCGGGTGTACTGGTGTCAGGCCATTACCAGGCTGAGACCGTCGGGCGGATGATGCGCGCCGGCATGAAGGGACTCACGGGCGCCGGCGGCTGGGCCGATGCCTGGCGTCAGTTCTTCGAGCCGGGCGACGTGGTGGGCATCAAGGTGAATCCCGTCGGCCGGCCGCACGTGATCTCGGATCCGACCGTGCTGCACGAGATCATCGCGGGTCTCGAGTCGGCGGGCGTCAAGCGCCGCGACATCGTGGTCTACGATCGCTACCACAAGGAATTCCTCGAAGCCGGCTTCGACAAGTGGCTCCCCGAGGGCGTGCGCTCGAGCTACGCGGTGGAAGAAGGCGACGACGTGCAACAGGGCATCGACGGTTACGATCCGGACCATTATATGGACATGGCCCTGACGCTGCCGGGCTACAGCATCGACAACCCGACGGCGCGCCGCTCTTACGCCGCCCGCTTCATCACCCGCGAAGTGAACAAGCTGGTGAACCTCCCGGTCTTGAAGGATCACCAGTCGGCCGGCGTCACCCTGGCGCTCAAGAACATGTCGCACGGCCTCGTAAACAACGTCTCCCGCAGTCACTCGAGCAGCAGTCTCAATGCCTGCAACGCCTTCATTCCCGCGTCAGTCTCGATTCCGGTGATCCGCAACAAGGTGGTGCTCCACATCCTCGATGGGGTCAAAGGCCTCTACCACGGCGGGCCGTTCGCGCGGCCGCAGTTCGTGTGGGAACACCACACGCTTTATTTCTCGACTGACCCCGTGGCGCTCGACCATATCGGATGGGAAGTGATCGACGCGAAACGCGTCTCAGCGGGAAAGAAGAAGCTGGTCGAGGATACGCCCGACCAGTACAGCACCTTCGTGCACCGTCAGCCGGAGCACGTGGAGATCGCCGGAGCGCTGGGCTTGGGAGAGTGGGACCGGAGCAAGATCGATCTGCGGCAGGTCAAGGCATAGCTGTCCTTCGAGCTACCAGCAGCGGCATGACGGCGAACGCGGTGAGGCTCGCCAGATAGACAGTACCCAACAGGGGATCGCGGCTCGCGGCGTACTCGCCAATCGTCAGACCGCGCAGCCGGAGCACAAAGAGGAGTTCCGCCGCCACGAGAAGTCCCAGCGCGACCAAGCCCACACCGAGCCGCATCAACGTCGTCAGCGCCTCGCCGCGGCCAGCGAGACGCCGTACCACCCAGCGCGCTGCGAAAAACGATACGATGAGCATGACCGGCGACTCCGCGAGTTCCGCGGCGCGCGTACCGAGTCGTGGCACGATCCACAGGACGCGAGCCGTACCCAGCACGAAGCCGACTCCAAACACCAGAGCGAAGTAGAGCGCACCCGCTTTCAGAATCCGCATGACGGCTCGCTTTCAGCGCTGTAGCGGCGCTAGCCCGCGGCCGCGACGGTCGTCGGCTGATAGACGCAGCAGGGCTCTTCTGCGAAGGGATCACCAGTAAGCGCGAAGGCGCGGGCGCGCGAGCCGCCGCAGATTTCGCGGAATTCGCACACGCCGCACTTGCCTTGGAGGTTGGAGGAATCGCGCAGCGCGACGAATAGCGGGGAGTGGCGGTAAATGTCGGCGAGCGGCTGCCGGCGGACGTTGCCGGCGGAGGTGGGCAGGAAGCCGCTGGGGAAGACTTCGCCGGTGTGCGACACGAAGACGAATCCCTTGGCATCGTTCAAACCCCGAGGGGCGCGACCGATCCCGTCCGGCAAGCCGGGATTGCGGGCCGACGCCCCTCCACCCGACGCGGCTCTTGCGGCCCATAATGCGGCCGGTGAGCGGTCGAGAGCCATCGCCGCGGAAACTGCCGGCGATGGAAACTCGAGGCGCGAGCGCACCGCGGAATCTGCTGTTCCGCTCGCCGCGCGACGTTCTCGGGCGCGCTGCTGTGCGACATACCGGCGATAGTGCTGCGCCTCGGTGGTCTTGATGTCGAAAGGCGCGCGCCGGGCGACTTCGTAGAGCTTCGCGAAAACCTCCTCAAATTCCTCCGCCGAAATCAGGTCTGAGGTCTGGCCCCGCCCGGTGGGCACGAGGAAAAACACGCTCCACAGGACAATCTCCAGCCGCCCGAGCAGGCGAACCAGATCCTCGAAGTCGCCGAGGTTGCGCCGCGTGATGGTGGTGTTGATCTGCACGGGAAGGCTGGCGGCACGCGCCCACTCGATAGCCTGAAGCGTCCGCTCGTAGGAACCGCGCACGCCGCGGAAGGCGTCGTGAAGGTCGGCCGTCGAGCCATCCAGACTGACCGCCAGGCGCGCGAGACCGCAGCGCTGGAGTTCGAGGATCGCCTCCTGGGTCAGCAGCGGCGTAGCGCTCGGAGTGAGCGACGTGCGGACGCCCTGCCGCGTGGCGTACTCGACCAGATGATAAACGTCGGGACGCTTCAACGGATCCCCGCCCGTGAGCACGAACACCGGGACCCGCATCCCGGCAATCTCGTCAATCAGGCGCTCGGCCTCGCGGGTCGAAAGTTCGAGCGCCGAGCGCCGCGGCTGGGCGCAGGCGCGGCAGTGTACGCAGACCAGGTCGCACGCCTGCGTGGTCTCCCAGATGACAATGAAGGGGCGCTCGTCGAAGTCGAGCTTCGCCGGGCTGGCGGGGCGGGTGGCGGGACTCGTCGTACCTGTCATCAGCCGCCATCAGACCATATCGGCCTCCAGCGATGCTGTGACGTAGGTCACAGAACTCGACCGGCCCGCGTGACTAAAGTCATGGATGTCCGCCCGGCCTCAGTCTAAGCTGAGAATCGATGCGGCCCATAAAGGAGGGTTCGACGATGGTGGTCATTACAGAAAAAATGAAGGTTGGAGATATCGCCAGGATCTGGCCGCAGACGATGAAGATTTTCGCGCACTACCAGCTCGATCTGTGCTGCGGCGGCGTGCATACGCTCGAGTTCGTGGCGCAAAAGCACGGGCTGAATCTGGGCGCTATCCTCGAGCAGTTGAACGACGTGGCGGGTGAAACGGCGCCGGTTGCGCTGAAGGCATAACTCCGGGTACGGCGCGCCGGGAAAAGGACGCGATCATGTCAGAGCTCTCGAAATCAACCAGCGTGCGCGAGATCGTGCAGCAATATCCCGCGTCGCGGCCCGTCTTCGATCGCCATGGCCTGAAAGGCTGCGGCGGCAAGGAGGGCCCCGCCGAGTCCCTCGAGTTCTTCGCGCGCGTCCACCAGGTTGACGCCGACGCGTTGCTGCGCGATCTCCAGGCGGAAATCGCGGCGCCCGCCGAGCCCGCGTATGCCTATCAGGAGACGCTGGCGGATTACATTTACCGGCGGTTCTTCAAAGCGGCTGTCGCCATCGTGCTGACCGTGGGCGGACTCTGGGGCGCCACCAACCTCGCCGAAATCGCGCTACGCCAGAACTTCCTCCAGCCGAAACTCCTGCCCGCCATCCACGCGCACGCCCACGCCATGATTTTCGGCTGGGTGGGCCTCTTCGTGATGGGATTCGCTTATCAGTCGTTCCCGCGATTCAAGTACGTCACTCTGTGGCGGCCCGGGCTTGCGAATCTCACGCTCTACCTGATGCTGGGCGGGATTGTGATGCGGATGTCGGCCGAACTCTTGCAGCCGCGGGTATCGGGCCTCGCGCTCGGCGCCGCGTCGGCGCTCGCGGAACTCGCGGCCATCAGCCTGTTTATCGTGATCATCCTCAAGACCGCGGCGCAGTCAATTGAGCCCCCGAATCCCTACGAGAAGTTCATCTTCGGCGCGCTCTTCTGGTTCTTCGTGCAGGCGCTGGTGAGCGACTTCTTTTTCTTCGCCAAAGCCACCGCCGCCACTCAAAGCCAGCTCATCCAGCGCATCGCGCTCATTGACGGCCCACTGCGCGATATCCAGTTGTTCGGCTTCGCGGCGCTGATCATCGCCGGCGTGAGCCAGCGATTCATCCCCGCCGTTTACGGACTCGGCCGGCCGGCGCGCGACCGCCAGCGGCTGATCTTCTGGCTGATGAATGCGAGCCTGGTGCTCGGCGTCGTGGCTTACGTGCTGGTGGTGCGCACCCTTAATCCGCTTTTCGCGCTGGGACTTGAAGCGGCTTACCTGCTGATGCTGGCCTGGGCGCTTCTCCTTGTACGGCAACTCGGCGTCTTCCGCACTCCGAGCGAACGCGATCGCAGTTGGAAATTCATCCGCGCCGCGTACACCTGGCTGGTCATCGCCATGGCGATGCTGCCGTTCTTCCCCGTGTACGGTCTGCTGACCCACCAGGTCTTCGCGCATTCCTATATGGGCGCGCACCGGCACGCCTTCACTGTCGGGTTCATCAGCCTGATGATTATGGGTGTGGCGTCGCGGGTAGTGCCGATTCTGGCGGGAGTGGATTCCGCGGACCTCGGCTCGCTCTGCGGACCTTTCATCTTGATCAACGTCGGATGCGCCGGCCGCGTCGTCCTGCAAATCTTGAGCGACTTCGTTCCGGCGGTGGCCTATCCGCTCATCGGCTTCACCGGATTCCTGGAAGTCGCGGCGCTCGCCTGGTGGGGGATCGAGCTGTGGCACACGATGAATCTCGCAGCCACGCGTCGCGCCCAAGTCCTGCAGCCGCACCTGCCCGTCGCGACATCGTGACCGCGATCCCGCGGGCGCGTATTCGTCGCGCTCTTTTACCCGAGACGATTCTGACTATGGGGGTTGAGGACTTGTGAGGGAGTGTGAGAACGTGACTCGGAAGGCAAAAAAGGTCCCGGCGAACGCTCGAGATTCCGAGTGTTCGCCGGGTGTGGTGACGCGTTAAGCTTCCGCGGCCATCCTTTTGGCGAGCGCCAGGACGACTTCGCGGTCTGATTCAGCGAGTTGCGCCAGGAAAGCGTTGAGCTTGAGCAGGAACTTGGCGTCCGTCCCACCGTTCTCCCCCGCCAGCTCTTCCAAACTCCTGCGCGGAGTGAGGTGCTGGGTGGGCGGCGGCGGACCATCGCCCAGGTAGAAGAACTGGTAGAGCGGAACATCCAAGGCCCCGGCGAAGCGTTCCAAGGTTTCGAGCGAGGGGACGGTATGCCCGTTTTCGACGCGTGAAATGTAAGTTCGCAGCAAACCGGTCTTTTCTTCGATGTCACCCTGCGAAAGCCCTTTCTGCTCACGCAGTTGACGTATTCTTACTCCAATCATAGCCATTCGACTTCCCCCCTTGACAGTTCGTGCTCCGCGGCCTTCTCCCTCAGTTCAGCCGCTAGAGACACTGCGCGCTCTCGCTCCAAAGAGCCGCCGGTCCGGCAATAGCATCCTGGGTGCCAAACGCTACTGACCCTGTTACTGACTCGTAAGTTAGTGAATTATGAAAGGTTATGACTTGCACTGACACTGAACAATGAGGTTACGGTGCTCTTGAAGGGACTCAGGTTTTGCCGCGAAAATGTCGCTAGTTGGTTACACAGTAGTCCACCCTAGGGTACTTTTTCAAACTCTCTTAGGGCCCACGAGCGTGGCCTTTTTGCCACGGTCATCAGCGCGATCTATTTGAAAAATTGGAGGTTATCGGAAATCAGACTCTCGTCGTAGCTCCGAGCAGACTCCTAGCGATTCATCTGACCGCCCGAGAACCGCGTCTTCGGCCCGGCGACCTATTGCAGCCGGCTCTTCAATTCGACATACTGAGCGTCGATCCACAACCGCGAGGTGCCTATGGAGACACTCAACCGGCGTAAATTCATCCTGCGGACCGCCGCGGGCGCGGGCGTGCTCGAAGCGGCCAACGCCTTAGCGAGCGGTCCGGCCGATCCGCCGTCGGCGCGGAAGTTCTACACC
>Ga0070732_10001160_pt1 | contig 14580 bp, 17 predicted proteins | sample Coa_R1_5_FD_66449 | JGI IMG/M metagenome (GOLD analysis project Ga0070732, IMG submission 66449) | Surface soil microbial communities from Centralia Pennsylvania, which are recovering from an underground coalmine fire - Coalmine... | ecosystem: Environmental > Terrestrial > Soil > Unclassified ...
CCGATGGCGGCGTCTTCGTTATCGCCGTGCCGAGAACCCCGTTTCGCTGCCCGCCCGGTCCGTACGAGCGAGCCTGCCAGGCAGCGTTCTATTTCAAACGGGAAAAACCGCACTGCAAAGTGCTCATTCTGGATGCCAACGAAGACGTCGCGTCCAAGCCGACGCTGTTCAAGGCGGCATGGAACGAGTTGTACAAGGGTATCGTCGAATATCGCAACAATTCCGAGGTCAACGTAGTCGACGCAGGAGCAATGACGGTCAAGACCGACTTCGACACGGTCAAGGGTGATGTCATCAACGTGCTACCGCCGATGCGGGCAGCCGACATAGCCCGCTCTGCCGGACTCACGACAGACAATACGCGCTGGTGCGGGGTCGATTGGCTGACGATGGAGTCGACCGCTCACAAAGGAATCCATGTCCTTGGCGACGCGACGCTGTCAGCACCGGCCATGCCCAAATCCGGCCACATGGCGAACAACCAGGGCAAGCTCGCAGCGGCAGCCATCATCGAACTGATTAACCACCGGCAGCCCAACCCGCAGCCGGTAGTCGCTAATACCTGCTACAGCTACGTCAGCGATCGCGAGGCCATCCATGTCACCTCGGTACATCGCTACGATACCGCGCAGAAGACGTTCCTGGCAGTGCCCGGTTCGACCGGGGTTTCCACAGCGCGCAGCGAACTGGAGGGAGCCTACGGCTGGGCCTGGACCCAGAACATCTGGGTGGACATGCTGGGCTGATCGGCTCTGCGGCGGGCCACCGGCTTGACGATCAACCCTTGCCGGTGCTTCCAAAACCGCCCGCCCCGCGCGCGCTTGCCGCGAATTCTTCCACGAGGTTGAGCTTCACCTGTACCACTGGCACCACCACCAGTTGAGCGACCCGGTCCATGGGCTGGATGGTGAACGCCTCCTTCGAGCGGTTCCACATCGAAACCATCACCTGCCCCTGGTAGTCCGAGTCGATCAGCCCCACGAGATTGCCCAGGACGATGCCGTGCTTGTGCCCCATCCCGGACCGCGGCAGGACCACCGCGGCGAGGCCAGGATCTGCGATGTGGATGGCCAGACCGCTTGGAACCAGCTCCGCCGCACCGGGCGCGAGAATGAGGGGCGCGCCCACGCAGGCGCGGAGATCGAGCCCGGCAGCCCCCGCCGTCGCGTATTTCGGAAGCGAGCCGAGCAGCCTCGGGTCGAGGACTTTTACGTCGAGTGTCTTCAATGCGCTGCCTGGCGCTTGGGCAGCATCTTCGCGATGTGCGCCACCAGCTGGCGTGCGAGCACTATCTTCGGCGCGCGCGCGAGACGGTGCATGCCGTGGTCGTCCAGAAGTGTGAGTGCGTTGTCGTCCCTGCCGACCGCGTTCTGCGCAAGATTCGCGGCGAGCAGGGGAATCTTTTTCTTCTTGCGCTTGGCCTGGGCGTTTTCCTCGAGATTTTCGGTCTCGGCGGCGAAGCCAACGCAGAACGGCGCCTTCGGCAGCGCCGCCACTTCACCGAGGATGTCTGGGTTCGGAGCAAACTCGATGTTCATATTGCCGTTGCCCCGCTTGATCTTGTGCGGTTTGGGATCGACCGCGTGATAGTCGGCCACCGCCGCGACGGAAATGAAGACGTCGGCCTTTTTTGCGCGCGACATGACGGCGTCGTGCATCTCGCGCGCCGTCAGCACCTCGACCCGCTCGACTCCGGCGGGCGCCGCAAGCGCGGTCGCTCCCGATACGAGAGTGACTTCCGCGCCGGCTTCCGCCGCGGCCTGCGCGACGGCATAGCCCATCTTGCCCGAGCTGAGGTTGGTGATGCCGCGCACGGTATCGATCGGCTCGTAGGTTGGGCCCGCTGTGACGAGTACCTTCCTGCCCCCGAGCAGCCGGGGACCGAATGCGCCGGTCACTTCGGCGAGGATCTCGCGTGGCTCGAGCATGCGTCCCATGCCGATCTCGCCGCAGGCCTGGTCGCCCGCGGCGGGCCCCAGGATGCCGACGCCGTCCGCGTGCAGGCGCGCAATATTGCGCTGCGTTGCCGGGTTCTGCCACATCTCCACGTTCATCGCAGGCGCCACCGTGAGCGGGCAGCGGCGCGCAAGGCATAGCGTCGAGAGCAGGTCGTCGGCGAGTCCGTTCGCGAGTTTGGCGAGAAAGTCCGCGCTGGCAGGTGCGACCACGATCAGGTGACGGTCGCGGGAAAGCTCGATGTGACCCATGCTGTCGGGCACGCGCGCGTCCCACATGTCAGTGTAGACGGGCTTGTTCGACAGGGCCTGGAAAGTCGCGGGCGTCACGAAGCGGCAGGCGGCCTCTGTCATGACCACGCGCACGTCGGCGCCGGCCTTGACAAACAGCCGCACCAATTCGGCCGCCTTGTAGGCGGCGATTCCTCCGGTGATGCCCAGCAGAATCTGCTTTCCGGTGATCGTCATCGCAATCCGGGGTAAAGCGTTAATCGGCGAAAGGCGGATTTTAAGCGAATTCCGTGACGATCACCGACTGGCCCGTACAGGAACGACCGCGCGAGCGGCTGCTGGCGCTGGGAGCCGGCGCGCTCGCCGATGCCGAGCTGCTGGCGATCCTGTTGCGTACCGGGGTTCGCGGCAAAAGCGCCGTGGAGGTTGCGCGGCAGCTGCTCGGACGATTCGGCTCGGTGGCCGCGCTGCTCGCGGCCGGCGTCGAGCGGCTCGCCGAGACTCCGGGATTGGGCAGCGCAAAGCTCGCTCAGCTCCAGGCCGCGCTGGAGTTGTCGCGGCGAGCGCTCAAGGAAGAAATGTCTTCGCGCGACGCGCTGTCTTCCCCAGGGGCCGTGCGCGACTACCTTCGCCTGTCCCTGTCAGGGCGCGAGCACGAAGTATTCGTCGCGCTGCTCCTCGACGCGCAGCACCGCGTGATCGCCTGCGAAGAGATGTTCCGCGGCACCCTGACCCAGACCAGCGTCTACCCCCGGGAGGTGGTGAAGTGCGCACTCCGCCACAACGCCGCTGCCGTCATCTTCGCCCACAACCACCCTTCCGGGGTGGCCGAACCCAGCCATGCTGACGAAATCCTCACACGGTCGCTCAAAGCTGCTCTGACGCTGGTCGACGTGCAGGTACTCGACCACTTCATCGTTGCGGGAAGCCGGACCATGTCGTTCGCGGAGCGCGGCCTGCTGTAATCCAGATCCAGCTTGAACTCATGGCCTTCCCCGACCTATAATGCGCCCTTTTCGCAGCGGAGCACCCCATGGCACGAGTTTGCCAAGTCACCGGCAAGAAGCCGCAAACGGGACATCACGTTTCCCACGCTAACAACAAGACCAAGCGCCGGTTCCTGCCGAACTTGCAGTACCGCCGCTTCTGGGTTGAAAGCGAGAAACGCTGGGTGAGCCTGCGCATTTCCAACGCCGCCGTACGCCTGATCGACAAGAAGGGCATCGAAGTCGTCCTTGCCGAACTGCGCGAGCGCGGCGAAATCTGACCCGGGGCAGGACTTCATGCGCGAAAAGATCAAGCTCGAATCGACCGCTGGCACGGGTCACTTCTATACCACCACGAAGAACCGCCGCACCACACCCGACAAGATGGAGATCAAGAAATACGATCCCAAGGCGCGCAAGCACGTCATCTACAAGGAAACCAAGATCAAGTAACGCTGGTCACCGTGCGTCCTTGACTCTCGTGGGCAGACGCGCAGCAGCTAAAAAGCCCGCCACGGCGGGCTTTTTCTTTTAGGTTCGCCGGACCCGCGACGGGAATCAACCGCCCTTCTTATAGACGATCTTCTTGCTGCCACCATCGCAAGTTCCGACGATCTTTCCGTCGGCCGCCGCGTCTTTGTCCACGACCGTCAGGGTAAACACCTTCACCCCGTTGTTCTTGATCTTGGCGTCTATTTCAGCCTTGAGATCATCGCAAGACTTGACCTGCGCAAACGCCGGGAAAGCAACCAGCATCGCGAAAATAGCCACTACCAGAATCTTCATTGGGATACTCCCTCGTTTCGTTGAATGAGAAAACAGCGATACCGCCCTGCAACGCGCGTCATTCTCCCCGCTTTAGCACGGGAATCAAGACGCCGGAAGACACGCTACGCACCAGGACATTTAAGTGGCTGAGCAATAAAGAAGAAATCCACCACCCGCCCCGTTCCGCCAAGCTAGAGCAAAACAAAAACCCGCCAGTGGCGGGTTTTTTGAGGTGTTACCAGTGCGAAGCGGCTCAAGCGTAGCAACGCAGCCTGTGGGAAAACTCGACCAGAGGGCGAATGTCGCTCGCCTCGGCGCGGCGACACCAATCCTGGAGCTGCTTGACGAGCTGCTCCGTCGAAGCTGTCGACCGCTCCCACAATGCGACGAGCTCGGCGCGCATCGAATACACGGTGTGCAACGCCCGTGACTTCGACAGCCCCTTCTCTAGGTAAGCGCGTTCGACTTCGCCGAGAGACTTCTCGTCGCGATGCAACCAGCGTTTCAGGTTTTGCAGAAGATGCGCATCATGCGGCGCGAGGCGGCGCAGCTTGCTGAGTTCGTCCGCGTAAGTACGCTTGATCGACTTTGCGTACTTTGCGAGCACGTCGTAGCGGTGCGTGATGACGGCCTGCAGGGTCTCAGAATCAACCGCCTGCTTGGCCTCGGTGAAACGCGGCGTCGGCGCCACCTTTTTCACCTGTGCGAGGCCAAGTGCCTCGAGTATGCGGATGTACATCCAGCCGATATCGAACTCATACCACTTGCTGGAAAGTTTCGCGGAGGTGGCGTATGCGTGGTGATTATTGTGCAGCTCCTCGCCGCCGATCAGGATGCCCCACGGAACGATGTTGGTGCTGGCTTCTTCGGTGGCCCAGTTACGGTAGCCCCAGTAATGGCCAATGCCGTTGATCACGCCGGCAGCCCAGAAAGGAATCCAGACGATCTGGGTGACAAGGATCAGGACACCCGGCACGAAGCCGAACAGCAAGACGTTCGCCGCGCCCATGAGGGTTATCCCCAGTATCGCGAATCGGGAATAGATATGGCGTTCGAGCCAGTCGTCCGGCGTGCCATGGCCGTAACGGGTCATCGTTTCCTGGTTGTAGGCTTCCTTTACGTAGAGGAACACCCCACCCCAGAGCACCCGATTGATGCCGAATTGCTGGGGACTGTGCGGATCTTCCGCAGTCTCGCATTTTGCATGATGCTTGCGATGGATTGCCGCCCACTCCTTGGTGACCATGCCGGTCGTCAGCCACAGCCACAGGCGGAAAAAATGGCTCACGGAAGGATGCAGGTCCAAGGCGCGATGCGCCTGGTGCCGGTGCAGGAACACCGTCACGCTCACGATGGTGACGTGCGTGAGAGCCAGAGCCACAATGACCAAGCCCCACCACGGAAGATCAAAAATGCCTGAAAACAACGGGTTGGAATCCATTAATATCCTTATGATTTGTCGCGGATTCTACGTGAATTCCGCCAAAGGGCAAGTGCATTTTGCCCGAACGTCTATCGGATCTCCTCGATACGCTATATAGGGGTGCAACCCGGTAAAACCAATAAGGAATTTCAAGATTTTTGAACGTCGGTAGCCGTTGTGGGGGCAAGCCGCTCAGGCGCTACGCTCGAAGGCTGCAGCAAAGAAGCCGTCCGTTCCATGGCGGTGCGGCCAAAGCTCGAGATAGTCACCCATTTCGAGCGCGATTCTTTCCCTCTTCAGCAATTCCCCGGCGTGCAGAAGCTCGAACTGCGGGTTCTGCGCGAGAAAATCTTCCGCGATCCTCCGGTTTTCTTCTTCGAGAATGCTGCACGTGGCATATACGAGCCGCCCGCCCGGCTTCAGCAGCCGCGCGGCGGCAGCGAGGATTGCGCTTTGCTTTTTAGTAAGCTCGGCGACATCCCTCGGCGCCTGACGCCACTTCATGTCGGGATTGCGGCGCAAAGTACCGAGGCCGCTGCAAGGCGCATCTACCAGCACCCGGTCGATCTTGCCGGCGAGCCGCTTGATGCGACTGTCTTTGGCCCCCTCGATACGTTGCGGATGTATGTTAGATAGCCCCGAGCGTGTCAGCCTCGGCCTGAGCCCTGCCAGCCGTTTCGGGGAAACGTCGAAGGCGTATAGCCGCCCGGTGGAACGCATCAGCGCCCCGAGGGCCAGGGTCTTCCCGCCGGCTCCGGCGCAGAAATCCACCACCATCTCGCCCCGCTTCGGGGCAACCAAATGGCAGAGCAGCTGGCTGCCTTCGTCCTGCACTTCCACGCTGCCTTCGAGAAACAGCGGGTGACGGTTGATCGCAGGCTTGCCCTCCAGCCTGACGCCGTCCGGCGAATACGGCGTCGACGTAGCCGTAAACCCGTCCGCCGAGAGGCGCTCGAGCACCGCGTTGCGCGTTGACTTGACGGTGTTGACCCGCAGGTCGAGGGCAGCATTTTGCAGGAGCCCCTTTGCCAGTTCGAGCAGCGCCACTTCGTCGAACCGACCGCGCAGCCGGGCAATAACCCAGTCGGGGAGATCGCATTCGATTTCGAGAGGTTGCCGTGTCCGTGCCTCGCGCTTCACCACAGCGAGCCACTCCGCTTCCTCGCCCCGCAAACAAGGTTCGATCTCGCGCACGCTCGCCCCCAGGAGCACCGTCCACACGGCAAGCACGAGCTGTCGCGGGCCGCACCTGCCGGCAACGCGTTCCAGCATCCGCCGGCGGCGAAGCGCCGCATAGACAGAATCGGCGATAGTGGCACGGTCTTGCCGGCCGAGATTCGGATGTGCCCGGAAAAACGCGGAGAGTGCCGCGTCAGCGGGTTCTTCGAGTGGTAGCACTGCAGCGAACGCGGCAGTACAGGCGTCCAGCAGAGCGGGCGAAAAGCGCTTCAATTGCCGATGCGCGAGAGGATCTGGTCCGCGCGCGTACCGTTCTTGTCCACCACCAAAACGCGCACCGGGAGGTAGCCCTTCTCGCTCGCGAACCAGATATCGGTACTTCTGTCCTCCGGACCGTCGCGTACCTTCGCAACATGCAAGGTCTGCATTTCTCCGGCGGGCGTGGCGAGCTTCTCCGTGCCGACGACCGCGAATCGGAACGGCGTCAGTCCGCGACCGTCCGCGCGGGTCACTTCGAATTCCTTGCCGGTAGGCGGCACGAAAGCAAAGCTGTACGCGAGGCTCAGCGGGTCGCATGCCGACCGCGGAATCTTGAGCGTCTCAGACTTTCCGTCGCGCTCCTGCGTTACGGTGAGCGCGGTCCAGTCGAATTTCGCCGTCACGGCCCATTTGCTGCCGCGCTGATCCCGGTACTCGTCGGGCTGCAAGCCCTGCGACGTGATCTTGCCGTGGCTGGTGCGCTTGAACGCGCCCACGAGCGACAGTACGCCTTTGGTAACTTCGGAGGTGATAGTGTAGGTATGGCTATCGTGCTCCAGTACCTCGACCACCTCCCCGACGACCATGCCGTTGTAGCTCGTATCGTAAGCTAGCGTCACGTGCCTCGGCGGGGCCGCAACTGCGCTCGGCGCCAGAAGGATCGCCAGCACGATGGGCGCGGTACGTTGCAGCTGGGTGGTCAGGGGGATCATTTCCCGACGAGCAGCGTCCGTGATTTGCCTGCTCCCTTGACGCGGACGACGCCATCCTTCACGGCAAGGCGGCCTTCCAGATGCCAGAGCGCCGCTTGCGGATAAATGAGGTGTTCCTGTCGCAAGATGCGGGCCGCCAGCGTCCTCTCCGAATCGCCCTGGCGAACTGGCACCGCCGCCTGGATGACGATGGGTCCGTGATCGAGTTTTGCGGTCACGAAGTGCACGGTGCAGCCGTGCACCTTGACACCAGCCTCGAGCGCGCGCCGGTGCGTATGCAGTCCGGGGAACGCGGGCAGCAACGAAGGATGGATATTCATCAGCCTGCCGTCATAATGCCGCACGAATTTGTCGCCGAGTATCCGCATGAAACCCGCCAGCAGCAGAAGGTCGGGGGAATAGGTGTCGATCGCCTCTGAGAGTGCGGCATCAAACGCGCTGCGTGAAGAAAATTTGCGCTCATCCACCACTGCGGTGGGAATGCGCGACCGCGTGGCGAACCGGAGCCCCGCGGCATCGGCGCGGTTGCTGATCACGGCGGCGACGCGCGCGGGCAGTCTCGCCCGCACGATCGCCTCCATGTTACTGCCGCGGCCCGAGATCAGGATTAAGATTTTTTTCACGCGAGACACCTAAAAGGTCGCGCCGCGCATGATATCAGCACGCCTGTTCTTAAAGGTCCCGTTGAAATCCTCAAGCAAGTCGGGAAGTCACTTCGATCAACCGCTTGCAGATTCCCGCCACGACTTCGCGCTGCTTCACATCGCGCATGGCCCCGTCTTCGGCAAATGCCTCATGCGCGTGCGGAAGTGCGAATTGCTCAGAGAGTACCAGCACATTGAGATTCATCAGCACCTGGCGCAGATGGACCAGTCCACGCAAGCCGCCGAGCGCCCCGGGCGAAGCCGACAGGAGCGCCGCGACCTTGCCACGATAAGGCACGTAGCCGCTCTCGCCGCGATCTTCCCGCGAAATCCAGTCGAGCGTATTTTTCAGCATCGCCGGGATCGACGCGTTGTTTTCCGGAGAAACGACGAGCAGCGCCTGGTGCTGCTTGAACAGCGTCTTGAGTTTGCGTGCATTTTCGGGGACGCCCTCCTTCGCCTCGAGGTCGCCGTGATAGACGGGCAACGGGAAGTCGTCGAGATCGACGAAGGTGACGTCGCCACCGGCGTCCTTCGCCGCGGACGCCGCAATACGCGCGAGTTTCTTGTTGAGCGAGTCGCGCCGCGCGCTGCCTGAGAAAACGAGAATCTTCGGTGACATCGCCTTCTCCTGGTTGTTCGGGTTTCAACTCGCCCGCTCGGCGGCCGCCTTCGGGAAACCCGCGGGCGCGTGGAGGCCGTCCGCCTCGAATAGTTCCTCCAGCTGGGCCGCAAACTCGCGGGAAGTCTGAATCAACTGCGCTTCGTCGTGATGCACCGCGTATTGCGCCTCGAGCTGCTGCTCATCGTGCTGTTTGAAAAGAGCCACGGCGCGCTCGGATGCCGCGGCATCGAATCCGAGCGACAGCAGTGCCTGGCGCGCCATGTCTAGGCTCGCGGTAAAGGTCTCGCGATCGATCACCCTCACCCCCAGGTCGCGCAACCGAAAAAGGTGCACCCGGTTGCGCGCGCGGGCAACGATCGGCACCTCGGGAAAATGCTTGCGCACGACCGCAGCCGCCTTGACCGAAGCCTCGACATCGTCGATCGCAAGCACGAACAGCTTCGCCTCGCCCGTCTTCGCCGCCTCCAGCAGCTCCAGGCGCGATGCGTCTCCGTAGTAAACCTTGTTGCCGAAGCGGCGCACGAAGTCCACCTGCTGATAGCTTGCCTCAAGCGCCGTAAAAGGAACGCCGCACATGCGCATGACACGCGACACGATCTGACCCATGCGCCCATATCCGGCAATGATCACCGGGTTGCCTGGGCCCAAGATGGAGTCGAACTCGGGCGTCGCATGGCGTTCGATCCAGTGTACGATCCAGCGCTCGTGCAGTTCGAATACGAAAGGCGCGAGCAGCATGGATACCGTCACGACGACGACCAGGAGCTGCATGGTCTCTTCACCCATGATGCCGAGGCCGCCTGCAGCGGCAAACAGGACGAATGCAAACTCCCCGCCCTGTGAGACCGCCACCGCGAGCCGCTGCGCCGAATCGTTGGGAGTGCCGCTTAACGTCGCGATCGCGTACATAACGGCGAACTTCACGAGCATCAGCGCAGTGGCAAGACCGAACACGACGAGCGGTCGGTCCCACACGAGTTCCAGGTTGGCGCTCATGCCTACTGCAATGAAGAACAACCCCAGCAGCAACCCCTTGAACGGCTCGATGTCCGCTTCGAGTTCGTGACGGAACTCCGAATCGGCAAGGAGCACGCCGGCGAGAAACGCGCCGAGCGACATGGACAGTCCGATCTTCTCCATGACGAGCGCGGCAGCCACGACAAGCAGCAGCGCCGCAGCGGTAAAGATCTCGCGCCCACCGTAGGCTGCCACGGCCTTCAGTGCCGGACGCACCACCAGCCTGCTCCCCACGATCACCGCGGCAATCACCGCGAGGCCCTTAACCGCCGCAGTCCACCCCCCCGCTGCATGCGCGGCGGAATCCCCCAGCAGCGGCAGCAGCGCAAGCAGTGGAATGACCGACAGATCCTGGAAAAGGAGTACCGCGAAGGCTTCGCGCCCATGGCGTGTGGCGAGCTGTTTGCGTTCGGCGAGCGACGCAAGCACCAGAGCGGTGGACGACATCGTCAGGCCAAACCCTGCGACCAACGCCGCTCCCCATGGGAGCCCGAGTGCGAACGCAACCGCGGACAGCGCCGTACCGGTCAGGAGCACCTGCATTCCGCCAAGTCCGAACACAGGCCGGCGCAGCACCCAGAGGCGGCTCGGTTGCAGTTCCAGTCCGACGAGAAAGAGAAGCAGCACGACGCCGAATTCCGCGAATTGCATGGTAGAGCGTACTTCGCCGACCATGCCCAAGCCCCAGGGGCCGATCAGCATGCCAGCGCCGAGGTAGCCGAGCACTGCGCCGAGCTTCAGCCGCTGGAACAGCGGCACGAGCAGAACTGCGGTCAAGAGAAATACGGCCGCCTGATCGAGCAGATGCATGACGATGCCCCGGAAGAACACAGATGCATTGCATTATGCGCGAGCGGCGCCGCGCGCGAAACCGGATGCCGGTTGTTCAACTACCGGACATCCCGGCAACCGCAGTCAACATGCTGATCGAACCCAGATCGTAGCCGTCCACGGCGAAGGACATCGCTTCGTCTTCTCTCTGCAAAGCAGCGACGTAGAGGAGCGGGAGGTAGTGCTCTGGGGTCGGCACTGCCAGGCGAGCATCTTCGCCGAGGCGGTCGAATTCGATGAGCGTTCGGTGATCCTGCGTTGCCAGAGCCTCCCGCACTTTCTCGTTGAATCTCACGGCCCAGTCGAATGCCGGGCCACCCGCCCGTTTCATCATCGGCAGGTTGTGAACGACGTTGCCGCTGCCGATCACCAACACGCCTTCGTCGCGCAGCGGCGCGAGACGCTTGCCGGTTTCGTAATGAAATTCCGGGGACTGCATACCGTCAATGCTGAGTTGAGCCACGGGTATGTCGGCATCAGGATAGACGTGCTTCAGTACCGACCAAGTGCCGTGATCGAGCCCCCATGAGTGGTCGAGACGGGTGTCGACCGGAGCCAGCAGCGCGCGTACCCGCGCCGCCAGGTCCGGATCGCCCGGCGCGGGATACTGAACATCGAACAATGCCTTGGGAAAGCCGTAGAAATCGTGGATGGTCTTGGGCCTCGCCATGGCAGTCACGGCCGTACCCTCGGTGAACCAATGCGCCGAGACCGACAGGATCGCCTTAGGCCGCGGAACCGCCTCCCCGACCCTGCGCCATGCCTCCGTATATCGATTTTGGTCGAGCGTATTCATCGGGCTGCCGTGCCCAAAGAAGACCACCGGCATCCTGGAGCGGGGCCGCGCCATCTTCAAGCGAGATCGAACAACAGCACTTCCGCGTTCCCGGCCTTCTCCAGCACGATTTCCGCGGTATCGGTTGCCTTAAGCGCGTCCCCGGCCTCGAGTGGCTGGCCGTTGACGCTGAGCTTTCCGCGGGCCACATGGACATAAGCACGGCGTACGGGCGCGACCCCGTGGGTCACGCGATCGGCTCCGTCGAGCAGCGCCGAGTACAGATAGGCGTCCTGGTGAACCGTCACGGACCCTTCGCGCCCGTCCGGGGATGCTACCAGGCGCAACCTCCCGCTCTTGGAGGCAACGTCGAAATGCTTCTGCTCATAGCTGGGGGGAATACCGATGACGTTCGGCTCAATCCATATCTGCAAGAAATGCGTAACACCGTCCTTCGAATGATTGAACTCGCTGTGCAGAACACCCTTGCCTGCGCTCATCCGCTGTACGTCCCCCGGCACGATGGCCGAGCCGTTTCCCATGTTGTCCTTGTGGGCGAGCGCGCCTTCGAGAACGTAGCTGATGATCTCCATGTCGCGATGTCCGTGGGTGCCGAATCCTGTGCCTGGCCGGATGCGGTCCTCGTTGATCACGCGCAGCGGGCCGAAGCCCATGTGCTCCGGGTCCTGGTAATCGGCAAAGGAGAAGGTATGGTAAGAGCGCAGCCAGCCGTGATCGGCATAGCCTCGGTCGCTGCCTTTGCGGATCTCAATCATTCGGGCCTCCCATCCCGGTGGATATGGGGATACGTGGACGGCTCATCAAGCAGGGCACGCACCGATGACGTTGGCATAAATCGAGGGTTACGAGGAAACATTCGCGTTTTCAAGGATTTCTGATAGGATACGCGGCGGTTGTCCGGCTCCCGGCGACCGGATCATTCTAACAATTCTCGGAGGAGACACAGAATGAAGAAGATTGTATCGCTGTTGATCGCCGTCGCCTTTGCCGCTTCCAGCGGCATCGCTTTGGCCGCCTCTCACGTCGACGCCCAGACCATGCAAAAAGACAGCATGAAGAAGGACGACATGAAGAAGGATGATGCGAAGAAGAGCGACAAGAAGAGCAGCAAGAAAAGCAAGAAAGCTGCGAAAAAAGACGACATGAAGAAAGACGACATGAAGAAGTAATTCGCCTTCGGGCGAACAAAAAGGCAGGGGCTAAGCCCCTGCCTTTTTTTATTTCCGGCGCCCCGCGGGCGCCAGGCGATCTATGCCTGCTTCCGTTCGCCGGCTTCGCGCTCGGCGATCTCCTTGTGGACCTCCGCCATATCCAGCGCCTTTCCCTTCTCGATCACCTGCTCGAGCGCTGAGCCCGGAAGTGCACCTGGCTGCGAATAGAGAATCACTTTCTCGCGAAAGAACATCAGGGTCGGAATCGAACGGATGTTGAAAGAAGCAGCGAGCTCCTGCTCCTCTTCTGTGTTGACCTTGGCGAAGACGATATCGCCATGCTTCTCCGAAGACGCTTCGAATACCGGCGCAAATCCCTTGCACGGCCCACACCAAGGCGCCCAGAAATCGATCAGCACCATGTCGTTGCCGGTCACCACCTGTTCGAAATTGTCCTTGGTCAACTCGACTGTCGCCATGCTCAATTCTCCGCCTCGTAGATGGCACAAAGTATATCAGAGGCTCTTCTTGCTCCCTGGAAGCGGTGGAATGAAAACCGCGAGACCGAATCTCGCGCGATTTTTCCAAATTGCACTCGTGCTCGTCAATGCAGCTTCACGCTGGGTTGGGTCCCGCGTTTTAGCACGCGCGCAAGGGTGTCGAGCACCACGCCCATCGGTCCGTGCAATGCGTGCAAATGCATCTTGTAGAGCGACAGATACATCAACCGCGCAAACCAGCCCTCGACCCGGTAGCTCTTTCCGGAGAGGAATCCCATCAACGAACCGACAGTGCTGTACTGGCCGAGCGACACCAGCGACCCGAAATCGCGATACCGAAAGGATTTCGGCGGCTCGCCCCGTAGACGGCGTTCGACCGTGCCGATCATATGCGATGCCTCCTGGTGCGCCGCCTGGGCCGCCGGCGGCACGAGCGGCACGTTTTCGCCGCGCGGAAACGCCGAACAGTCCCCCAATGCGAATACGTCGGGATCGCGCGTCGTCTGCAAGGTCGGAAGCACCAGGAGCTGGTTGACGCGGTTGGTCTCCAGTCCGTCCAGATTTTTCAGAAAATCCGCGCCCTTGATCCCGGCGGACCAGACGGCAATATCGGCGGGAAAGGATTTCCCGCTCTTCGTTTTCACTTCGCTCGCCGTTATTTCGATTGCCTGTTCGGAGCACATCACGTGCACGCCCAAGCCCTCGAGCGTCTCCGTCACCGCCTTGGCGATGCGCTCCGGAAGCATCGGCAGAATGCGCGGATCGGCGTTGACGAGCGTGACGTCGAGAAATCGCGCTGGATCGATGTTCTCGAGGCCGTACGCGGCCAATACGCGCGTGGTGTTGTGCAGTTCGGCGGCGAGCTCTACGCCCGTCGCGCCGCCGCCTACAATGACGATACGCAGCTGTGCCTGCGCCTCTCCCGAGCGGTAGTTCGCCTGCATGCAGGCATTGATCAGGCGGCGGTGGAAGCGATCAGCCTCGGCAGCCGATTCGAGCGCGTAGGCATGCTCGGCGACCCCGGGCACGCCGAAGGTATTTGCCACACTGCCGACGGCAATCACCAAGGTGTCATAGCGCAACGTGCGGCGAGGAATGACTTCCGTCCCGCGCTCGTCGAAGGTCGGGGCCACCGTAAGCTCGCGGCGTGCCCGGTTCAGCCCTTCGAAGGCACCTACGCAGAAATTGAAATGGTGCCAGCGCGCCTGCGCAAGATAGTCGAGCTGGTGCGCATGGATGTCCATGCTGCCTGCCGCGACCTCGTGCAGCAGGGGCTTCCAGAGATGGGTCTCGTTTTTGTCCACCAGCGTGACTGCCGCCCGTCCCGTGCGGCCAAGCCGGTCGCCGAGCCTGGTAACGAGCTCAAGGCCGCCGGCTCCACCGCCGGCGACGATGACGTGATGCGGATCGCCCATGTCGTTTCTTCGCGCCTTGTGGAACCTGTGCCCTGATATGATTTTCGATCTCGATTATGCATGACTCTCTCAAGGTGTATCGCGGGCG
>Ga0070732_10001163_pt1 | contig 14545 bp, 12 predicted proteins | sample Coa_R1_5_FD_66449 | JGI IMG/M metagenome (GOLD analysis project Ga0070732, IMG submission 66449) | Surface soil microbial communities from Centralia Pennsylvania, which are recovering from an underground coalmine fire - Coalmine... | ecosystem: Environmental > Terrestrial > Soil > Unclassified ...
ATGGAGGTGAGGACGGTGAGTTCCCCCATCGTCAGGACCACGGCCAGCAATAGCCGCGGATCAAGCGCCGGCGCGTCCCACGACAGCCGAACGCCCTCGGGCGACGTCCACCACAGCCACGCGAGCATCGCGAAAAGCGCCAGCGTCATCAACGCCACGTTCACAGCAACCGTGAGCCACAGGCCGGCAAACTTGCCCACGATGAATTCCCAGCGCGGGAGCGGTTTGGCCAGGAGACCATCGATGCTGCGTCGATCGATTTCACGCGCCACCAGACCGACGCCGATGAACACGGTCATCACGGCGCCGGCACACTCAATCGTCGACAGGCCCAGGTCCTTGATGATCTTCAGGTCCTGCCCGGCGGTGATCTGGCCAATCACGGCGGAGGCGGCCACGAGCAGAAGCGCGAAAGCGCCGATGCCGTACAGCACCCGGTCCCGGACACTTTCCTTGAACACATGCCACGCGACCAGTCGGATGCGGTACGGCTTCATCGGCTGCGGGTTGACGGGGCGCCGACCGCACCGACCCGCTCCACGAAGACTTCCTCGAGGCTCGCGCGGAGCGGGGTCACGGACACCAACATCGCGCCGGCGGCGGCCAGCTCGGCGACGACGGGCTCCGGCCGTTCTCCCGCCGCGAGTTCAAGCGTGTACCGTCCCTCGCTAAGGAGCGTGGCACGCCTGGTTCGGGCGCGAAGGCGTTCTACCAGCGCTGGCGACATTGCGGACGCGACTACCTCCCAGCCGCGCGTCGGGTGCGCGCGGTCGCTCTCTCGGACGAGGTCCGCGACGGTGCCAACGGCCACGAGCCGGCCGTCCGACAGGATCGCCACCCGATCGCACAGCCATTCGGCGTCCGACAGGATGTGCGAACTGAACAGGATCGTCCGGCCCTCGCCGCGGAGACGCAACATCATCTCGTGCACGTCCCGACGCCCCAAGGGATCGAGACCGGACGTCGGCTCGTCGAGGATGACAAGTTCAGGCTCGTTGACCAGAGCTTGAGCCAAGCCCACGCGTTGAATCATCCCCTTCGAGTACTGCCGCAGGGGCCTCGATCGGTCGTCTCCGATGCCGACGGCGTCGAGCGCCCGCGCGGCGCGCGCCTGGCGGTCGGCTCCCGTGTAGCCGAACAGCCCCGCGAAATAGGACAACACTTCCACGCCTGTGAGGTGGTCATAGAACGTCGGGTTCTCGGGCAGGAAGCCCAGACGCTGCCGAGCGGTGACGTCACCTGGCGGGCGGCCCAGCACGGTTGCCGAGCCTGACGTCGGCCAGATCAGGTTCGTGAGCAGCTTGAGCGTGGTGGTCTTGCCGGCGCCGTTGGGCCCGAGAAGGCCGAAGACCTCGCCCGGGCCGATCTCGAACGACACGTCGTCCAGCGCCCGCCGCGGGCGCCTCCGCCAAAAGCCAGCGAGATAGTCCTTCGTGAGGCGGTCGGTCGCGACGGCGGACGCCATTCGGGTGCGGCGACTGGCCTGTGCTGCCGTACCGGGCCTTACTTGGCCGCGGGTCGATTGAGCTCCAGCTTGATCGCCATATCGAAGTACTGCGCCGGCAGGCTGTTGCCCCTCTGGTCGGCGGTCCGGACGCCGTCGATGAAGTAGGTCGGCGTCGCGATCACGTTGAGGAGGCTGCCGTCGGTGACATCGCGGCGGATGTCGAGGATCTTCGCGGCGTATTCGTGGTCGAAGTCCACGCCGCCGCCGGCCAACTCCACCGCCTTCGCACGAATCTCGCCGATGGCCTGCGAGCTGGATCCGCCGCCCTCGCCGAGTCGCTGCTGATTGGCGAACAGCCACGCGATCATGTCTTCAGCCTTGCCGTGATCGCGGGCGATGCGGACGGCCACGGCCGCGTCGCAGGAGGCCTCATGGCCGACAAAGGTCTGCGGCACCTTGAAGTTGCATGTCGAATTCCAGGGCCAGTCCTTGACAACGACCTTGACGGCCCCCGGATTCGACTGGGCATACTTGTCGAGGACCGGCTGGTAGGCCAGTTGATACGCTTTGCATGCAGGGCACATCCAGTCGTTGAACTTCACGATCACGACCTTGGCCCCATCTGCCGGTACGCCGAGATCAACTCGGGGCTGCTGCGCCCAGATCTCCCCAAATCTCGTTTCGACATCAGCGCTCGCGGGTGCGGGCGGAGTGACTTGCTGACGGACCTCTTTCGGGAACCACGCCAGCAGCGAGGTTGCACCCAGCACATAGAGGATCGCGACGACCAGCATCGCAGGCTTGGCCAACGCGCGGCGAAGGTCATTGAACAGGCGCGTCGGCATTTCGGCAAGGCCCCCCGACGCGGACAACCCCGCGGTGATAAAGATGCCCGCCACACAGACGTAGGTGGCCATACACAGGACGCAGGCGGTCTTCAGGATGATGAACGACGCGTAGCCGAGGTAGAGGATTGCTGCGAGCCCGATCGTCGCCAAGGCAAAGAGATACCCGCCAACGGCGTCCGGCTCACCCGCCGCCGGAGGCGCGCGATGGAGGCCGGCCACGAGCGCGACAAGCGAGAACCACAGCACACCGGCGAGGGCGACGGGCACGCCGCGAACGGTCCCGAAGCGGCTGAGATAGACCTGCGTGCAGTTGAACGTCTGATTGATGTCACACGGGCTGACGTAAGTCGGATCGGTCAGCAACCGGTAATGCACCCAGGAGGAGGCCGCCGCCAACGCAAGACCGGCCAGCGCGAACCCGAGAACCAGCCAACGGGCGCGGGGGGACATACGCATTTTGTACCACAGGAGCCGGTCGGCCGGAGCGGGCGCAGCTCCCGTCCCAGGCGTTGAACGCGAGTGAGTCAGGAGCCGCGGAGAGCCGCTTCGTCGCGAACGGAGGCTACTGAATCGGCGTTGACGGCGGGCCGAAGGGCTGTACAGGCGCCGCCGCCGTTATGTTCTGGTAGATCGTGTTGCCCGAGTCGACCGCGAACGACTTAGTGCCCGTCGTGCCGAACGTCTGCGGGACACCTGTCGCGTAAAAGCCGGTCACGGTCGCCGTGCCGAGGCAGTCGTTCGGACCCGCCACGGCCGCCGGCGTCACGCTGCCACCCAGCGTAAATCCATAGCCACTCTTCTGGGGAGTCGCCGATGAACCGAGGTCCGGCGAGATGAACGGCTCGCCGCCCGGCGTCAACGGCGTGCCGAGAACGAGGAATGTCGCCGCGTACGCGCCGTTGCCACAGGATGCCGAATACGACACCTCGGACACCTTGGTCGCAGTGAGGGAAGTCACGGCCGACGCCTCGTTGCCCGTCATCCGCGCACGCAGGAGACCCGGCACGGCGATCGCTGCGATGATGCTGATGATCGCCACGACGATCAGCAACTCGATGAGCGTGAAGCCCTGTTCCGATTTCCCTCTCATGTCAACTCACTCCTGAGAAGATATCCGCGGGCCGCCGCGGTCAACTCGTTCTGGATGCAAAACCGAAATGCCCCGCCTTCCGACAGCAACCCGCGTGCCATGGCGTGCCGGGTGCCCCCCGCCCTGCAAACAACTGTAACATCCTGCGACATGGGTACTTAGAGTTTCGACTTTCCTCCAAGCGCGGCACCCGATCGACACAACCGTGCGGCGCGCTGACACTTTTGACTCGCGGGGGCGTCGGCTAGCCTTCCACCGACACCGGTGCGGCAGCCCTGTGTCTTCGAAGGGAAAGGGCTTAAGAACCGACGCGAAAGGCGATGCCGAACCCCCGGTCCCCGTCGAGGCCGCCCTGGGTGTAATGGCCGTCAATCCAGGCGCCGGGTCTCAAAGCCACGCTAAGGCCCGCGGATCCGACCAGTTGGCGGTCGCCTGTGACTGACCAGCGAAGCCCGCCGCGAAGCGCGAAACGAGATCCCAATCGGTCCTCGCCGCCAAAGGCGATCATTCGACGAAGCCCGCCTCGTAAGTCGATGGCTTCGAGATCCAGGTCGAGGGCCAGCGTCATGCCGCTCGTCGGAAGGACAGCGAGGCCTGCGCGAACTTGGCGATGAAGCGTGAAGGGCGTTCCGCCTGGCTCGGGAAAGGACGGCTCTTCGAGGTTCTTCACTGCAAGGCCCAAGCGAATCTGCTTCATGTCGACCAGAAGGCCGACGTCGAAGTCGAACCGCGTGACGGTCTGGCCCTGGAGGCTGGACACCTGGGATAGGGCGTTCGATCCAGTTGTGCCGACTGCGGCCTCGGACGCCGCAAAACCGCGCACGAGCTTGAGCGTAGACCCCAGGATCACCCCTGGAGCCACGGCCTGCAGGACGGTCGCGCCGTACTGGGTCGTCTTCAGCAGCTCAGCCATCGTGCCTACGGGGGTTGTGACCAGGTCGGTCCCCTGCAGGGAGGCGTAGGACAGGCTGAAATTGGAACTGCCGAAGGTCGCGAAGGAGGCGGTGCGGGTGGTCGGCCCCGGCGCGGGCGGCTGATCCTGATTACCAGTTTGAAATCGGGTCCACTCGACGGTCAGGTTCCCCCTCGGCGACAGGGCCATGCCCGCGGGGTTCCAGAACGCCGCCGTGCCGTCGTCTGCGACGGCCACAAAGGCACCTCCCATGCCCAAGGCGCGGGATCCGACCGACTCGAAGACCTGCTGGGCCAGGGCGGGCGAGGCCGCCAGGCACGTGATCACCCCGAAAGCACCCATGAGCGCCAACCGTGGCATGCGAGGCAGCCTATCAGGTCCAGGGAACCTCCGAACCCATGGATCTCGTATCTGTTCGCGGCAGTACAATTGACCAGGTGACCGAGCGGCGCGGACCCGCTGACTTGGCCCCGCGCCTCCTACGCCCACGCTCCCGTAGTTCCCGTCGGCGCGCCTAGGTTTGGCTTCGGTTGCGCCGGAGATCCTCATGACTGATGCGGCACCCTCTCCCCAGCCGTTGCCCGGCCTCCTTGCCCGGGCCGTGGGCATCGTCGTCTCGCCCAAGGCGACTTTTGAGCAGGTGGTGCAGACACCCCGAATTCTCGGGATGCTCGCGCTCCTGACGATCACGACTGGTATTGGGTCGAGCGCGTTCACGTTCACGGCGGCCGGCCAGCAAGCAGTCGTCGATATGAGCGCGCAGCAGATCGAACGTTTCACCGGCCAGCCGCCGACGGACGATCAGATGGCAGCCATCGAGAAGCGCGCGCCGTACCAGGGCTACTTCTCGCTCGTTGGCAGTCTGGTGGTCATTCCGATCATCTGCGCCGTCGAGGCGGGGATTCTCTTTCTCATCTTCAACGTCATCCTCGGCGGCACTGCGACGTTCAAGCAGGTCTATGCCGTCGTGACGCATGGCGCGCTCATCACGATTCTGGGTCTGGGGGTCGCCGTGCCGATCCAGTTTGCCCGCGGCGTCATCAGCATGACGGGTCCCGCCAATCTGGGCGTCCTCTTCCCGATGCTCGCCGAGAACAGCGTGCTCTCGAGCTTTCTCGGATTGATTGATTTTTTCCGCGTCTGGTGGGTCATCGTCATCTCCATCGGCCTTGGCGTGCTGTATCGTCGCCCGACGCGGGGGATCGCGCTCACGCTCTTTGGCCTCTATTTGGTCATCGCGCTCGGCGTGTCCTTCATCTTCCACGGCAGGTAACTGAATGACGGGTTCACGCAAGGCCTTGGTTGCAATCGGCGTCGTCGTCGCACTCGGCGGCATCATCTACGCCAATCTCAAGTTCACGCGTCAGACCGGCCTCGAGGTGACAGCAGAGAAGGCCGCCCGACGCGACCTCCAGGCGGTCGTCACGGCCAGCGGCACGATTCAGCCGGTTCGGTCGGTCGACGTCGGCGCCTTCTCGCCGGGTCGCGTCGTCGATCTGCGGGTCAAAGAAGGCGATGTCGTGAAGGAGGGCCAGTTCCTGTTACAGGTCGATCCTCGCAGCATGCAGATTCAGGCCGACAGCATGGAACAGGGACTCGCGACGGCGCGATCCCAGCTCGAAGAGACGCGCAGGGCGCTCGAAAACGCCAAGGCGGCGCTCGTACAAGCGAGGAGCACCTTCGACCGCCAAGCGGACATGTACAAGAACCACCTGCTCTCGCGGGCCGACTACGAGACGGCGAAGAACAACGTCGATATGGCGCAGGCGACCGTCGATCAGACCGCGCAGTCGCTCCTGACCCAGGACACGCGCATCAAGCAGGCGGACTCGCAGCTTCAGAACGCCCAGTACAACCTCGATCTGATGCGAATCACCTCGCCCATTGCCGGCGTGATCACCAAGCGCAGCGTCGAGTTAGGCCAGATGGTGACCGGCAGTGCCTTCGCGCCGTCCGTGCTCGTGACCGTCGCGGACATGTCGGTCATTCGAGCTGAAGTCGAGGTCGACGAAACGGACATTCCGAGCGTCAAACCGGGACAGCCTGCGACGATCACGATCGACGCGCTCCCGGATCAGACCTTCAAAGGCGAGGTCACGGAACTCGGCGACAGCCCGATCCTCGCGACCGGCGCGGCGGCCAACGCGCGCGCCACGGATTTCAAGGTCAAGGTCCAATTGGATCACACAATCCCGGGCGTCCGGCCCGGCTTTACCTGCTCGGCTTCGATCACGACCGCCACTCGACAGCAGGCTCTGAGTGTGCCCATCCAGGCTGTGACGGTGCGCGAGATGGTCGTGGACCAGACAGGTGCCATCGTCCGTCCGGAGGCCGGCCGGGCCGGCCAGCCGCGCCGACCGACCTCCACGACTCCCCAAGACCTTCAGCCCGGCCAGACCCGTAAGGAGCTGGAGGGGGTGTTCGTGATCCGCGACGGGAAGGCGCTGTTCGTCCCGACCAAAATCGGCATCGCCGGCGACAAGTACTTCGAGGTCCTGTCGGGTGTCAACGAAGGCGACCAGATCATCACGGGACCGTTCGCCTCGGTCCGGACGATGAAGGACGGCGACGCGGTGAAGATCGCGCCGGCGACCTCGTCGACGGGCGCTGCGGCCAAGACTGGCTGATGCTGCAATTTCTCGAGTCGGCGGCCATCGCGCTCCAGGCGGTCTGGGCCAACAAGATCCGGTCGCTCCTCACGGTGCTCGGCAATATCGTCGCGGTCACGTCGATCATCGCCGTGGTGTCGCTCGTCCAGGGGCTCAACGCAAGCGTCAAGGACGCCTTTACCTCCACGGCGGGTGCCGACGCGATCAGCGTGCAGCGACGGGGCGTCGCGCTCACGAACGACGATCTCGAGCGGCAGCAGTCGAACCCACGCATCTCGCTCGACGAGGCCGCCGCGATCCGGGCCTACGGCGGCGGCATCGGCCTGGTCATGGCCGAGGCCGACACGAGCACCGACGTCAAGTACGGGAGTCAATCGCTCGACTCGATCACCATCCGCGGCGTCTCGAAGGAGTTCAACAGTCTGCCGACGACGAACATCGACCGTGGTCGGCAGATCACGGCGAACGAGTTCGACGCCGGGCGGAACGTCACGGTGCTCGGCTCCGACACTGCGGACCGGTTGTTCGGCCCCATCGATCCTCTGGATAAGATTGTGGCGATCCAAGGAGCGCACTTTCAGGTCGTCGGCGTTGCGGCTTCCAAGGGCGCGCTCCTCGGCAATTCTCAGGACGAGTTCGCCGTCATCCCGCTCGTGGCCTTCCGGCGCGTGGTCGGCACCGCGCCGTCGCTCCAGCTCACGGTCATGCCGGCGGAAGGCCACGCGGTGCCGGCGGTGATGGACGACGCGACGATGGCGATGCGGATCCAGCGTCGCCTCCGGCCTCGGCAGCCGGACAACTTCGGCGTCGTCTCGTCGGGCACCTTTCTCGCGCTCTACGAGCAGGCGACCGCGGGCCTCTTTGCGATTCTCATCGGCGTCGTCAGCCTCTCGCTCGTCGTCGGCGGCATCGTGATCATGAACATCATGCTCATGGTCGTGACGGAGCGCACCCGGGAGATCGGGCTTCGGAAGTCGCTTGGCGCGAGGCGCCGCGACATCCTCTGGCAAATCCTCACCGAGTCCGTCACGCTCTCGACGTTTGGCGGTCTGCTCGGCACGGGCCTGGGCTTTGCCGTCGCGTTTGGCATCAGCAAGGTCAGCCCGCTGCCGGCGATCGTCGAGCCCTGGTCGGTCATCCTCGGCATCGGCATGACGGCCGTCGTCGGTCTCTTCTTCGGCCTCTACCCGGCGCTGCGGGCGGCGGCGCTCGATCCCATCGAAGCGCTGAGGCGAGAGTAGGCATGCGAGGCGGCCTGTTCGTCGAGATCCTCACGATGGCGTGGGACACGCTGCGCGGCAACAAGCTCCGCTCCGCGCTGACCGTGCTCGGCATCGTGATCGGCATCATGTCGATTGTCGGCATGACGTCGCTCATCCGCGGGTTCGACCAGTCGCTCCGGGACTCGATCGAGACGATCGGGCCCGACACGATCTTCGTCGCGAAGTTCTCGGCGGTCAGCCTCGCGTCCGGCAAGACGTTCCAGGAGATGATTCAGCGGCCGAACATGACGCCGCAGGATGCCGACGCGATCGGTCGCCTGCCGTCGGTGGAATCCGCGGCGGTCATCCTGGGCAACGGCGGGCCGGGGCCGATGGAGCGGATCTACTTTCGCGATCAGAAGACCAAGCCCCTGAACATCTTCGGGACGACGGAGGTCTACCCGTCGCTCACGCGGATTCCGGTGGTCCTCGGCCGTTTCTTCAACGAGGGCGAGGTCAGCCGGCATCGGCAGGTCATCGTGATCGGCCAGACGCCGTATCAGGCGCTCTTTCCCAACACCGATCCGATTGGCAAGACCGTGCGGCTGGGGCTCGCCCCCTACGTGGTCATCGGGGTGCTCGGCAAACGCCCGACGCCGGGCGGATTCGACGTCGGGGCTGACGACAACGCGATCATCCCGCAGACGGCCTACCAGAAGCAATTCGGGATCCGCGCGTTCTCGATCGGCCGCGGCGAGATTCGTGCGGTCATCATCGGCGCGGTGCCGCGAGAGGGCGTCACGCGCGAGCAGGCCATGCAGGAGATCGAAGACACGATGCGGGTACGGCACCGGCTGCGTCTCGATCAACCCGACGACTTCGACATCGTCACGCAGGACGCGATCCTCAAGGTCTGGGATCAGGTCAGCCAGGCGACGTTTCTCTCGCTGGTCGTCCTCTCGTCGATCGCGCTGATGGTTGGCGGCATCGGCGTCATGGGCATCATGACGATCAGCGTCACCGAGCGCACGCGGGAAATCGGCGTGCGCAAGGCCTTGGGCGCCCGCCGCGTCGAAATCCTGTGGCAGTTCCTGCTCGAAGCGGTGTTCCTGACGTCGGCGGGCGGCCTCATCGGGATCGGACTTGGCAGCGCCATCGGCCTGGGGGTGCACTGGCTCACGGCGTTCCCGGTCTCGCTGCCGTGGTGGTCTTTCGCGATCGGCATCGGGTTCTCGGCAAGCGTCGGGGTGTTCTTCGGCATGGTGCCTGCCGTTCGCGCCTCGCGCCTTGATCCGATTGAGGCGCTCAGGTACGAATAGGAATTGGCGATCGCCGAGCGATTGATATGATTCGCCTTGTCTGGAGGACTTCCCCGTATGAGGGTCTTCGACGCGGCGACAATTCGGAATGTGGCGCTCGTGGGGCACAGCGGCGCCGGCAAAACGCAACTGGCCTCCGCCCTGGTCTTCGACGCCGGCGCCGTCAACCGCCTCGGTAAAGTCGACGAAGGCACGACCGTCACCGACTACGACGAGGAGGCGATCGCGCGCAAGCACACCCTGGGCGCGGCGCTGGCGTCCTTCGAATGGAACCGACACAAAGTCAACCTCATCGACACGCCGGGCGTCGGCAACTTCCTGGGTGACGCCCGCGCGGCGCTGCGGGTCGCCGAGCTCGCCGTCGTCGTCGTCGACGCGGTCTCCGGCGTGCAGGTCTCCACGGAAAAGGTGTGGGGCCTGGCTGACGAGCAGCAACTGCCGCGGCTCGTCGTCGTCAACCGCCTGGACCGGGAGCGCGCGAGCCTCGCGCGCACCCTCGAATCCATGCGGGCGACGCTCGGTCGGAATTCGGTGCCCGTCCAACTGCCAATCGGCGAAGAGAAGGACTTTCGCGGCCTCGTCGATCTCGTCTCGATGAAGGCCTACGTGTTTCCCGCCGATGAATCGGGTAAGGCGACCGAGACCTCCGTACCCGAAGCCCTGGCCGCCGAGGCCAAGGCGGCACGCGACTCCCTGATCGAGATGGTGGCCGAGGCGGACGACAGCCTGATGGAGAAGTTCTTCGACGCGGGCACGCTCACCCAGGATGAGCTGTCGGCCGGGCTGGCGCGCGCCGTTCGCACCGCCCGCCTGTTCCCCGTGCTGTGTGCGTCCGGCCTGCGGAACATCGGCGTGTCCCTCGTCGCGGACGCCATCGTGGCGTACGGGCCGTCGCCGGCCGACCGTCCCTTCGCCGGGGTGAACGCGGCCGGCGGGGCCGTCACCCGTGAGGCGAACGCCTCGGCGCCCCTGGTCCTCTGGGTCTGGAAGACCGTGGCGGATCCGTTTGCGGGACGCATCACGATGTTCCGCGTCGTCTCGGGCGTCCTGAAGTCCGACGCGACCGTCCATAACGTCACCCGCGATGCGCCCGAACGGGTGGGCCACGTGCTGGTCCTCCAGGGCAAGACACAAGCCCATGTGCCCGAACTCTCCGCCGGGGACCTGGGCGCCGTCGCCAAACTGAAGGACACGCACACGAGCGATGTCCTGGGCGACAAGGCCGCGGGCTTTACCGTGCCGGCAATCGCGTTTCCCGAACCAGTGCTGGCGTATGCGATCGAGCCCAAGTCCCGCGGCGACGAGGACAAGATCGGCTCGGCCATGCAGCGTCTGAAGGAAGAGGACCCGTCCATCGGCTACGGACGCGATCCCCAGACCCACGAGCTGCTCCTCTCGGGTCAAGGCCAGCTCCATATCGAGGTCACGGTCGCCAAGCTCCGACGACGGTTCGGCGTCGAGGTGAACCTGAAGCCGCCCCGGGTCGCGTACCGCGAGACCATCACCGCCAAAGTCGAGGCGCACGGCCGTCACAAGAAGCAGACCGGCGGTCACGGGCAGTTCGGCGACTGCAAGATCCGCATGGAGCCGCTCGCGCGCGGCGCCGACTTCGAGTTCGTCAACGACATCTTCGGCGGATCGATTCCTCGCCAGTTCGTGCCCGCCGTCGAGAAGGGCATCCAGGAGGCGCGGGTTCGCGGCTATCTCACAGGCTATCCCGTCGTCGACTTCCGCGTGACGGTGTTCGACGGGTCGTATCACGACGTCGACTCGAACGAGCTCTCGTTCAAGATGGCGGGCCGGCTCGCCTTCAGGGATGCGATGTCGCGCGCGCGGCCCACGATCCTCGAGCCGGTGATGAACGTGGAGGTCCGGTCGCCGTCGGACTTCGCCGGCGATCTCATGGGCGATCTCAACAGCCGGCGCGGCCGCATCGCGGGCATGGACACGCGCGGCGCCTCGACGGTCATCCACGCGATCGTGCCCATGGCGGAGATGCTGACCTACGAGCAGGCGCTTACGTCGGCGACCGGGGGCCGGGGGTCCTACCACATGGAGTTCTCCCACTACGACGAGGTGCCGGGACATCTTCACGCGAAGATCATCGCGGCCTCGAAGGCGGAGCGGGGTGACGTGAAAGAAGAAGACGAATAGGTCGTGCCCAAGGAGTTGAACACGGGAGGCCTACTGAGAGCTGCGCTGACCGCGGTCGTGGTCGCCTGCGGCCTCGCCGCGCCCGCTCTTGGAGCCCAGGATCCGGTGCCGCCGGTCCTGCAGACGCCCGCGCCACAGGCGCCCGCTCAGCCGTCGTTCGCGGAGTGGCTGGCGGCGTTTCGCGCGGAGGCTTCCGCCAAGGGCATCAGCGACGCCACGCTCGATGCCGCCCTGACAAATCTTGCGCCCGACCCCGTCGTCGTCGAAAAGGACCGGACCCAACCAGAGCTGGTGCAGACGCTCGACGCCTATGTCGCGTCGCGTCTGACGCCCAGAGTCCTCGCCTCGGCGGCGGTAATGATGAAGCTGCAGGCGCCCCTGCTCGAGCGCGTCCGGCGGGCGTACGGTGTGCCGGCCGGGGTCATGATCGCGGTCTGGGGTCTCGAGTCGAATTTCGGTCAGGTCATGGGCTCGCGGCCGGTCATCACGTCGCTCGCGACGTTGGCCTACGACGGTCACCGCCAGCTGTTCCGGGCAGAGCTTCTCGAGGCGCTGATGATCCTCGACCAGAAGCTCGTGCGGCCGGAGGACATGAAAGGATCATGGGCTGGCGCCATGGGACAGCCCCAATTCATGCCGTCGAGCTACCGGAAGTTCGCCGTGGACTTCGACGGGGACGGCACGGCCAACATCTGGACGTCCGTCGACGACGTCTTCGCGTCGATGGCGAACTACCTGCAGCAGGCGGGCTGGACGGCCGGGGAGCGTTGGGGACGCGAGATCGACGTGCCCGCCGACGGCTGGGACGCCATCCTCGCGCGCGTACCCCTCCGCACGACGGGATGCCGATCGCGCAAGGAGATGACCGAGCCGCGTCCTCTCTCCGACTGGCGGGCCCTGCACATCACATTTCTGGGAGGCACGCCGCCCCCGATCTCCGGCATGCCGGCCTCACTCGTCCGGGGCGATCATCGCGCGTTTCTCGCGTACCACAACTACGAGGCGTTGCTCGACTACAACTGCTCGAACGCCTACGCCGTCAGCGTCGGGTTGCTTTCGGACATCGCGGCCGCCGCCTCGCGCTAAGTGATGTCCGGCGCCGAGCGGCCCGGAGACGCTGCCGTGGGATCCTCAGTTCCAGCGCAGGCCGCGCAACTGATCCAGGTTGACGTTCCCGCCGCTCAGGACGCCGACGACTCGGGAGCCGGACCTGGCGCGGACGAGGCCGGCGAGGAGCGCCGCCACGGGCGCCGCCGCGGCGCCTTCCGGCACCACCTTCACGTGATGCATCGTCCAGACGACGGCGTCGAAGATCGCCGTATCCGGCAGTGTCACGATCTCGTCGACATACTGACGAACGATCTCGAACGTCTTCTCGCCCACGCGCTTCACACGGAGGCCGTCGATCACGCAATCGACACGGTCGAGGGTCACGAGCGATCCCGCGGCGACGCTTCGCTGCATCCCGGGCGCACCGGAGGACTCGACGCCGACGATTCGGATCCTCGGGTTCACGCTCTTCGCGGCCATGGCGATCCCGGAAATCAGCCCGCCGCCGCCGATCGGGACGACGATCACATCGACGTCGGCCCAGTCCCGGACGATCTCGAGGCCGACCGTGCCCTGACCCATGATGAGCTGCTCGTCATCAAAGGGATGAATGTAGGTGTAGCCCCGCTCGGCGACGAGCGCCCGCGCCCGTTCGTTGGCCTCGTCCCAGATCGTGCCGTGCAGTACCACCTCCGCGCCGTAGCCGCGGGTCGCCTCGATCTTCGATGGCGTCGCGTTCTCGGCCATGCACACGACCGCGTGAATCCCGTGGATCCGCGCCGCCAGGGCGACGCCCTGGGCATGGTTGCCGGCTGACGAGCAGATGACGCCGCGAGCCTTCTCCTCCGGCGTCAGGAAGGTGAACTTGTTGAGCGGTCCGCGAATCTTGTACGAGCCGGTTCGCTGGAAGAGCTCGGCCTTCAGCCGCACCTCGTAGCCGGTCGCCGCACTCAGCATCTTCGAGCCGAGCAGGGGCGTCCGATGCACGTGCGGCGTCATGCGCGCGCGTGCCTCATCAAACGCTCTGGTCGGCGGCAGGTGCATTATTTGATCGGCGGGGTCCCCTGCACCCCGCCTGGCCCACGGGCCGCTAGCTCCCGCCGGCCTTCCGGGGCGTCGTGCTCTTCGGCGCACCCTTGGCGTGCTTGACGACCTTGCCCTGGTCCTGGGTGCCCGGCCCGCGCCCGAGCGCGCCGCGAAGCCGCTCGCCCATCGTCCTCTTCTTCGGGGTATCCCCGCCGCCGTCGTCGCCGCCTTTGTCGGTCTTGGGGACCGCGTTCGGATCGTATTCGCTCCCGAGCAACTCGATCTCCGCCACCTCGGCGCTGTCGCCGCGGCGGTAGCCCAGGCGCAGGATCCGCGTGTAACCGCCCGCGCGTTCGGTGTAGCGCGGCGCGACGTCAGCGAACAGCTTTTGGACGACGCCCCGGTCCGCGATGTCCCGTGCCACGGTCCGGCGCGCCGTCACGCCCCGGCTGCTGCCGGCCGGGGCATCGAGGCTCCGCTTGGCGACCGTGATCAGGCGCTCGACGAACGGCCGAAGCTCCTTCGCCTTGGCGACGGTCGTCTGCACGCGCCCATGGTCGATGAGCGCCGAGGCCTGATTCCGGAGCATCGCGATGCGATGCGACGTGATCCGACCCAGTTTCCGGTACGCGACGCGATGACGCATGTCAGACTCCCGGCTCGGCCGGCTGGTCCAGCGTCATGCCGAGGCTGAGACCCATCGTCGCCAGGATCTCCTTGATCTCGTTGAGGGACTTCCGGCCGAAGTTCTTGGTCTTGAGCATGTCGCCCTCGGTCTTCTGCACCAGCTCGCGGATCGTGCGGATGTTCGCGTTCTTGAGGCAGTTATAGGACCGGACCGACAGCTCCAGTTCCTCGACGCTCTTGTCGAGGTTCTCGTTCGCCGA
>Ga0070732_10001164_pt1 | contig 14539 bp, 14 predicted proteins | sample Coa_R1_5_FD_66449 | JGI IMG/M metagenome (GOLD analysis project Ga0070732, IMG submission 66449) | Surface soil microbial communities from Centralia Pennsylvania, which are recovering from an underground coalmine fire - Coalmine... | ecosystem: Environmental > Terrestrial > Soil > Unclassified ...
CATTGTGCCCATGCTGGATATGACCTTCCAGCTGCTGTTCTTTTTCGTGGCGACGTTCAATGTAAGCGAAGGCGAAGGCCAGATGCGCATGAATTTGCCGTCGTCCGGCGAGGCCAAGGCGAAGGATCAGCAAAACGTTGATCTCACGAAGCAAGCCGACACAGAACTCGACGTACCCTCCGATTTCGTGGTCGTCGTGAAATCGTTCCCGGGCGGGCTGAGCGTGGCCATTCGCGACAATGCCAAGGTCAGCGAAGTCGGTGCCATTCAAGATCTCGACAAGCTGAAGACCGACGAGCAGCGCCGGCGGCTACTGGAACTGATGGACAAACTTTCCAACACGCTGAAAACCAAGTACGAAGAGAAAAAGAAAGACGATCCCAAGGCTTCTAGCAATGTGAAGATTGAAGCGAACGCGAACATGCGCTATTCTACGCTGGTCAGCGTGATGGATGCGTGCCTGAAAGCCGGCTACGCACAGGTGGGCTTCGCGCCGCCGCCCGATCTATGATTTTGTTTGTAGTTCCGCCTTCAGACCGAATTCCGGGGCAGTTCCGCCTGAAGGCGGAACTACAAACATGCAAAAATCCACCCCGCGTCGAATTGCCTATCGTTCCAATTCCGGACCTCTCGTTCCAGTCGATGTTTTTTCTGGTAATCACATTTAACGTCGCCGGGTACGAGGGACGGCTTTCTTTATCGTTGCCTTCCCGAGGTCGGACTGTGCGGATTGGCGTTCCGGCGCCGGCCGCTGCCGATGCGGGAGTGGATTTTCCGTCGGACCTCGTCGTGAGCGTGCGAACCGAAGGCGACCAACGCGTGCACTTGGCTATTCGCGACGGTGAGCGAATAATGGAAGCGAAAGATTGCCGGGAATTGACCCAGCAGCTGTCCAGTCGTCGGGCCGAACCCGCAGTGGACCCAATCAGCCTGACGATTGATGTGGATGGCCAAATCAAGTATTCGCGGCTGATTGAAGTGCTGGACGCCTGTAAACGTGCCGGATTCGAGAACATATCGTTTGCAATGCCCGGCGAAAGCTGAAAACGTCCAGATTCTTATCCGCGATATCCGTGTAATCAGTGGTGTTGAGCCTTGGAAACTTGCGTTTTTCCCTAACTTTAGGCCCTTTTCGTCCGGATCGGCGAATTTCGAAAAAAATCTGGGCAATCCGGGAACTTTGCCACAAGAGTTACGATCTAATGGAGCGAGATGAGACCTGTCTGATGACGCAGATTGACTTCCGCTGTGTTTTTCGAGGGCGAAAAGCCCAAATTGGCATGCGAATCGGCTCGATCTCGGCAGTGGCCCTGATCTGCGTATCAGTGCTGAGTTTCGCATTACGGGCCGACGAAGCCAATAAAGGATTTCGACCCGACCTCCCGCCCGAATGGCTGCAGCGAATCGAAGATGACCGGCCGCTGGCCGACTCGAAAGACAACGCGGAGGAGCACAAGGCTTTCGACCGATTCGTCGCGTTTGCTCGGAAGCAGCCACTCGAGCAATTGGCTCAGAATGTCAACAAGGAAGTGGACACGCTCAAGTTGATGAGCAGTGAACGGACGCGGTTTCGCAGCGACGTAATGCACCTGGAAGGGAGATTACTTCGGCTCGTGAAGGTTGCCGTGGACGCCAAACTTCAAAAGGAAGGCATTACGGAGTTGTACGAAGGTTGGGTTCGGGAAGAGGGAAACATCAATCCGATCGGCGTGATCGTGAGTGAGTTACCCGCCGGTTTGAAACCTGGAGACAAGCTGAGCCGTTTCGTTGCAGTGGATGGCTACTTCTTCAAGCTCTACCGTTACACCGACCCCGAAGGGAACGAACGCCGGGCACCGCTGCTGATCGGGCGAACGTTTTCGAAGAATGAGCCGGCGCCGGAGGAGGTAGAGGAGGCGAGGCGGCCGGGGGAGCCCACCGGCAAAATGGATTGCCCGGTCGATTGGCTCGAACATGTGGAAGACGACCACCCGATAATGACATTGAAGTCGAATGCAGATGAGTACTACGCCTACAACTATTTCGTGGATTTCGCCCGCAAACAGCCGATGGACGTCCTGGCCAAGAATGCCCGCAAGCAATTGACATTCGCTCGGCTGTATGAAACCCCGGCAAAATATCGTGGCGAATTGGTGCATGTAGAAGGGTGGCTGCGGCGACTGAGGTGGATCGACACGACCGAGGATTTGGCCAAGGACAATATTTCCCTTTACGAAGGGTGGATATTCGAGCCCGCGTTTTATCCAAATCCAACCTGTGTCGTGGTTTCGGAATTGCCGCCAGGGCTTAGCCCGTCGGAAGACATGAAAGTGTGGGTGTCGTTCGATGGTTACTTTTTCAAGCGCTACAAATACAAGACGACCGAGAAGGACGAACATGGACAATTTGTGTGGCGCGGAGCGCCTCTGTCAATCGGGCGATCATTGGTCACGAAAAGCGCGCCGGTTGGTTCCGATAGCTCAAGCGTCTTGCAATCGTATTCGGTTTGGTTGATTCCTTTGGGACTGGTTCTGGTTGTGCTGATGATTGGTACGGTCCTGTTGTTAGGAAAGTTCTTCCGCCGCGGTGACCAGCTCGTACATGCCCGGGTGGCCAGCATCAAGCAGGCCAACCCATTTGATGAATCGGCCCCGCAACTACCGCCGGGAGAATTGCCGGTGAACCGGCTGCCGGGAGACCCATCGGAGAACTAGTAATCGGATTTCCCTGGCCGCAAGCGACTTGATGAGATAACCTTTAGTGTAAGACCTTTTGTTCCGATTATGGAGGCTTGCTTCGATCATGGCGAACGAAAACGTCACGCCCTCCGTGCCTTCTGCAACCCCGCCGCCTCCGGCCAAAGCAACCGGCCGGTCTCCGGTTATCCGTATGGATACCTTCGGAGGCGAAGAAGATCCTGATCGCGTTCTCAAACGGCAAGTGCCTGCTTGGCTGCTGAGCCTCGGCATTCACGTCGTGCTGTTCTCGATATTCCTCGTGTTGAATTTCATCTTCGGCGGCCGGACCATAGGCGCAGCCGCGCACGAAAACGCAGAAATCAACACGAAGATGGATGAAGAAAAGGAAGAATTTAACCTCGAAAATCCCGACATCGGCCTCGATCCGAACTTGCCCACGAATTACAACGTAGACCGCATCGAAGACCATAGCGTGCCCGGCAAGGTCCTTCCCGATGAGCCGATTGGCAACATGGGCGAAGGCAATCCGCAAACGGTTCCCCCACCTCCAGGTGTCGGGGACGGCCAGGGTGGCGGCGTGGATAGCCCGACGGCCGGCCTAGGCGCTTTGGGTCAGACCGGCGGCATGATGGGACCCCCGAGCCTGGGTATCGGCTTTGCCGGCCGTAGCGGCGCGACCCGTGAGAAGATGGCCACAGCCGGCGGCGGCAACAAGGCTTCCGAAGCTGCTGTGGCTCGTGGCTTGATCTGGCTCGCCAAGGTGCAAAAAGCGAACGGCAGTTGGGAATCCGACGGCAGCGCCAAAGCGCCCGTCGCCAGCACCGGCATCGCCCTTCTGCCCTTCCTGGCTGCCGGCTACACCCATAAGGGCGGCGCCCAGTTCAACAAGAAGGAAATGAACAAGTACGTCCCCAACGTTACAAAAGGCATTGACTACCTTCTGAAACTGCAGCGCCCCACCGGTGACTTCGGCACGCAAAACATGTACGAGCACGCGATTGCCACCATGGCCCTGTGTGAAGCGTTCGGCATGACGCAAGATCCGAAACTCCGCTATCCATGCCAAAAGGCCATCGAGTTCATCGTCAAAGCGCAGCACCCTGCCGGCGGCTGGCGCTATGGCCCCGGCCAGGCCGGCGATACATCCGTCACAGGCTGGCAGATTCAAGCACTGAAGTCGGGCCACCTGGCCGGCCTCAGCGTGCCCAAGGACACGCTGCAAAAAGCCATGTCGTTCCTTGACTCGGTTTCCGGCGGCACCTCGCGGACCGGTTCGACCTATGGCTATACCGACAAGAACGGCTCCCCGTCGATGACTGCAGTCGGCCTGCTCTGCCGGCAGTATCTCGGCTGGGGCCAGCACAATCCGTCGATTGTCGCGGGCATCAGCGAACTCAAGAAGATTCCGCCCAAGGGCGCCGACCCGAAAGCCGCGAATCAGGTGCTCGACATTTACTACTACTACTACGCCAGCCAGGTGGTGCACAATTATGATGGTCCGGAATGGCACGTGTTCTGGAATCCGGCCATGCGTGACTGGCTCGTGAAACTGCAGGTACCCCAGGGCAACGGTCAGAACGAAGGCAGCTGGGACCCCGATCAGTCGATCACTGGCAGTGCCGGCGGCCGGCTGTTCACTAGCTGCATGGCGTTGCTGACCCTGGAAATCTACTACCGGTATCTGCCGCTTTACAAGAAGGACGGCGGCGGTCTGAAGGACCTGGAAGGCAATTGACCAAGCCGCTTGCGGCTTTGCAAATCGTTCGCCAAACCCCGGCCCTTTGAAAAAAGGCCGGGGTTTTCGATTTCCGGCACCTCTTGCCCAGCTTCTCGTCAGAATAGGTCGAATTCCAGCTTCGGATTATTCCACAAAAGCGGCGCAACCGATGAAACAAGTACAATCGTCCGAATCCGGGTAAGCCGGATAATCGGCAAAAGCGGGACGAATGGAGAAGTTTATGCGCCACCTCGCACGCTGCATCACGGGAACAATGGCTCTGGCAATTGCTTCATCGTTCAACGTGCCGGCATCTGTTGCGGAGGAGTCCGCCGGCCAGGTCGTTATTATCCGCGAGTCCGGCAAGCTCGACAAACGCTGCGTGGTGGAAAAGTCGATTCCACAACCCAACGGCACGATCTTGCACGAAGTGCGCAACCTGGCCACGGGCGAGCGTTATCGCGTGATCGACCATCGTTCGCCCAAGACTACCAGCCAGCGCACCATTGTTTCACGGCCCCAAGACAAGACGCGAACACCTACGCCGGCAGAGCTAGCAGTGTCTTCATCGCCACCGTCGAGCCGAACGATTTCGGAACACGATGGCTGGCTGAAAGGCACGACGAAAACGGTCGCTGCCCCGCCTTCGGTGCCGAGCATTCCCAACGTGATCAGTGCCGCGAGCAGCAATTGGCCGGCAAATGAAGAGACCGAAGCCTCGGCTACCAAGCACATACAGTTGCTGCGCACGTCGCCCGATGCGGCGCTTCGCGAAACGGCAGCCCTGGCACTGGCCGCCAGCGAATCGCGCAAAAAGACCGAGGTAATCGACGCCCTGGCCAGCGGGGCCAAGAGCGACCCTACTGCCACGGTGCGGATTTGCTGTCTTCGCTGCCTGTGGCAGCTGGGCAAGAATCTGCCCCAGGTGATTCCAACCATTCAAGAACTGCAAGCAGACGCTGATGAGAAGATTCAACAGATCGCACATAACGCCATGCAGGAACTGGCGCCGCAGGCCGTGCAACGGTCGCAGCACTGATCCCTTCTTTCCTTCCCCCTCGCCGAGCCCACCTGTTGCAACAGGTGGGCTCGGTTGCTAAACCAGAAGTCAGAAGTCAGAAATCAGAGGTCAGAATCGCTTGGAGCCTGCGTATGGCAGTGCGCCAGTTGCAAGCAATCGAACTCGTATTTCTGACTTCTGACCTTTGACATCTGACCTCTGGGCTCAACATGATTCCCATTAACTTCGACAACAAAATCGCCCTCATCACCGGCGTGGGCGACAATGAAGGTTTTGCCTGGCACATCGCAAAGGCGCTGCAAGCAGGGGGGGCGAAGATTGTTTTCGCCTGCCATCCGCGGCTCGTAAATATTGTCGAAAGCATCATGTCGCGCGATCAGGATGCCGAATCGCGCGTCTTGCCGTATGGCGCCGGCTCGCTGAAGGTTGAGAGGATCCTGCCCTGCGATGTGAGCTTCGACACGATGGCCGACGTGCCGGAGTCGGTACGCAATGATCGCCGCTATGCCCGCTACGGCGAGTATTCCATTCAGGGCACGGTCGATGCGGTGGGCAAGGAATTCGGCGGCATCGATATTCTCATTCACAGCGTCGCGTTCAGCCCGGAAATCAAGAACCCGGCCATTGCCACGAGTCGGGGCGCGTATATGACCGCGCTGGGCGTAAGCGCCTACTCCCTCACGTCGCTGTTACGTGCGGCCCAGCCGTACATGGAGAACCGGCGGGGCGGCGCCTCGGCGGTGGGCCTGACCTACATCGGCGGCGAGCGCGTGGTGCCGTACTACGGCGGTGGCATGTCTACTGCCAAGGCTGCACTGCAAATCGATGCCGCCCAGCTCGCCAGCAACCTGGGGAAGAAGAACATCCGCGTGAACCTGATTTCTGCTGGGCCATATGCATCCCGCGCTGCCCGGGCCATCGGCGACATTGGGCAAATGATCGATTACGCAGCCCAGCGCGCCCCTTTGGCGCGGCCGATTACAGCCGAAGAAGTTGCCAATGCAACGGTGTACTTGTGCAGCCAACTGGCGAGTGCTGTCACGGGTCAGGTTCTATACGTCGATTGCGGCTATCATGTGATGGGAGTTTGATACGCCCGACCCGCGCTTTGCTTATTTCCCTCTTATTGCTTTCTGATGCTCAAAAGTATGGAGGGGTTCGAAGATGTTTCGCTCCGCGTTCTTCGCTGTGCTGATGGCGGGCTTGCCAGTAATCAGGCCGGTCCAAGCGGACGACAAGCCGGCAACCAGTCCCCATATTGTCGTTCAAATTCAGCCGGTTGACAAATGGCTGACCGACGGTCTTATCGCCTGCAAATCATTGGCGCCCGTGCTTGCGGCATTCGACCTGAAGGACGCAAAACCCGAAGAACTCTTGGCGCTCGTGCTGAGCCGTGGCTGGCGCGAGGCTATCGAGAGCTCCAAACCCTGGGGCCTTTATTTGGTCTTGCACGATGAAATCGCCGCCTCGGAGCCGGTCTTCCTCGTCCCCGTTAAGACGCCGGAAGCGTTCATCAAGCTTCTCGATTCGTTCCACGTTTCCGCCCAAGAAGAAAATGGCGCGTTCACGCTGGAAGGGGCCTTCTTGCCACAGCCGCTTTGCCTGCGCTTCGCGCATGGCTATGCTTATGCCGCCCTATCGGCCGAACCGGTGGCCCTGCCGCGCTTGGTCAAACCCGGCGAAATGTTCTTGGCAAAACAAAAAGTCCAGCTCGAAATGAGGACTCTCCTTGATCATCCTTCCGCCAAGTGGAAGGAGAGCCTAGCGGCGCTTGTCGACAGCTTTGCCATAGGAGGCTTGCCCGGACAAAAGCAGCTGTTTGAAGCGATCGCCGAATTGATGCGCGAAGCACTTGCCGGATCACGAGATCTAAACGCTCGGCTCCAGATCGATCCGAAAACGGGCGTGACGATCCTGGATGCCGAATGGAACCCGGTGCCGGACTCGCCATGGGCCAAGCGGATTGCAAAGCTTCAACCGTTGCACAGCCGCTTCGGAAAGGCATTCGATGAGGGAGCGGCTGCCAGCTATAGCCAGACTTATGAATTCCCTGGTGCGCTTTACTATTCTCCAAAATTGGCGGGAAGTATTATCAACGATCTCAAACCGGAACTCGAAGAAATCAAAATCGATCCGGAGAAGCTCGACGCGGTTATTCGGACCGTTTTGCCGTCATTGCACACGGATGTTTACGACACAGCGATTGCCCTCTTCCAGGAAAACGACAAGTGTTGTGCCGTGTACGGCATCGGGATCAAGGATGGTGTGAAATCGGAGAAGATACTGCTCGAATATGCCAAGGAGTTGCCTGAAAAAGCGCGAGAATATGTATCCCTTAGCGCTGCCAAGGCCGGTTCCGTGAATTTGCACCGGATCAAGCTGCCGGCCAAGGCTTTGGAAGACATTCGAAGCGAAGTGCCGTTCTTCGGTGACTCGGAGTTATGGTTCGCTATTCAGGACGATGCGCTGATTCTTGCTTTCGGCGATCGGGCGAAAGAGCGCCTCGAGAAATCCCTGACCCGATCAGTTCTTGAACCCGCGCCGTTGTTCCGATTGGATGTAGATATTTACAAGATCATGCCCTTGGCGGAACATTACCCAGACCGTGCCGACACGGTTTACCGCACGCTCAAAACCTACCAGGAGTTCGCCGGCAACGATGGCCGTCGCGTTGGACTGTCGTTGACCCGGCAAGAGGCGAACAGTCTGAAGATCCATTTCGAGACCAATGTGCTTTCCATTGTTCGACTCATAGCCGCCTACTTCAAGGCTGAAGAAGAGAAATGAGGTCAGGCAAATCGCGTCAGTTCAAGGATTCCAAACGACGCTGAGGTGGTTAGACTCCGAGCCGATTTAATAGTTGACCCGCCTCTGATTCAACCGTGAGTAGTTGCCGATTTTTCGCGCTCAAGAAGCCTTCTTCCACCATGCGGTCGAGCCAAGCCAAGAACGAATCGAAGAACCCGGCCACGTTCAGGATGCCGATGGGCTTATCGTGAATATACAATTGCCGCCAGGTAAGGATTTCGAAAAGCTCATCCGCCGTACCGAAGCCGCCTGGCAGCGCGACGAAGGCGTCGGCCTTGTCCGCCATCAGTGCTTTACGGGCGTGCATGCTTTCCACCACGAGCAACTCGGTGATGCCATGGTGGGCCAGTTCCTTGGCTTCGAGCAGGCGCGGAATCACGCCAATGACGTTGCCGCCTAAAGGAAGCATTGTGTCGGCTAGAACTCCCATTAGCCCGATGTCGCCGCCACCGTATACGAGCCCTAACCGACGGCGAACCAGGCATTCCGCAAAGGCTTTGGCTGCATCGATATACTTCGAACCATTGCCGCATTTTGAACCGCAAAAGACGCAAACCCGCCGCATGAAGATTTCCTCGCCAAACCGCCGCGCGTGGCGTTGTCTTTGGGCCGTAAGCTCCAAATTGAGATATGATTGAATTTATGCAAGCATTGTTGGAAAAACACAGTAGCGAACTGGTGATCCTGGCCCTTGCAGTCTTAATCCTGGGTACGCTTGTGGTCCTGGTCCCGCAACTGCTGCGTGCGCAACAGCGGACCCAAGAGCAACGGCACACGGAACGCATGAAGGCGCTCGAGCAAGGCATGCCGGCCCCACCCATTGACGATCGCGCTCGAGCGGCCGGACGAACGGCATCTCTCGTTCCTATGGTCGTGGTCATTTCCGCGGGGACGGTCACGTGCTTCTTGGTGGCGTACCGCTCCGAAAGCTTGTTTGCTGTGGCTATTGCCATTTGGAGCGTCGCCGGCGTCGTGTGCCTGGCCGCGATCACGGGAGGTGTGGCCTTGCTTGGCCGGCTCACGCAGTCGGACGAGGAAAAGGACGAGGAAGCCCGGGAAGCAGCGCGAGACTGAAGGCTATGGTGGGCGGGAGTTTGCGGTTTGCGGCAAGCTGGCAGCGAGCGCCGCCGTGGCCCAGGCTGTTGCCGGGATTGAAATGAACTGATCCTTGCCGTGCGGGTCGCCATTGTCGAAATCGGCCTGAATCGGCTTGGAGCGCGAGCGGACGAACCACGACCCGTCGGGCTTTTGTGTCTTGAGAAGAAAGTCGATACCCCGACGATACGTCTGCTGGTGCGCATTCAACCCTGTCGCCTGCAAAATGAACAAGATTTGGCCGGTAGCGTACGCATCGCTGTCCATTTCGTCGAGCTGAGCCCAGCCGCCGTCTGGGCGCTGAGACTTGAGCACTGCGTTTCGTGCCGCCGCGACATCTTCTTTCCTCTCGCTAAATTCGTGCAGCGCCCAGAGTCGCATGGCCTTGTCTTCTTGTCCCTTCGCCGGAGCCGATGCCAGCCAGGCCTTGGCCTGTAACAAGGCATGGTTAATCCGAGGCTTCTGCGCTTCAGTTCCATACCGCTTCATTGCTTGCAGCGCGAGAAAGGTGGCAGTGAAATACGATTCTTCCAGCGGCGGCCGGCATACCTGGCCAGTCCAGTGACCTTCTTCGCGCTGTATTTGCAACAGATATTCGACCAGCGCTTCGGTGGTGTCGTCGGCTTTGCTATCGGCTAGAAGCAAGGCCCAAGCCGCGTAGCCCACGGTCATAGCGCGTCCGCCAATGCCTTTACCTTTTTTCAACGACGAAGTCGAATTCTCGAACGACTTGTGCGTGAATTGCACCTGCACCGGCAGAAGATCTGCGTCGATCTTCACTCCGTGGTCGCGGGCCGAAATCATGGCCAGCATCGGCAACGTTTGATGATGACAAGAAAAGCAATCGCGGTGCTTGGGATAGTTAGCCGCTGCCTTTTGCACGATGGCCAGTCCCCGAGACACGGCTGTGGCCATCTCTTCCGGAGTCGGCTCGGTGGGCTTTTGAGGTTCTTCCGCAAACAATGGGCAAATAAAGAAAAGGCAAATCCCGCTCGCCAACCCAGCTCGCGTGTGTGAACCCATGTGAAAATCTCCGGCGTTTGCGGCGAAGCCAGCATGGCTACGCCGCAAACGACGATCCTACAGTTGCCGCATGAACGCCAACAGATCTTCCTTCTCTTGCGCGTTCAGCTTCAATTCCAGGATCACGTTGAAGTACTCCACAGTGTCCTCCAGCGTAGGCAGGCGGCCATCATGCAAGTAAGGCGGCGAATCTTTGATACCACGAAGTGTAAAGGTCTTGATGGAGCCGTCGCCGCCGGCCATGTGGCCATTAATCATCCGCGCCTTGAAAAAGCGCTCGGCCTTCAGATTGTGCATGGTATTGTCGGTGTAGTACGGGGCCGGGTGGCATTCCGCGCACCTGGCTTTGCCAAAGAACAGTGTTTGGCCGCGCATTTCGCTCTCGGTTGCTTTCTTCGGATCAAGCTTGCCGAAGACATCGAGCTTGGGCGCAGGCGGGAAATCGAGAAGCGCCTGGAATTCGCCCATGAAGTGTACCTGGCTGCCGCGCTCAAGGATATTCACGCCTTTCTTGGTAGCCGTGATGGGGTCGCCATCGAAATACGCTGCCCGCTGCTCAAATTCCGTGAAGTCCTCGACGCTCTTGAGCGCACGCTGCGAACCAAACAGTCGCTGCACGTTCACACCACGCAGCGACGGTGTCTCGATACGATGGCGCAACTCTTGTGGCCGAATATCGCCGACCAGGTGGGTAGCACCGTTGGTGTGGCCATTCACGTGGCAATCGAAGCACATCACACCGCGGCTTGGCCGCTCGGTGCGGCGGTCGTCGGTGGCGTTGAATTGCTGTTGGCCGAAGGGAGTAACCAATAGCCGGAGCCCTTCCAGCTGTTTCGAATTAAGGATGTCTTTGAAGAGCTCGTAGAAATTGTCGATCGTCACCAGTTTGCCCTTGGTCACGTCCCCCATTTCAGTGTGCGTGGTCAGGTACATTGGCGGCGGAAACTCAGGAAGAATGTGATCAGGGTAATCGAAATCGAGGTCGAAGCGGGCCAGATCGCGGCCTTCCTGCTTCTTGATCTCGTCGATGTGAAACTTGGGAAAGAGCATGCCGCCTTCCGGATGATTTGGGTGCGGCAAGGGCATGAAACCGGCGGGAAAAACGCCGGCGCTCAGTATCTCATCGGGACTCATGTTGCCGAGCTTTTCCCAGGTCATTCCCTCGGGAAGCCGAACACGCGCCCCGCCTTGAATGGCCTTCCCTTTCGACATCGTCACGCCCTTGATCGGCCGGTCGGCCAAGTCGTAACGCGCTTCCAGCAATGCCATTTGTCGCTTCATAATCTCCGGCTTGGCGGCCGACATGCGCGCCTTGACAGCCGCGAATGATTCCGGCGACGGCTCGTCGGTCCGCGCTGCGCCGATGCAGAGCAGCGCGGCACATGCAAGCGCCGTAACCACCAAGCTGATTCTTCCCAAAGCCTTCATAGCCGTTCCCCCTTTCATGGTGCAAATTCGAGAAGTCAGATTGTCGATCGACCGTGGCGTTGTAATGAGTGGAAGTGGGAAGTCAACGGGAAAGGGCACTTTGACCTTGCCGCTTCCTCGAACGTGCGGAAGATCTCGTCTAGATCAACTTTCATGTCGGCGTGAATTTCGATAGGTCATTGATTCCGAGCTTGCCACGGTCCCGGCGAAAGATCCTTGCGGTCCTTTTCCATGATGCCCTGCTAGAAGCGGTATCGGAAGAGAATGGGAAGAACAATTACCTTGCCAATAATGTAGCGCGAATTATTCTATCGAAATTGTGCCAGTTCACTGGACTTGGAAAGCCATGAAGTCACTCACCAAATACCTGACGTACAACATTCCATCCAAGATGGAGTTCATCAACATCACCACCGAGGTCGAGGAGGCGGTCCGGCAAAGCGGTGTGCAAGAGGGCTTGTGTCTGGTGAACACGATGCATATTACGAGCAGCGTCTTCATCAACGACGATGAGCACGGCCTGCATCACGACTTCGGCAAATGGCTGGAACAATTGGCGCCCTTCAATCCTGACCCGAATTTCTATCATCACAACCGAACCGACGAAGATAATGCCGATGCCCACCTGAAGCGCCAAATCATGGGCCGCGAGGTCGTGGTGGCAATCACAAATGGCAAGCTCGACTTCGGGCCCTGGGAGCAAATCTTCTACGGCGAATTCGACGGCAACCGGCCCAAGCGGGTACTGGTGAAGGTGATTGGGGAATGAGGCGACAATGAACGAAGCCGGCGAGCGATCGTTTCACTTCTTCTTCGCAGCCTTCTTCTTTGCCATACTCTTGCCCTTCGGTTTCTTGCTGGCCGCTTTCTTGGCCTTCTTGGGGGCTGTCTTTGTCGCGGATGCTTTTTTTCCGCCGAAGATGGCGTTGTAACCTTCGGCAAAGTTCTTGGTTTCCGCCAGGCCGATGCGAACAATGCTCACAAGTGTCCCCTCCGAATTGATTCCAGCCCATGCTACAATTGGCGATGCTAGTGTGTTGAACGGTTAGTGTAAAGAGGCGGACCGCAAGCGGCATCCAATCACACCGAGAAATCGGATTGTGCGACAGGTACTGCCTCGAAGTTTCTATACTTTTTTTTCTTATTATTCGGTCATTTTTGTCCCGATCACCATGTTTTCGCTAGCCTCGGCATTAGACTCCGATCTTGCCAGCTACCTGCGTGAAAATCCGTTTCTCCGTCCGCTTGCCAATCACTTGTAGGTTACAGTGCAGATAGCTTGCGGTGTGCATACCGATGGACTCGAAGGACTCGAAAGGAGTCGAAATGAAGATTCTCATCCGCGGAGCGGCGGCCCTGAGCGTGGCCCTGGCAATGGCTTCGCTGGGCTGGTCGCAATATCCTCAACCTGTTCCAGCCCCTAACCAAACTCAAGCTTCCGCCGGCGGCTGCGGCTATGCCGCCCCCATGGAAGCCGGCGCTCCGGCCAAGCACGGTTTGCTAGGCCACTTTGGCATCCACTGCCACCCACTGCCTTATCACCCCGCCGAACCGCATGGTCACGGCGGTCACGGCTTTGGCGGCGGCTATGGCGATCCCTATGGCCATGGCAATGGCTTCGGCGGTGGCAACGGCCTCTTCGGCCAATATGACCACAGCCCATTCCCCACCTCCCAGGCCGGCACGGTGGTGTTCCCGCAACATCCGTTTGCTCGCAGCCCGCGCGATTATTTCATGGCCGACTGAGCCGCGCCTGAATTTGCAACCGCTTGCGGCCCGGGCCGCAGGCGGTTTTTTCATGCGCGGAGTGGAATGACTTCGCAGCGAAAGTCGGCGGCCGGTTTCAACAACCGGTAGCCATTGCGCTCCAACCAGAGCTGCTCTTCGCGTGTGGCCGAAAGCAACTCATAGTACACCGCTTCCACCCGCTCCAAAAGAAATGATTCGGACCCGTCCCAGGCGATCACCGCGCTTGCCTTGGGGCAGACTCGTGCGGGTAGCAGCAACTGATCGATCTTGCAACGCAGCAGCATGAAAGTTCCATCACACCGGTTCGCGAGGTGAGCTGGCGAATGCTCGTTTCCTTACTTAACACCATAACTCCTCCGTGCCGGGGATGGAAGGTCGGCAGCGATTGCCGTAATCACAACCGCCCCTCTTCTTCACGGTCCGGCATTGGACCGGTGAGACGAGAGGCGGGCTTTGGTCTCGTTGCAATCCATCACTTCATAAACGTCTGGGCCGCGAGGAAGCAAGCAACTCCCACGGTGATGCCCAGGGCCAGGAAGCCCAGCGGCCCCATGCCGGTGCGTGGTGTTTGCTCCGGATAAAGGCCGGGTACAATCCGGGCCACGGCCGATGGCGTTGGGGCGTCGGCCGGCGAAGGGTCGGCCACGCCCACCGCATCCAGCTCCCGCAGGAATTCCGGCTTCGGCGGTGTGCCTAGCGAAAACGATGGGCTCGACACCGCCACGCCGCGCCCGTGATTGCTTGAAAGGCCCGATGCTTTGCGTACCGCACTCCCCGGCAGCGGCATGGCCGGCACCGCGGGCACGGTCATCTCCGGCTTCGCCTTGCGCACGCCGGAGCAGGTGGACTTGATAATCGACGACGGCGGTTTCAGCGGCGGCGGCAATTGGGCCGCGGCCGGCATTTCCGGAACCGGCGGCGGCGCACTCGGTGGATTCGACGGCCCCGTCGGCTTCAATTTCATCACCGACGACTGCCGTTCCGCCGCCTTTGCCAGCACCGGCGACAGCGTCGGCCAGA
>Ga0070732_10001165_pt1 | contig 14538 bp, 9 predicted proteins | sample Coa_R1_5_FD_66449 | JGI IMG/M metagenome (GOLD analysis project Ga0070732, IMG submission 66449) | Surface soil microbial communities from Centralia Pennsylvania, which are recovering from an underground coalmine fire - Coalmine... | ecosystem: Environmental > Terrestrial > Soil > Unclassified ...
CGGCCATCAAGTTGTTCGGGGGGCGTGAAACCAGGCGTGCCGCCTGCGGTGGTTATTTGCGGCGCGTTTTGTCCCTCACCCTCAAGGCTCGAAGACTCGCCCTGCGGCTTGGAGTTGAGGTCTTTCGCCAACCCCCAGTCCAGCACCCAGGTCTCGCCGAAGGCCCCGAGCATGATGTTCGCCGGCTTCAGGTCGCGGTGGATGATGCCGCGGCTGTGAGCATAGGCCACCGTGTTGCACACGTCGATGAAGTGGCGCAGAAGTTGGCGGAATGAGAGACTGGCGAAGTCACCCCGAACCCCTGTCCCCTCACTCCCGCGGGGCGAGGGCGGATTGTGGAATTTCCGGATCGCTTCTCGCAGGGTCTCGCCTTCGATGAAGCGCATGGTGTAGCACGGTCGGCCGTCGGCGGCGTTGCCAATGCTGTGGACCGGCACTACGCCTGGATGCTCCAGGCCGCTGGTGATTTCCGCCTCGCGGCGGAAGCGTTCCAGGGCGTCGTCGCGGTGGCTATGGCGGCTTTGGATCAGCTTCAGGGCGACTTGGCGGCCGAGAGTTTCGTCATCTGCTTTCCAGACTTCGCCGAGGCCGCCCTTGGCGTGGAAGCGCAGATTGCGGAATTTCGATTGCGTGGCTAGATCGGCAATTGCCGGAATGTCATCGTTTTTTTGCGCTCCGCCATCTTCATGCTTTGTCTCTGCCTCCGTCGGCGTCGCCAGCAGTTGCGATGCCTTGATCTGCTCCGCGATGCGCTCCTTCAGCGTGTCCAGCAGCTCCGGGCAGTCGCGGCAGAGTTCTTCCGGCGTGACCGGCGTTCCCTTTTGCCGCTGGAGTTCCCAGTCGATGAGCAGTTCATCCACGCTGGGCCGGTAGGCTTCGGTATTCATGGTGCGGCCTCGAACAAGATCATGCCATGCATTTGTCTTGAATTGAAACGTGGCCCAAAAAGTGGGGCTCTAAGTTGCGTTAATACTATTCATCATTAATTGGTGTGCAATGAAAACTATGGCAAAATGCGTGTTGACTACCTGTCGCCGGAAGTAATACACGTCGCCACGCAATTAAGGCATGGCATGGCAAAAAGAAGTGCCGCGACACGCCGCCCCAGTGTTGAAACCCGGCCGGTTTTGTTTCTTCAGAACGGCGAAGCCGAAACGCAAAGCGAAGTAATAAAAATAAGCCGACCCGACACCCGCCGCTTGGTCAGCCACTATCATCCACCGGCACTTCACGAAGGCGATCCCGCGTTGTGCCTCTTCCGCGATACCGGTGTTGGGATTACTTCATGTACCGATGCCCGCATTTCGCGGCCGCAGTTGTAATTGCCGCATTTCGCTGTCACCGCCGTCACGGGGCCGCGTTTGTCGCCACAAGTCATTGTGGCGAAATATGTTGCATAGGTGACGGCAATCATGGCGCGGCTGTCATTTCGCTGTCACGGTGCCGTCACCTTTTCAGACTTGTGACAGCGACGTGACAGCCAGGTGACGGCGAATTGGTCCAATCGCTGTCACGCCTTAAGTGTCTATTTGATAAAAGGTTACGTCGATTGATTCGCCGCCGTGACAGCGGTGACAGCGGTTTTCAGAAACTGATTAGCAGTGACTTCGCTGCTCGGTTTTCATTCCTTCGAATGGGTAACGAAAACCGCGCTCCATTCCCATGATGTTCGTGAATTGCCCCGATCCAGGCTGCCAGCCAGGTAAATTACGGCATCGGTCAGTCCTAATGAGGCGTTCCGGGTGCGATTTCTGGCCAGGACGCTAACTCGCTCAGCCTTCCCGGTATGCCCATCCGATCCGTTTACTCCGCCGGACGGCCTCCGCGCCTTGCATCGAGCTTTAGCCCCGGTTCTTCATCCTCCGGCGCATAGGCCAGCACTTGCAGGAAGACCTCGCGGCCCTGGAAGATGCCCTCGACGTTGATGTACGGCCCTTCGGGCGCATTGAGGCCCAGGGCGTTCCAGCCCAGGTCACTGACGGACTCAAACTGCTCCCGAAGCCGTTCCAAATTAAGCCAAAAATCTGGCACCACGACTTCGCCATCGCAGGCTCCGCCGACCAGTTCCACCGGCGTCGGGAACACCAAGACTTCCCAGAATCCCTCTTCCTGGCAGTAGCGCAGGCCCAATGGTCCCATTGGGCTCTCGGCTTCGATACAGCCGGTTACCGCATCCAGCAGTAATTCCAACCAGTCGTGGTTCTCGATGTCGGAGCCATCCTGTTGCCTGTGAAAGAACTGCCGTCCTTCCTCGTACCGACGGTCGAACTCCAGCCGGTTTTCCTGGAACAACCGCGCCAGGTCGTGTTCGCCATGCTCTTCCAGGGCCGCCAGATACAGTGCATCCCATTCGTCATGGCAGCGCTGCATGGCCTTCCGGTACTCGGGCGGTACGTCGGCCCCCAGCGCCGAGGCATCTTCGTCGAGCCCGTACTTCCGCCGGATCGTCTCCAAATGTTCTTCGACCAGGCGCAAGGCCTCCGGGGCGCGTTCGTCCGTGATCAAGTCAAAAATCTGGGCGACCAGGAAGAGGCCGGCCTCCGCCGGCACGGAGCCAGAAGCAAGGATTGCACGGTAGACGGCCAGGTGTTCCTGCGGGGAGGATTGCGGCGTCAAGCTGGCCCAGGTTTCGTGCCAGGAAGGCGGCGTCGGCGTGGCTGCGGCGATTTCCGTTAGCTTGGCATTTACGGCGCGATAGAACGGGTAGTCGTACTTCTGATTCGACATATTCGACGCTCCGACTTGCAACCCTGTCCACGTTCACATCGGCACTACAGGGGCCTCCTGGCAAAAGGCGCGCCCAAGACAACCAACTACTTGCAATCTACTACTTCCGCCGCCGGAGAGCTGGGCGCACGACCTGACCGAGGGTGTTCGGCGGCACCACGGCACCGGCTGCGAATACCTGCGCGTGGCGACGAAGAGATTCAAAGAGATCGTAGAATTATGGCGTCGGGCCAGATCGATCAGCATCAACGTGGCGATAGAGGTTGTTCGATTTCTGGGTCGCTCATCCTAAATGGGGTGGAGCGAAATCGCCATTTCGCGGTATTCTGGTCGCTTGTACTTTCCCTCCATCGCAAAGGATTGCCAATGACGACGCTGGTTTGGCGCTGGGTGCGTATCGCGCTTCCCGCAATTGCGGTTCCACTGCATCTGATTTCATCCGGTGATTTGCTCGGGCAGCCGGATTACCGCCATCTGGATGCCCCGGCTCAACGGCTGATCACTGCGGTGAAACCCACGCCGGCCGAACTGCGCTGGCAGCAAGTACCCTGGGAATTGGACCTGCAAGAAGCCATCGTTGCGGCCCGAAAGGAAAAGCGGCCCATTTTCTTGTGGGCAGCGGGGGGCCGAAATCGCGATGGCGTGCCGCTCGAGCGCTGCTGAGGCTATGCCGCAGGGCTCCGTGCGGGCCCATTGAATGACGCCGCGGTGGTGCGGAAAGTGGCCGAGAATCTTGTCCCCGTTGCCCTCAACGCCAACCGGATACCCAACGACGATGCCGGCCGTTTTTTCCGCGCGATCATGCAGCAGAGCCACTGGCCGCAAGGGATTTGGATCGCATCGCCGGAAGGGAAAGTTCTGGCGTTCAACTACTTTCAAGCAAAAAGCGGCGAAGCGCCCGCTCAATCGAAAGCCCGCTGGGTCCAAGAAACGCTCACCGCCGTTGACGCCGGTCTCCAGGCATTCGGCCCGATCGAAGCCCGCAGGTTACAAGTCCATGACCCTATGCCCGACCGAGGTTGTGGTTACTGCCCCACAGGAGTCCGGTTGGCGGTTTATGCCCGCTTTCTCAAAGATGGTAGGTCCGATGGCGACCCGGTGGTCGATAGCGTCACGATTCCAGCGGACGAATGGAAGCCCTTTGGTGCCAAGGACGCGACCGTGGGGGCCAACTGGACGATCCCAGAAACGACGGCGCGGCGGCTCGCTCCGGTGCTGTCTCCCATCACCGACAGCATTTACACTCCGCAAGCCGCCGATGCGAAGGTGGCCCAATTTCAGGCTCGTGTTCAATCGGTCGAGCCGGAGCGAATCTGGATTCGATACACGGGAAATCTGGAGTCGCTGCACTACCGTGACGGCGACCCGAAGATGCCAATTCGGGCTGCCGCTTCGGCCGAAGGATTTGGCGAATGGGACCGCACTCAAAATCGAATGACCGCCCTGGTGTTGGTCTTTCGCGGCAGCTACCGCAATGTACCACCCTGGGACCAGCCAAAGGGAACGGGGGGCGTCGTGGAATGGCGCTTGGAGCGAGCGGGTAAGAGGTAAGTAAACGCTGACCGGGATTGGCGGCCTCGCCTCCGGCATGATCATCGAATCGGAGAATCGTCTCAATGTCGAGCGACGCTGTCGAACCTACCTTCTCGCGCGGTCGGGAACGTCTGATCCTGCTCGTCCTGGCCGCGGTGCAATTCACCAGCATCGTGGACTTCGTGGTGGTGATGCCACTCGGCCCTGTGCTGGAGCGGGAACTCGGCTTGACGCCGGCGCGATTCGGCCTCATCGTCTCATCCTACACCTACGCCGCCGGCTTTGCCGGCCTCCTTGCGTCCATGATCCTTGATCGTTTTGCGCGCCGCACGGCGTTCCTCGTGCTCTACGCCGGTTTCCTGACTGGCACGTTCGCCTGCGGCCTGGCCCCAAACTACGAATGGCTCTTGGCCGCGCGCGTGCTCACGGGCGTCTTCGGCGGCATTCTCGGCGGCATGGCGATGGCGATCGTCGGCGACGTGTTCCACGAAAACCGACGCGGCACGGCCACGGGAACGCTCATGTCAGCGTTTGCCCTGGCCTCCGTGATAGGCGTGCCGGCCGGCTTGACGCTCGGCCAGACATTCGGCTGGCACGTGCCGTTTCTTACGCTCGCCATCCTGGGAATCCCCATCTTCTTCGTGGCCGCCATGGCGCTGCCACGTCTCGACGCGCACCTGAACTCGAAACGGGAACATGCGCATTCGTTCGCGCAATTGCGCGCCATGTTTACGGAACCGAATCACCTGCGGGCGTTCGCGCTGACCGTGTCGATGATGTTCGGGGTTTTTACCGTAATTCCCTTTCTCAGCCCCTACCTGGTGTCGAACGTCAAGATTCCGGAAAATCGTTTGGCCGTGGTCTACATCGCGGGCGGCGTGCTAACACTGGTCGGCTCGCCAATAGCCGGTAGACTCGCGGACCGCTTCGGCAAGCTGCTGGTCTACCGCAGCGCGGCGCCGCTCCTGGCGCTCGGGCTCCTGGTGGCCACCAATCTACCGCCGGTACCGCTTGTACTCGCAGTGCTCGTGATGGCCTTGGTGATGCTCTGCAATGCGAGCCGTATGGTGCCGGCCATGGCCATAATAACGTCTAGCGTCGCGCCGCACCGCCGCGGCGGGTTCCTCGGCGCCAACGCGGCCGTGCAACACGTCTCCGCGGGCCTCGGCGCGTTCGTGGGCGGATTCATTCTCACGAAGGCCCCGGACGGCACGATCGAACACTATCCTGTCGTTGGCTTTCTCGGCATTGCGGCGACACTACTCAGCCTCTGGCTGGCGGGGCGCATTCGCATCGTCGATGCACACCACGGCACCAGCGCGCCCGAGTCCCTGGCCGCCGCGGCGCAGGGGAACCTAGATGCCGACGAGCCCATCACCGCTGCGGAAATATGATGAGAGCGGAAGAAGTGAGCTGAAACGCCGGCAGTTTGGATACATTTACTTCCTGACGACGGTGAACCCTCAGAATCTGCCTGAAAAAACAAAGGGTTCCCGTTAGATTCCATTTGATGTGCGCCCCCCGCAAAAAACGGGCGCCGTACAGACCGTTCGCGGCGTTAACGATCGGATGTTATGGCCCAGTCGGGTTCCTCACGTTCCCCGCTTCGCCTCCAGTTCTTGCCATCGAGAATAGAGTGCTTCCACGGTCCGTTGTGATTCTTCGAGTCGCCGACATGCCTCCGTCAAGGCAACATGGCCAACTTGCGCGGCAAGTTCCACTTCGGCCTGTCGCGCCGCGACCGATTCTTCAGCGGATAGGATCGCGGCCTCCATCTGCTCCATCTCTTGTTGCTCGCGGTAATTCAACTTCTTCGACTTCGTACTTCGCAGATCGAATCTCGGCTTGCTCTCGATCAAAGGCTTTTGCATTTCGGTGCTGGCGGTCGTTGCCCGCTCATACGCGCTCAGCCATTGGCCAACGTTGCCGTACAATGCCGAACCGCCCCGACCATCAAGACCAATCACCTCCGTACACAGCCGATCCAGCAGGTCGCGGTCGTGGCTGACAACCACGAGAGCGCCTGGGAAATCCGCTAGACTGTCTTCCAATGTTTCCAGAGCTGAAATGTCGAGATCATTCGTAGGTTCGTCGAGGAGCAGTAAATCAGCGGGTTTCAGCATCAATTGGGCAATCCGAACGCGAGCCTGTTCTCCGCCGGACAGCGCGCTCACTTGCAGATCCAGCTGCTCGGCTTGAAAAAGGAATTGTTTGGCCCACGCCGCAACGTGAAGTTCGCGTTCGCGGTATTGCACCGTATCGCTGTTAGGGCTAAGCACTTGTCGCAATGTGGCCGTTTGGTCCAGCGTTGTCCGACCCTGTTCGAACATGACGGCTCGCAGACTTTCTGCGCGGGTGACCGTGCCGGCGTCCGGTTCAGTTTCTCCCGCCAGCACGCGCAACAGCGTGCTTTTGCCGCTGCCGTTGGGACCGAGCAAGCCGACCTTCGTTCCAGGAACAAGTGCGATATTCAATTCAGAGAAGAGCGGCCCGCTACCGAGCGTTTTGGCGATGCCTTCCGCCAAAAGGAGCTTGCGCGTCTGACGGCCGCTGGCCACGAAATCGATGCCTGCGGTACCGGCCGCCGCGGTTCGATATTTCAATTCCGCCAGATCTTCGCGCCGCTGGGCGGCGGCGTCGATGCGCGCCGCGGACTTACGCGTCCGCGCCCGCGCCTTGTGGGCGAGCCAGTCGGTTTCGCGTCGTACCTGGTTCGCGACCGATTGTTGTTGTCGGGCCTGCGTCTCCAAGAATTCCTCACGGCGGCCGGAAAAATCGTCGTAAGAACCGGGAGCGCGGAAATAGCCAGCGGGGTAAACGCGGTTGATTTCCATCACCTCATCGACGACGGCACGCAAAAACGCCCGATCATGCGTGGCGACGAGATAGCCAAATGGGGCGTCGCGCAGCAGACGTTCCAGCCAGATGATGCCCGGCAAATCGAGATGGTTGGTCGGTTCGTCGAGCAGAAGAATATCCGGCCGGCGGACTAGCTCACGTGCCAGAGATAGCCGCTTGCGCCAGCCGCCGGAAAGCGTGTACGCTGGCTGTTCGGGATCGGCGAAGCCGGCCTGAGTCAGTGTGATCGCGATACGTGTTTCGCGTTCGTGCTCCTCGATGTGCACTTCGTCCGCTAAAGCGGCACGCAACACTTCGCCGACAGTCAGTCCAGTCGCAAACGAATCGTCTTGAGCAACATAGCCGATGCGCGCGGACCGGCGGGCCGAGCGTGTGCCGGCGTCGGGATCTTCACGGCCGGCCAGAAGTTTCAACAGCGTCGACTTGCCGGCTCCGTTTGGTCCGATCAACCCGACGCGTTCGCCGGCTCGCAGATCAAGCGACAGGTCGGTAAACAGCGGACGCGGACCGTAACTTTTGGTCAATCCTTGGAGGCTCAGCAAAACGGACATACTTGGCCCTGACTCCGGTACGGCTCGTCACGCAGCACACAGCCGCTTATCTTCATCCTATGGCCGCAGCCGCAACGCTCAATTAGCCGCAAGTCAGGTTGCGCGGACGAGGCGGGCCGACGACGGGGGCGGCTGTACCTGGGCTTACGCCATGGCCATCACTTCGACTGGAGGTTGCAAGGAATGCTGACGATTTACCTTGATGCCGACGCCTGTCCGGTGAAGGATGAGGTTTATCGCGTCGCCCGTCGCTACAAAATACCGGTGAAGGTTGTGGCGAACGCACCGCTGAGGGTGCCGGTCGATTCCGGTGGAAATGATCGTCCGCACCGGCTTCGGTGCAGCGGATGACTGGATCGCCGAGCAGGCCGGGCCCGGCGATATCGTGATTACCAGCGACATCCCGCTGGCCGCCCGTAGTCTGGCCAAAGGAGCCCGTGTTTTGGATGCGAAGGGCCGCGCGATCACGGACAACGAAATCGGCGCGGCTCTGGCGATGCGCGACCTGATGGTTGAACTGCGACAAAGCAGTATTGCCACCGGCGGCCCGGCACCGATGACGGCGAAGGATCGCTCGCGATTTTTGTCCAAACTTGACGAGACCGTGCACGCTGTCCGACGCGAATACACAAAGGTCTGACGCGCCGCGGCCGAGCCATCGCATCTGTCGAAGGCATAAGGAGCATCCGCTAGGATAAACAGGCTTTTCACGGGGCACAGATCGAGGCGCGCAGCGCCAACGAGCACCGCAGAAACTGAGCTAATCGATATCACCTAAGGCACGAAATATGAAGTCGTTCAGACAATCCCGAACCACGCACTTGCAAACTCAGTTCAAATTCCGCTAACTTTTCGTCGGCAATTCTTTGGACAGGATAATCGGCGAGCCGGTACAATCACCCGTAACCAGTTTTAGTCTCCGGCATATGGTGTTCCGTCCGTGCAAGACCTCGACCGCAAAGTCCGGCTCTACCAGCAGGCGCTTCCCAAGTTTTCGGAAGACATTCAGCTTGCCTGCGATTATGTCGAACCTGATGCCGCCAGTTCGCTTACCAAGTCGCGCATCGTGATGGAGAAACTGCTGATCGACGTTTACCAGCGCGAAATGGGGCATGAGCCGAGAAAGCCACTGCTCGGCGAAATCCTCAACGACAACCAATTCACGCGCAAGCTCGACCGGCGAATTCTTTCGCGCATGAACGCCATCCGCGATATGGGAAACCTCGGCCCGCACGGCGAGCGCGTGGAAGCCAGCGACGCGGCCCGGGTGCTGGATGACTTGTGCGTGATTCTGGATTGGTATCTGCAACATTACACTCAAGGCATTAGCGGCTCCGGCTCGAAAACAGGATTGTCATCAGAAAGCGGCACGCGACCTCGGCGGCAAAAGAAGCTATCAGCCAATATCTTCGTGCGCAATGCCGGATGCAGCGTTGTTGTTGCCTTGTCGCTGCTGGTTGCAGTCTTGAGCATCCCGTTGTTGTCGCGGATGACGCGGACCGGCCCCATTCCCACCACCAGGCCTCCCGAGGGCCAATCGGCCCCCTTCAAGGGCTCCATCGACATTCTCGTCTGGGAAAAAGGCAACCCGGAACGGATGGGAAAACATTTGCACCAGGCGGGAGTGCTGCCGCTTCTGGGGCCAAAAAGCAAAGTCAACAAGGGCGATGGCCTGCGCATTGAGGCGGAACTCAACCGGCCCGGGTACATGTACATTGTCTGGCTCGACGCCGGCGGGTCGGTTTCGCCGGTTTATCCGTGGCAGGATCACCGATGGGACAAGCTCCCCGCCGACCAGAAAAAACGCGAGCGGCTAAGCTGGCCGGAGAACACAAGCGGCTTGCCGGTGCAAATGGACCCCGGCCCATCGGGTGTTGAATCGCTTATCCTGCTGGTGCGCGAAGAACCGTGGCCGAGCGACAGGAACATGGCGACACTGTTCACTGGCCTGCCGAAGCCGGCAAAGGTCCGAATGATCAAAGGGGAGATTCCAAAAGTCGCCGTCTGGTTCGAAAACGGCGAAATTGTGCGCGATGAACCTGACCGCGGAGCCATCAACTCCAAGCGCATCATGGACCCCAGCGACCCGACACTGTACGTGCAAAACCTGCTGAAGGAAAAACTGAAACCGGAGTTCCCTTACAGCCGGGCCGTGTGCTTTTCGGTGCAGGGGGAGTGAGACAATTCAAGCCCGTAGGCGACTCTTCGAGCCGGCGGGGTTTTGGAAAAGATGTTCGTGGAATTATTGAGGTATCGCCATGTCACTTGTCCTTCGCCCATTGTTCGCGCTGCTGCTGCTTGGCGTGAGCTTGCCGCGCGCCTTCGCCCAGGAGCCGACGCCGCCGAAATTGACGCCGGAAGAGCAGCAGCTGGCGGAGGAGGGCGGCAAGCTGTACCGCCAGGGCCAACGGTTAAATGATCGTGGTCAGCCAGCGGAAGCTATTGTCAAATGGCGCCAGGCCCTGGAGATTTTTCAAAGGCTCTATCCGCCGGTAAAATACCCCAACGGACACCCCGACCTTTCCAACAGCCTCACCAACGTGGCTTGCGCGCTCAAAGACATGGGGCAGGCGAACAAGGCGTTGCCATTGTTCGAGCAAGCCTTGGCCATGGATCGCAAGCTGTACCCGGAGTCGAAGTATCCTGACGGGCATCCTAACGTCGCGATCAGCCTCAACAACCTCGCCAGCGCGTTCGCCGACATGGGCCGCCCGGATAAGGGCCTGCCCTACTATGAACAAGCGCTGGCCATGCGCCGCAAACTCTACCCGGAGGCCAAATTCCCCGATGGCCATACCGACCTGGCGCACAGCCTAAATGATATTGGCACATTGCTCTACAGGATGGGCCAAGCTGCACAGGGGCTGCCATATTGCGAAGAAGCACTCGCCATGCGTCGCAAGCTCTACCCGAAGAGCAAATATCCGGATGGGCACGCTGACATCGCCCTAAGCCTCAACAATACTGGAAGCTTGCTCTGCGCCGTGGGTCGGCCAGACAAAGCCTTGCCCTACCGCGAAGAAGCCTTGAGCATGCGCCGCAAGCTATATCCGAAATCGGAATATCCTGACGGGCACCCCAATTTGGCTATCAGCCTGAACAACCTTGCGTTCGTGCTTTACTCAATGGGTCAAAGCGACAAGGCCCTGCCCTATTTTGAGGAAGCTCTGGCCATGCGCCGCACGCTCTATCCGGAATCGAAATACCCCAATGGCCACCCCGACATCGCTAGCGGCCTGAGCAACGTGGCCGGTGTACTTAAGAAAATGGGTCGGCCAGACAGCGCGTTGCCGTATTATGAACAGGCTCTGGCCATGCGCCGCAAACTTTATCCAGAGTCGCAATACCCGAGTGGCCATCCTTCCGTGGCAGACAGCCTTAACAACCTGGCTTCCGGCCTCTGTGACTTGGGCCAAGTAGACAAGGCCTTGCCCTTTGTCGAGCAGGCCTTGGCCATGTGCCGCAAGCTCTACCCCGAGTCAAAGTACCCTAACGGCCATCCCGACGTTGCGCTGGCATTCCAAAACCTTGGCGATGCGCTGAACGACATGGGGCAACTGGAGCAGGCCCAGGTTCCGTTAAAGCAAGCAGTGGACATGTACCACAAGCTCTATCCCGATTCCAACTACCCGGACGGCCACCCACAACTTGCCCACTGCATGAACGCGTTTGCTGATTTGCTGGATGCGATGGGGCAAGCAGAACAGGCAAGGCCCTATTACGAGCAAGCGTTGGCCATTCGCCGGAAGTTTTTCCCGCCAGCCAAATACCCCAACGGCCACCCCGATTTGGCAACATCGATTGGGAACATGGGTCATGTATTTTTGAGAATGGGGCAGAGCGACCGGGCGCTGACTTATCAGGAACAAGCCCTCGCGATGAACCGGAAATTGTACCCGGAGGGGAAATATCCTGACGGTCATCCCAACCTGGCTATCAGCCTGAATAACCTGGGTTACGAGCTCCAAGCCACGGGCCGGCCCAATCAGGCCAAGCCTTACTATGAGCAAGCCCTGGACATGCAGCGCAAACTCTACTCGCAGTCGAAGTACCCCAATGGCCATCCTGAAATTGCGAATAGCCTGAACAATCTCGGCTACGTTTTGAACGGAATGGATCGGCCGCAGGAAGCGTTGCCATACTATGAGCAAGCGCTGGCTATGAGAGAGAAACTGTACCCGCCTTCCACATACCCCGAGGGCCACCCCGACTTGGCGGACAGCCTCAACGGTTTGGCTTACACGTTGCAGTCCGTCGGGCGGGCGCAGGAAGCGCTATCTGCTTATAAGAAAGCCATTGCTATGTTCCGGAAACTGTACCCGGAGTCCAAGTTCCCCGAGGGCCATCTTAACATAGCCAAGAGCTTGGCCAATTACGGCATAATGTTGGCCGAAATGGGCGAGGCGGAAAAAGCGCGGCCCTACAGTGAGCAGGCCTTGAAAATGCAGCAGAGACTGGTCCGGCAGCAATTGCTCACCGCGGCAGAGTCTGCGGCGTTCGACGCGCTTTCGGTGCAACCCTTGCGCCGGGATCGTTACCTGAGCGTTAGCCGGTCAGCCGATATCCCTCCAGATCAGGTTTACAAAGCCGTCTGGCCGTCGCGCTCGATGCTGACGCGCATTCTGGAAGCTCGCCATGCCAGCGCCCGCGCCGCCGGCACTGAGGCCGCCGCCAAGCGCGATGAGCTTCGCGGCAACTACCGACGCATTGAGCAATTGCTGCGCGACACGCGCCTGGACAAGGACGAACGCGAAAAGTTGCTGCGCGACTATGCCGACAAGAACGATAAGCTGGAACGCGAGATCATCGCCGAAGTTCCCATCCTTCAACAATGGAAGGATCGCGATGCTTTGGAGCCAAAGGATCTTTCGGCAGCATTGCCGGCGAATGTGGTGTTCCTCGACGTCGTTCACTATGTGTACATTCAGTTCGAGCACGATGAGAACGACAAGGTCATCCAAAAGCGGACACCCAGCTACGCGGTATTTGTTGTTTCCACTCCCGCCAACCTGGCTTCCACGAAGGACGACCGAGCAACCGTGGCCCGCATCGAGCTCGGCAACGCCAAAGAGATCGACGACGCCATCAGCACCTGGCGCGCGGCCATTCAATCCCGGGAGCCGACAGCCGCGGCGGCCCTCCGCTTGCGGGAATTGGTGTGGGACAAGCTGGCCCCGCACCTGCGGGCCGGCACGAAATCGCTCTACATCGCTTGCCCGGATGGCGACCTGGCGCGCATGCCCTGGCCGGCGTTGCCCATTGGCAAGGACAAGGTCCTGCTCGAAGAATATACCGTCGCTGCCGTCCCGCACGGAGCGTTTCTGCTGGAACAACTGAAGTCTCCGCCGAAATATCAAGGTCCCGAAAACGTGCTGGCGTTGGGACAGGTGGCGTACAACTCCGACACCTGGCCGCAATTGCCCGGAACTGCAGTCGAACTGAAATCGTTGGCCTTTCGTTCCCCGGTAACGCTAACCGGTGCCGATGCGACTTCCGACCGGCTCATGGCCGAGCTTTGCAAGGTTCGATTTGCCCACCTGTCCACGCACGGCTTCTTCGACGTCGATTCGTTCACGAAGCAGAAGAAGCGCGAAGCTGAGGAGTTCAAGAGGCGGCAATTCGGCGAGGAGAAATACCGCGTCATCTCAAAGAACCCGGAGGGGTTCGTTGGCCTGGTACTGACCAATGGCGAAATCCTAACCGGCCTCCGCCTCGTCGATCAACCGTTGGAGAACTTGAAGCTCGTGACCCTTTCCGCTTGCGAAACCGGTCTCGGTGAATACACCGGCGGCGAGGGTGTGCAAGGCTTGCAACGAGCGTTCCACCTCGCCGGCTGCCCGAATGTGGTGGCTTCGCTGTGGAATGTGAATGACTCCGCCACCGCGGCGCTGATGGCCAAGTTTTACCACGAAATGTGGGTCAACAAGAAGCCGCCACTGGAAGCGCTTCGCGAAGCGCAACTGACGATTTACCATCATCCGGAGTTGATTCCGCAACTGGCCGGCGAACGCGGTGCGCCGAACCAGAAGCAGGTGCTGGAGCTATCACCGGAGGAACTGAAGTCAACCACTCCGGCAAATCTGCAAGCCGCGGGGAAAGCCGACACCAAACTCTGGGCTGCATTCGTCCTTTCCGGATTGGGGAAATGATCGAGCCCGGGGGGGCGCAGAGCAATGAATGGACGAGAGCATTTTCATCACAAATTGCCGGAAGCAATTGGACAGAAAGCGCGTCGGCGGGCGCTCTTCAATTGCCCAATAGACGACACATGGAATTCTGTCTCGCATCGGACCCGAAATGGGGGTTCCTGGAGACCCTGCCGTCGCGAATCGACGCCTTGCCGATGATTGCTGTCGCAAGGCAATGTCGGCAATGAATTTCCGGTCGGCCCAGGCCGCCGTCATTAACAAAGCGCTGTTCCACCACTTGAACTGTCCGTGCCGCCTCAAGGCGCGCATGTAGAAACGCGGCTTCCCTTTGTCTGATCCGCTCTATCAAAAAGTCGCCGCAGCGTACGATGCTGCCCACCGGCTCTTCATTGAGTTGCACTACATGAGTTGCAAGTCCGGCGTCGGGCGCTCGCCGACGAAAGGGGAATGATCCGAAGCAAAGCTACTTCATCGGTTCGATGCAAGCCGCCGTGGCATTCTTGGGATTGTTGACCCGCGTACTGACCGCGTCCCCCGATCCTTCGCGTTACATTTGCGTTATCGCTTCGCCTATCTTCTGGAGCGAGATTGTTCGTTCGGCACGTTTCGGGAGGCCGAGGACCATGCCCACACTCAGTCGCGCAGAGAGCTTGGAGATGATCATTAGCGCCGTACTTCCCTTGATCGCGGCGGGCTCCGCCTTCCTACTGTTCAAGAAA
>Ga0070732_10001167_pt1 | contig 14522 bp, 12 predicted proteins | sample Coa_R1_5_FD_66449 | JGI IMG/M metagenome (GOLD analysis project Ga0070732, IMG submission 66449) | Surface soil microbial communities from Centralia Pennsylvania, which are recovering from an underground coalmine fire - Coalmine... | ecosystem: Environmental > Terrestrial > Soil > Unclassified ...
GATGGCGCACCGTGTGGCGGTCATGCAAAACGGTTCGATCGTCGAAAGCGGGGAGGTTGAGCAGATTTTTGCGACACCCTCCCATCCTTACACTCGAAAGCTGCTGAAAGCGGCGCTCGGCCATTGATTTTTCACCCCTTTCACCAATTGGGTGCGTGTCTCGATTGTATTTTTCTATTTGTTTTGACACGTGAATACTTACTGGCTAGTATCGACCAAACTTTTTTCCGTAGCCCACTGATTTTTAGGCAAAAAATACCGACCAATGCAGCACAGAAACCTAACCCAGGCTTGCACGCGCGTCGTCGCCGGGATGTTCATTGGCGTCTTGATGGCAGCAGCTCCCGGCGCGTTCGCCGACGAAGTAAGCAGTTTTAATCAGAATGCCTCATATTCGACCCCCAGCGGGTCGAATGCTTTGTCCCCCCTCAATTCGCAATCGGCCGCGCCTGACAGCGACGGCGGCGCCAAATCGTTCCTGTCCGGCATGGCCGGCAAAGCGGGCGACGTGGTGGTCGGCGCGCTGAACATGATCGGCGTTCGCTACCGTTGGGGTGGTAATACGCCCGATTCGGGGCTCGATTGCAGCGGCTTTGTTCGCTACGTGTTCCAGGACACGCTCGGCATGGCGCTGCCGCGTCGCGCTGAGGAAATGAGCCGGGTTGGCGAAAAGGTGCGCGTGAGCGACCTGAAGCCGGGCGATCTGGTGTTCTTCAATACGATGCGCCGCACGTTCTCGCACGTCGGCATCTACATCGGCGACAACAAGTTCGTGCATTCCCCGTCTACCGGCAGCACGATCCGCGTCGATGATATGGATAGCGGCTACTGGGAAAAGCGTTTTACCGGTGCGCGCCGTATCGAAACGTCGTTTTCCCAGCAGCAGGATCTGCGCCAGCGCGTGAACGCGACGATTGGCGGCGGCAACAACTAAGCGATTCCTTCTGTTCCGGGGCGCATAAAAAAGCCTGCTTCATTCGAAGCAGGCTTTTTCTTTTGGTCGGTACCCGCGCGACGCCTTCAGGGGGCGCCGGATGCAACCCGTTACACCACCGGTCGTCCCGCTGCCATCTTCCGCTGCAACTCCGGCATGATCTTCGCCACGGCTTCCTCGCCTGCGAGGATCGCGGCGTTGCGTTGACCGAAATCGCTGCCGCTCATCGCCGCGAGGTTCGGGCGAATCACGACGTCGGCGTACTTGTCGAGTTCGTAGGCCTTGATCGTCTGACCCATGATCGTGAACGTCTGCATCAGCACGTCGAACGAGCTTTGGGTGAGTCCGGTTTCAGGGCGCGCCGAAATATCGACCGCGATGACGAAGTCCGCTCCCATCTTGCGCGCGAACGAGGCCGGCACCGGGCTCACGAGGCCCCCATCGACGTATTCGTGCTCGCCGATTTTCACGGGTTCGAATACCGATGGCACGCTGCACGACGCGCGCACCGCGATGCCGGTGTTGCCGCGCTGGAACAGGATCGGCTGACCGGTCTTCAGATCGGTTGCCACGACACCGAGCGGCTTCGCCATCTTTTCGATCGGCCGATTGTTGAGGGTCGTATTCAGGTAGTTCTGCAGCGCGACGCCCTGCAGGAAGCCGCGTGTGCGAAAGGGCATGGCCCAGTCGCTGATCGACGCCTCGTCCATGTTGAGTGCCAGCCGGTTCATCGCGATGCCGTTCATGCCCGACGCGTACAGGGCAGCGACGACCGATCCTGCGCTGGTGCCGCACACCAGATCGACCTGGATGTTGCGCGCTTCGAGCGCCTTGATCACGCCGATGTGCGCGAAGCCGCGCGCTGCGCCGCCGCCCAGCGCGAGGCCGACACGCATGGGCCGCGGTGGCTTGACGACGGGCGGCGGCAAGGCGGTCACGACGGGGCTTTCGCTGGACGCGACGTTGTCGGACCGGCCGCCGGTCGTCGTACAGGCAGCGAGAACGGCGGATGCCGCGGCAAGCGAAAAGCTGCGGCGGCTCAGGCGAGGGGATGACGGTTTCAACGATTTCTCCAGCAGCGACGCCTGCGCAACCCGATGGGGGCGCGTTACCGGGGCGTCACGATCACGCAAACACGACCGCCGGCGGCGATCGTACTGCGCCGCGAGCATGCGGCGCGCGCACATCATAAAGCAAAGCGCGCGCGGCGCGCGGAAACGCGAGACTGGCAAGGCGGAGGGGACTGCCCGGCGGGTATAATCGCGGTCTTGCTTCTGTCATTCGAGTCCGCGCGTTGCGTTGCCTGCAGGCACATTGCAGCCCGGACACGTTTCGCTGCCGCGTCAGCATGATGATGACCGCGCGTCGGCGCCTGCCCTCGAGTAACCGCACATGACCACACCCGTTCGTACCCGCTTTGCACCGAGTCCCACTGGCTTCATCCATCTCGGGAACATTCGTTCCGCGCTATATCCGTGGGCATTCGCCCGCAAGATGAAAGGCGCGTTCGTACTGCGGATCGAGGACACCGACGTCGAGCGCTCGACGTCCGAAGCCGTCGACGCGATTCTGGAAGGCATGAACTGGCTCGGCCTCGACTACGACGAAGGTCCGTACTATCAGATGCAGCGCATGGACCGCTACCGCGAAGTGCTGAAGCAGATGGTGGAGCAGGGGCTTGTGTACCCGTGCTACATGTCGACCGAAGCGCTCGATGCGCTGCGTGAACGTCAGCGCGCAGCGGGCGAGAAGCCGCGTTACGACGGCACATGGCGTCCGGAGCCGGGCAAGGTGCTGCCGACGCCGCCGGCAGGCGTCGAGCCTGTGCTGCGCTTCCGTAATCCGCTCACCGGGGTGGTCGCCTGGGACGACGCGGTGAAGGGGCACATCGAGATTTCGAACGAAGAACTGGACGACCTCGTCATCGCGCGTCCGGACGGCACGCCGACGTACAACTTCTGTGTCGTCGTCGACGATCTGGACATGCGGATCACGCACGTGATCCGTGGCGATGATCACGTGAACAACACGCCGCGCCAGATCAACATCCTGCGCGCGCTTGGCGGCGAGCCGCCCGTCTATGCGCATCTGCCGACCGTGCTGAACGAGCAGGGTGAAAAGATGAGCAAGCGGCATGGCGCAATGAGCGTGACGGGCTATCGCGACGCAGGCTATTTGCCCGAAGCGGTGTTGAACTATCTCGCGCGTCTTGGCTGGTCGCACGGCGACGCGGAAATCTTCTCGCGCGAGCAGTTTATCGAATGGTTCGATCTCGAGCATCTCGGCAAGTCGCCCGCACAGTACGATCACGACAAGCTCAACTGGCTCAACGCGCATTACATCAAGGAAGCCGACAACGCGCGCCTCGCCGGGCTCGCCAAGCCGTTCCTCGCGCAGCTCGGCATCGACGACACTGGGCTTGCGAAGGGCGCGGATCTGGTGGCCGTGGTGGCACTCTTGAAGGATCGCGCGTCGACGGTGAAGGAGATCGCCGACAACGCCGCGATGTTCTATCGCACGCCGGCCCCGGAGCCGGAAGCATTGGCGCAGCACGTGACCGACGTGGTCCGCCCGGCACTGGCTGATCTCGTCACCACATTGAAGGGGGCGGAGTGGACGAAGGAGGGCATTTCCGCTGCGTTGAAGGCAACACTTGCCGCACACAAGCTGAAGATGCCGCAACTGGCGATGCCGGTTCGTTTGCTCGTCGCGGGTACGACGCATACACCCTCGATCGATATGGTGTTGATGTTGTTTGGTCGCGACGTCGTGGTGAGCCGCATCGAAAGAGCGCTCGTCTGAAACGCACGCGAAGCGGGGCATAAGAGCGCGTACACGCGGCCTCAAAAAAAGTCGCGTGTGATGACTCAAAGGGTATTTACAAATCGAGATTCGCTCTCTACAATCTCGCTTCTGTTCTGCAAGGGGGTATAGCTCAGCTGGGAGAGCGCTTGCATGGCATGCAAGAGGTCAGCGGTTCGATCCCGCTTACCTCCACCATCAGAGCAGGTTGAAGTCTTTCGCAAACGCGGTAAGTTGTAGCAAAAAAGACTTCACAAACGGTAGTAAAGCAGTTACAATATCGCTCTTCGCTGTTGACGGAACGTTCTTTGTAAGAGTCGGCAACGGAAACAAGACAGAGTCTGAAAAGATTATGTCCCCTTCGTCTAGAGGCCTAGGACATCACCCTTTCACGGTGAGTACAGGGGTTCGAATCCCCTAGGGGACGCCAAACATCAGCGTCGCTTGGTAGTTGAAGTGGTGCGGCTTGTAGAGATTTAACCGACGCTCTGCAAGGTACGATGTAAAGACTGGAGTGGTAGTTCAGTCGGTTAGAATACCGGCCTGTCACGCCGGGGGTCGCGGGTTCGAGTCCCGTCCACTCCGCCAGACAAAGCCCGTTCAGGTGCGCTTGAGCGGGCTTTTTCATTAAAGGTGTAAGCGTACGTTGTCCCCTTCGTCTAGAGGCCTAGGACATCACCCTTTCACGGTGAGTACAGGGGTTCGAATCCCCTAGGGGACGCCAGACATCAGCAGCGCCAACAGATTCGGGCGATGCAGCTTGTAGAGAGATAACCAACGCTCACAAGCCATGATGCAAAAAACTGGAGCGGTAGTTCAGTTGGTTAGAATACCGGCCTGTCACGCCGGGGGTCGCGGGTTCGAGTCCCGTCCGCTCCGCCAGATAAAAAAGCCCGCTGAGTTTTCGGCGGGCTTTTTTCTTTTTTCATTCCCTGCTTCGCTTCCTTTCCCCGCTTCGGGCAAACCGCCCTTGCCAGCGCGCGTAGCCTGTCTTACCGTTGTGCGGACCACCATCCCGTCCGTTGCGCCATGCTCGATCCGACCGAGTTCCCGACGCCTGCCTTTCTGCTGCGCCAAGCGAGCATGGATGACTTCGTGTTTGCCGAAGCGCTTACCCGTAACAACATGGGCGGTTACTACAAGCGACATCATCTCGTCTGGCGTGGGGATCTGTTCCTCGCAAGCTGGCGCGAGTCGGAGAATTTTATTCTCGAGGTGGACGGCGAAGCGATCGGCGTGCTGCGCATCACCGAGGAAGGCGACTCGCTGCACATCCGTGATGTACAGATTGCCGAAGGGCATCGCCGCCAGGGAGCGGGCACCTACATGCTCAACATGTCGCATCGATGGGCGCGCGCACGCGGGCTGAGGGAGCTTCAACTGCGTGTGTTTGTCGACAATCCTGCGGCACGGCTTTATCTGCGGATGGGCTATCGTTTGGCCGGACCGCGTCTCGCACAGTTCGGATCGATCCGTCATATGTCGCGCCGCGTCTGACCACAGCTTCGCATTAGCGCGCTTACTTCAATTGACCGCGGTGCACATCCTGTTCGTCCAGTGACAGGTCGCTGTCTTCTTCGTCGTTGCCGTGGCCGTCGCGATGCTCGACGCCACGTTCGATGAATGCACGGGGACTTTCTCCGAATGCCCGCCGGAACATGGCGGAAAAGGCGCTCTGGCTTTGATAGCCCAGCTCCTGAGCGACGTGCGAAAGGGGGCGCCCCTGGCTTAGCAGCGGAATGGCGCGTGCGAGAATCGCCTGCTGGCGCCACTGCGAGAAGCTCACGCCGAGTTCCTGGCGGAATAGCCTCGCGATCGTTCGCGTGCTCGCGCCTACCGTCGATGCCCAGCGCTCGAGAGAATCCGGATTGGCCGGGTCGGCGATGACGGCTTCGCATAACGCCCGCAGCCGTTTCTCACTCGGCATCGGTACGGATAGCGGCAGTGGTTCAGAGCGCGTCAGTTCATCGAGCGCGAGCGTGCCGAGCAGCCGCTCGCGCGCGGAAGTGAGGCCCGGCGAATCGAGCGCAGCAATCACTTCGCGCAGCAGCCCTGATACTTCGACGACCCGGCACGCGTCGAGCCCTGGTGGAATAACCGACTCGTTGACGTATAGCGTGCGCAGGAACGCATCCTCGACAATCACCACTTCGTGCGTGACGTAAGGTGGCACCCAGATCGCGCGCGACGGCGGCACCATCCACGTGGTGCCGACCGTTGCCATGCGCAGCACGCCGCGCGACGCGTAGGCCACCTGCGCCCACGCATGCGTGTGACGCGCGATACGTACACCAGCCGGCATCGGCCGTGACCGGACCCGAATCGGATGCGTGGGTGTCGGCGCAAATTCCGGCGGAATGTCAGCGAAATCGACTCGTGTGGAGAGCGCAGGCGGAGCGGGCTGGTTCATGGCGGACATGGCAGGGCCGGGGGCGACGTGTGCTCATATTGTAGTGGCGTCGCGCTCGAACCACCCGCGACACAGGCAACGGTAGCCATTCGGCTAGAGGGGGATGAAAGCGGGGCGAGGCATAATGCATCCGATCCGGTTCATCCACCTTGGAGACGCATATGACCTTCGCAACGGCAGACCTGTGCGACGCAAACGAGGACCAGCTCGCCGCCGGCACGCTGCGCGTTCTCGACCCCGTGTTTCGGCTTTGGGGCCGCGCGCCGTGCTTCAGCGGCGAGGCGGTGACGCTGAAACTGTTCGAGGACAATACGCTCGTGCGTGCAACGCTCGAAGAGCAGGGCGCGGGCCGCGTACTGGTGGTCGATGGCGGCGGCAGTCTGCGCTGCGCGCTCGTCGGCGGCAATCTCGGGCAGATTGCCGAGAGGAACGGCTGGGCCGGCATCCTGGTTTATGGATGCGTGCGCGACACGCTTGAACTCAACGAGTGCAATATCGGCATCGCTGCGCTCGCCACGCATCCGCAACGCAGCCAGAAGCGCGGTGGCGGCGTACGCGACGTGACGGTGCGTCTGCCGGGTTCGACCGTGCGTCCGGGGGAATGGGTTTATGCGGACATCGATGGTGTACTCGTGGCGAGCGCGCCGCTTGGGTGACTCACAGGGAGGACAGAGGGGAATGCAGAACGTCTTCGTCTACGGCACGTTGCGAGCCGGAGAAGTCAACGACATCAGCGCGGCTGCCGCGCGCCACGACATTGCAGCGCCGACCTACATCGGCCCGGCGACGGTGAAAGGCCGGCTGTACGACTTCGGCTCATACCCGGGCCTCGTCGTCGATAACAAGGGCGTGCCGGTGGTTGGCGACGTTTATGAAATCGACGACGCGCTCGTTGCCGTGCTCGACGAAATCGAGCATGTCTATCCGGGTGTCGAAGGGCGGTTTCTCGGCCGCGATGTGACGGTCGACGTCGATGGTGCAATGCTGGCGTGCCGCTTCTATCCGGTCGCTAAAGACGCCGTTGCTGGGTTGGCTGAAATCGCTTCCGGGGACTGGGTCGCGCATCGTCGCACGCGATAGCCCGATGTTGGCCCGCAGCGGGTGTGTCGGGGTTTCAACGGGGCGAACAAAAAACCAGTCGGCCCGGCGGTTCTGAACCTGCCGGGCCGGTCACCTGCGCACAGGACCGCTGGCCGAGGCCGCCAGCAGGTCCATGCGTTCACCTCAGATTTCCTCGTACAGCGGGAGCGTCAGAAATTCAGTGAAGTTGGCGGAAGTCGACATCTCTTCGAAGATCTGCGCGGCGCGATCGTACGTCTTCGTTTCGCCTCCGATCGATGCCTTGACCTTCTCGAGTTCCTGCTTCGCCAGTTCGCGCACGAGTTCAGCCGTGACCTTGCGCCCATCGTCGAGCTTGCCCTTCGGCGAGCGGATCCACTGCCACACCTGCGAGCGCGAAATTTCGGCGGTCGCCGCGTCTTCCATCAGGTTGTGGATCGGCACGCAGCCGTTGCCCGCGAGCCATGAACCCAGGTAGTGAATCCCGACGTTGATGTTGTTGCGCAGTCCGGCCTCCGTGATCGGCGCTTCCGGCCGGAAGTCGGTCAGATCCTTCGGCGTGACCTGTACGTCGTCGCGCTGCTTGCTGATCTGGTTCGGCTTGTCGCCAAGCGCCTTCACGAACTCTTCCATCGCGATCGGCACGAGTCCCGGGTGGGCGACCCAGCCGCCGTCGTAACCGTCGTTGGCGTCGCGCGCCTTGTCCGAGCGCACACCGCCCATTGCCTTGTCGTTCGCAGCCGGATCGTTCTTGATCGGGATCAGGGCGCTCATGCCGCCGATCGCCGGCGCATTGCGGCGATGGCAGGTCTTCAGCAACTGCAGCGCATAGGCACGCATGAACGGCACGGTCATCGTGATCTGCGAGCGGTCGGCGAGGCAGAAGTCCTGGTCGTTCCTGAACTTCTTGATCGCGGAGAAGATGTAGTCCCAGCGGCCAGCGTTAAGGCCCGAGCTATGCTCGCGCAACTCGTACAGGATCTCGTCCATTTCGAACGCGGCGAGGATCGTCTCGATCAGCACCGTCGCGCGAATCGTGCCGCGCGGGATCCCGACGGCTTCCTGGGCGGCGACGAAAATGTCGTTCCACAGGCGCGCCTCAAGATGACTCTCCATCTTCGGCAGGTAGAAGTACGGACCCGAGCCGCGGGCCACCTGTTCCTTCGCGTTGTGGAACAGGAACAGCGCAAAGTCGAAGATGCCGCCCGACACGCGCTGGCCATCCACCGTGACGTGCTTTTCGTCGAGATGCCAGCCACGCGGCCGCACGATCAGCGTGGCCACCTTGTCGTTGAGGCGGTACGACTTGCCGTTCTGTTCGAGCGAGATCGTACGGCGCACCGCATCCTTCAGATTGATATGACCGGTGATCTGGTTATCCCAGCTCGGCGCGTTCGAATCTTCGAAGTCGGTCATGTACGAATCCGCCCCCGAGTTGAGCGCATTGATGATCATCTTGCGCTCGACCGGCCCCGTGATCTCGACACGACGGCATTCCAGATCCTTCGGCAGCGGCGCAATCTTCCAGTCGCTTTCCCGGATGTGCTTCGTTTCGGCGAGGAAGTCGGGGCGCTCGCCCGCGTCGAGGCGCGCCGTGCGTTCGGCACGCGCCTTCAACAGTTGCTGGCGCCGCGGTTCGAATGCGCGATGCAGCGTCGCGACGAGTTCGAGCGCGTCGGGCGTGAGGATCGATTCAAAGCCCGGCTTGATCTCAGCGGTGATTTGCATGCCCTGCGGCAGCGACAGCGTATTCGCCATGGTTTCTCCCTTGGTCGGTCGGATTACAAAGATGCGTTGCAATGTGTGATGAATGAATGCCCGGCACGGTGCGGTTCAGGGGCTCACGTGCCAGGGCTGTGGCGCGTGCGGCCTGAACCTCGGTCGGGCGGCGAAAGGGTGTCCAGAAAAGCGGGCAGGTCGGCGAGGCTCGCCCCGCTCGCATGCGGTTTGACGCCGAGTTCCTCGGCCGGCGCGCGCAGGCGGTTGACCCAGAAAGTCGTGTAGCCGAACCAGCTCGCGCCGGCCGCGTCCCAGCCGTTCGACGACACGAACACGATCTCGCGCGGGCTCACGCCGAAGGCCTGCGTGCCGAGCGCGTAGGCGGCTGGCGCGGGTTTGTAGGCGCGTACGGAATCGACGGACAGCACATGGTCGAAGAGGCCCGTCATGCCGGCGCTTTTCACGGCGATGTCGAGCATCTGCGGATTCCCGTTCGACAGAATCGCGAGGCCGAGGCGCGCATCGGCAAGGTCGCCCGCAGGCGCAAGCCTGTCGCGCAACCGCCGCAGGGCGGGTATCGCGTCCGGAAAGGCGGACAGACACGCGTATTCGTCCATCAGACGCTTTTCGGCGGCACTGTTGAGGGTGAGGCCGAGTTTGCGTGCGGCGAAACGCAGCGCGTCGAGGGTGATGTTCCAGAACGGTTCGTAATGCGCCCCGGAAAGATCGGACAGCGAGCGCAACTGCGTGTATTCGATCTGCTTTTGCCGCCACAGCTGCGAAAGCGTATCGCCGTGGCCCGGGAACATCTGTTCCGCCGCAGCGACGACCGAATGCACGTCGAAAAGCGTGCCGTACGCGTCGAAAATCACTGCCTTCGGGAAGAGTGTCGTTGTGGCCGACATTGCCGTGCGCTCCATTCAGAGGTCAGGGTCGATTCTATTAGTGATGCCTTAGGTCTAAAAAGACCCTAAACATCACTTGATCTTTTACTTTCTCATACCTAATCTGACGATCAACTTCGTTTTTAGCGCCCAACTTTTGCGCTGGCACCCCATGGATCGGTTCAAGCAGATCGAAACCTTCGTTACTGTCGCAGCGCGTGGCAGTCTGTCCTCCGCCGCGCAGGCGGAAGGTGTGGCGCCAGCGATCATCGGCCGGCGCATCGATGCGCTCGAAGAGCGCCTGGGCGTGAAACTGCTGGTCCGCACCACGCGCAGGATCACGCTGACCTTCGAGGGCTCGGCGTTCCTCGAAGACTGCCAGCGCATCATTCACGACATGCAGAACGCCGAGGCGAGCGTGTCCGCCGGCGGCGTGAAGGCGAGCGGGCATCTGCGCGTGTCGGCGCCTGCCGGCTTCGGACGGCGTCACGTTGCGCCGCTCGTGCCGGTATTTACCGTCGCGCACCCGGACGTGTCCATCACGCTCGATTTGTCGGACCGCATGGTCGATCTGGTGAACGAAGGCTTCGACTGTGCGGTGCGGCTGGGTGAGCTGCCGGACTCGTCGCTGGTGTCGCTTCGTCTCGGCGACAACCGGCGCGTCGTTGTGGCGTCGCCGGCTTATCTTGGCCGTCGCGGGGCGCCCAGGACGCTCGCCGAACTCACGCATCACAACTGCCTCGCGCTCGGCGCGAGTGCCAACCAGCAGCGCGGCTGGATGTTCCAGCAGGGCGACAAGGTCGTGTCGATCAAGGTTTCCGGCACGATGGAATGTTCGGACGGCGCGGTACTGCATGAATGGTGTCTCGAAGGTTATGGGCTCGCCTGGCGGTCGTGGTGGGAAGTTGGCGCGGATATCGCGGCCGGGCGCCTCGTCACGGTGCTCGATGAGTTCGCCGCGCCGCCGATCGGCATTCACGCGGTATTCCCGCAGCGCCGCCATCTGCCGTTGCGTGTGCGGCTTTTTCTCGATTTTCTGAAACATACGTACGGCCATCCGGGCTACTGGGGCTAGTACAGCGCTACAGCTGGCAAGGCGGCGCGCGCGGGTTTTCGATATGGGTACAGACCCGCACGCACGCCTTGCTGTCAATTTCGGCGCACTACAATCGATTCGAGGTGCCGCGCGTTCCGATCCGCACGTATCGCACGGCCCTGCCGGATAGGCGCAGCTGACGACGGAGGGCGCGATGTTCAAGCACATCCTGGTTCCGACCGATGGTTCAGACCTGTCGAAAAAGGCGATCGACGGCGCAATCGACCTGGCTAAAGCGGTGGGCGCGCGCGTCACAGCCTACGCCTGCCTGCCGCAATATCCGTACTCGCCGTTTTCCGAGGTCGTGATCGAGCCGCCCGTCGACTTTCAGGAGCGTAGCGAGCGCGAAGCGCGTCTGCACCTGCAGGAGGTCGAAGCGGCCGCGCGCGACGCGGGCGTGGCGTTCACGAGCAGGACGAGCGTGCATCCGTCGCCTTATCTCGGCATCATCGAGGCGGCGGAGCGGGACGGCTGCGACGTGATCTTCATGGCGTCGCATGGGCGTCGCGGGCTGGGCAGCCTGCTGATCGGCAGCGAGACGCAACGGGTGCTCACGCATACGAAGATTCCAGTGATCGTCTACCGATGAGTTCGTTTCGCGACGGCACCGGGGTTGCCTGCGCCTCGCACAACGGATTTCGTACGGACAAGGTAAAACGCGCCGGCGGGTAGGCCAGCGCGGGTTATGCTCACCCGGGGCGCGGGGATGCTGCGCCACGGTTTCTCACAAGCTCAGCCCCGGCCAGCAGGTCGTAACCCGCTGCCGTTTCTGTTCTGACGGCGGCCCTCTGCGGGGCCGCTTCTCCCTGATTTGCGCCTGCCGTGCCACTCAGGCGCTCTGCCGCCTGTCCAGTCGGTCCCGACGTTATGCGACCTTCTTGTCGAAGAACTGCTCGTCTTCCGTCGAACCGTGCAGCGCGGTCGTCGATGCGTCGCGCTCGACCGTCTGCGTCACGGCGTCGAAGTAGCCGGTGCCGACTTCGCGCTGATGCTTGACAGCCGTGAAGCCCTTTTCGGCTGCAGCGAATTCCGCCTGCTGCATTTCGACGAACGCGCTCATCTGCGTGCGTGCATAGCCGTGCGCGAGGTTGAACATCGAGTAGTTCAGCGCGTGGAAGCCGGCCAGCGTGATGAACTGGAACTTGTAGCCCATCGCGCCGAGTTCTTTCTGGAACTTGGCGATCGTCGCGTCGTCGAGGTTTTTCTTCCAGTTGAACGAGGGCGAGCAGTTGTACGACAGCAGCTTGTCCGGGAACTGCCTGTGGATCGCTTCGGCGAATTTCTTCGCGAATTCGAGGTCCGGCTTACCGGTTTCGCACCAGATCATGTCGGCGTACGGCGCATAGGCGAGGCCGCGCGAAATGGCCTGCTCGATACCCGGCTTCGTGCGGTAGAAGCCTTCGACCGTGCGCTCGCCGGTCAGGAACGGCTTGTCGTTGTCGTCGATGTCCGACGTCACGAGGTCGGCGGCTTCGGCGTCCGTACGGGCGAGCAGGATGGTCGGCGTGCCGGACACATCGGCGGCCAGACGTGCGGCGGTGAGCTTCGCGATGTTTTCGCGGGTCGGCACGAGCACCTTGCCGCCCATGTGGCCGCACTTCTTCACCGATGCGAGCTGATCTTCGAAGTGCACGCCCGCGGCGCCGGCTTCGATCATCGACTTCATCAGTTCGAATGCATTCAGCACGCCGCCGAAACCGGCTTCTGCGTCAGCGACGATCGGTGCGAAGAAATCGACGTAGCCCTCGTCGCCCGGATTCTTGCCTTCGGACCACTGGATCTGGTCGGCGCGCGTCAGCGTGTTGTTGATACGTTTCACGACGAGCGGCACCGAGTTCGCCGGATAGAGCGACTGGTCGGGATACATTTCACCGGCGACGTTGGCGTCGCCGGCCACCTGCCAGCCCGACAGATAGATCGCCTTCAGACCGGCCTTCACCTGCTGCATCGCCTGATTGCCGGTCAGCGCGCCCAACGCGTTGACGAACGGCTCGTTGTGGATCGATTCCCACAGCTTTTCCGCGCCGCGCTTTGCGAGCGTGTGCTCGACGGGCACGGAACCACGCAGGCGCACCACATCGTCAGCGGTGTAGGTGCGCTTGATACCTTTCCAGCGCGGATCGGTATCCCATTGCTGCTGGAGTTGCTGTGCTTGCTCTTGACGTGACATGGTGTGCTCCTTGATTGCCTGGGTAATGGATCAGTCAACTCGTGTCTTCAGCGACGCCCTCTTCGCAGGGTACTTTGTTCGTGAAGTCTTATATAAGAGTCTAGGCAAATGGGGATCGGTGCAACAGCGGTCGAGGAAGCTTTTTCGTGGTTTTTTATTTGTTATTAATCAATGTGTTATCGATGTAATTTCGCAATAAGAAATCTGATTTTCCCTGTTGCAACAGGGTTGGTTGTGCCACGCAGCAACATTTTTTACGACGCAAAAAAATTTTCCACATTGTGAAATTTAACCGTGGATGAAAACGAGGACGAAAAAAAACCGGTGCGCGGGCACCGGTTCTCTTTATGCGGGCTGCAGATTGCTGTCCGCTGACGCTTCCATCTGGGCGGCGTGGGTGCCGCAGGACCTCTGCTCGAGGTCGACCCGCGGCCTCTGCCCCCGTCGGCTGCTGCTCAGCTATCGTTGAACCTGTTAGCTGCCGCGACGCGCAGTACGCGGACCGTCGCTGCGGCGTGCGCCGTAACCGCCGTCACGCGAACCGCCGTAGCCTTCGCGCGAACCGCCGCCCGACGACTTGCCGGCCCAGCCGCCGCCGCTGCCGCTACGTGCACCGCTTCCGGTACCTGACGGCTTGCCGCCGCCAGCGCCGCTGCCAAAGCGACGGCCGCCGCCGTTGCCGCCGGCCGGACGGCCACGGCCGCCGCCGAAACCGCCGCGGCCATTGCCGGACGGAGCCGACTTGCGCGGCTCGAAGCCTTCCACGACATTGACCGGCAGCGGGGTACGCACGAAACGCTCGATGCGCTTCAACGCGCCTTGTTCGGCGTGGTGCACGAGGCTCACGGCAATACCCGAGCGGCCGGCGCGGCCGGTACGGCCGATACGGTGCACGTAGTCTTCAGCGAACTTCGGCAGGTCGTAGTTGAACACGTGTGTGATGCCCGGGATGTCGATGCCGCGTGCAGCGACGTCGGTGGCCACGAGCACGCGCACGCGACGCTCGCGCAGTGCCTTGATGGTGCGGTTACGCGCGCCTTGCGGCAGGTCGCCGTGCAGGGCAGCCGATTCGAAACCCGCGTCGGCGAGACGGCCGGCGAGCTGGTCGGCGTCGATCTTGGTCGCCGTGAACACGATGGCCTGGTCGAGACCGGCATCGCGCAGCAGGTGATCGAGCAGACGATCCTTGTGGTCGCGGTCGTCGACGTAGTGCACGGTCTGCGCGATGTTCGTGCGCTGCTCCATGCGCTGGACGATCTCGATGCGCTCCGGATCCTTCAGCAGACGGCCCGTCAGCGAGCCGATCTTGCCGTCGAGCGTAGCCGAGAACAGCATTGTCTGACGCGAAGCAGGCGTGGCAGCGACGATCGTTTCGATGTCGTCGATGAAGCCCATGTCGAGCATGCGGTCGGCTTCGTCGAGGACGAGCATCTGCAGTTGCGACAGGT
>Ga0070732_10001168_pt1 | contig 14516 bp, 8 predicted proteins | sample Coa_R1_5_FD_66449 | JGI IMG/M metagenome (GOLD analysis project Ga0070732, IMG submission 66449) | Surface soil microbial communities from Centralia Pennsylvania, which are recovering from an underground coalmine fire - Coalmine... | ecosystem: Environmental > Terrestrial > Soil > Unclassified ...
GAAAACGCCGGAAGGCTTTTACAAAATCGATAGTCGCAATCCGCACAGCGATTATCACCTTGCCCTTCACGTTTCGTATCCGTCAGAAGAAGATACTGCCCGGGCGGCTGAACGTAAAGCGAACGCCGGGTTCGACATCATGATTCACGGAATTCGAAATGGCGCCGGCTGGATCGGCGCATTTCATCGACTGCACGACTGGACTGCAGGTTGCATCGCCCTGACCGATGAAGAGATCGAAGAACTCTGGCGTGTTACCCCGGACGGCACACCGATCCAAATCCGACCCTGATTTTCAGTGACGCCGGCCTGCTGGAATCTGAAACAACTGCGGCGGGCTCGGATAAGTTTGCGGCGCTGGCATCAAAGAAGATTCCGCCACATTCGACACGATCCGACCGTTTGATTCCCGCCGTAGAAAAGCTTTCACGCCAGTGTCTGAGCTTTCGCAAATGACCTGATATTTTGCCCCAGGTTCCAATGTAACGTTGAGCACCAGCGGCGAGTCGGCCACACGGGCTCCAACAATCTTGTTCGATGCTTCGTAAGTAATTGTTAGGCGCCGCATTCCGGGATCGACGCTCAGATAATCGCCTCCTTTCACGGCCGAATCGATCGATTCGGAGTCAATCGCGACGATGTTAATTTGATCGCCGACTCCGAACGCGTGTGAAATCGGCATTCGCACCAGCGCCGGATTCTTTGAAGACGATGTGTAAACCTGCGCGCAGCCGACGACCGTGAAAACAATTGCGACCGAACATATGACGCCGCGCATGATGCGAAGCTAGGCCTCGGACGCCAGTTCCGGTTCCTGCTCGGCCCGAGTTGGAACAAGGCGCAATGCCGAGCCAGTCTTCTCGTCCGAGACTTCGTCGCCTTGTTCGTGATATTCGGCGTCAGCATTGACCTGCCAGAGATCGTACAGCTTCGCGTCGGCCAGAATATTTTCGACGCACAACATCGCCGTCATCATGGCGTGGTCCTGGTTGTTGTACTTGTGCATGCCGTTGCGTCCGACCAAATGCAAATTCGGATATTTCGTATCGAGCTCCTGCCGAATCGTCGCGACGTGACGCGCATAATCGTCGTCGTAAACCGGATACGCCTTTTTCTGGCGAACAACCGTTCCATCGATGACGTCGCCTTCCTGGGCCAGTCCGATTTGAATCAGTTCGCGTTTCGCCAGCGCGATCAAATCTTCGTCCTTCGATTCCCAAAGTCCGTCGCCTTCGAAACAAAAATATTCCAGGCCGTAACAAGCCATCGCGGGATCCGGCACCATTTCCGGCGACCACGATTTGAAATTTTGCACCCGGCCGACTTTCACGCGTGGATCGTGAATGTAGATCCAGTTGTCAGCGAACTTGTTTCGCTCCTTCAAAATCAGCATCACGGTCAGGAAATCGCGATACTTCAAACTCTCCGCCGCGCGCCGGGTCCGGTCCGAGACGGGCGGTTGAATTCCGCAAACCAGTTCCCGCATCGGTGCCGACGAAATAACGTGTTCGGCTTCGATTGTTTGTTGGTTCCCGTTGCGATCGGCAAACTGGACGTTCCAGGTCTCGGTCGCAGAGTCGTAAGCGCAACCGTTGACCCGCGCACCCATTTCGACTTTGCCGCCCGTTGCGTTCACCTTCGCCGCCGCGGCTTCCCACATCATGCCAGGACCCTTGCGCGGATACCGGAACGAATTGATCAACGTCTTGATTACTTTCGTGCGGTCGCCGTTGGACGAACGTTGAGGCATAAGCGCATTCTTGATCGCGCTGCCCAACGACAAGCCGCGGATCCGTTGCGCGGCCCAGTCCGCGGAAATTTCCTTGCAGCTCATTCCCCAAACTTTTTCGGTGTAGCTCCTGAAGAAAATGTTGAAGAGTCGCTTGCCGAACTGGTTGCTAACCCATTCCTCGAAATTTCGCGGATGGCGGACTGGAAACAATCTCGCCTTCAACCAGGAGAGAACGCACCGGGTCGACCTGACGACGCCGAGCTTGATCAATGCCTCGAACGGCTTGAGCGGGTAGGTGAAAAACTTTCCATCGTAATAAATCTTCGACGAGCGCGGCCGCTGAAGCATGTCGTTAGGCAAAATTTCGGTCCAAAGATCTTCGACCGCTTTGGATTTGGAGAAAAAGCGGTGGCCGCCGATATCGAAATGAAAACCCTTGTAGCTGCTGGTCCGCGAAATTCCGCCGACGTAAATCGGATCGGCCTCCAGCACCACAACGCCGACCTTATTTTTCGAAAGCAAATACGCAGCGGTGAGCCCGGCCGGCCCAGCCCCGATGATGGCGACGCGAGTCTTCATTATTCGATCAGGCAACCCAATTTCCACGGGTAAAATTCCATACGTACCAACCCTGCACGCCCAGACTGACAGCGCAGGCGAGCACGAGCACTGCGATTCCGAGCGCCCGCACTGGCACCGGCGGGAGACGAAATTGCCGTAAAAAGTGCAAAAAAGCGAGCACGATAAGGACATGCACGCAGAATTCGTAGCGAAGCATGCTTTCCATTTCGAGCGAAGCGACGCCGCTGACCGAGATGTAGTAAATAATGGCAGCACAAAAATAGATGCCGACTCGCGTGCTCAGCCCCGTGTTGCGCCGGACTGCCGGCAAAAGTTCAATGATCGCCATCGCGACCAACATTAACGCGCCAACGGTCATCGACATTTGACTCATCTCCGTCGGATCGTTCAATGCCGGCAAAAGCCAGCGATAACTCGACGGTCGAAATACCGCGAAATAGTCGGGCTCAATATTCCAGCCGGCCGATTGGGTGAGCATGTAAAGGTCCCAGCGACTCCAGCGAACCTGGCAATAGATAAAAAACGAAATCGCGCCAAGCGTTGCGATGATCATTAAGCCGATCGCGCTTCCATAATTTCGGAGCCACTGCCGCGGCTGGCGCAATACGCCCCAGCCTTTCTTGAAAACGTCGCGGACAACCGGAAATGCCGCGCACGGAATTCCGACAATGCGCGCCGCCGACATCGCAATTCCGTGAACCGCCGCGAGGATTTTTGCCGTGCGGCCTTCGCCGCTGCTCCAGTACATGAAACCCAGCAACGCCATCAGGAATAACGATTCGGAATATCCGGCGATCAAAAAAAACGCGGCAGGGTGAGCGGCGATGACGAGGGCGCCAAAAAAGCGCAGATTAGCGGAGAGTTTCCAACGCTCCGCGAAGAGAAAAACGTAGGTCCAAAAACCCCAGGTCGCGAGCTGGGCGACAATTAATAGCGCAGTTTGGCTCTCAATCGGAAAAACAGAGCAAAGCGCACTGGCCAGCGCCGGATAGGCTGGAAAGAAGGCGACATTCGAAACCTCCATCACCTTGTGATCGATCGGCGGAACAATGGTCTGATAGCCGCGGTCGACAATGTTCTCGAACCAAAAACCGTCGTGTTGAACCAGGCTCGAGTAGCGGAAGGAAAAGGAGCCTTCCGGTGCGAGCAGGAAAACAGCGACTGCCAGCTGAGCAAGAGTGACCAAAAGCCCAACTAACCACGGCTGAAAGAAGAACTTAGACCGAATCACGGCGGTAGTCGGAAGCGGTGAGGAAAGACCAACGGTCACCGGATTGCAAGAACTAGTCGCGTCCCGGGCGATAGCAGTCTCGAATGCCATAATTCAGTCGGAGCTCCTGTTTACAGGCCAACGTTGGACGCCAACGTTGCACAATTATTCGCGCGCGCACTGCAAGTCAGTCGCTTCGACGCACCCGGTCGGCTAGGCGGCTGCGGCTTCGCTTTTTCCGATGAGTTCGCTGTAAAGTTGCTCGTACCGTTCGGCCGCAGTGGACCATGAAAAATTGCGCGCCATCGCGCGGCCGCGAAGTTTCGCCCACAACTCCTGATCGCGGAAAAGCTCGCGCGCGCGTTTGATCGCGTCCCAAAATGCTTCGGTCGAATATTCGTAGCAAAGAAAGCCGTAACCGTTGTCGTCCCACGGATCGTAATCTTCGATGATCTCCTGGATTCCGCCGGTGGCGCGGGCAACCGGAAGGGCGCCGTACTTCAAGTTGTACATCGCGCTCAACCCGGATGGTTCAACCCGCGACGGAATCAGACTGATGTCCATCCCGGCTTCGAAAACGTGAGCGCTTTTTTCATCGTAAGTTCTGCGATAGGCGAATTTCGTGGGGTACTTCCGGGTCGCGACCGCCAGCGCTGTTTCGTAAACGGGATCTCCCTCGCCCAAAATCACCAGACGAATGTCGTCGGTTAGCAATCGATCCAGCAACGGCACCAGAATGTCGAAGCCTTTTTCGCCAGTAACGCGCGTCACCATTCCAAGCACCGGACCACGCGGTTCCTGGTCCAGTCGCAAACCGTTGAGAAGAGCACCGCGGCAGAGTTCCTTTCCCCAAAGTTCGTCTGGCGTGTAATTCGCAGGGAGAAGTTTGTCGGTCTCCGGATCCCAGCGCGTGTAATCGGCGCCGTGCAGGATCGCGCTGATCTTGTGCGAATTTTCCCGCAATACGACGTCGAGGCCGCAACCGCCTTCCGGGGTTTGGATTTCGCGCCGGTAGTGTTCGCTCACCGTCGTGATCTTGTCGGCGAACAGAATTCCGCCTTTGAGAAAATTCAGTTTTCCGAAGAACTCGACGCCGCGGAGGGTGAAGAATCGTTCGTGCAGATTGGTGAGACGGAAGTCGAGGCCCCAAAAGCTCCCCTGCTCGGCCAGATGATGAATTGTGAGAACGGTTGAGAACGGAAGATTGTGGGCCTTGACGTAAACTGGGACCAGGGCGGCCGGCCAATCGTGCACGTGCAAAACCTGCGGGGTTGGGGTCAAGCGCCGGGCCAGTTCCACCGCCGCCTTGTTAAAGAAAATGAAACGCGCGGCGTTGTCTTCATAAGCAACGCCCTGTTCGCCGTAGATTCCGTCGCGATCAAAAAATTCGTCGCACCGAATCAAGAACAACTGAACTCCACTGGCGCTATGCGCCTGAAGATATTCAGCAATGAAAGTCTTTTCCCCGACCCGAATGTCGACTGTCACTCCGGTGTCTTCTTCCTTGAAGGCGGGATTTTCGCGGATCTCCTTGTAGTAAGGCAGCGCTACCGCAACTTCATGGCCGCGCCCACGAAGCTCCCTTGGCAACGCGTCCATTACGTCGATCAGCGCGCCGGCATGCAATAACGGCGGACCTTCGGCGCTGATCATCAAAATCCTCATCGTCTCGTGGGCGTGGATCACTCCGTCTTCCATGTCAAAGCAATGGCGGAACGCAATCTTTTTTCCGGGCTTTGCGAGTAGTAACGCAGTTGGCCGGGCGACCAGACGGTCAAATCGGCACGGACAAATACGAATTTTCCCTAGGCCCTGAAATACAGCCGTTCGCTGGAGTTCTTCGATTCCTAGAACATCATGAAACAATGTCCCATCTCTGAATCTGGCGCTGCGTCTCCGCGCGTCTTTGTCGCGTTCTTACTTTGCGCGGCGAGCGGCCTCCTGACGATGCTCAGTTTTGCTTCGACTCCCGCAAACGGAACCATCACCCCGGACATGCCGTCTGCGACTTACTCGGCGGGCCCATTCTATGTGATTAATCCGACACCGATTCCAGAAGTCGACGTTGGCCCAGAATGCAATAGTACTCCGGGTCAACCATGCGACGACTTCGCATTGACGGTGACTCTTCCGTCCGGTTATGCCGCCGCGCATCCAAGTGCGTCGATTAAAGTCACGCTGAGTTGGACGGCAACCGGCGGATCGAACGGGAAAGCCGATTACGATCTCTACGTTTACAAAAATCCGCGAAACGACTGTAATCCCAGTGATTGCACTGTAACCAACGGAAGTCAGGCCGCTGACTTCCAGTCCTCGAGCAGCGCCAATCCCGAGATCGCAAGTATTCCGGTCGCCGACGGGACCAATCGCTACACTATCGTGGTCAATCCTTACACGCCGACTGGCGAAACGGTAAATGTTGTTGCCGAACTAATTTCAGGCTCCGGCGGCGCCGGCAGTCCGACCTTCGGCATGGCCGATCCCACTGTTCCCGGACATCCGCGTTTTCAGAATTTCTACGCGCCGCCCGGCTCGGCCAAATCGCGAAGTGGCGAATTCAACATTGGTTTCAATCCAAAGAGCGGCCGGATCATGACGATGAATGACGGACCAATCTGGCGCCTGACTCCGCCGGAATTGTTGACGCCGAAACAACCAGAGTGCTGCGAAGCTCTTTGGGAAGACAAATCCAACGCGACGCTCAATTTCGGTTTGGATCCGATTCTTTGGACCGATCAAAAGACCGGTCGCACGTTTGCGTCCAACTCAACCGTTGGCGCGAATGCAGTTTATGCTTACAGCGATGATGACGGCGATAATTGGACGCCGTTCGGGGTCGCCGCGCCAAATGGCGGCGCCGATCACGAAACGATCGGGAGCGGACCTTATCCCGCGTTGTTGAGCGCGCTCGCAACTCCAGTCAATCAGGGGCAGGCGGTTTACTATTGTTCGCAGGACATTGTGGGTCCGGCGACTTGTTATCGCAGCGACGATCTCGGTGCCAGCTACGGCCCGTCGGTTTTGGCCTACACCGGCCAGGGACCAAGTGCGCCGAACGGAAATTGCGGCGGATTGCACGGCCACCTTCACGTCGCGCCCGACGGCGCAGTTTGGCTGCCGGTTCCGCAATGCAGCGGAATGCAAGGCGGTGTGTTCAGCACCGACGCCGGCACAACCTGGCATACCTTCCAAGTGCCGGGAGCTATTTCGCAAAGGACGGGCGCTGATCCGTCCATCGCGATCGATGCCGACAGCACGATTTACTATTCGTACGTGAACAATGAGCCGGTTGCTCAAGGCCAGCCACCGGAAGGTCACGCCCGGGTGCAGGTAGGACATCTCGACGCGGTGAGCGACACGATTTCGTGGACGAACAACTTCGATCTCGGTGCGACTCACGGCATTGTGAACGCGGCTGAAATCGAAGCCGTCGGCGGCAGCTCTGGCCGCGCAGCGGTCGGCTTCCTCGGCACAAATATCTCCGGCGATTACCAGGCTCTGAGTTTTCCCGGGAGCTGGTATGCGTTCATCGCCACGACTTATGACGGCGGCAAAACCTGGACCACCGTCAACGCCACGCCTAACGACCCGGTTCAGGCCAGGACCGGAATTTGGCAGCAAGGCGGCAGCAACCTTCAGCGCAATCTGCTCGACTTCAATGAAATCACCGTCGACGACAAAGGTCATGTTCTTTATGGCTACAGCGATGGTTGCGTGAGCACTGGCTGTATTGGCGGAACCGGTCCGAACGATTTCGTCGCCTACATGCGCGTCGCGCGCCAAACCGGCGGCATAAGCTTGTTCGCAAACAACGATGCGAACACGGATACAACAGGGGCGATGCTTCCGAAGCCGGCCTGCTTATCCGGAGTACGCGATGTCACCGGCTCGTATCTGACCTGGAAAACTCCTGATAACGGAGGCGCGGACATTACCGGTTACAACATTTACCGCGGGACAAGCTCCGGTGGCGAAGGGCCAACCCCGATTGGTCACACTACAACCAAGACGAGCTTCACCGATACAACGGCGAATTCGTCAGTAACTGACTACTACTACGTGGTTCAGGCGACTAACTCTGTTGGTGCCGGAGCCTTTAGTAATGAGGCCGATCTGAAGGCGGTAACTATTCCGCCGCCCACTCCCGCGACTTCCTGCAGCGGCGTTAACGTCGTGACTGACAATGTTGGCGACGCGATTAATCCGGCGCCAGGAGGACAAGGACCGACCGATCAAGCGGACATCACCGCGATCTCGTTCTCCGCCAGTGGTGATGGCCAGACAATTACGACTACGACGACTATCGCGAATCTGAGTAGTACGCCTTCACCGGGTAACCTATTCACGATTTACTATGTCGCCTGGACGGGACCCGATGGTAAGACCTATGCCACCGAGGCGCAGGTAAGCCCGGGAGACGTAGTTGCCTACGCGTGGGGTGAGTTCGATCCCAATGGCACTTCAATGGTTACCAGTAACTCGACCACCGGCACCTTTAATCCGGGCGTGAATGGAACGATTACGGTTGACGTTCCAACATCGGCCGTTGGCAGCCCATCAATTCCAGTTTACGACGATAGCGGCACAGCTCCCGCGGTAACGCATCCGTTTGGGATTGTGCTTGCAGGAGAAGGTGCGGCCAACGTAGGCGGCGAGATTTGGCTCCGGCCAATGGAGCGCGCCCCCGACGCCGATCAGGGCGTCAACGGCAGCGGGTTCGGCCAAAGTTGGGCAGTCTGCACCCGGCCTAACAATCCACCCCTCGCGGTATTAGCGGCGAACCCGACTTCGGGCAGCGATCCATTGAATGTTAATCTTGATGGCTCTGGCTCGTCGGATCCGGACGCGGGAGATACGGTGGCTTCTTACACCTTTAGCTTCGGTGACGGCTCACCGTCGGTAACCCAAGCTACATCGACGGTCGCTCATACCTACTATTATAACCAGGCGTGTGGCAGCGGACCGTGCACATATGTTGCGTCATTAACTGTGACTGACTCTCACGGAATGCAGAGTCAGAATAGCGCACAGGCTGTGATCACGGTGAGCGGCAGAAGTGGTTCTCCTTCGCCTACTCCGACTCCGACCCCAACGGCCACACCTACTGCGACCCCAACGGCCACACCTACAGCAACACCAACGGCTACACCTACAGCTACTCCTACTCCGCCGCCACCGCCGCCGGGGCCACTTGACAGTGCGCCGCTGATGACCATGTCAGTGTCGCCATCAACGATCCAACGGGGGCAAAGCGCGACTTACACAATATCGGCAAGCCGGGCGGCGGCGCAGAACATTGTGGTGGGTTACGCGATGAGCGGAACCGCGGTTCCAGGTGTGGATTACACCCTTAGCAGCAACCTCGGACAGTTGGTGATCCCGGCTGGACAAACCACCGCGACCGTCACGCTCACGGCGGCTAAGACAGCGAAAAGCGGCGCGACTGCCACGATGACCTTAAAGCCGGGAACGGGTTTCAATCTTGGATCTAACCCGTCGACGACGGTCACAATGAAATAGCAGCAACTACAATTGTAACAGGCGTTCGGCGTGTCCGCGCTGAGCGCCTGTTCTTTTTCACTTGGCGGCTGTCGCGTATTCGCGCTTCACCCAATCGAGCGCTTGTTCGCGATCCTTGAATGCGCCTTCCAACTGGCGGGTTTCGACGGCCTCCAAAATTTCGCCGAACTTTGGGCCGGGCTTCATTCCCAGCGCGATCAGATCGTCGCCGCGCACCAACGGCGGCGGAATGATCGGTTCGTTAGCGAACTCTGCGCGCTTCTGAAGAAGAAACTCATAATTGTCCATCATCTTATGACTGCTCGCACAATCGACGCGATGCAGCTCGAGCTCCTCTTCGAACGTGGGTCGCGCCATGAACCGCTTCAACTTTGCCACTCGCATCTTTGGCACGTCTTTGAACACCATGTGCTGCCGCACCATCTCGACCGTGGCGTCGATCTCCGCCCGTGAAAATCGAAGCCGCTCCATGATCGACTCGGTCATCGCCGCACCAATCCGGTCATGCTCGTTAAAACGAATCCGTCCGGTTGGATCGACCGTCGAAGTGACCGGCTTCGCCACGTCGTGAAGCAGAACGGCGAAAACCAGTGGGACCGAAACTTTTTCAGGCAACAATTCCAGCATCAGCTGCGTGTGCCGGAACACATCGCCTTCGGGATGGAATTGCTCGGGTTGCAAACAACCTTTCATCTCTTCGAGTTCAGGAAGAACTGCTCGCATTAGTCCGCTTCGATCGAGCAGGTCCCAGCCCCGCACTCGATTCGGCGACAAAAAGATCTTCACTAACTCTTCCCGGATCCGTTCCGCGCTGATCTCATTGATCGCGTCGGCGTTTTCGACCAGCGCTTTCCAGGTTTGGTCGTCGATTTTGAAATCGAGCACGGTTGCGAAACGAACCGCCCGCAACATTCGCAACCGGTCTTCGTCAAAACGTTCGCTCGCCTTTCCGATCGCTCGAATCAATTTGGCGTCGAGATCGACACGCCCGCCGACGAAATCAATCACCTCGTTCTTCTCGGGATCGAAGAACATGCCGTTGATCGTGAAATCGCGTCGCTTCGCGTCCTCTTCGGGTGAAGAAAACCGGACGTCGACCGGATGCCGGTGATCAAGATATGCGCCGTCTGCGCGAAACGTCGCGACCTCGAAGTTCATTCCGCTTTCCACCACGACCACAACGCCGAAATGCGCGCCGACAGCGTAGGTATGCGGAAAAATCTTCTGAACGACATCCGGTTTCGCATCGGTCGCGATATCGAAATCTTTTGCCGCCAGTCCCCGCACCATATCGCGAACACAACCGCCGGCGAAGTACGCAACATGCCGGTGGTCGCGCAGACGTTTCGCGATTTCCCGCGCAGTCTTCTCCATGGGCAATGCTTTCATAGGCAGGGGCGTTTCACCGAACCGCCCGTCTTAATCAGCATCCGTGAGCGGGCGATTGAGGTCAATCGCCCCTGCCTCAAGCGGTCTGGGGTGGCGGCGCTTTCTTCTCCGTTCGGAACGAATGAATGACGAAGAAGATTACAGCAATGCAGATGCATGAATCCGCCACGTTGAAAGCGGGCCACGGATGCGCGAACGGGATGTGCAGATCGAACAGAAGAAAATCAATCACGTGACCGTAAAGCAATCGGTCGGTGAGATTTCCCAGAACACCGGCCAGCAACAAGGCAAGTGAGACATCGCGCCAGCCGTTCGATGCCAGCCAGACCGATTTGGTATCAGCCGAATCACCCGGTTTCGGCCGGGCGAGAAGAAGAACCAGCGCCAGTAATGCCGCAGCACAGGAGATCACGATGAAAAAAGTGTTCCCGCTCTTGAATGAACCGAACGCCGCGCCGGTGTTCGTGATATTTACCAGATCGAAAAACTTCGGGATCACCACGATCGGCCGATCCGGATCGATTGAATTGAGAACCAGATGTTTGCTGATCCGATCGAGGGCGTAAAGCGGCAGTGAGAGAAAGAAGATGTATTTCATTTCGATGTCACGACCGCCTCGCACCGGTCGCACAGATCCGGATGGGTTTTGCTCTTGCCAACATATTCGCGGTGGCGCCAGCAGCGCGCGCATTTCGCATAATTCGTTTTCGTAACAGACGCGCTCGCTTCCTTCGCTTGCTCGATGGTCAAATCGCTGAGGATAAAGAACTCCTCGAGCTCGGTTTTGTCGATCTTCGCCGTTACGTCAGAGTTCGATTTTAGAACCACGGCGGCCTCCAACGCGTTGCCGATCAGTTTTTCCTGTCGCGCTTTCTCGATTGCCTGGCCGATCACTCCCCTCAACTTCAACAATTCGCCGATCTGCTCTGTGGCTTTGGTGCCGCGGCCGGATGGTTTTGGGAATTCTTGCAAATGCACCGACGTTGTAGCCGGGGTCGGTGCCCCCGGCTGGCCGGCATCACCGATGCCGGCTACAAGCGAATAGCCCCAGGCCTCCTCGGCCGTGAACACCAGCACCGGCGCTAGCAATTGACAAAGCGCGCTCAAAATTTCATGCATCGCGCTTTGGGTCGCGCGGCGGCGTGTCGAACCGGTTGCATCGCAGTACATTCGGTCCTTGGTAATGTCGACGTAGAGACTGCTCAGGTCGACCGCGCAAAACTGATTCAAGGTGTGATAAACCTTATGAAATTCGAACGCTTCATATGCCGCGCGACAATCTTTGATCACCTGATCAAGCCGTTCCAAAATCCACCGGTCGACAATTGTGGTTGTAGCCGGCATCGATGATGCCGGACCGGGGCCAGCGGCCCCGGCTACAGAAGCCATCGAAAAATCGTGCAGATTGCCTAACAAAATCCGAAGCGTGTTGCGAATCCGCCGGTAGGTATCGCCGAGGCGGGTGAACATTTCCTCCGAGAACGGAACGTCGTCGGTGTAATCGATGCTGCTCGCCCAAAGCCGGACCAGGTCCGCGCCGTATTTGCCCACGAAATGGCCGGCGTCCATCGGCTTGTCGTAGGTGCTCGACTTTGAAATTTTCTTTCCGTCGACATCGACGACGAATCCGTGCGTGACGCAGATTTTGTAAGGCGCGCGGTCCTTCAACGCGATGCTCGTCATGAGCGACGATTGAAACCAGCCGCGATGCTGATCGGTGGCTTCGAGATACATGTCGGCGGGATCTCGCAGTTCCGGATGCAGCGCGCAAACCGCCTGATGCGAGACGCCGCTGTCGATCCAAACGTCGATGGTGTCGTTGCGTTTGGTTGTTCCGGCCGGTAATCCAAGTTCTTTCGCGAGATCGGCATCACTGAGTTCGAACCAGACGTTGGATCCGCGTTCGCCAACGATGTCGGCGAGTTTGCGGATGACTTTCGCGTCCAGAATCGGTTTTCCTTCCGCCGAATAAAAAACCGGCAGCGGCACGCCCCAGCTGCGTTGGCGTGAAATCACCCAGTCGGGTCGCGATTCCACGGTGCCAGCGATGCGATTTTCGCCCCACCCGGGAATCCATTTCACTTCGTTATGGATTGCTTCCAGCGCGCGCGGACGCAGTTCGTCAATTCGAATGAAAAACTGTTCGACGTTGCGGAAGATGATCGGCGTTTTCGATCGCCAGCAATACGGATAGCTGTGATGAAAGCTCTGCGCGCCTAACAAGTTGCCCTTCTCTCGAAGCAAATCTACGACGTCTTTGTTCGCATCGAACACGTATTTGCCGATCAGACTGGGAACGCCCGCCTCGTCGGTGAGCTTCCCGTGATCGTCGACCGGCGACAAAACCGGCAAATTATTCGCGCGGCCAAGATTGTAATCGTCTTCGCCGTGACCCGGCGCGATGTGAACCGCGCCCGTGCCGGAATCCATGGTCACAAAATCGGCGGTGAGCACAATGGCTTCGCGATCGAGGAAGGGATGGCGCGCTTTGATCTTCTCGATCTTCGCGCCCGGAAACGACGCGAGCGGTTCGCCAGTCGGCTCGAACTTCGTGTTCGCGCAAAATTGCGCGACCATTTTGTCGGCCAGCAAAAGAGTTTCAGAAGTTCCATCGCGGCGAAATTCCTGGACGACGTAAATCTCTTTCGGACCGACGGCGATGGCGAGATTCGCAGGCAAGGTCCAAGGCGTCGTTGTCCAAATCGCGATGCTCGCCTTGTCCTTCCACTCGCCAGTGACGATCGGAAATTTTACATAGACCGAAGTGTCGTCGCGTTCCTGATACTCCACTTCGGCTTCGGCCAGGGCGGTCTGCGCGCCGGTGCTCCAAAACACCGGCTTCTTCGATTGATAGACAAGACCTTTTTCCACGAAAACCGCGAACGCGCGCAAGATCTCGGCTTCGTATTTGGGATCGAGCGTGAGATAGGGATGTTCCCAATCGCCGAGGACGCCGAGGCGTTTGAACTGTTGTCGCTGAATGTCGACGTATTTTCGCGCGAACGCGTCGCAGCGTTTGCGGACTTCGAGCGGCGACAAGTCGCGCGATTCTTTGACCACTTTGTATTCGATCGGCAAACCGTGACAGTCCCAGCCCGGAACGTAAGGCGCGCGTTTGCCGAGCATGGTTTGGGATTTCACGACCAAATCCTTCAGGATCTTGTTAAGTGCCGTGCCCATGTGGACGTCGCCATTCGCGAACGGTGGGCCATCGTGGAGAACGAAAAGTTCGTGGGCTTTCCGCGATTGTTGGATCTGCTGATAAAGCTGGCTGGCATCCCATTTCTTGAGCAGCTCCGGCTCGCGCGTCGCCAGATTCGCCTTCATCGGAAAATCTGTCCGCGGCAGACTTAAAGTGTCCTTGTAGTTCTTTTCAGCCATTTCGAATGTGCCAATCCGGCTCGGACTGCGGCCCGGCTCGGGACCGCTGCTACCTAGCATCCGGTTCCTGACAAATCAACGAATCGACCGTCGCGAAATCTTGTCTCTGGATACGGCCACCCGGCAGCCATTCTCCGAATTGGGTGATAATATGATCGATGGACCAAATTTAGCGCAGCCAGCCGACACCGCGAAACGGCCCGCAGTTGTCACGTTGCCGCCGAAGCGTCGCAGCAAGTTGGCCTTCGATCGCCGACCGCAGGAGTCGCTTCCGGTGCCGATTGTTCCGATATTTTCGCGCGGGCCGCGAATGAAGCGCTCCGGGTCGATGGAAATGCATTGGCGAAACGGCGCGACCGAAGAGCATCCGAACACGGTGCGAATTTCGCCCGAGATCCTGAGCGCGTTTAACAGGGCAATCGGCGCAATGGGAAAGTCTTCACCCCCAAGAACCGCGCACGCCGCAGCATGAAAACCCTGGCCATAGCGACATTATCAATTCTGTTGGCGATAACCGGCTTTGCGCCGTCAGTTCATGCGACGCCGGTTCAAGGCAGCATCGATTTCGGCGGCGTCGTAACCTTCGACAGCACATCGTTGGCGACCGCCACGCGAGTAAATCTCTGGAACAGTTCGTTTGTGCTTCAGGATTCGGGAGATTTTTCCAGCATTTCTCCGGGAACCAACGTCACCATGGCCGCG
>Ga0070732_10001169_pt1 | contig 14516 bp, 11 predicted proteins | sample Coa_R1_5_FD_66449 | JGI IMG/M metagenome (GOLD analysis project Ga0070732, IMG submission 66449) | Surface soil microbial communities from Centralia Pennsylvania, which are recovering from an underground coalmine fire - Coalmine... | ecosystem: Environmental > Terrestrial > Soil > Unclassified ...
TCAATACCCTAAATAGAAAATTAAAGCTGCAGAAACAAAGGCTTCAGATTTTTCCGGGAAACGACCGGGCAGGCGCTGCCGGCCCGCTGAAGACAACGGCGTGTTGAGGCTCAGCAGTGGACGGCAGGAGCCAGAATCAGATAAACGCTTCTTGGCGGATGCGTGGGCGTTTGCGCTTCCACTCGTAATCCTTGCGGAGCTTCTCCTGATGCTTCTTCACCTGAGCTTCCAGCTCGCTGAACGCCTTCTTGCAACTCGTGCGCACCGCGCTGCCCTCGCCGGTGGCGCGCAGCGACCCCGAAGGCAGCGAAAGCGTCAGCGCGCACGAAATCTCCTGCGTGCGCGGATTCACCGAAAACCCGCCGTGCAACTGGACCAGGTCCGGCGAGTAGCTCTTTAACAGTTTCTGTAGTTTCGCGACGTGACGGGCGACTTCAACTTCCACCGGCTTGTGCGATTCGACATGCTTGTAATTGATGGAGAGTTTCATGGTTGCACCTGTCGATCTCTTCCGGAAGGGGCAGGCTCACGGGGTTACGCAAGTAGGACCGCATCGAGCACAGCATAGCAGCCCGCCGCCCCTGGAGCAACGGTGCCCATCACCTCCCGGCAGTTCTTCCGTCACATTGCGGGGGCAGCGCCGCTCATATTGTGAAGTAGAACGAGTACCCCAACCGGGAAGTGTCACACGCCCCATAAGAGGCCTGCGCATTGACACTTCTCTGCCCTTCTTACTACTCTGCTCGCGGCGCAAAGCCGATTCAAATACGTAAGGTCCAGCAAGGCGACCATGCCGCCGCGCAAACGAAAATCGTCGCTGCCAGCCAGCGTCTTCCATGTACCTGGCGCTCACGATGATCGCAGCACGCCCGATGCTCTGGATGCTCGCGAGCACCACAGCGCATCGCGCGATGCGTCGCCTGCTGCGAAGAACAATCCTAGTGCGCCGCTTACCGCGGCGGCGCAGGCGCTGCGCATCGGCCCCGCCGGATGGTCGTATCCCGACTGGGCCGGCTTCGTGTATCCCTCGCGCCGCCCTCGCGGCTTCCACGAAGCCGCCTATCTCTCCGAATTCTTTGACGCCATCGAAATCAACACATCGTTTTATCAGCCGCTTAAGCCGGAAACGGCCAAACAGTGGGTGGACCTCGTATCCGCCAATCCTCATTTCGTCTTCACCGCGAAACTCTGGCAACGCTTCACCCACGACGTCGCTTCCACCGTCTCCGGCTCAGCCGCCGACGACGAGCGAGCCGTTCGCGCCGGCTTCGACGTGCTGCGCGCCGCCGGCAAACTCGGCGCCGTGCTTCTGCAATTCCCTTTCTCCTTCCATCGCACCAAAGAAACCATGGCGTATCTCTCCGCGGTACTGCTTCGTTTTCGCGATTATCCCCTCGTCGTCGAAGTGCGCCACGATACCTGGAACTCGCCGGAAACTCTCGCGCTGCTGCACCAGCACGGCGCGGGCATCTGCAACATCGACCAGCCCCTCATCGGTCGCTCGCTCGCGCCCTCGGCGCAAGCCACTTCGCCTGTCGGCTACGTCCGCTTGCACGGCCGCCGCTACGACACCTGGTTCACCGACGACGAAACCGTCCCATCGCACGAGCGCTACAACTATCTTTACTCGCAGGAAGAGCTCGAGCCGTGGATCGCGCGCGTCCGAAAAGTCAGCGAGCACACGCAGCGCACGTTTGTCATCACCAACAACCATTTTCAGGGCAAGGCCGTAGTCAACGCGCTGCAGCTCATCAGCATCCTGAAGCGCAAAAAAGTGAAAGTGCCCGAGCCGCTCCGCCAGCATTATCCCGAACTGAACGAAATTGCCGACCAACCTCCCGCCGAGCCCACTCTGTTCCCACTGAATCGAAACAAAGACGTAACGAAATAACGATGTAAGGAAACTAACGCTTCTTGCCGGCTGCGGCTTTCTTGCTCTTCGCTCCCGGCGATGGCGATCCGGCGCTGTCGGCCAACCATTGCGCTTCCGCGGGCTTGCCCAAAACCATCTCGTAATCGGTGAACACCACGTCCCCGCCCACCAGTTCGGGCGAATACACCGACTCGAACTGCTTCACCGCCGCGGATTGGCCATGGCGCGCCTGCGCCGCTTCGTTTTCAAAAATAAACAGGTGCAGAAACTTGGTCGGATCGCCTTTCTCCTGCCACGCCAGGTACATTTTCGTCCCCGGCTCGTTCTCTTGCACATACTTCACGAACACTTTGATCGCCTGCTTGACTTTCTCTACCGCTTCCGGCTTCACGCGGTATCCCCCGGTTTGATAAATGGCCATTCTCGCTCTCCCTGGTGATTGAAGTGTGCAGCGTCGTTCGCGTTAGAGACTCCCGGAACGTAGGAGGTATTCCTTGGGACGAAATCCTTCGTGGGATGCTCGCTTTCACTCCCCCACCTTGTCGCTCCCACCCCACCCCCGGCACTGTTGCATCGTTATCAAAACAAAAGAGTTGCAAACTGGGCAGTTTGTATTTGCATGAAAACGCAGAAGATAGCAAGGGGCAAAAAAAGTAAAAGCGGTGGCGAGTGACGTCCCGGTCGTAGACGCGGGATGCAGACTGCGCAAGTGGCCCCTCAAGGCTCCCTTCACGGTTCGGGGCAAGCGAGTGGCGAGTAACCCCCAGAAAGGAAAGAGTCCCCGCACGGGACTCCGTCCGATGCGGGGCACCAAGGTAGATAAGAACGTCTGAACGTTGCACGTTGGGAGGTTTGAAAGTTGGGAGAGGAATGAGACCCCCCACCCCCCGTTGCACGGGAAAGAGTGCGGAAGTGATTGATAAGAAAGGAGTTGCGGGGCTCCGTTGTGGGCAAAGAGTGCGGAACTATATGAAAACAAAGGGATTGAACGATCCAGAGGCAGCCGCGGATTTGACGGATTTCGCGGATAAGAAGGCAATAGGCGGAGAGCGTGGGACTTGGTGACACGGCAGGGATGCCCTTCGAGGCTCAGGGTAAAGCAGCGAAGAATCATAGAATATCGTATCATGGAATTACGATTCTGTCAATACCCAAATAAGTGACTGAGGGGAAAGGGTTTAGGGACTGGGGAAAGAGGTTCAAAAGTTCAAAGTTAAGGCCATAAACTAAGTCGTTTGGATGGTGCGGGATAGCAAGGGTGGAGAATTATTAGAAACCTTCCCTCGATCCGGTCAGCCAAGGGCTTGGAAGTCTACAGCCAGACTTGGTGTTGCTGGGCAAATTCCTGACCAAGCGCCTCGATCGTGGTGAGCCTGGATAGGAGCTCGGCTGGCCTGAGGAAAGTCTGTGCTGAGTGTCGGTAGTGGCTGGCATCAAGATGGCTCATTTCCAGGTGCCTTCTCGTTAGTATGATTATTTTCTGTCTTTGTTCCACGAGCCCTCGAAAAAACTGTTTGTCCGTATCTGAGAAATCGGGCGCCAATGTACAGAATGCGAGATAGGCACCTGTTCGAGCGCCTAGCTCTCGCATATCGTTTTTCTCCTTGTCTTGAAGGTCCGGTAGGATGCTCGGCTGAGCTGTTGCGTTTGGACTTGGGAACGTTTCCACTGTCTTGCATTCTCCGAAGACTACGTCCACATCATTTTCCAAGAACCCTGATGAAAAGACAGCGAAGTCTCGTTCTGCCCCGCTGGTAGCATCTCCATACTCGAAAGATGCTACGTGCTTAAAATCCTCGCTGAGGAAGTTCTGAAGACAAATGAGTGCGACTGCAGCCGTTAGGCAGCCAGCCATCTTTCCGGAAAGCGTAAACAGACCGTCGGAAACGTATTGCCACGGATTCTCTTCCAGCACCGGGGTGGGCTGAATGTGAAAGCACAGCTTACACTTGAAGTCATCTGAGAATTGACCGAGCGCGTACCAGGCGTGCCGTTGGCAGCGCTGACACTGCAGTTTGATCCCTTGTCGAAGCACTCGCTTCTGAATTAGGTCTTCGAGCAGGTTCCTCGCGGTTACTATCTGCTGTTTTCGCTTCAATGGAGTGTTTCTTAGCAGGGTGCGCCTCACCTCTTCGACGTGTATGGGGGCGCCGTTTGACAGTTTCTGTATTACCTCTCGAACCCCCGAATTTTGAAACATTCTGCAGCCAAATAGCCCCCGAGTTGCTCGAGAATTCGTTCAAGTGCCAATCCGGGTGAGCTCAATTGTAGGAAATTGAAACCGTAGTTCTTGAGAAAGGCCTTCAGAGTATTCTTTACTGTAGGCTCCTGGATTCCCAACGTTTCCTCTTCGCCTCGCCGGATGACGACTATGCCTTGCTTACTCACCCTCGTTTTCGTCAGGTCGTGACCATGCCCTATCATGTGATTCACGTATTCATCGCATTGTGGATGTAACCACGGCAGTCGCCACGTGTAGTCGTTGTCCCCGCCGCTAAAAGCCTGGAGTTCCATGGCCCAGTGCTGCGACCGGGAGGATCCCGCGAATTCGCAGTCGGGCAGGGGGCCCTCCATCATGCCGAAACCGTTTGTGAGCACAATGGTTTGACTAATATCACTTGCTATTGGTGGACGAACGACAAGTTCAGGGGCAATCCGATAACCGCGCTCTCCAAAGTGAGGTACCCACCGCTGACAGGAGACCCCTTTGACTCCGAGCTCTGCTATCCATCGTCCCACTTCCATGAGAGTCTCGTCTGATAGGCTCTTGGCTTTTATAATGCAGGGATGGCTCACCACGTTCTCGTTAATCGAATATGTCGCCTCTTGTCCAAATTTCAAAATGCTGCTTGAAAAGTCCTGATAGTGACCAACCGGGAGCGCAAAAACGCGAGCGCCAGTAGCCTTGAGATTCCAATAGTCAACGATATCGAAAACACTTGTGGGGTCGAGCAGGAAGAAGTTGTACCTATGTACCCAACCCGGATCTGGAATACTGAGTCTAAACGAGGTCAGGCCGAGCGGGAAAATCTTTTGTCCCCAATCGAAAGATTTGCGAAAATTTACATCGTATTTGGATGGCGTCGCGCCAAGATAGTTGCTCAGAAAACGAGTTCCATCTGTTGACTCAGGATAAGCACCAAATCTCGCGCACAAATAAGTTCTTAAATCACCGCTTTCTTCTAAGTCTAAGTATGTAAACTCCCGTGTGGGTTGTTTCAGAAACTGGTGTACCTGCCGCCAGTATTGCGTCAAGAATGGCCATACCTCTAGGAAAAAAAGGATTTCTCCCTTGCCCCATGGATTCCAATGCAGGGAGGAACGAGGAAACGTTCGCAGTCTGAACATCGATAGTGCGGTTGGCAGATTTGTGTCGGAATAGTTTATGAGTACGTCAGGGTCAAACTCCCGAAGAAGCTGGACGATTCCTTCCTCATAAGATGTGGACGGGAATTGTTCCGACGGACAGGCACTACCATCCAAAATGACAATGGGATTGAGCGCTCCACCCCAAAGAAGAGTATTTATCTTGAGGATTTCTTGAAGGACAGCATGGTCAGGCTTTTCCATTAGAAAAGCGAGACGTGCGGGCCTGACTTTGCACGTGACGTGCCGGGCTAGCGTCGTGTCGACGTTCGTCATATTCGAGATACATTAGCATGTAAGTACCGCAAGTGAAGAAACTGGGTAGAGCAACGCCGGAAAAACGAGTGTCCCACTAAACTGCTCAGCACAAAGAGTTTCGGTAGGAATCAAACTGGTGCCCAGGGTGGGAGTCGGACCCACATGAGGAAAATCCCGGGAGGATTTTAAGTTCGCAGCGAAGACGGGCACGGCATGCCGGCTGCTGCCCGGAATCTTCGATGCCGTGCCCCGTCCAAGGGGATAGGTGCCGCACCTACGGTGCTCCCGCGCTTTTTTGCTTGTCGACCCAGCCCTGACAGGCTGGGCTAAAGTGTGGCGTGCCTCTGGCGCTCTGGAATCGGGCGCAGCCGTGCCTGCTATTCAGGCAAGCTACGCCCCTACAGAGGATTGTGGCGCCGGGGAGTCTGTGGACGCCGAAGCAAGCTTCGGCGCGGAGAAAGCGGCGGCCCTTCGAGGCTCAGGGTAAACCGCACTCCAAAAAGAAGCGAAGAGGGATTTCTCGCTTCGCTCGAAATGGCGGAGGCTGATGTCGGTTTGCAGTTCCAGGGATCTGAGCGAATTGCAGTTTGTATTTTCCGATCGGTTGAGATTCTTCGGCCATCCTCATCGGATGGCCTCAGAATGACACCGCTTCTCCGGGGCTTGCCTTGTTGCGCGAAGAGGAAGATCTCGCTCCGTAAGACCGACCGGAGCGCAAAAGGCGCGCTTCGCTCGAAATGACGGTGAGTGTTGACGGGCAGGTAGCGAGTATAATCGGGCCATTATGAATATGACACGAAGAGAAACACTTGCGGGAGCAATTGCACTGTTATACGGATTGGCCGCAGCGGAGGCCGAAGCGCGAAGCGGAATGGCGGGACAGCCGAAGGGGTCTAAAGACCCGCCACTACATGGAGGGCAGTCAAAGGGCGGCTCCGAGGCGCAAGGCGGGGAGCGAGCCGGAGCGGACCTCGTCTTCAGGCACGATTTGCCGAACCTGATGATGGACGAGTGGGAAGTGACGGTGAGCGCGGTGGACTACGCGCCGGGAAGAGTGGGCAAGGTGCACCACCACGCGGGCTTCGTGCTGGCGTATGTGCTGGAAGGAAACATCGTCACGAAGATTTCGGGGCAGGAAGAGAAAACCTACCGGCCGGGAGAGATGTTCTACGAGCCGCCGGGAAGCACGCACGAAGCGTCGCGCAACGCTAGCGAAACGACGCCGGCAAAGTTGCTGGCGCTGATCTTCGCCAAAAAAGGCGCGCAATTGACGATGCCCGGGCCGGCGTAGAGGAGTGGGCAAGGGTTGTTGCGCGAAGAGGGATTTCTCGCTCCGTAAAACCGACCGGAGCGCAAGAGGGGCGCTTCGCCCGAAATGACGGGCGCTGCTGTTGGTTTGCAGTTCTGGGGATCTCAGCGAATTGCAGTTTGTATTTCCGATCGGTTGAGATTCTTCGGCCATCCTCATCGGATGGCCTCAGAATGACACCGCTCCTCAGGGGCTTGTCTGCTGCAGGCTAAAGCCCCGGCCCACGAGGCAGGGGGCAGCGGAGCGGCAAGCCGCCCTTCGGTTACTCTCAGGGTAAACCGCACTCCCAAAGGGATGCTGCACCAACACCGCTGAGATGATCTATTTTTTGCTTGTGGGGGCGGAATAAATCTTCGTTTCGGGATGGAATTCCGCCCAGGCGAACCAATATTCCGGCTCCAGGATGAGCGCTTCGAGTTGGGAGCCCTTCAACGGACCGGAAAGACACTTTCCGTAGGCATCCCAGCGCGAGCCGGTTTCCTTGTCGGTGAGTTCGGTAGCCTCCGCGTTGGCTGCGCGGAATTGCAGCGTCTTACCCTTTGCGCGCGCCAGGAAGGCGGTGGTGGTGTCCGACGCCGGCTGATGAACGATGAGGACCGGCTGGCCGCCGAGATCGTCGTGAATCACGCGGGCTTCGCGCAGGACAGTCAACGGAAAAGCTTCGCTGGACGTGCCGACGTCGAGACCGATAATCATGGTGCGCGGCTTGAGGCGGTCGTCCACGCGGAGAACGCCCGGAGGTGCGGAGCCAGTTCCGGAGAGGCCACGGCGTATCATTTCGTTCATTGCCGGAATGCGCTCGGCGTAACCGGGCAGAGGCTTCAGCACCAGCGTATCGGGATGCAGGCGACGCCATTCCTTCCAATCGGTGAGAAGAAACGGATACACCGCGAGGTGCTCGCCTTTGAGCGGCCCGGAAATAGCTTGCAGGCTGGATTGCTGCCAGCGGCTGCCGGTTTCGCGGTCCTGAAAAACTTCGTTGCCGCCGACGACACCGGCATTGTCCATGTGGAGGTCGCGCCCCTTGCTGGCGGCCCTGAACACGAGGGCCGTGTTGCAGTAGCTTCACCAGGTGACGGCGATGGGGCCCGAGGGGGACTGATCTTCGACAAGACCATGCTGCGAGAGAATGGCGGCCGGGTAGGCTTTGGCGACTGGGCCTGCCGTGATGCCAATGACGCGGTCGGGATCGTGCAAAAAGTTGGCTGACGAAGCGGGAAGGAATTGCGGATCGTGGACCGCGGTGTAGGGTAACTCCGGCTGGGCCTGCTTCTGTGCGGCACACGTAGCGCTGAAAGCGAGGGCACTCGAAGTTATCGCCAGAACGAAGAGGTTTTTCCTGCTTGTCCTGAGCAAGTGGATTTGACTTAGAAATTGCGAGCGCATAGCAATTCCATTGTGCACGGAGAAAAGGCAAAACGCCACTTCGCGAAGATTTCGAGACAGATGAAATGGATGAAACAAACGGACGATCTGGCAGGGCAAGAAGGGCGTGCGACCGAGGGTTGTAACCGAAGAGGGCGAGGAGTCGTTTGATTAGGTAGAAGTCGTCGTTCGGATGACGGAGGTGGATATGACGAGCGTCGAAGCGGGAACGACAGCGAACGGGGCAAGCCCCGCGCCTGCGAAGCTCAAGCCAACGAACGGGGCGGACTGGTTGATGGCAGTGGCGTCGCTGCTGGTAGCCGCGGGCTTCTTTGCGCTGTGGTTCTGGCTGTTCCCGGGATGGCTGGGGTTTCATGTGGAGCCATTTGCAGCGGGCGGCGCAGCGCGCTGGCGATGGATCGCGGTGGTGCCCTCGGTGCTTGGATTTGCCGTGGCTTTGCGGTGCGTGTGGGACTTTGGGCGCACGGGGCACGGCACGCCAGCGCCCTTCGCTCCGCCGAAGCGGCTGGTGGCGGTGGGGTTCTACCGCTACGTACGTAATCCCATGTACGTAGGATTCCTTACAGGATGGACCGGGCTGTGGGTGGTTTTTGGGCGGGCGAGCCGGGGCGCGCTGGAAGTGGCGGCGGTAGCGGTGCTCTTCGTGCTGTTGTTCGTGCGGTTGTACGAGGAACCGACGCTGCGGAGGATGTTTGGCGCGGAGTATGAGGAGTATTGCCGGAACGTGCCGCGGTGGTTGCCGCGCCTGCGGCCGTGGGTGAAGGGGTAAATGTAGCACCGCGCTGGAGGTCGTCAGAGCGGACGATAACCGCGCGCGGAATTGTGGACGTGAAAGGCTGAAAGGAAAAGATTCAAGACAGAGACCACAGAGGGTAGAGCAAGGAAGGACACGGAGAGACCGAGGGGAGATGACACCGGACGGAAGGGCGACGCAAGGACGGCTGTCCTTGCGTACCAAGTGACATGGTACGGGCGGCCTATTTCCACAAATAAGGACAGGGTTCCATCTTGTAATCTCCCTAGCCCCCTCATGCGCAAGCCAGCGGAAAATGAACGCTCCACTGGGCACGAAGCGCATGTCCCCAAGCGCCGGGTCACTGGGCGCGCCAGTCAGCAAGCAACCGGGCCAAGTCTGTTTCAGAAGACCGTCGAACGAGTTGAGGAGTTCGCGGGGCACATGAAACTACGCAGCAAGTTCTTGCTCTCACTGGTGCTGGTCATCGCCACGATGACCGGCGGCACGCTGCTGGCGGTGCGCCAGTCCATGCAGGCGCAGGCGCAACGGCAAGTCGAAGAAGACGCGCGCAATTCCATCCTTACATTTCAGGTCATGGAGCAGCAGCGGCGGCTGGTCTTGAGCCGTAAGGCCGATCTGCTGGCCACGCTGGCCTACATGCGTAACGGCGATCCGTCGGTGATTCACGACGTAAGCCACGATCCGTGGCAGTCGGAAGAGTGCGACCTGTTTGCGCTGGTGGACAGCAAAGGAAAGATCACCGCGCTGCAAAGCAGGATTGCGGATTTTCCAGCGGATGTGGCCAGCGAAAGCATTCGCGAACTGGTGCGCGGGGCGGGCACCGTGGATTGGTGGGTAAACGGGAAGCGGGTTTATCAGGTCGTGGTGAAAAAGTTTTTCAAAGACCCGCCAATCAACAGTCTGCAGATGGGCGAAGTGATTGTGGGGCGGGAGATTGATCCCGCGCGAGCCAAGGAATTGGGCAGGATTTTGTCGAGCGAAGTGGTGTTTCAGTACGGACAAGAAGTGGGAGTGAGCTCGCTTTCGGCGGTGGAGGAGCAGCAAGTTGCGCGAGAGTTCAAAGGAGAAACTAAGCCCCCAGAAGCGCAACTCGGAGACAGGCATTTCTACACCGGCTCGCTGGAACTGCTGCCGGGGGCGCATCCGAATCTGAGTTTTATTGTGCTGAAGTCGGATGATGAAGCGTTGGCGTCGTTCGGACGGCTCAATCACCTACTTGTCGGCCTGGGATTGATTGTGGTGCTGGCGGGCGTGATGCTGGTGTACGTGATTTCAGACACGTTCACGAAACCATTGGGCTCGCTGGTGGAAGGTGTGCGAGCGCTGGAGGAAGGAGACTTCAGCTATCCGCTGACGGCGGCGGGAGGAGATGAGGTGGCGCGGGTGACGCGTGCCTTTGAAAGCATGCGCAACACGCTGGAGCGAAACCAGGAGCAACGCGAGCAACTTGAGGGACAGCTCCGGCAAGCGCAGAAAATGGACGCGCTCGGACGGCTGGCGGGCGGCGTGGCGCACGACTTCAACAATTTGCTGACGGTAATCAAGGGAAACAGCGACCTGGCGCTGGAAAGGATCCATCCGGGCGACGCGGTGCGCGGAAACTGCGAGCAGATTCGGCGCGTGGCGGACCGCGCGGCGCTGCTCACGCGGCAATTGCTGGCGTTCAGTCGCAGGCAGATGTTGCAGCCAAAAATTCTTGACTTGAACGAATTGATCGTGGAAATGGGCCGGCTGCTGCAACGGCTGTTGCGCGAGGACATTGAATACAAGGTGCAGCTCGGCGAGCCGCTGGGGCGCGTGCAGGCAGACCCAGGACAAATGGAGCAGGTGCTGTTAAACCTGATTGTGAATGCTGCGGATGCAATGCCCAAGGGAGGAACGCTGACCGTCGAGACAGAAAATGTTTGTGTGGACGAACATTACGCGCAAGCGCGCGCACCGCTCACGCCCGGAGATTATGTGATGCTGGCCGTGAGCGACACCGGCTTTGGCATGGAGGCGAGCACGAAGGCGCGGATTTTCGAGCCGTTTTTTACAACGAAAGAACCGGGCAAAGGCACGGGACTTGGTTTGGCGACCGTGTATGGCGTGGTGAAGCAGAGTTCGGGCTACATTTTTGTGGATTCCGAGCCGGGAGCGGGAGCGCGATTCGAGATTTACCTGCCGCAGGTACCGGAAAAGGTGCAAGAAGCAGCGGCCGAAGAGCGTGCCAAAAAGGTGCGCGGCGGGCGCGAAACCGTGCTGTTGGTCGAGGACGAAGCGGATGTGCGGGCGCTGACCTGCGAATTCCTGAAGTCCGCGGGGTACCAGGTCCTGACTGCAGCGGATGGTGAGGAAGGACTCAGTATTGGGGAAAAATTCCGGCATGAGATTGATGTAGTGGTTAGCGACGTGGTGATGCCGCGCATGCGCGGGCCGGAGATGGTCAAGCGGATGAGACGGATCCTGCCTGACCTGAAAGTGGTTTACATGTCCGGGTATACGGAAGAGTTCAGCGAGGGGACAAGCCTGCTGGAAGACGCATCTTTCCTGCAAAAGCCCTTCTCGCGCGACGACCTGTTGCGGAAAATCCATGACGCGCTGAAGGGTAAGCCCCCCGAGCAATTGGAACGCCCCGCCTTTTCCTTGCGCATCAACTGAACCAACGCCAAGAGAAAGTCATGCCCTGACGAGTCGTGCCCTGACGAAACCATTCCTAAGATAACTCCTAGTTTTTGGCGGAGGCGGCTTTGAGTTTCTTCAGTTCTCTTTCGTGATCGAGATAGGTTTCACCCTTGGTGATCCAAGGCGCGGCTGGCTCATCCTTCAAGTAGTGACCAAACCACTGAAAAATGCGGTGCTGGTAGTCGATTTGATTGGCTTTTTTGCGCAGGCCATGGTCTTCGCCGGCGTACTCGATGAGCACGACTTCTTTTTTGGCGCGACGGGCGATGTTGTAAAGCTCGACGCCCTGATGGAAGAAAACCGTTCCGTCGCTGTCGCCGACCTCGATGAGCAGCGGCGTAGTCATGGTCGATACGCCGAAGACGGCGGAGTTGCGGATGTAGGCCTGGAGATCTTCGTAAAGAGGAACTTCCATGCGTTGCTGGCCGGTTTCGATGTGATCGGTCTCGGCAATGCCTATGCTCCAGTGATGATTGCCGTAATTGCTGACGAGGTCGGTGATGGGAGCGCCAGCGACGGCAGCGGCGAAGAAATTCGTCGTATGTGTGGCGAGATAAGTGGTGTCAAAGCCGCCCCAGGAGTGGCCCATCGCACCGATACGCTTCGGATCTACGGCGCCCATCTGGATGACGCGCTTGGCGGCGGCAGTCACGCAATCAACTACCGAGACGCCCGGGTCGCGGGGCTTGAAGACGATGTCCGGTTCGAGAACGAAATAGCCGTGGGCGTTCATCGCGCTCACGTTGTAATAGTTGCGTTCGGAAGGCGGGCTGTAGCGGTGGAGACCGTCGGAGAGCTTCTCGTACATGTAAACAATCATTGGATATTTTTTCGCGGGGTCGTAGCCAGCAGGATAAAACAGCGCGCCTTGGAGGCGCTCGTTGTGGCTATTTTTGTATTCGATGAGCTCTTCGCGGCCCCAGGCGTAATTGACTTGGAAGGGATTCGTCTTCGTGACGGCCTTCGCCTCTTTCAGATCAGGGCCGGACATGAGCACGTTGGGTGAGTCGACGAAAGTTTGCTGGACATATTCGAAGACGTCAGCGTCCTTCGCTTTCGCGAGACGGTCGAGGCTTTTATCGAGCAGAACGAGATGCTCTTCGGTAAGGGCGCCAGAGGCACCTGGTTTGAGGCGCGCGAAGCCGGATTTTTTCGACCAGATGCCGAACAAGCCGAGATAGACGGGCTTGCTGGTATCAATCCATTCTTCCTCGGGATCGAGTTTTTCGTAACGGTGGCGGATTTGGTCGGCTGCGCCGTCGGTGAGGCGGACGGCTTTCGAGCCGTCGGGAGCGACCTGCCAGAGATCGAATTTGTCGTAAAGGATGACGGCAGCATCATCTTTGGTCCAACCGGCAACGCCAAAGGCAGGCTTCTGCTTGATCGTAAAGTCGGATTCGCGGTCAACAAAAGCGGTCGGAACATTTTTAGTGATGTTGACGACAGCGCGCGTGGCGGTGTTAATGGTCCAGTAGTGATCATCGTGGAAATAGAGAAGATAGCGGCCGCCGGGACTTTCTTCGAGGTAGTAGTCATCGTTAAGGCGGTCCTGGATTTTGGTGCGAGCGCCGGTAGAAACGTCCACTAGTGAGATGTCCCCGGCAGGGCGGCCGATGGAACGCTCCATGGCGTAAGCCGACCAGTTGTCCGCGACAGCGAGCGACTGATGCTTGAGCGGAGTGACGCGCTCATACAAGTCCTTGCCGAGAGGGACGAAAGAGTTTTTGTCGAGGTGCCAGGCTGCGAGCATATTTTTCTGGCGATCGTTTTTCGCCCCGAGCTTTTGCCTGGGCATGACTTCGACGTCGCGCCAGTTCCAAACGTCCACCGAAGGCGGCTCGTCTTCGTCCTTGTCCTTGTTTTTGGCGGCGTCCGTGTCCTTTGCGGCGGGATCGGATGATTTCGAGGCATCGGCAGATTTTGTGCTGTCCGCAGGGGGAATTGAGGGCTTCGCGGGCTCGGCGATTTTGTCGTCCCACTTGGCGAGGCCGAGGAAGACGACGCCACCGTCGAGAGCCCATTCGGGTTTGTGGAAGGAGACGGTGCGAGTTGCGGCGGGGAATTTTGAGTCGGCGGTCGGGTCGAAAACGCGAGCCGATTCGGAGGGCTGGCCGAGATTGGTCCAGGCGAGCGCGACCTGCGTGGGGCCGTCGCGGTGATCATCGGCTTTGGACCGAAGGACGGCGAGGTCAGCGCTTTTCTTGCGCCAGGAGAGGCCGGAGTAGACGGAAGCGGAGGTGTCGAGAACGCGGACGGAAGCGTTGTGAACATCGAAAAGTTGGACGCCGTTTCCCGTTTTGTCGTCCGTGTTGATGGTCATGGCGAGGAGCGTGCCGGTTTTCGGTAGGTCCTGCCAGGCGTATTCCGAAACGCTGCCGAAGGAAGTGTCGCGACCGGTGGAAAGCTGACGGAGAAGGAGAGTGGCGCCAGCAGGTGCGTCATCCGCATCGGAAGAATCCGCTGAATCTTTTCTGTCGGAATCTTTTTTCTCGGGTGGCGTGCGGCGCATGGCCAGCCAGGCGCCATCAGGACTGAAGCCAAAAGACTCGATACCGTCTACGGTGCTTAGTTCGCCGGTGGAAAAATTCAGAAGGCCAATCTTCTTGGGGACTGGCTTCTTGTCCTTCTTGAGTTTTTCTTCCTGCGATTCAGAAATGCCGATGGAATAGGCGACCCAATGAGAATCGGACGAGAAGGCGGGCTGGGCGCCAAAGGCGATGGTTTTCGTTGTGCCGTCAGCAATGTTGGTGACGCGCAGTTCGTTGTTGCGATTCGAACGATTGATGCCGTAGGCAAGCCATTTGCCGTCGGGAGAAAGCCCGCCGTATTCGCGGAAGGTGGCAAGGGATTCCCACTGGCCGTAGTCGGCGGGAGGGACCGGAGGCTTGGATTGGGAGTGGGCG
>Ga0070732_10001171_pt1 | contig 14510 bp, 10 predicted proteins | sample Coa_R1_5_FD_66449 | JGI IMG/M metagenome (GOLD analysis project Ga0070732, IMG submission 66449) | Surface soil microbial communities from Centralia Pennsylvania, which are recovering from an underground coalmine fire - Coalmine... | ecosystem: Environmental > Terrestrial > Soil > Unclassified ...
TAGGAAAGACTTTCAACATGCTCAGCGAGGGCATTCGGCGCCATAGCCGCGGCGAGGATGTGGTGATCGGGGTGGTCGAGACTCACGGACGCGCCGGAATCGCTGAGTTGGCCTCGAAATTGGAAACGGTTCCGCGACGCAAGATTGAATATAGAGGTGCGATGTTTGAGGAGATGGATCTGGACGCCATTCTGGTTCGGAGGCCCCAGGTGGTCCTTGTAGACGAATTGGCGCACACGAACATTGAAGGTGCCAACCACGGCAAGCGCTACCAGGATGTGATGGATCTGTTGGACGCGCACATCGATGTGCTTTCAACGATGAACGTGCAGCACATTGAAAGCTTGATTCCCACCGTTCTCAATATCACTGGAGTGCAGGTCAGAGAAGCCGTCCCTGACTGGGTGATGCAAAAAGTGAATGAGATCGTACTCGCCGACTTGACCCCGGAGGCGCTCCAAACCCGCATGCGACGAGGTGATATTTATCCGGTGGATCGTGCGGAGAGGGCCCTGGGACATTTTTTTCGCCCGGCCAATCTGATTGCGCTTCGTGAATTGGCATTGCAGCAAGTTGCCGGAGCAGTGGACCGAAGCCTCGAGTCATATCTAGAGCGTGAAGGATCAGGGAAGAGTCTTGCATTGCGGGAGCGAATTGCCGTATGCGTGAGTTCGAGTCCCGCGGCGCAGTATCTGATCGCGCGGGCCGGTCGCATGGCCCAGCGAATTGACGCAGAGCTTTACGTCCTCTACATCGATGTTGGCGCCGATGAAGATCCTCAGGAGCAACGCAGTCTGGCCCAGAATCTAAGATTCGCTGAGAACCTTGGCGCTAAAGTGATCCGTGGCAAGGGAAAGAACGTCGCCGAAGAGGTGGCCAGAATCGTCAGGGAAAACCATATTACCCAGGTCGTGTTCGGACGTTCGGCGCAGAAGGGATGGAAGCGGTATCTGTACCTCTCGGCGATACACAGATTTCTCCGCGACGCTCCTCCGGTGGATGTGCATATAGTCACCCAAGAGATGAAATGAGTCATGGCTAATCCAGACGGAAAGCGGAACATTTTAGTAGTAGATGACGAAGCGCAGATTTCTCGCGTGCTCAAAACGACTTTGTCGGCTCAAGGCTACGGGATTCGAACAGCAGCGGACGGCATGCAGGCATTGCAAGAGATGAAAACGTGGCCTCCTGATCTCATCATCACAGATTTGCGAATGCCCAACATGGATGGGCTGGAGCTTTGCCGGCAGGTCCGAAAGCAATCCCGGATTCCGATTATTGTGCTGTCGGTAAAGGGGGAGGAGACGATCAAAGTGGAAGCGCTTGATGCAGGTGCCGATGACTACGTTACCAAGCCCTTCAGTGTAAATGAGCTATTGGCGCGCGTACGGGCCGCTCTTCGTAGAACGCAAAGTGACGAGCAGTCGGAAACTCCTGTAATCGACGTCGGCGATTACCATATCGACATACCAGCCCGAAAGGTAGAGGTGCGACATCAAGAGGTGCATCTCACGCCTAAAGAATTCGATGTGCTGGTATACCTCGCAAGGCATCCTGACAAAGTCATAACCCACCGCGCCCTGCTTGCGGCAGTTTGGGGACCGAACAGCGTCGAACAGACGGAATACTTGCGGGTATGTGTCGGCCACTTGAGGAAGAAGCTGGAGAGAGATGAGGTCATTCCGCGCTACATAGTCACAGAGCCGTGGGTAGGTTACCGGTTTCAGCCCGCAGGTTGAGCCGCTCGGCTGTTTTCGCAATAACCCGGAAATCTGTACCACTCACGTTCCCCGTTTAGATTCCTTCTCACAGGGCCGCCTAGTATCACTAATCGGCTCCGCTTTACGAACTATTTATGAACCTTTTATTCGAAATTTACGAGGTTTCGTATATCCAATCACTAGGCGGCTCCAAAAGAGTCGTATCGATTGGGATCGAGCTGGGAAGATCTAATGTTGGCGATTTCGGTAATCACAACGCTGTGCACTGCTGGTGTGGGTTTCTACCTGCGGTTCCTGTTTGCACTTTGCCAAGAGTGGAAGCCTCGTTGGTCTAGCCACGGCAAGACAGCCAGCCGCCGTTTGGAAGAAAAGTTCACAGCCCAACAGTCATGCGCCAGGCCCCGCACATCACTCGCAGCGTTGCAGATCATCGAAATGCCACTAAATAAAACCTCGAAGAATTTGAGAGGGGACCGAAACAATGTCAATTCAAGAAGTAGCTCCGGAACAATTGGCCGAGTTATTCCATCACTACCATCAGGCGCTGGCAGAATTCGGTTGCGCTGGTAAGCCTCCCTCCGAAACATGGGACGACGTGCCGTCGCGGGAAAAGAACCGACTGATCGCGGCTGCGCGTTTGGCTCTGCTGGAGCTGGCGGCCAGTGCCCGGGAGCACGAATACCCGCGGCCCTATTTCGCCAAGCCTGGGGCTGCTGAATGGGGCTGCTGACTCGCGTAGTCCGCATTTGTGCGAACTCCTAGGGGTAGGAGAATTCAACATGGCCGGAAGCTGGAATCTGCGACACCTATTTGCCAGGAATGTGCACGTGCAAGTGCACAAGGTCGAAAGTGCAGGCTCGACTGAGATGGTCGAGATCGGCGATTTCACAATCGATACGGCCGAGCGCACTGCGAGCCTGCTCGGTGAGGACTTGAGATTGACTTCGGAAGAATTTGATGTACTGATGTTTCTGACCACCCATCCTCAGCGGTGCGTTACACCGCGAACCATATTGGCGACGAGTTGGACCGAAGACAGATTCCATCAAACCGAGTTTTTGAAAGCATTGTTGTCTCTCCGAGAAAAACTGGACAGCATCGCCGCCGGAAAGCAATATTTGCGAACAGAACGATGGGTCGTCTATAAATTCGCCCCCGCTCTTCGCTAGCAGGGTAGTGGGCGAGGAATGTTTCGATCCTCTTGATCGCTTCCCAGCCTAACTTTATGAATTCTTTACGAACTTTTTAGACCAGTTTTATGCCTGGTGGTTTTGAATGAAGAATGGCGCCGATGTGTTGCTACGTGCCGCATCTGAGTGAAGCCGAAGACCACGTCCTAGTAGAGTTAGCGTGAGCGAGCTTTTGGAGGGCGTTATGCAAGACATTCTTTGGATAGCCGTTACGATCGCGTTCTTTGCCGTTGGGATTGCTTACGTTCATTTTTGTGAGCGGGTGAAGTGACGAAGAAATTATGAGCCTCGAATCGATAATCATGCTTGCAGTCAGCGTGCTGACGACGGTGTACCTTATCTACGCACTGTTGCGTCCGGAGAAGTTCTGACATGACCGCGAATGGGTGGCTCCAAATCCTCCTGTTTCTTGCGCTCATACTGCTGGTCACGAAGCCGCTGGGCGTCTATATGGCGCGGGTATTCAACCGCGAGAAGACGTTCCTCGATCCTGTGCTGCGGCCGATCGAACGCCTTCTGCATCGCGTCACCCGCGTTGATGAGAGTCACGAGATGCGCTGGACCGAGTACGCCATTGCCATGCTTTTGTTCAGCATGGTTTCGATGCTGGTGCTTTATTTGATGGAGCGCCTGCAGGGATACCTGCCCTTCAATCCGCAAAAATTCGGCGCGGTGGCTCCGGCTCATTTGGCTTTCAATACGGCTGCATCATTTACTACCAATACGAATTGGCAGGTTTATTCGGGTGAGACGACGATGAGTTATTTCACTCAGATGGCTGGCCTTGCGTATCACAACTTCGTCTCGGCCGCGACGGGTATTGCATTGGCGATCGCGTTTATTCGAGGCATCGCGCGGCGGCAGATGCAGACCATTGGCAATTTCTGGGTCGACTTGGTCCGCTGTTCGCTGTGGGTTTTGTTGCCATTTTGTCTGGTGGGCGCGCTCGTTCTTGTGTCTCAAGGTGTGGTTCAGAACCTGAAGCCCTACGACACGGCGAAACTGGTTGAGCCGATGCAGGTGCAGAAAGTCGGACCAGACGGCAAACCCATAGTGGATGGCCGGGGTAAGCCCGCAATGGATACCGTGACCGCCCAGACGATCGCCCAAGGCCCGGTCGCATCGCAGGAGATCATCAAAGAGTTCGGCACGAACGGCGGCGGCTTTTTCAATGCGAACAGTGCCCATCCGTTTGAAAATCCAACCCCGCTGACCAACCTCATCGAGATGTTCTGCATTTTTGCGCTCGGGAGCGGACTGACCTACACCTTGGGGCGGATGACTGGCTCGCCGCGTCATGGCTGGGCAGTATGGGCGGCGATGACGATTCTGTTTTTGGCCGGCGTCACAGTTACTTATTGGGCAGAGGCCCGCGGAAATCCGCTGCTCGCCGGAGTCGACCAAAGAGTCGGGGCTTTACAGCCTGGCGGAAATATGGAGGGCAAAGAAGTCCGCTTTGGAATCGCGAATAGCGCGCTGTTCGCCACCGTGACGACGGATGCAAGCTGCGGCGCAATCAATGGCTGGCACGATTCATATATGCCCCTCGGGGGGATGATTCCGCTCGCCAACATCATGTTGGGCGAAGTGGTATTCGGCGGCGTCGGTTCGGGCCTCTATGGGATGTTGGTCGATGTAATCCTGGCGGTCTTTATAGCGGGGCTGATGGTCGGACGCACACCGGAGTATCTAGGCAAGAAGATCGAGGCCTACGACGTAAAGATGTCGATGTTGTTCGTCCTGATCTTTCCGCTTGTGATTCTGACCTTTGCGGCAATTTCAGTGGTGAAGCCCTTCGGGACGGCGGGAATCTTAAACCCGGGGCCACACGGATTCAGCGAAATCCTCTACGCGTTCGTTTCGGCTGCCGGCAACAATGGTTCCGCGTTTGGCGGGTTAACCGCAAACACTCCCTGGTATGACACGGCGATTGCGTTTGCCATGCTGTTGGGGCGCTTCTTCATGAAAATCCCCATGTTGGCGATCGCCGGCAATCTTGCGCAGAAGAAGTACGTTCCGCCCTCGCTGGGTACTTTCCCGGTCACGACGCCACTGTTCACGGTTCTCCTCATCGGCGTCATCCTGATTGTCGGTGCGCTGACGTTCTTCCCGGCATTGAGCCTCGGCCCGGTTCTCGAGCACCTGCTGCTGGGGGCAGGGAAGACCTTCTAAGGGATCGACATGGCAATCACCGCGCAAAAACCGACTATTCCAAAGGTTCCAAGTATCCGCCTGGGGCAATCGCCGATGAAATCGTCCAAGAAAGCAGTTTGGGAGTGGAAGATTGTCCGGAACGCCATCAAGGATGCGTTTCTAAAGCTCAATCCGCGGAAGATGATGGGCAATCCCGTCATGTTCGTGGTTGAGATTGGAAGCGTCATCACGACTGTTCTGCTTTTCAAGCGTGGCGCCGCATTTGGGTTTAACCTGCAGATCACTCTATGGCTCTGGTTCACGGTCCTGTTTGCCAATTTCGCCGAGGCGATGGCGGAGGGCCGTGGCAAAGCCCAGGCAGATACGCTACGACGGGCGCGATCAGAAACGATGGCGAACCGAATCGTTGGGAATAGGGGCCAGACTGAACAAATCCCCAGCTCGAAACTCCGGGCCGACGACCTGGTGTTCGTGTCTGCCGGCGAGTTCATTCCTTCGGACGGCGAAATTATCGAAGGAGTAGCGTCTGTCGACGAGTCGGCGATCACGGGCGAATCCGCTCCAGTGATTCGTGAAGCCGGAGGAGATCGCTCAGCAGTTACCGGCGGAACCCGCGTCTTGTCCGATCGGATCAAGGTGAAGATCACTTCTAATCCGGGAGAAACGTTTCTCGACCGTATGATCGCCCTGGTCGAAGGCGCTGAGCGCCAGAAGACTCCGAACGAGATTGCATTGAACATTCTCCTGGCGGGATTGACCATCATCTTTCTTCTCGCCGTGGTGACACTGCAGCCATTCGCAATCTACTCTGGTGCGCCGCAAACCGTTTTTGTCTTAGTGTCGCTCTTGGTGTGCCTGATTCCGACCACCATTGGAGGATTGCTCTCTGCTATCGGTATCGCTGGTATGGACCGACTGGTGCAGCACAACGTGTTGGCTATGTCGGGCCGCGCCGTCGAGGCGGCGGGAGACGTCAATACGCTTTTGTTGGACAAAACCGGCACCATCACTCTCGGCAACCGCCAAGCCTCGCGCTTTGTTCCGGCACCTGGCGTAACCGAGCAGGAACTGGCGGATGCGGCGCAACTTTCGTCGCTTGCGGATGAGACTCCAGAGGGCCGTTCGATTGTCATACTTGCTAAAGAAAAGTACGGTCTCCGCGGACGCGAATTAGGATCGCACGACGCGCACTTTGTGGCTTTCAGCGCTCAGACTCGCATGTCGGGAGTCGATCTGAACGGATTCGAAATCCGCAAAGGGGCGACCGACGCGATCGCTAAGTACCTGACTCAAAACGGATGCGGAATGCCAGCCGAGGTGAAAGCCACTGTCGAAGAGATTTCACGCTCCGGCGGCACTCCTCTTGTAGTCGCGGAAAAGATTCGCGGCGCGCTCGGGGTGATTGAACTGAAGGACATCGTCAAGGGTGGAATGAGAGAAAGATTCGATCAGTTGCGGGCCATCGGAATTCGGACTGTCATGATCACGGGAGATAATCCGCTGACGGCTGCGGCGATTGCGCAAGAGGCGGGGGTCGATGATTTTCTGGCCCAAGCAACTCCTCAAGACAAAATGGATTTGATCAAGAAAGAACAGGCGGACGGCAAACTAGTTGCCATGACGGGAGACGGTACGAATGACGCTCCGGCTCTGGCACAGGCCGATGTTGGAGTTGCGATGAATACCGGGACCCAGGCCGCAAAGGAAGCCGGGAACATGGTGGACCTGGATTCGAATCCTACCAAGCTCATCGAAATCGTGGAAATCGGAAAGCAATTGCTGATGACGCGCGGCGCGTTGACCACGTTTTCCATTGCGAATGATGTCGCGAAATACTTCGCGATCATTCCTGCGATGTTTGCCGGAACATTTCCAGTGCTGAACGCATTAAACATCATGCATCTGCGAACTCCTCAATCCGCAATCTTGTCGGCAGTGATTTTCAATGCGCTGATCATCATCGCGCTGATTCCGCTCGCGCTGAGGGGTGTGAAGTATCGCGCGATGGCCGCCGCGCTGATGTTACGAAACAATCTGTGGATCTACGGCGTGGGCGGAATCATCATCCCCTTCGTTGGGATCAAAGCCATTGATGTCATCATCACCCACGTTGGGCTCGCTTAGAGTGACTGCTATGAAGAAGAACCTGATTACTTCAGTATTGATGACAATCGCGACCACGATCCTGCTTGGGATTATCTATCCCTTGATCGTCACCGGTATCGCTCAAGTTCTGTTTCCCAAGCAAGCCAATGGTCAGCTAATTCACCAGGACGGGAAGATTGTCGGATCCAGCATCATCGGTCAAGGCTTCTCTGGTTCGGCATACTTCCACTCCAGACCTTCCGCCGCTGGAAATGGCTACGATGCAGCCAATAGCAATGGCTCGCAGCTAGGGCCCACAAACCAGAAGCTGATAGATCGAGTGAAGGGAGACGTTGCCACTGCTCAGGCAGATCACCCTGGCGCTGAGGTGCCCATCGATCTAGTGACCGCTTCTGCCTCTGGCATTGATCCACATATCACACCAGCCGCAGCCGAGTTCCAGCTCTCTCGGATCGCTAAAGAACGCGGCACCTCGGTCGATCGATTACGCGCTCTGGTTGCCAAGCACACAGAAGGTCGGCAGCTTGGTTTCCTCGGCGAACCCCGCGTGAACGTCCTGGAACTGAACCTGGAGTTGGACCAGCAATTCCCGATAAGCAGACAGGCGAGAGTTCAGTAAGCGGTGTCGAAGGCCGTCACGAGACCCTCCATCCTTACTATTGGGGCTACTTAAGACCATCCGCGTTCGATCACATCCGCATTTCGGCTGCGCGTTGTGAGGAATCGACGCTCTGCCGCCTTCCTTTTTTCAATCCTTGCGATAAGAAATATCTATTGGACGCACTGGATGCCGCGATTTATTTTCGCGCATTGGCCGTCGCAGTCGGGAGAAGAAGCCTACGGTCGATCCGCGAGTGCACTGGACGTTGGATTTCAACGGCTAGGTGAAGGTCGATGTGCCGTGGCATACCGCACACTGGGTGCATGCCAATGAAGCTCTAATTGCCGGGAGCGAAACGGAATTGGCTGCAGCTTGACTGGTAATGATCTACATCGGCTCGTCGCTTCTTGCTGTTGCGACGGTAGTGGGTGGATTGATCGCGCTGACAGTTTATCCCCTCATTGGGGTACTGCTCACTCTCGGCGGGATGGCACTCCTTCTTTACGGCGTGGCGGGTTTGTGTCGAGCACAAGCACAAAAAAAGCAGTGAGAACCCAATTTCGAAAATCAGCATTTAGGGTTCGAGCGAAGCGACGGGTTCAATGAATACCGGTGCGAGAACTAGGTATGAGTGCGAATCTGCGGTACCTGAGGAACTGGTAAGGAACATTTAGAGGAGCATTCCAAAATGACAAAGCGCGCAGAGAGACACTCTCTGCATCGATCGCTGGCATCGGTGGGGATGACGGTCCTTTTAACCGTCGGAACACTGATCGGATTAAGGGCAATATCTTTTGCCGACGACGGTCCCAAGCCCGATCCGGCCGGCGTGGCCACGGGAGACAAGACCTCGGCGGCGGATGCTGCCGGCAATCAGTTTGTAGTTCCCGAACCCACAGATAAGACCTCCCCGGACTATGCCAAGAACAAAAAGGACTTCGATGACTTCCAGGCACAAGCTGCGAAAGAACCTCTTGCGGTAAAGGTTGCCGATAGCGTCGGGCACGTTCGCGTCGCAACCAACTTCGCCTGGACGCTTAATACGGGATACCTCGTGCTTTTCATGCAGGCTGGGTTCGCCCTGCTCACGTGCGGGCTGGTGCGTAAAAAAAATGCTGCTCATTTGATGATGCTCAATTTCGCAGCCTACGTATTCGCTTTCCTTGCGTACTACGCCGTTGGATACGCATTCCAGTTCGGAGCGGTTGCGCTCAATGCGGCGCCCACCAACCTGGGGGGAACGCCGACGCTCAATCAGTTTCTGATTGGCCACGGACAATGGGGATTCGTAGGAGGCAAGGGATTTTTTCTTGTTGGTCCGGCTTACGACGTAGGCAGCAACTGTCTGGCCTTGTTCGAGGTTGTTTTCATGGAGACCGCGGGCTACATCATTGTCGGAGCGATCTGCGAGCGAATCAGCTTCTGGGCTTTTGTACTGTGCGAACTGTTCATCGGCGCGATTCTATATCCGATCTCAGGTTGCTGGACCTGGGGCGGAGGTTGGATGTCGCAACTTGGCTCCACGATGAATCTAGGTCACGGCTACGTTGACTTTGCAGGATCGACAGTGGTACACGCGGTGGGCGGATTCTGCGCTATGGCTCTGGCACTCATCCTGGGCCCGCGTCTTGGAAAATTTGGTCCAGGAGGGAAGATTCGTGTTTTCCCAGCTCACAATATCGTCTACGTCGTGACCGGCACGTTCATTCTGCTGTTCGGTTGGATGGGGTTCAATCCGGGGTCAACACTGGGAGCGACCGATCTGCGCATCTCCGTAGTTGCAGTTAACACAAACCTGGCAGCGGTGGCAGGGTCGGCAGTGGCAATGCTGATCTGGTATTTCCTGTTCGGCAAGCCAGACGTGACGATGGCGTGTAACGGCATGCTGGCCGGGCTGGTCGCGATTACCGCGCCTTGCGCGTTTGTGTCTCCAACATCCTCCGTAATGATCGGAGTCATCGCTGGCTCCCTTGTTTGCGCGGGCGTTCTATTCAACGAGCGCGTACTCAAGATCGATGATCCGTGCGGTGCAATTTCCGTGCACGGTTATTGCGGCTGGCTAGGAGCCGTTTGCGTGGGTATTTTTGCGGACGGAACCTACGGAGCAGGTTGGAACGGCGTGGGGGCCTCGAGTTACCTGGGGCACGCCGGGCAGGGTGTCACGGGCTTGATCCACGGCGACCCGCGCCAGTTCTGGGTCCAGTTGATGGGGGCGACGCTGTATGCGATTTGGGCATTTGGCGCGACCTTTCTGGTCTTTGGCATTGTGAACAAGGTGAAGAACATGAGAGTTGCGCCTGCATCAGAAGAAGAAGGACTGGATGTGCCGGAGTTCGGCATGCCGGGCTATCCGGAGGACGCAGTAGTCACAACTTCGTATTGAGGACTTGAACGGCATGCGATTTCTGGAGCGGATGTTTGTTCTTCCCGGAGGAGTGTTTCTTCTGCTCCTGATCGCGGCGGCGCTGGAAGTATTGGGAGACGCCTTCTTTCAGACAGCGGTTCATCATTCCTCCGGCTTGTCGCGATGGCTCTCTTCGATCGGAGGCGCAGTCGTCCTTTCTCTCTACGGACTCCTGGTCAACCTGCCGGATTGGAATTTCGGAAGACTGCTTGGGGCGTATGTGGTGTTCTTCTTTCTAGTCGCACAGGTTGTCGCCAAAGTGAGATTTCACCAGCCGATCAGTGCGCCGGTTCTGGTAGGAGGCTGTTTGATTATTGGAGGCGGTCTGATTATTTCGCTTTGGAAGTGATCAGGATCTCCGACCCTTCTCGGTCACGATACATCGTTCCCGATCCCGGCTGGGGTATCGTCTCCCTACCTCGCTCAATCCTGACTACCCCGCCACCCCATCGCGTTGACGCCGCCGCGATAATATTGATCTCCTGATCACGAGGCGAGAGTACCCACACTCGGGTGCCGATAAGAAACCACGATTCAGACGAAATCAAAATTATGAACGACAGTCTTCACGGATTCTTCTTGCCTTGCATTGTGCGGCATACACAAAGCCGTTAACAGGGGTTCGGCGGGGATCTTTATGCATTTTTGCTGAACTCTTTACGCAATCTTTATGGTTTTGATGGTGGAATCTGAATGAAATGGTCGTGAGAAGGGTGCCGAAGACACTCTGCCAATGCTCGGGCAGATGTCCAGCGATCTGCTAACAATTCATTCGAAAACAGCCGGAGACCGCTACATGATAACCCTCGATATCAGATTGTCTAAAGCATTATCGTTTGCAATGCTCGCTCTCCTTTGTTTCGCCGTGATTTCCACTCAGCACTGCCTCGCGCAGGGCAACGTTTCTGCCGCCCCAAGCGCGGCCACGTTGCGTGATGCCGACTCCGCGGAAACGGCCGCGGGTGCGGGAACGAATGATTCGGCTGCAAGATCCGGGTCGGCATCTGCGACTTTGGATCCTGAGATAGCACCAGCGGTAGCAAAGCAGTTGGCGGCGATGCAGGCGGAAATTGAAGAACTCAAAGCCGAACTGAAGCGCAGCGTCGGTGGGCCGACTGCAGTTGCCGCTGCGAGTGCGGAATCTGCGCCGAGCTCGGCACCCAAGCTAGCCGAACCAATTTCATCAGGCACAACGGTAGATGCCGCGGCGCAATCCCGCGCTGGCTTGCCCGCAAAACCCGCGCCAACGCAGCCGTTTGCTTATGCCGATTGGACCTGGCTGAACGGAAATTCGCGCACGAAAGACCTGGTTTGGGATTCGAAATTCTTCACGCCGGAAATCCGTTTGGACGCCCACTACATTATGGATCTCAACCACCCGCGAGACGATTCCATGGGCGGTTCCACCGAAATCTTCCGATCGAACGAACTTCAGGTGGAGCAAATCAGTTTTGGCGGCAATTTCCACTGGCAGAATGTTAACGCCCGGATCCTGACCATGAACGGAATGTTCGGCGTGACCACGCCGCGCAATGATGCAAGTGCTGGCCGCGGTCAGTGGGACCTTCGCGGCGCATACAAGTATGTTTCGGAGGCCAATGCTGGCTATCACTGGGACGTGAACCACGGACTCAACATTGACGCTGGAATTTTCGTTTCTTACATCGGTCTCTTCAGTTACTACAATTTCGACAACTGGACTTACCAGCCTTCTTATGTGTCATCCAACACGCCGTGGTTCTTCAACGGGCTGCGAATCCAGTGGTTCCCGACCGATAAATTAAAGATTGAGCCCTGGATCATCAATGGGTGGCAATCCTACGGCAGATTAGGAAGCAAGCCTGGCCTGGGCGGTCAAATTCTTTATCGCCCGAAACCATGGCTGTCGCTCGTCTTCAATAATTACGGCATGGGTGAAGACACTTTAGGCAATGGCGACGGCCATTTTGGCCGCTCTCGCATCCACACCGACGACAGCGTTGAAGTTAAATACTATGATCGGCCACAAAAGTTTCTGGACAAAATGGCATTCTCGGTTACGGGCGATTTAGGATGCGAATACGGCGGCACCGGCAGTTTCGTCAGCGCACAGGGTCGTATCATCAACAACAATGTGAATTGCCACCACAACACGGCCACTAGTAGCAAACAGAGCTTTGCCGGGTGGATGCTCTACAACCGCTGGTGGTTCAAGAAGGACTTGTACGGCATCACGCTTGGCGGTGGCGCGATGGACAATCCGGGCCGCTACCTGACCCTGCTTCCACCCATCAATGGCGCCGACGCCATCACAGGCTCACCCTACTTCACGCAGAATCCCGGCGATCCTTACAAAGCCTGGGATGCTTCTCTTACCTTCGATTGGATGCCAAGGCAGTACATCACTTTCCGCGCAGAGTACGGTTATCGCCACGCCAACGTGCCCTACTGGACAGGGCGCGGGGGGATCACACCGGGCGACAATTTGTCTCCCAGCACGATTCCGAACCCTGGCGCCGGCTCCGTGGTTGGAAGCACAAGCTTCGTGCCCGGCCCGTTCTTGTCGGCGACGCCTGGTTTCACTTGCGTAGCGGGAGCCACTGGCTTCTGTCCCGACCTGCGAAAAGACGAGCCCAGCTTAAGGTACGCCATCATGGTCAAGTTCTAAGCATCGTCGATATTGGTGCGCCGAGGGCGTGATCAGCGACCATGAAGCGGTGCGACCGAAGGGTGGAACAATCGTGGTGAGACTAATTAGCGTGAGTGAAAGGGGAAGGCCTTGGATTTGTTTCGGACTAGCGGAACCGTCGGATGAACAATCTGTGGCGCTCGGAACGGTACAGGCCAACCCCGTAGATTGTAGCCTTACCCTTCGTGGAGTAAATTACCTGACGGATTCTGAGTACCGGAGATCCCTGCGGAACCTGCAAAAGTTCTGCGATCTGCGCTTCCGCGGCGGTGGCGTCCACTTCTTCATCTGCGTAAGCGAGTTCCACTCCGTAGTCATGTTGAAGGATGCCGAACAGGGAAGACCTTCCCAGCGGAGCGTCGACCAGTCCGGCAAATTCGCTCGCAGGAAGATAACAAGTTTCCAAGGCAAATGGGTCTTCAGAGGTAAGGCGAAGCCGTTCGATCTTGACCAAGGGGCTGGCCGTCGGTAATCCGAGCCGCGCATCCACTTCGGCTTCCTGTTCGACGATCTTAGCCACGAGCACCCGAGACTGTGGAGTCAGTCCCCGGCTGGACATGTGCTCGGTATAGCTCATCAGCTTGTTGAAGTGGATTTTCGGGCCAGCTACAAAGGTCCCTGCACCGCGCCGGCGTTCGACAATTCCTTCGCGCTCCAGGCCGACCAGCGCGTGCCGCGCGGTCATCAGGCTGACCTTGTGGATCCGCGCAAGTTCGCGTTCCGAATCAACGGCATCACCTGGTCTGAGTTCTGCCGCCTCGATTCGTTTGCGAATCGTGCTTTGGATCCTTCTGTACGCTGGCGTACCGTTGCGGTGATTCGTCGCCATGATCGATGTACCAGAGTAGCTTGGTCCGAATTCGGCGGCAACAAGCTAGGGGTTCGTTTGCTTGTTCGCGCCCAAATCTGCCCTCAGAAAAATGCTATAGAGTTCCGAAATACCATCGCGGATCAGGTCCGATCCCAGCGTCGTTTCCAAGTCCGTCCTGTTCCAATTATTGCTATAGAGCTCTAATTTTGGCTTTCGGGGTCAATCTCCGGCCCATCGCCGATCGTAAAATGTGATGGGAATGATAAGAAAAATGGATTTTATTCACGATTCTCCCGTCATTTTCGGCACACGGACGACTCTAAGAAAATGTCCTCTTAGGCAGCATCCCTCCGTCTCTCGGGTCGGCATTCGCCTACTGTGATATAGAGTTTTTTGGTATTTGTCCACAAGAATTTTACTTTTTTGTGATTTTCTTCTTGACGAAGACAATTTATATGCTATATAGCATACTCCAATTGTATTACGGCCCTGTTTGCTTGATGTGGTTCGCAAGGTTCTGAGGAGGCTGTGATGAAGAAACTGACTTTGGTACTTCTGGCTCTATTGGCCCTGGTGTTGGTTGGGGGAAACCTGACACCGGCAAGCTGCCAGGAAGTGACAGCTGCCATCGTGGGCACGGTGGTCGATCCCAGCGGCGCACCGATCAAAGGCGCAACCGTGGTCGCGACCGACACGGAACGTGGCGTCACGTGGAACGCACAGACGAATGAGACTGGGTCGTTCAACCTTCTGCGCCTTCCTGTCGGAACGTACAAGGCCGAGGCTACGGCTGGGGGTTTCGAGAAGACCATTTATCCTCCGTTCACGCTGGTGTTGAACCAGACCGCGCGCCTG
>Ga0070732_10001172_pt1 | contig 14507 bp, 8 predicted proteins | sample Coa_R1_5_FD_66449 | JGI IMG/M metagenome (GOLD analysis project Ga0070732, IMG submission 66449) | Surface soil microbial communities from Centralia Pennsylvania, which are recovering from an underground coalmine fire - Coalmine... | ecosystem: Environmental > Terrestrial > Soil > Unclassified ...
GCAACAAACTGTGGAAGTTCTCGATGATTGCCACAGCTACTGCGACTGTCCGACTGAACGTCCGTTCCCCCGTGGAGTTGCGTTGGCCGGCAATTTTCTGGCCGGGCTACACTGGAGGAGGCTGCGTATCGCGAGTTGCTCCTCCAAAATGATCTCTTTCTCAAACATCAATAAACAGTATGGCAAGCAGTTGCTTTTCGTGGATGCTTCGTTTCAGTTGAATCCCGGCGAAAAAGTTGGACTGGTCGGTCCCAATGGGGCGGGCAAGACAACGCTGTTCCGTATGGTGGTCGGCGAGGAAACTCCCGACGAAGGCGCGGTCTCAGTCCCCAAGAAGTTGACGATCGGCTACTTTCGCCAGGACGTCGAGGAAATGCAGGGCCGTTCGGTCCTGGATGAAGCGATTGCAGGGAGCGGACGCGTCGGCGATCTACACCACGAGCTCGAAGCCTTGCAGCGGGAAATGTCCGACCCCGATAAGGCTGATGACATGGATCGCATCCTTGATCGCTTCGGTCACGTTCAGGAGGAGTACGAGCATTTAGGCGGTTATGCGCTCGAGTCGCAAGCCCGCGAGGTGCTCCACGGTCTGGGATTCAAGGACGATCAGATCGACGGCGACGTGGGAGCTCTCTCGGGCGGATGGAAAATGCGAGTTGCGCTGGCACGGGTCTTGCTCGGAATGCCGGATGTATTGCTGATGGACGAACCGACGAATCACCTCGACATCGAATCCATCATCTGGCTAGAGCAGTTTCTCAAGTCATTTCCCGGCGCGCTGCTCATGACCTCACATGACCGCGAGTTCATGAATCGTATAGTCTCAAAGATTGCAGAGATTGATGGCGGCGAAATCATCACGTACTCGGGTGACTACGACTTCTACGAGCGCGAGCGGGCGATCCGAGAGAGCAATCAGCAGGCAGCATTTGCCCGGCAGCAGTCCATGCTTGCCAAAGAACAACGCTTTATCGATCGCTTCAGGACGCACGCCGCCAAAGCGGCCCAGGTACAGAGCCGGATCAAGGCCCTGGATAAGATCGAAAAGATCGAACTGCCGAAGAAACGCGTGGTGGTGAAGTTTCAGTTTCGTGTTCCCCCGCGATCCGGCGAACAGGTGGCCGTCCTCGAGAATCTGCACAAGAGTTACGGCCCCCGTGTGATTTATGAAGGATTCGACCTCACCATCCGCCGCGGAGAACGCTGGGCCGTCATGGGAAGAAACGGAGCTGGCAAGACCACGCTGCTCAAGATGATTGCCGGCGCCAGTGCTCCAGATGCCGGAAGCGTTCGGCTGGGCGCGAGCCTGTATATGGGCTACTTCGCGCAACAATCGCTGGACGTGCTCAATCCCGATTTGACTGTCATCGAACAGTTACAACAGGATTTTCCCCATGACAGTCTCGGGGCGTTGCGGAACTTGGCGGGAGCCTTCCAGTTCTCCGGCGAAGACGTGGATAAGAAGATCCGCGCACTCTCCGGCGGAGAAAAGTCTCGGCTGGCAATCGCGCGCATGCTCTACAACCCACCGAACTTCCTGGTGCTCGACGAACCGACGAATCACCTGGATCTTGCGACTAAGGAAATGCTGGTGGACGCCCTCAAGGATTTTGAAGGCACCATGATTTTCGTGTCGCATGACCGCATGTTCCTTCGAGGTCTCGGCTCACGTGTGTTGGAACTGGGCGGTGAGAGCGGGACGGACCGGCATCCCACCGTTTATCCCGGGTCGTACGTTGAGTACGTGCAAAAGCTTGGACATGAGGCGCCTGGGATCTATTCGTAGGCGCCGGCAGGTTTTTGTGCAACGACTCGCCGGGTGGGTATCGAAGCCTTCGTCGCAAATTCGACGGAGACATCGCGGCTGAGCATCCGTTTTCGAGCAGCCGGTGCCGTGTGAAGGCCGCGCGTGAGCGCTCGCGTTGATTCTGCAGCAAGACTCGGTGTATCTGTTAGCGGTTGGATTTCGCACAAGCTGACCCTAGAAGATCGGACGATTTGGTTACGCCGCCTCAAGCGAAAGCGCGACACCCTCTTCCCATTGCTGGAGCATGCGATTGCCTATCTCCATGAATTCCCCGTGGGACTTGATGTAGGTGCGCAGTTCCTTTGAGGTATCCGCAATCGCAGCAGCTATGTGTTCGAGTATTTGCCGGACGCGGGCAGGCGTAGCCCCCATCCGCGTTTCGCCCAGTCGCTGCAATTCCTTCGCGCTCGCCCATTTCGTCGTGCCGTTGAGGGTCAGCGCCATGCTGTCCTTCGGCAGATAGACAGAGGTGGTCACAAGATCATAGACAGGTGCGAGTCTCGCTTCGCCCTGAACGTCGTCATAAACAATCCCAAAGTTCTTGAGATGCGCATCGCCATTGCGAAGCGCGCAATTCAGGACAATCAGGGCGAACAGCCTTTCCATGTCTTCGCCCAGATGCATCGACTTTGCAAACTGCCCGAATCGCTTCATGATCGAGCTCTCGTAGCTGCCGCGATATTTCTCGTCGGTCCTGCGGCCGTTTAGCACACAGAAATCCTCAAATCCTCGATAGGTTCCGTCCATCCGTAGGTCGAAACGGTCAATGACCAGCGCCATGCCGTCCTCGGCCAGGCGGTAGGGGGGCACGTCGAGTCCGTATTTGCGCGCCACGGTCAGGCAGAAATGCTCGTTGGCTGCCAGTTGCGGATATTCGTTGGCCTCCCACAACTTCACAATGTGGGTCGCACCTTTGTAGCTTTGCGAGAGGCGGTGTCCGGAATGTTCCATCTCCGCGAAAGCCTTTTCGTCGCGCACCAGGATTTTGGGCTGCACTCCGCTGATCCCGGAGAACGAGGCGAATTTCTCCAGCAGATAACGGAACAGGTCGCTGCCGCGTCTGCGTTCGAGAATCTCGTCCACCGACTGGAAGGGAACGTCCTCGTGCAGCTGTTCTTTGTCGCCGGTGTAGCGAATGCGTCCGACCTGTGAGCGGCCGACAATGGACAACAGGTCGAATTCGTCGAAGGTGCCGGTGGCTTTCGCAAACGCAAGGCGGAGCCGCTCGCGCAGTACGCCTTCGGGCAGGTTCATCTCGAAAACCGGAAGCAGGCCAAAGGGCACGCTCCACGACTCAAGCCTCGATGGCATCGTCACCGAGACCTCGCGCGTGGGCGCAGCGGCGGGAAGGTAAGCAAACGTGCTGCCGCGCTCGCCGTGACGATCGAGTAGTCCCGCTTCAGCGGCGTCGGTCCAGACTTTGATCATCCCGTGCCTCTTCGATGAGTTCTTCCAGCGTCGGGCGGCCCGAGCTTGCGTCCTGGAGCTTCAACTCCAGCCCCAGCGCCGTGAGAATATTTGTGATCTTGGAATATCCGAGTTCGCCCAGCCGTCCGTTCTCCAGGGCGTCGAGCGTGGAGAGTCCAACCCTGGCGTTTTTCGCAAGCATCGGCTGCGTCAGGCCGAGCGTTTTGCGCTTGGTGGCGATCTGCTCGCCTAATAAGGACAGAGGCAACATACGCCTAATATAAAAGGTTTTATTGTTTACAGCAATAATATAACCTTATATACTGTGTGCTTAGGGTTACCGCCGAGACAGGGCGAGAGTGGGCAGGAGCTGGTAAGGACAAGTAGGTTTATTATCTATCACTTACAGACTGGTATAGTTATCGGTGGAGGCTCCGGAGTTGCCATTCAGAGCCACCGAAATTCTGTCGTTATGGATCGCTAAATCTGCCCTTCCGTTTCCCTGTTTGTGTCCAAGTCATCATTTTTCTTATCCGATCGATTCGATACTCCGCTTCCTTCGACTTGCCGTATAATCCAGCGCTGGTTCTTCGATGCCCCTGCCACCTTTGGAACCTGACGACCGCAGGCAGCGCCAACGCGAGCGCTATTGCATCGCCATCATCACTTTGGAAGAACACACGTTTCGCGAGATGCGGCGGGCGCTGACCGCGAGCTTTCGCGTCATGCTGGCCAGCACCGAATTGCAGATCAAGACCCTGATCGACGACGCCGACGTGCACGGAATCATCCTCGACCTGGACGCCATCGGGGAGGGGGCCTCCGACGGCATTGAAGTCCTGCGGGAGATGCGGCGGTTGCGCGACGACCTGATCCTGGTGGCCATCACCGAATCATCCAGCCCCGAACTCCCCTTGATGGCCAGCCGAGCCGGAGCCGACCACTTCTTTCTGAAGCCCATCGACTCTGGCGAGCTGACTGCGCTGCTGTCACAGACCCTCGAAAAGCGAGCCTTCCAGGTCGAAGGACAATGGCTGCTGCAGCAGGTCGAAAATCGGGCAGCCTTCTGCGATTTGATTGGCGGCAGCGAGGCTATGCGCCGCGTCTATCAGGCGATCGAGGCCGTGGCCGCGAGCAACGCCAGTGTCGTCATCCGCGGCGAAAGCGGCGTGGGAAAGGAATTGGTGGCGCGGGCAATCGTGGGAAGTGGGCCTCGCCATGACAAGCCGTATGTCTGCCTGAATTGTTCTGCGCTGCCCGATGCTCTGATTGAGTCAGAGTTGTTCGGCTATGAAAAAGGGGCTTTCACCGGGGCCGACGCGGCCAAACCCGGTCTGATCGAGGCGGCCCACGCCGGCACGCTTTTTCTGGACGAGATCTCTACCCTCGCGCCCAGTCTGCAGAGCAAGCTCCTGCGCGTGCTGCAGGAAAAATCGGTGCAGCGGCTGGGAGGCCGAGCCGCCAAGAAGATCGACTTCCGCCTGATTTCGGCAACCAACGATGATCTGGAAGACATGGTGCGCAAAGGCCGCTTTCGTGAGGACCTTTATTACCGGATCAATGTCGTCCCGATCACTGTTCCTCCCCTGCGCGAGCGCGCCACAGATATCCCGCGGTTGGTGGAGCATTTTGTACGACTCTACTGCACCGCCAATCAGAAGCCCCCGAAACAGGTGCAACCCGAGGTCATGGAGATCTTGGAGAATTACTCGTGGCCGGGTAACGTTCGCGAACTGGAAAACGTAGTGCAGCGCCTGGTTCTGATGAGTGACAGCCAGGTCATTTCGGCCCATCATTTGCCGCAGCAGCTTCTTTTCTCGAGCGCGGTCAGCCAGGAAGCGATCCTGATCCCGGAAGAGGGAGTGGACTTCGAGGCGGAGATGCAGCGCATCGAGCTCGCCTACCTGAACGCCGCCATGCGGCGAACCGCCGGAAAGAAATCGGCGGCGGCCGCATTGCTGCACATCGATCCCCAGAAGATGAAATATCTGTGCCGCAAGCGCGGGCTGTCGTCTCCTTCCGAGTTGGGTTAGAAATTAACCCTAGCGCGGTTAAAAATTAACCGAAGTCAATTTCTAACTCGGAGTCCTGGAGGCTTGATGATTCCCAATGAGGATTCCAATCCTTTGTCGCAGTTCGACTTACAGACATCGAACGAACCAGGCGCTGGTTTGGCATAGCCCGTGCTATGTGTAAAGACGTGCAGTAGAAGGGAATCAAAAATCAAGAAATTGAGGAGCGCACCGTGACCATCCAGAAGAAATCTTTGATCAGCACCCTGAACACAACCAAGAAGGCCATCGTTGCTAGCACGCAGGTGGAACTCGATGCGCCCGCCACCAAGAACGCGGCTCAGCAGAGTCCGGCTCGGCGCAGCACAGCGAGAGTGAACATGGCCAAGGCGCATCTTGCCAGGCGCAGCATGGCCAGAGCGAGCATGGCACGGCGAGGGTGAGCATGGCCAAAGCGACTTAGCGAGGACGGTAAGTCAAATTTCACAACGGACAGAAGGCTGCGCGAATTAGCGCAGCCTTTTGCTTTTTACCAGAATTTGCGACCCAGGAAGTCCGCTACATTTCTCCACGCCAACTGAGCGAGGCTGCTGCGTTTACCGTAGAGGCGAGCCGTACCGACCATCCCAGGCTTCAAAGAGTGGTCGGAGTTGTTGATCAGCAGATCGGCCGCGTAGAAGTTGGGTGGCCGCAGGCCCTTGTACTTGGTAAGATCAATCAATCCCGGTGAAATCTGTTCGGAAGCCGGAGCTACTCTCACGACATCAACTTTTCGCAGTCCGAATCGGCCATCTACATCAAAGCGGGCATACGAATTCGGGCGCAGCTTGTGCATATCGTGCTCGGAAAGGTAGACCCGGGCGCGCAACTCATCCAGATTAGCTACCTCAAGCAACTCGGTTCCCTCTGGGTAGTAGGCTCCCAAATCGTTATGCACGCGCGGAGTCAGTACGACGCCGGAGATCGGACTTTGCAGCTCAAGGGTGGCCGCCTCGGCCGTCAACTCCTGGGTTTGGCGCGCCAGGCGTTCGCGCTCCTGAAAGGCTGGCCCCAGGTCGGCGTAGCGCAAAAGCGCGGTGGCCGCGCGGCCTGTGGCCACCTGAGCATCCGCCTGGCTTCGGGCTAGTCTTGATTCCAAAGAGAGGTTGCGCAGCTGGATCAGAGGGGAACCCGCGGCTACAAACTGCCCTTCATCGGCATAGACCTGCGTGACCAAGCCAGGCACCAGATTACGAACCAGCGCCCGATTTGCGGGTTCCAGCAGGAAGCGTCCATCGCCAGTTTCATGCCACAGCGGCAATAGCGAGAACAGCACCACGCCGGCCGCCACGGCGAGCGAGCGGCCAGGAGTAAACCAGGCTCGTACGCGGTCTTTTTTGTCCAAATACACCAGTTTCATAAAGTTCACCAGAGTGCGAATGCGTGAGCGAAAGATGAGTCCTGCCGTGGCCAGCTCGGGAATGAACGACCATTCCGGGTTGAAATGACGGAATGCATTTCCAACAAAGCCAGCCACGATATAGAGAACCGTATAGCTGTACAAACCTGAGAGTAGCGCGTAGACCGCGAAGCCCAGCCGCTGCCGCTTCGGTACGTAAGGCACCTCGACCGGCAGGTGCCACACATTTTTCTTTACCCAGGACGAAACGTAGATCGTTGATTCTTCCTTCAGATCGACGATGCCGAGGATTTCACAAAGCATGTGGTAGCCGTCGAGTTTCATCAACGGATTCCAGTTGATTAAAATCACGCCGATACCGGTAATCAGGATGACGGTGTAGGCAAATTCGTGGACTGCCGTTCCGGGCGGCGTGCCCCACCAAAGTGGTGTCGCAATGGCGCAAACCATCAATTCGCTCCACACTCCAGCCACGCTGATCATTAGTCGCTGGTTGCGGTTACCGGTAACCATGCCTTCGGTCGTATCGGTATAGAAGGCCGGGCTTAGATAGATGAGCGCAAAACCCATGGAGCTCACGTGGCCGCCGTAATGTTTGCAAGTCAGCCCGTGCGCGATCTCGTGCAGCGCCATCAGCACCGTCGCCAATAACCAGAATGCGGCAACGTCACACAAAGTTTTGTCGGCGAAGTCATAGAACTGGAAGGTGTCGCGGCCGACCTCGCTCCAATGAAGGATCAAGATACCTGCCATGAAGGCGAAGGCGATCAAGGTGATCAGAGTGAACCACCATGTGTAGATAAAGCCGATCCGCGCGTGCAGCCAGTCCAGGAAGCGGTCGGGATTAGTCGCCGGAAATGTGATCAAAGAGAGATCGCCGAACTTCTTTTTTTGCTTGAAGAACTTGCGGCGCTCCTCGGCGCTTTTCTGCATGAGCGCTACGTTCTTTTCCAAAGGCGTCTTGTACCAAAAGCTGATGGACTCCAAGCCTTCCGCCAACTCCCTCACTTGCGGCGGTGAATAGGCAATTCCGGTCTGCTGGAAGTACAGATTGGCGACTTCCTCGTAGGTGCGCTGGCCATCGAACAAGCGGGCGAATTGCCAGTTCTGCGGAGTGAACGTGAAAAGCGCTTCGACACCAGGGACAAAAGCGCGGACTACCGGCTCTCCATCTTGAATGTGGTCTCTAAACACGATATCGGGATGCAGCCGAGGATAGCGGCGGCTGATCATGCGCGCCGGAATTTCCGGCAACACTTGGTTCAGCGCTTCGGTGAGGTTCATTGCGGCTTATTCAGGCGGACGCTGGCGTCCATGCCGGGCCGGAGCGGTCCCGGCCTTCCTTCCAATTCCACCGTAACTTCAATCGTGCTGCTTGCCGGGTCGACCACCGGACTTACTTGCAAGACCTTGGCTTTGAATTCCTGGGCGGGCAGGTCCGGCGTGGTCAAAGGAAATTCTTCGCCCTTTTTGATCTGGCCGATAAAATTCTCGGGCACGGTGAAGCGCATCTGCAGAGGACCCTCGGCAGTCACCCAGAATAGCCTGTCTCCCTTATTAATCTGCTGGCCTTCCCGGACGTAGCGGCGGGCGACGATGCCAGCAAAAGGAGCGCGAATGCGCGTCTTTTCCAGCTCCATCTGCAGTGAGTGCTCGCTCTCCTTGGCATTGACCAGGAGTTGCTCAACTCGCTTGACGTCCCATTGGTCGGCCTCAGCTTTGAATTTCGCGTGCTCCAGCTGCTCCTGGGTGATCAGCTGCGCATCCCACATCTTGCGCGCCCGCTCGTAGTCTACGTCGAAAACCTTTGCCTCAGTTTTCCAGTTGTTAAGATCCGCCTCGGTGCTGAGCGTCTTGGCGTGCGCCGCCTCCAGATCGGCTTGCAGCTGCCGGTCATCCAGTTGCGCCAGCTCCTCCCCGCTCTGCACGCGTGCCCCAGCATCATGAAGCAGTTTGGCGACGACCCCATCCCGCTGAGCCAGGAGATCGAGCTGGTGTTCCACGATCAGCGGACCCGAAACGGAGAAGGTATTGTCGGCCGACCTGGTAGTGGTGGCAGGAACCGACGTTGTCGGCTCTGGCGCCGCAGCTTTGGCCGTGTCTTTGTCAGAGCAGGCAGTCAGCGCAAGAGTCAGGGTGAGAAGTACGGGCGTGAAAGCGCAGGGAGTCATCTTTTTCATGTCCTTAGATCCCAAACCAGGACCAGACCTTCGCGTACAGCCACAACAGTGGGCTGCGGAACAGTGCGTAACCGGCCGGATACCACCCCACCCGCACTTTTCCGCGGCCTTCCATGCCGGTCCGAACCGCTCCATCAGGATTCGGAATCGCCACCCGGGCGAAGAACACGCGGGATTCCCCCTGGAGAGTCGCCTTGGGACTGACGATAATCACCGATCCCCGGAACGTGCGCGTGGGAAAACTGTTGAGCTTCACCGAAGCCTTCGCGCCGGCGCGGAGAAGGCCCGCGTCGGTGTCATCGATGGCGACATCGATCACGGCCCGGGAAGTGTCCACCACCTCGCCAAACGTATCACCGAACTGCAAGCGCCTTCCCACCAGGGTCTCCAGGTTCGGCGTCGCCATGACTCCGTCGATTGGCGAACGCAATCGCGTCTGCTCGAGGCGCTCCTGGTCTCGGGTCACCTCCGATTTCCAGTAGTCGGCTTGCACGCGCTGCACTCCGGCTTCCGTGCCGTCGTTGGACGCCAGGGCCCGGTTCATCTGCAGCAAGGCCGCCTGGTACTTCGCCTGGGCCTCGCTCAGCAACATGCGAGGCTCCCAGTCGGCAAGCTCGGCAACCACTTGGTTTTGTTGAACCCGGTCGCCTTCGCGCACATAGACCTTGCTGACCACGCCTTCGACTTCGGGTTGCAGCTTGGCCGAGTGCGCTGGCGCCACGGTCGCATCTCCGTCGACTCTTAGAGGCCATGGAACCGCGGCAAGAAAAATCACGACTGCGGCCGCGGCTGCAATGTAGAGAGAGCGCCGGCGCTTCTCCATGGCCATGAACTTTCTTTTTTTCAGAAGCACCGGTTCGAGCAAGGAGATGAACGGCACCTCCTTGTACATCTGAGCGTTGCGCAAGGCGACCGTCGCTTGTGCCGCCAGTACCTGAAGAATCTCGATGTGAGCTGGGAGCAAGAAGTCCGGGTCGCTGCTCTCGAGTCCGAGAATCCCGACGCGTCCAGTGTCGTCGGTCAAGGGAATGGCATAAAATCCCCGCGCGCCCGTCTTCTCGAAGTAGTCTTTGAACTTGGCGCGCGTTTCCTCGCGAGGAGAATCGATTTCATCCCCGTGCTGCGCGATGTGGACGGTACCCCCGGAAAGCAGTGCCCATAGCAGGATCTCACTGAGCGGAGCGATCTCGGGAGCATCGGCGTTGACCTGGGTCACTCCGGTTATCGCAGAAAGCTTGTACTTTCCATTTTGTTCCAACGCGATTGCTGCCCGTTCATAAGGGATCACGGCCTGTGGAGCATTCACGATTGTTTGCAGCACGCGATCCAGATTCAGCGTGGAAGTAATCTCGTGGCTCACAGTGACCAGGGTTTCAAGCACTTCCACCTTGCGTTCCGCGGCCAGCAGACCGGCATTGTGCAATGCGATCGCGGCGGACTCGGCAAGCCGGCTGAGAGTGAAGAGTTCGTCCTCGTCGAAGGGCGTGCCATCCAATTTATTGACGGCTTCGATCACCCCCACCAGCGATTCCTGATCCATGATCGGAGCGGCGATGATCGAAGTGACGGCCCCAGATGCAGCCCCCTGGTTGCGGCGAACCAGTCGCTCGTCGTCGAGCTCGTGGATCAGTATGGGCTCTCCGTTATCGGAAACGTCGCCGGCCAGACCTTCTCCGGGTCTTTGCGCGTCTTTCTCGTGCACGGTGGCATCGAGGCCTGCCTGGTGCATCAGCCGTACGCTCTCATCGGCGTCAAGCATCCAGACATTGATTGCTTCGCACTCGAGCATCTCTTGCACTTTGGAGCCAATAAGGGGGAACAACTGGTCCATTTCCAGCGTCGAACTGAAGACCTTTTCGATGTCGTAAAGCTGAGTCAGGCGGGTAATCGAAGTGAGAGTGCCTTGCCTCTCTTCCTCGTAGCGTCGCGCTCCCTGGAGGGCAACGCCGGCCAATTCTGCCGCGCCGCTCAGCATACCTATCTGGGTTTGACTCAGCGGCTCGTCGAAGCTCAGGATCTCGATGGCTCCGGCGAGCACGCCATTCAGCAATAAGGGCAAATAGGACAAGGATTGCAGCGTACGTCGCACGTGGAGGTGTGCGTACTGTTCGCGAATGAGCGTGCGGCCTTCGAAGCAAAGCGGCTTGAGCTCACGGGCGAGGATGCCCAACGTGCCTGTATCTAATGGAATAGTTGCGTCTGGGACAGTAACTTCACCCGCCGTAGCCAGCAAAACCCAGCTTTCGCCTTCCGGGAGGACCGAAATGGCATATACGTTTACGTCGGATCCGGGGAAAACGCCGGCGAACGCCTGCGCTGTTGTGCGAGCGCGAGGCAATACCTCGTGGACCTCGAGCAACCGCGCGGAAAAGTCTTCTATCTGGAAATTCAGCCCCGAACTCTGAATGGGCATCGAAGCGGCCTTAAAGCCTTACCATGAGTGAAGAACGATTGCCATTTGCAAATTAATCGCGCTTCTTCTAAGTTGGGGACGCACTGTAGCAGAAGGGCTGACAGGTGTCAATTCCACTTCTGATCGAGGAGTTGACCCCGAATTTGCGATCGCTATGTCCGAAGGAGGGCCGGGTGGACATCGAAGTTCGCAGTCAATCCAATGTAAAAGTCATCAAGCTGCGCGGACGACTGAACCTCGGAGAATCGGTCGACCGCATGCGCGCCACCCTCGATGACTTGCTGCAAGCGGGTGAAATTCGCTTCGTCGTGGATCTAGGCGAGGTGGCGATGATTGATTCGAGCGGAATCGGTCTGCTTGTCCGCTACCTGAGCATTGCCAAGGAGCATGCCGGCTCTCTGAAGCTGCTGAACCCCTCCAAGTTTGCCGTTCAAACCCTTAGAATGACCGGACTGCTCAATCTCTTTGAGGTTTTTTCCGACCAGGATCAGGCAGTCGCTTCGTTTGAATAGCCGACGGGGACATTCACAGAGATGAATGCACCTGTTTGGTCTCAAGGCGCTTCTATCTGTCGGCAGTTTCCTCAATGATCCTTTCCTTTTCGTCCTGATCCGCTTTTGCAGCCACAACCGCCTTTTTGCGATTTCCTTGCAGTCATCCCACCGTGGGTGTCCGTGTTCCCGCTTTTGGTGGCAAATACCAGCCCACGATTCTTGTTGGCAGAGAAAAGTAATAGGGTACGTCGGTCACAGGCAGGAGTAGCCTCTATTTACGAGGGTGCGGCAAAAGTGCTGGTGCCGGGAGGGGGAGTCGAACCCCCAAGGTACTAAGTACCGGCGGATTTTGAGTCCGCTGCGTCTGCCAGTTCCGCCATCCCGGCACTTGGCGACTCGGATGGATCGCCCATCAGTATCGCACAACCTCGTCCCGCTACGGAAACAACCAGGAGGCGTTCGCGATCAGCTTAATCGATGCCCGTCATCAGGCCGTCTATCCCAGCGGCCAGCGTCGACTGGGAGTCTCCAGCACTTCCCGTATCCTTGCTGCCAGACGTTCCAGCTTGAAAGGCTTCTGCAACAACGCGGCCCTCCTACCCTGCTCTTCTTCCCGGTCCGATGTAAAACCGCCTTCGGTGTATCCCGACATGAAAATCACCTTGATCTCCGGACGTTTCGTGAACAGGCGCTCGGCGGCCTCCGGACCTCGCATCCGCGGCATCACAACATCGCTCAGGAATACGTCAATCGTACCCTTATACTGCTCCGCCAATTCGATGGCTTCGGTTCCATCTTTCGCTTCCAACACGGAATACCCGAGGTCTTGCAGATACTGGCAAATCATCCAACGCAGCTCGGGCTGATCTTCCGCCACCAGGATCGTCTCAGTGCCACCGCGACCCGCCTCGGTGACCTCCGGCGGCCGCACCGACACTGGCGCATCGATCCGCGGTAAGAAAACTTGGAATGTCGCTCCGCGCCCGGGTTCACTTTGTACCCAAACGTGGCCCCCGCTGTCTTTCACGATGTTGTATACAACCGACAGGCCCAGGCCGCTTCCCTCGTCTTTGCTTTTGGTGGTAAAGAAGGGCTCGAAAATGCGGCTCTTGATCTCTGCGTCCATCCCTATGCCCGTATCGGACACGGCCAGCATGACGTAACGCCCTGGCGGCAACATAGCTGGCCTTCCCGCCCGGTTCCCATCCACCTCGACGTTCTCGGTCCGCAGCCGCAGCTTACCTCCCTGGCGCATGGCATCTCGTGCATTAACCGCAAGGTTCATGATCACTTGCTCGATCTGCCCGGGATCAACGCTGACCGAGCCCAAGTCCGAAGCGAGTTTCACGCTTAGCTCAATCTCCTCGCCCAGCACACCACCCAGCATCTTAGAAACTTCCTCCAGCATTCGATTGAGATTGATTACCTGTGGGCTGAATACGTGCCGCCGGCTGAACGACAGCAGTTGGCGCGTGAGCTTCGCCGCGCTCTCGGTCGTATGCACGATCGTCTCCACGCTTTGCCGGACTTCCGGGCTCTCCCCAAGCTGGTGTAAGGCGATCTCGCCATAGCCGCGGATGACCATGAGCAGATTGTTGAAATCATGTGCGATCCCACCCGCCAGACGCCCTACCGCCTCCATCTTCTGAGACTGCCGCACCTGCTCTTCCAGAACTCTCCGTCCGGTAACGTCGCGCGAGGTCAACACGATGCCGCCGACCGCCGCATCATTCAATAGATTGTTCCCTACGGCCTCCAGCCAGATCCACTGTCCATCCTTATTCCGAAAACGAAATTCGGGAGGCGCCGCCGTCCCTGGGGCCACCGTCAGCCGCTCTAACGCCGACCGCACCGATGCCGCATCATCCGGATGCACAAAATCCCCCAGGCTCTTTCCCAGCAGATCCGAAGGTTGATATCCCGTGACGCGAGCCAGCGATGGACTGTGATAAAGCATCGTGCCATCCACCGCCACCACGGTAATCACGTCGGAAAGATTCTGGATGAGGTAACCGAATCGTTCTTCGCTGCGCCGCAGCACCGCTGCGGCCTCGACGCGATCCCGAATGTCGCGGAAGATGCCCAATACTGCACGGCGACCGCTCCACTCCGTCGCGCTGGCGCTCACTTCGACAGGAACCGCCTTTCCATTCGCTCTGAGCAGTTCCAGTTCCTGCCCTCGGGCACTCCCCCCTCGGGGGAGCGTCAAAATTTGGCGAAATTGTTCTCGGCGTTCGGCGGGATAAAGCCCCGCTTCCTCCATACCCAGCAGTTCGGACTCGGACCGGCCCAGCAGTTCGCAAGCTTTGTGGTTCGCCCCGAGAATGATCCGCCTGTCCGCGTCGATCAGGAGAATGGCATCGTTCGCCGTATTGATCAGGTTGCGGTATTTCTCCTCAGACTCATAAATTTGCCGCAGCACCCCCGCAGAGAGACCGAGCCCCAGCAGCAACAACAATCCGCTGGCCCCATAGGTGATGATGGAGAGCTCACGGCTCATCCATCGCGCTCCCTGCCCCAGAGTGGCCGAGAATTGGTCCTCGAGCGGCGTGAGCCGGGCATCGACAATCTCGATTTCGTCCGCAATGTCCTGGATCTTCTGCGTATCCGGAGTTGCCGCATTCACCTCGCGATGGAGCTGCTCCGCCAGTCCTCGAAGCTGGTCGATATAGCGATCGCCCGCCGTCCAGATCTCGATCGCCTGCGCCATGTATCCGACGCGCCGGAATCGCCGGAACAGCATGGTCATGTTTTTCACATCATCCGGGCTATTTCGCCCTTCCACAAAACCCTGG
>Ga0070732_10001173_pt1 | contig 14499 bp, 10 predicted proteins | sample Coa_R1_5_FD_66449 | JGI IMG/M metagenome (GOLD analysis project Ga0070732, IMG submission 66449) | Surface soil microbial communities from Centralia Pennsylvania, which are recovering from an underground coalmine fire - Coalmine... | ecosystem: Environmental > Terrestrial > Soil > Unclassified ...
CCTCTCCTCCCTGGGCGGCGGCGGCGGCCTGATCGATTTCGACGGCGACGGCTTGCTCGACGTCTTCATTCCCGGCGGCGGTTACTACGATCCGCCCATGTCCGAATTCAAAAAGGAAATCCGCAAGCTCTACAAGGTGGGATTCGATCCGGACGATCCCGATAATTTGAAGCCGGAAAACAAAAAGCTCGCGGGAGACATGGACCAGGCCCTGAGGAATTACTGGGATCACGAAGTCAAAAAAACAGATTGCCGTTTGCCGCCGCCCAAGATTCATGGCCACCCATGCAAACTCTACCGAAACCTCGGCGATTTCAAATTCGAAGACGTGACCGAAAAAGTCTTCGGTCCCGCGAAAGTTCAGCCGGACCTGTTCACCCACGGCTGCGCCGTTTGCGATTACGACCGCGACGGCTGGCCGGACTTGCTTGTGACCGGCTACGGCCGCGTGATTCTGTACCACAACGAATCCGATGGCAAGGGCGGCCGCAAGTTGGTGGATAAGACGAAGGAAGCCGGCCTGCTGGGCCCGCATCCGGAGCAGCTCAGCAAGGAATCGGGCCAGCCCGGCGATCACTTTTGGAGTTCGAGCGCTGCCTTTTGCGATCTCGACGGCGATGGCTGGCCCGATCTGTACCTCTGCCAGTATGTGAACTGGTCGTGGTTTAACAATCCGCCTTGCGGCGGCTACACGTCGAAGGTGAGACAAGACGTTTGCCCGCCCAAGCAGTTCGATTCGCGGCCGCATGCTGTGTGGCGGAACAACAAAGGAACCTTCGAAAACGTGACGCAAACGTGCGGCCTGCGCATTGAGCCGCGCCCGGACAAGGATTACGGCAAAGGCCTTGGCGTGGTGATCGGCGACGTGGACGGCGATGGCAAGCCGGACATTCACATCGCCAACGATACCACCGACCACTTCCTTTACATCAACAAGAGCACGCCGGGAAAGATTCTGCTGGAAGAAAAAGGGCTGTCGATGGGCGTTGCCCGGGACCACAACGGCACGCCCAACGGCGGCATGGGCACCTGGATGGCCGACTGGGAGGGCTCCGGCCGGCCGTCCATCTGGGTCACGAACTACGAAAGCGAATATCACGGCCTGTACCGCAGCCTGCTCACCAACAACCGGATTTCGTTCACGTTCCATACCATGGCCGCGGGCATTACCGTCATTGGTCCGAATTACGTCGGCTTTGGCACCGGCTTCCTCGACATCGACCACTCCGGCTGGGAGGATATCGCCATCAGCAACGGTCACGTCATTCATTTTCCCTCACGCGACAACTTGAGGCAGCGGCCGATTCTGTTCAAAAACGTGCAGCGCGAAACCAAGAAGGGACCGGAGCGCTTCTTTGTCGATGCCTCCAGTCGCGGCGGCGCCTATTTCCAAAGCGATCACCGTGGCCGCGGCCTTGCCTTCGGCGATCTGAACAACGACGGCAAAACCGACATGGTCTTTTTCAATTGCGATGAGCCGGTGCGGATTCTGCGCAATGTGTCCAAAGACACCAATCACTGGCTGGGCGTCGAACTCGTCGCGAAGGATCACCGCCACGTTGCCGGCGCCAAGCTCACCTTGGAAGTCGGCGGCCGCAAGCTCGACCGCTATCTCCTGGGCGGCGGCAGCTACCTGTCGGCCCACGACATGCGCATGGTCTTCGGCCTGGGGCCGGAAACCAAAGTCGGCAAGCTCACTGTCGAATGGCCCAGCGGCGAGCCGAAGAGACAGACGTTTGAGCCGAAGGATCTGGCCATCGACAAGTACAACAAGTTGGAGCAGAAGTGAATTGAGTTGTCGAGCGTCGGGCCATTTTCCCCTCCCCCTTGATGGGGGAGGGTTAGGGTGGGGGTGAGAGAGGCGCCCACCCCCCCACCCCAACCCTCCCCCACAAGGGAGGAGGGCGTAAGGCGGCTCGACGCTCGCCCGCTATATCGCATAGTCCGGCACAAACAGCCGCAACCGCCGTGGCGAGACGTACACCACATCTCCCGACTGCAATTTCAACTCCGCGAATTCACTGGCAGCCACATCGACATTCAGCAGGAGCCCGAACTCATCGGCCCGCAGCCGCACCTTCACCACCGACCCGGCCGGAGTAATGTGCACGATCTTCGCTTGCAAGCTCGAAGCGCCATTCGCAAAGCGGTCGATGCGCAGCTCGTGCGGCCGCACGTAAACCGATGCGTCGCGCGATTCGGAATGCGGGTATTCCGGATACGGCATGGCCATGCTGCCCAGCTTCGCCATGCCGTTTTGCACGCTGACGTTGAACACGTTGACATTGCCCAGAAAATCGAGCACGAAGGCATTGGCCGGGTGCTCGAATACTTCCATCGGCGTGCCCGCCTGCTCGATCCTGCCGGAGCGCATCACCACGACTTGATCCGCGACTTCGAAGGCTTCTTCCTGATCGTGGGTAACGAAAATCGAGGTAATATGAATCTCGTCGTGCAATTTCCGCAGCCAGGTCCGAAGCTCTTGCCGCACCTTGGCATCGAGCGCGCCAAAGGGTTCATCGAGCAACAGCACCTTCGGCGAAGCCGCCAGCGCGCGTACCAGGGCCACGCGCTGCCGCTGCCCGCCGGACAGCTGCGACGGATATTTGCCGCTCAGTTCATCCATGCGCACCAGGTGCAACAACTCGTGCACGCGCTCGCGCACCTTCTTCTCCGGCCAGTAGCGCACGCGCAGCCCGAAGGCCACATTTTCGAACACGGTCATGTGCCGGAAGAGCGCGTAATGCTGAAACACGAAGCCCACGTTGCGGTCGCGCGCGGAGTGATGCGTGACCTCGTCGGCCTGATAATGCACCGACCCCGAATCGGCCACTTCCAGACCGGCAATGATGCGCAAGAGCGTGGTCTTGCCCGAGCCCGACGGCCCCAGAAGCGCGAGCAACGACCCCGCCGGCGCCTCCAGCGTGACGTTATCGAGCGCGGTGAAAGAGCCAAAGCGCTTCGTGATATTGCGGGCTGTGATGGACATTTTGGAATCTCAGGATTCACCGCAAAGACGCAAAGAACGCAAAGTCTTTGCGCTCTTTGCGCCTTTGCGGTGATTATTTGACCGAATCCCGCGCCTCCGCCAATTGCTTCCGCGCCTTCCGTTCAATCGTCACCTTCAACAGCAGCGTCGCGACGGCCAGCATTGTCAGCACCGACGCCACCGCAAACGACCCCGACAAGTTAAACTCCTGAAACGCCTTCTCCACCCGTAGCGGCATCGTATCGGTTTGCCCCGAAATATGCCCGGAGATCACCGACACCGCTCCAAATTCGCCCATGGCGCGGGCGTTGCACAGGATCACGCCGTAGAGAAGGCCCCAGCGAATGTTCGGCAGCGTGATTTTCCACCAAACTTGCCAGGCGCGTGCCCCCAGGCTGATCGCGGCCAACTCTTCATCCGGCCCAATGGCTTCCATCACCGGAATCAATTCGCGAGCCACAAACGGCAGCGTCACAAACGTCGTCGCAATCACCAACCCCGGCGGGCTGAAGAGGATCGAGATGCCGTGCTCCTTCAGCCACGGCCCCAGATAACCCTGCTGCCCGAAGATCAGCACAAACAACAACCCGGCCACCACGGGCGAAATCGAAAACGGCATATCGATGAACGTGATCAGCGTGGTGCGAAACGGGAAGCGGAAGCGAGCGATGGCCCAGGCCGCACTCACCCCAAAGATCAGGTTGCACAGCACCGCCGTGGGCGCGACCGCCAACGTGAGCAGAATCGAATGCCGGGTGTCCGGGTCGAGAAACAGGTTCGCGAAATAGCGATGCACCCCGGCTGCAAGGGCATTGTAAAACACGCTGATAACGGGGATGATGACCAATACCGTGAGCACCAGCAGCGCGAGTGTCGTGAGGCCCCAGCGCACCCACCACGGGTCGCGCCGCGACGGCGCCACCGGCGCCTGCGGCGGCGGTACAACGGGATGATGGTGGACATCATCACTGGTCGCCGGCGGTGGGTCGAGATCGATACGCATTTAGACTCTCAATCAGTCCACAGATGAACACGGATTGCATAACACGGATGAACACAGATCAGAATTAGAAATTGTTTTGTTCTTATCCGTGTTCATCCGTGTTGCGCAGCCCGTGTTCATCCGTGGCCAGTTTTTGCCTTATCCTTCTGCCCGTCTGGACCATTTCTCCAGTAAGTTAATCACAATCAGCATGCCGAATGACGCCCCCAGTAACACCATCGCTATCGCCGTCGCCTCGGCGTACTTGAATTCTTCCAGCCGGGCCACGATCAGCACCGGCGCAATCTCCGTGCGGAATGGCAAATTGCCCGAAACGAAAATCACCGAGCCGTATTCGCCCAGCGCTCTGGCGAACGAAAGTGCAAATCCCGTCACCAGCGCCGGCAACAGCGAAGGAAATATGATCCGCCGGAATGTCTGCCAGCGGCTCGCGCCCAGCACCGCCGCCGCTTCTTCCACTTCCGCATCCATGCTTTCCAGCACCGGCTGCACCGTGCGCACCACGAACGGAAAGCCGATGAACACCAGCACCAGCACCACCGCCAGCCGGCTATAGGCCGCATGGATTCCCATTGGCACCAGATACTGGCCCAGCCAGCCATTCTCGACGTACAAGTTCGAAAACACGAGCCCCGCCACGGCCGTGGGCAGCGCGAACGGCAAATCGACCAGCGAATCGAAAAAGCGCTTCAACGGAAACTCGTAGCGCACCAGCACCCAGGCGATAAGCAGGCCAATGACCACGCTCGTAGCCGCGGCCGTGAGCGATGCGCCGAAGGTGAGTTCATAGGCCGCCCGGCTGCGCTCGGTCCACGCCGCATCCACGAATTGCTGCCGCGACAGCGACCCCGCCTTCAGAAAGCAAGCCGCCAGCGGAATCAGCACCATCACGCCCAAATACAGCAGCGTGAAGCTGAGGCTAAGCCGAAAGCCAGGGAGTATCCGCCGATTCGCTGGCATAGTTTCTCGATTAGTGCACCACAAAGAAGACAAAAAGCATTTTCTTAAATCTCTTTCTTTGTGCTCTTTGTGTCCTTTGTGGTTAATTCTTCTGCTGAAATATCCGGTCGAACACGCCGCCGTCGCCGAAGAAGCGCTTCTGCGCGTCGTCCCAATCCTTCGCCACATCTTTAATCGTGAACAAGTTGATCTCTTTCAATTCCGGATGCGCTCGCAGCACCTCTTCGTTGAATGGCCGATAGTAATGTTCAGCGATAATCCGCTGCGCCTCGTCGGTGTACAGAAACTTCAAATACGCCTCCGCCACCGCCCTCGTTCCCTTGCGGTCGATGTTCGCATCGACCCAGGCGACGTACGGCTCCGCCTTCATGCTGTGCTTGGGGTACACGATTTCGAGTTGCCCATTCGACTCGCGCACCTCTTGATGCGCTTCGTTCTCCCAGGCAATGTGTACGTCGCCGATCTTCTTCTGCGCGAACGTCATGGCCGAACCACGGGCGCCGCTGTCGAGAACCGGCGAATGATGGCGATACAGCTCGGTCACGTAGCGCTCGGCATCGGCTTCGCTTCCGCCGTTCTTCAGCACCGCGCCCCACGCGGCTAGGAAGCTCATCCGGCCATTGGCCGAAATCTTGGGGTTCGGCGTGATGACCGAGACGCCGGGCTCGATCAGATCATCCCAGTCGCGGATTTTCTTGGAATTTCCTTGACGCACGACTAAGACGATGGTGGAGTAATACGGCAACGAGTGGTTCGGCAGCCGGTCCTCCCAACCCTTGGCGATCAGGCCCTTTTTGCTGATCGCTTCGGTATCGGACCACATGGCAAGGGTGACGACGTCGGCATCGAGGCCGTCGATGACCGCCCGCGCCTGGCTGCCGCTGCCGCCGTGCGATTGCCGAAACGCGATTCGCTTGCCGGATTCCTTTAGGTACTCTTCTTGAAACGACTTGTTGAGATCGCGCCAAAGTTCGCGCGTGGGATCGTAAGAGACATTCAGGATCGACTGCTCCGGCGATTGCTGCCAAACCATCACCCACGCCGCCAGCGGCACGATAACGAGATATCCAATGGCCACAATCGCGAGGCTACGCATAATGGCCTCCGTTCGTGGATAAGTTTGTAGTGACCCGCTTTAGCGGGTCGCTCGGTGATGGCCCAAAGAAGCTTGGAAATCTAACTAGAAGTTCGCGGCCGGCTTTTACGCCGAAGGCGTTGCATCTCATAGCCCAGGGTTGCCGCGCTTCGCGGCTACCCTGGGGAGACATGCGGCCCAATTGAGTACCCCAAAGGGGTTTCATCGAGAGACGGCGACCCATCGATGCAACCCCTTCGGGGTAGAGAAAAAGACTCTCCTTTCCCAGGGTAGCCGCTTCGCGGCAACCCTGGGCTGTGTTATGGAACCCCTTCGGGGTTCCACGAATGCAGGACCATCGCCCGGCCGTGATTTCAAGCGACTTGTGAGGCTTGAAACTTGCGCTATTGAAAGTCAGGCGTCGCTGAATGTTGACATTACTTATCATGTTAATCATTTATCGGAATCGCCTAGGGAATCGTCCAGAGTAAAAGCAAAAATCCGGTTTTCGTCAAGATCGGGAAGATAGCGAAAGCTTGCGGGATTCGTTTCACTTTTTGCGTTTCGTTTCACGGGGGGTGTATGCGTTTTCGTGAAACGGAAACGAAACGGAGGCTCCTATCATGACTCGCCGTCGCGCTCTCTTGCTTGCCACCGCCATCGGCATCGCGGTCTTCGCCGCCGTCTATGCCCAGAAGCAGCCCGCCAATGGCAAACTGCTCATCCTCGAATGGGCCAATAAGTCCTCCCTTGATACGCCGCCGGTTGCCGTCCTCATCGAATTCGGCCAGAAGGACACCAACCCCACCGACTGGAGCGGCAAGGCGACGGTCACCGGCGCGAAGATCGTCCACCGCGAGGGCTACCGCTTCCGCTCCAAAGATGGCGATCAGTTGAATGAGCCCGATGGCTGGAGCATGAAATCCCACCGCGGTATGCGCGTGCCGCCAAGGAACCCGGCGGTCTCGAAAATGGAAGGCCTGGCCACGGTGGGCGTGGTGCTGCACCTGGCCGACATCACACCCGATTCATCGCTCAGCATCGAAACCACCGGCGAGGAAAAGGCGAAATCGAAGTTGGCACTGAAAGACCTGCTAACTGGCAAGCCGCATGCGGTGGCCGGTGGCAAAGGCGTCGTTCGCCTCATCTCCACCGCCACGCCGGTGGTGAAGGCCAAAACTGAAGACGACTTCCCCGCCGCCTGCTATGGCCCCGACGGCACGCTCTGGCTGGCCTGGATCGGCTACCACGTGCAGGACGATTCCCGGCGAATCGAAGCGAAGAATCTCAAACAGCAACCCGACACCTTCCGCTCCTTCTACACGCCGGAGTTTCACGATCAGCTGTTCGTGAAGTATTTCAAAGACGGCAAATGGAGCGAGCCAATTGCGGTCACAGGGCCGAATGAGGATTTGGTGCGCTGCGCAATTGCTGCGAACAAATATGGCAAGGTAATGGTCGCCTTCAGCGCCAACACCGAGGGGCGGTACGAAGTATTTGCGCGGGCCCTGACTTCGGAAGACACTAAGCCTGGCCCGGAAGGATGGATAACCGGGCGCATTAAGCGGGATGAAGTGTACAGTTACCTCAGCCCGGTTATGGCCACTGATCAAGCGGGTCAAGTTCATCTCGCGTGCCAAACATGGGGCAAGAATGGGATGTCTGGCGTTATGCAGGTAACAAACTTTGCGGTGCAGGAGACTGGCAGGGTCGTCGGCGACTCAATGGCCTACGCTGGAGAAGGCGGAGCACAATGGAATCTTGCAACTGCAACGTCGGCGGATGGCAAATGGCTCACAGCCTGCGATGCCTACACAGCTGACTATGACATCGAGATGCCATTTGAGGGGCCCCAAAACAAAGTGTATGGTGGGAGGCCGATCATTCAAACGTCTCGCTTCGAAGCCCGCCCCTCCATCGCCTACGACCCCGCCGGCCGACTCTGGATCGCTTACGAAGAAGGCCCGGAGCTCTGGGGCAAGGACTCCGGCGCCCTCGTCCGCGACAAGGGCAATCCGCTGTACAACGAGCGCTCGGTGAAGGTCGTTTGTCTACAGGACGGCAAGCTGTTTCGGCCAGTGGCCGAGCTGCCGGTTTCGAGCTTCAAGAATCCCGGCGCTCAATTCGGCGCCGAACTCGTCCAGCGCTACGAGAAGGCCAAGCGCTATGCGTATCCCAAGATCGGCATCGACGGCAAAGGGCGGGTGTGGGTCACTTACCGCGAATCGTTCAGCTCGCGCTACAGTTCCATTCCCGGCTCGTACTGGATCACGGTGGCGCGGCGGCTTGACGGCGACCACTGGAGCGAGCCGATTGAGCTTCATCATTCCGACGGCCTGCTCGACAGCCGGCCGGTGCTGCTGCCGCACAAAGCCGGCGGCCTGCTGGTCATCCACAATACCGATGGCCGCTACACCACGCCCGAAACCATCGACAACGACATCTTTATGAGCTACGTCGATCTGCCCGGCGAACCGCAAGAGCCGAAGCTCGTGCCGCATGAACCCGAAACGAAGAAGCCGGAACTGGTGCAACGTGCCAAGGAAGAAGCCGAAGCGGTGAAAGCCATTCGCGCCTATCGCATCGAAAACGAGGGCAAGGAATACCGGCTGTTGCGCGGCGAGTTCCACCGGCACACGGAGCTGAGTTGGGACGGCGGCGCGGACGGCTCGCTGGAAGACATGTTCCGCTACGCCATCGACGCGGCCCAACTCGACTGGATCGGCAACGGCGACCACGACAACGGCGCCGGCCGCGAATACTCCTGGTGGCTGGTGCAGAAATTCACCGATGCGTACAACGTGCCGGGCCGCTTCACGCCCATGTTCTGCTATGAGCGCAGCGTGAGCTACCCACACGGCCACCGGAATTGCGTCTTCGCCAAGCGCGGCGTACGCACCCTGCCGCGGCTGGCCGCACCGAATGCCGAAGAGGCCGTGGCCGGCATCAGCCCCGACGACACCAAGATGCTGTACAAGTACCTGCACGAAATGGGCGGCATCTGCGCCAGCCATACCAGCGCCACGGGCATGGGCACGGACTGGCGCGACAACGATCCGGAAGTCGAGCCGCTGGTTGAGATTTATCAAGGCGACCGCATGAGCTACGAGATGGAGGAAGCCCCGCGGGCCGGCTACGACCCCAAGAGCGGCAAGCAGCCCGCGAATATCGCCGGCTGGTATCCCAAGGGCTACGTCAACTTGGCTCTGGGCGAAAAGGGCTACAAACTTGGCTTCGAATCCAGCAGCGACCACTGGTCCACGCATATTTCTTTTTGCATCGTGCTGGCCGAGAAACACGACCGCGAAAGCATTCTCGATGGCATGAAAAAGCGCCATGTTTACGGCGCCACCGACAACATCATCTGCGACGTGAAGAGCGGCAAGCATCTGATGGGCGACGAGTTCACCACCGATGCCGCCCCAGCCCTGCAAGTGCACATCATCGGCACCAAGGACTTGGCGAAGGTGGAAGTGCTACGCGACAGCAAGGTGATCGCTTCGCTCGACTGCAAAGGCAAGCAGTGCAAGGAGGAATGGAAGGACGCCACGCCGTTGCCGGGCAAGCATTACTACTACATACGCGTGCAGCAGAAAGACGGCGAGCTGGCCTGGACGTCGCCGATGTGGATCGAGAAAAAATAGAACCTCCAAAGGCACGAAAAACACGAACAAGGAGTGCGTTATCCTTTTCGTGTTTTTCGTGTCTTTCGTGGTTGATAAATTGATTTTATGAGACGCATCGTGAAGCCGATTCTGCTTTCATCAGTATTGGCGTTATCTCCTTTAATTGGATGCCAGCCGCCGACCACACCGCGCACCGCGGCCACCAACGCCACCGCCCCCGCGAAGTCGCAAGCGATCGCCGACCCATTCGATCTCTTCTCCGAATGCCTCGAAAACCTCGCCGCCATGGAGCAGCAGCCCGCTTCGCCACCCGAAGGCATGGTCTGGATTCCCGGCGGCGTTTTCTGGATGGGTTCTGATGATGGGCCGGAAGACGAACGCCCCCGGCATCGCGTTCATGTCTCCGGCTTCTGGATGGACCGCACGGAAGTGACGAATGCCCAATTCGGCAAGTTCGTGGAAGCAACCAGCTACATTACCGTGGCCGAGCGGCAGCCCGATCCGAAGAAATACCCCGATGCCGATCCGAAGAATCTCGTTCCTGGCTCGGCTGTATTCGTGCCGCCGAATGGACCGGTCGATCTAAATGGCCCGCCAGTGTGGTGGCAATATGTGCCGGGGGCCAACTGGAGGCACCCGGACGGGCCTAGCAGTACGATCTCTGGCAAGGCGAATCATCCGGTGGTGCAGATTTGCTGGGAAGATGCGGTTGAGTATTGCAAGTGGGCGAAGAGACGCCTGCCCACGGAGGCCGAGTGGGAATTCGCCGCACGCGGCGGGCTAGACCGCTGCGAATACTGCTGGGGCAATGAGAAGCACCCCGGCGGCAAGTTCATGGCCAACACCTGGCAGGGGCGGTTTCCGGCGAAGAATACCGGTGACGATGGCTTCTTGACCACTGCCCCAGTCGGTTCCTTCCCACCCAACGGCTATGGCCTCGTCGATATGGCCGGCAATGCCTGGGAATGGTGCTCCGACTGGTATGACCCGAATTACTATTCGCGCAGTCCGAGAGACAATCCGAAAGGTCCCGATGCCGGCGCCGGTGCTCGCGATTTCGATGAAGCGAGCCGAGTGCGCCGCGGGGGGTCATTTCTGTGTGCTGACAATTATTGCCGGCGCTACCTTCCGTCTGCCCGCGATTGCAATCCGCCGGATAGCTCGGCGAACCACACGGGTTTTCGTTGCGCCCGGGACTAGTAGCAGCTACTGCGCTGCCATTTTCATACGCTACTTTGATGGGAATTTCGCTCGTTTGTTGAAGGAAAGCGCTGCTGTGTCGAAGCCGTTTCGTATCGTCATCACCGATTTCATTACCGATGCCCTGGAACCAGAGCGCAGAATTCTTGGCGAAATCGCCGAGATTCAAGCCGTCGCCGCGGATTGCGAATCGGCCCTTGCCGGCAAGGTCGAGCAGGCCGACGCGCTTATGATGTACCATTGCCTGGCAATCACCGGCAGCACCATCAATCATCTCGAGAAGTGCAAAATCATCGTCCGTTGCGGCGTGGGCTACGACAACGTCGACTACCGCCTGGCTCGCAGCCGCGGCATCGCCGTGGCCAACGTGCCCGACTACGGCACCGAAGAAGTGGCCGACAGCGCCATCGGCATGATGCTCGCGCTCACACGTGGCATTAATTTCTTCAACTCGCGCTTGCGGGCGAAGCAAGGGCCGTGGATGTTTTCGCAAGCCGCGCCGTTGCACCGCATTCGCGGCCGCGTCTTCGGCATCGTGGGCTTGGGCCGCATTGGCACCGCCGCCGCCATGCGCGCGAAAGCGCTCGGCATGCAGGTGCTCTTTTACGATCCCTACAAACCGGATGGGTACGATAAGTCCCTCGGCATTCGCCGCGTGGAGACATTGCGGGAGTTGTTGCAGCAATCCTTCGTGCTAAGCATTCACTGCCCGTGCACGCCGGAAACCACGGCGATGATCAATGCCGAGGCGATTCGCCAGATGCCGAAGGGCTCATGTCTGGTAAACACGGCCCGCGGGGCGATTGTCGATACAGCGGCGATTCCGCCAGCGATTGCATCCGGCCAACTCGCCGGGGCCGGCATCGACGTGCTGGCAACCGAGCCACCCGGCGACGACGATCCGCTCATCCAAGCCTGGCGCGATCCGCAGCACCCCGCCCACGACCGGCTCATCGTGAACCCGCATGCCGCCTTTTATTCGGAGGAAGGCTTGCTGGACATGCGCACAAAGGGAGCCGAGACCTGCCGGCGCGCGCTGCTAGGCCTACCGGTGCGGAATATTGTGAATTGAGGTTGGGCAGAATAAAGTAAATAAGAGGAAAGACCGCACTTGATTGATGAGATCATGCAAATGGCCGCTAAACAGTTTCAGACTAACTACCGGATTTTGACGCTATTAGCCATTCTCCTTTTTGTTGGCCTGGGCTTTGTCGATCCTGTAGCGGGAGTGGCTAAAGGCGACTGTAGCCTGTGGTCTTATGTCGGAATCATTTTCCGCACTAACCGAGCTGTTGCCGAGGAGATAGGTCCGAAAATTGTCTACATGGCGCTTTTGACTGCAATGGTCGCGGTCGTAATTGCTTGGGTGCTGCAAGCGTTGATAGTGGTCCTTTATTCGAGGCTTCGCGGTGGCCGGCATCAATCGCCAAAGCCACAAGCGTAGATGAACGCATACATTTATGCACGAACCATCCTTCGCATTCCTTCAACAGCTTCTCGAAACTCCAAGCGCCTCCGGGTCGGAGCAGGCAATTCAAGAGATCGTTCGCCGCTGGGCGCGGCAATATGCCGACGAGGTGCGCACCGACCGGCATGGCAATGTCATCGCGGTCCGGCATCCGGCGCAGCGGACCAGCGCCACGCCGCGCGTCATGCTGGCCGGGCATTGCGACCAAATTGCGCTCATGGTCATGCACATCGATTCCGATGGCTTCCTCAATATCCAGCCGATCGGCGGCTGGGACATGCAGATTCTGCTGGGGCAATACCTGACCGTGTGCGGGCGCAACGGCCCTATTACCGGCGTGGTTTCGCGACGGGCGCCGCACCTACTCACGAACGAAGAGAAAAACAAGGTGCCGCAGTTTCAAGACGTGTGGGTCGATATCGGCGCGAAGGACAAGAAAGAAGCTGAGGAACTAGTGAAGATCGGCGATCCCGTAGTTTTCGCCCTTGGCGTGCGAAAACTGCGGAACAAATTTGCCGCGTCGCCGGGGATGGACGACAAGGTCGGCGTCTGGACCGTCATGGAAACGCTTCGGCTACTGCATGGCAGGCCGGTGCAGGCTTCGATTTTTGCTGTGTCCACCGTACAAGAAGAGATCGGCTTGCGGGGGGCGACGACTAGTTCCTACGGCATCGATCCGCACGTGGGCATCGCCGTGGACGTAACCCACGCGACCGATACGCCAGGCAACGACAAAAAGCAGATTGGCGAGGTGAAATTAGGCGGCGGACCAGTGCTGTACCGAGGCCCGAACATCAATCCCAAGGTGCTGGCTGGCCTGGAAGCGGCGGCAACGCGGCTCGACATCAAGGTGCAGATGCGCGGCGCTCCGAAGGCCACCGGAACTGATGCCAATGCCATTCAACTCACGCGCGACGGCGTGGCCACGGGCCTGATCGGCCTGCCGAATCGCTACATGCACAGCCCGGTGGAAACCGTGAGCCTCGATGACATTGACCAAGCCGCACGGATGCTTGCGGAATTCTGCGCCCATGTAACGCCGGACGCCGATTGGACACCGTAAATTTACGTGGGCCACGTTTTCAACGTGCCAGTATCTTGGCAATGTTGAAAAACGTGCCCCAACAAGTCAGCCCCTCACAATCTGGTTTCGCGACCATAGCGTCGGCAGAATCTCATGTCCAATGGCCATCCCCAGCAACATACCCAAATTCATCCCTACGAAATGGCCGACTGGAGTTGACGTGATCAGGCTACCGCCTGCAAGCATTCCCAGCCCCATGCCGATATTACAGCCGAGCCATTGCGGCCAGGACCATGAATGCCTTGTGCGTGACAGCAATGGCATCGCTAGATTTCCCGCCAGAAACATCCCGCACCACATCCCCCAGCTCCCAGTCAGGTTCGCGCAACATGCCGGGCAATCGGGGAATGGTTGAAATCGCAAGTCGAGCCACCAGCCCAGCAGCATGCCGAGGTTTCCGAGACTGAGCATGCCGAAGGCCATGTCGAGATGATGCGGAATGTCGCGCCAACGATACCAGAGCGAAATCAACCCCAGGCCGGAAGCCGCGAATATGGCAAGCAAAAACATCGACGATTGAGGATCGGCCGGAAGCATGTGCGCCCACAGCCAGCCTTGAATTGCAATGGCAAGAACATGAATGACAGCCGCAAGCCGAAACGACGCGGCTTGGCCATTCACTGGCATTGCCCTGCGGCGAGGTTCACAATTCGCCGAGATACGTCGGGCGTGGCTGGCGGACCATGCGACGAGCAAGCTGGATGCGACCATTAAGAGAGCCGCGACCACCGGGTGCAAAACCCCGACTGCGGCGAGAGCAACGCCAACAAGGTTATAAAGCCCCGCACGCCAGAGACTGCGCTGCATCGTCGAAATGCTTTGTCGGGCCAGTTCGACAGCCCACGGCAGCACTCGCAAGTCGCCACGGTAAAGTGTGGCCGCGGCGGCGCTGTTAGCGAGATCAGTGCCAGAGGCAAGCGCGATGCCCACGTGCGCAGACGCAATCGCCCCAACATCATTGATGCCATCGCCTACAAAGAGTGGTCTGTGGCCGGCCGTTTTCAGTTCGACCATCTTACGTTGCTTATCCTCTGGGCTAAGCGAAGCCAGTGCCGATGGAAAACCGATGGCTGCTGCCCTTTCCGCGTTGTCGC
>Ga0070732_10001175_pt1 | contig 14498 bp, 9 predicted proteins | sample Coa_R1_5_FD_66449 | JGI IMG/M metagenome (GOLD analysis project Ga0070732, IMG submission 66449) | Surface soil microbial communities from Centralia Pennsylvania, which are recovering from an underground coalmine fire - Coalmine... | ecosystem: Environmental > Terrestrial > Soil > Unclassified ...
TCCTCGGCGCCTATCTCGACGTGAAGCAGGAGGCGGTTCGGGTGGTCATTGGGCTCGATGACACCCTGCCTTCGATGCGTAATTTTGTTCTCATCGGCGCCCCCGCTCATGCTGGCAACGAAGTCATGGGGTCGCTTGCGGTGATCGGCCCGACGCGCATGGATTATCAGCATACGATCACTGCGGTTTCTTATATCGCGCGCCTGTTTGACAAGATTTTGAATGAATCGGAGTGATCGCAGCTATGGGGAAATCAAGCGGAAAATCAGAAACCGAAAAAGGAGCTCTTGATTTGGAACACGAACTTCCTCCTGCCGATGGTGGCGAGAGTTCGCCCGAACCGGGTGCGGAACGATCCGCCGGAGACGCATCTACGGTTACAGAACTGCAGAAGCTGAAGTCGGAGCGCGACGCCCTGCTCGATCGCTTAGCCCGCGCTCAAGCCGAATTCGAGAATGCCCGGCGCCGCGCTTCCAAAGAACAGCAGGAGTTCCGCGACTTTGCCGCTGCCGATGCGATCAAGTCGTTGCTCCCAGTCATCGACAGTTTTGATCGCGCTCTTCAGCTCAAGTCCGAAGGCGGCGAGTTTCGTAGCGGCATCGAACTCATCTACAAGCAGTTGCAGGATGCATTGGCGAAGCTCGGTGTGCGCCCCGTTCCGGCCAAGGGTGAACCCTTTGACCCGCATTATCACGAGGCGATTGAGATGGTGGAAACTTCCGATGTGCCCGATCATCATGTCATCGAAGAGTTCCAGCGCGGCTACAAGTTCAAAGATCGCCTGCTCCGGCCTGCAATGGTGAGGGTAGCGAAGAATCCTGGGAAATAAGCTCCAAACTCAGCCGCTAGGCGGCGCAGTGGAAGACCTGGCACGGAAACCCAGCAGGGCATTGAAGAATGATTTCGAGTCCCGTTAGGGACAGCACTTGGTAGGAAAGGCCTATTCTGACTACAAACGCAAAACGTGATTATTACGAGGTTCTGGGCGTAACCCGCACATGCACAGAAGTGGAACTCAAAAGCGCGTACCGCAAGCTGGCTCTGCAGTACCATCCCGACCGCAATCCGAATAATCCCGATGCGGAGGAGAAATTCAAAGAAGTCAGTGAGGCCTATGCCGTGCTCGCCGATTCGGACAAGCGAGCCGCCTATGACCGCTACGGCCACGCCGGACTGGGTGGCGCGGCCGCAGGTGCAGGCTTCGATCCCACCGTATTTCAGGATTTCAGCGACATCTTTGGCGAGTTCTTCGGCTTTGGCGATCTTTTCGGTGGAGGCGGGCGCCGCCGCAGCCGGGTTCAACGCGGCGCGGATCTGCGCGAAGATATCACGCTCGAATTCGAAGAAGCTTTTTTCGGCAAAGAAACGCCAGTCACCGTCCGGCGCCACGAGGCGTGCGAAGAATGTCGCGGTTCTGGCTCAGCGCCGGGAAAAGGCCCGACCACCTGCCGCTCCTGCGCTGGACGCGGGCAAGTCCGCTACCAGCAGGGATTCTTCAGCATTGCCCGGACCTGTCCCACGTGCCAAGGGAGCGGAAGCGTTATCACGGATCCTTGCCCGAAGTGCAAAGGCGAGGGACGCATCCTCCGACAGCGCACCGTGGAGGCAAAAATTCCCGCAGGGGTGGAAGATGGAACGCGCATTCGTTTTGCCGGCGCCGGTGAAGTCGGCCAGTTCGGCGGCCCAGCGGGCGATCTCTATGTAGTCCTGCACGTCAAAGAGCATCCGTTTTTCGCCCGCGAAGGCAACGACTTACACTGCGTCGTGCCCATCTCCGTTCCGCAAGCAGCCATTGGCGCCGAAATCCGCGTGCCCACGATGGATGGCGAGCATACCCTCAAAATCCCCGAGGGCACGCAGCCTGGGACCACATTTCGCGTCCGCAACAAAGGCGTGCCAGTGCTGAACAGTCACGGCAAGGGTGACCTGTACGTCGAAGTGCGTGTACAAATACCGGCCAAGCTGAACAAGCGGCAGCGCGAACTCTTGCAGGAGCTCGATGTGCTCTCCAAAGTCGATAATCAGCCTCTCCTCCGCTCGCTGCTCGGCAGAGTCAAAGACATGTTCGGCTAGATTTTGCCGCCTTCTCCGATAATCGCAGCTCGGTACTCGTAACTCTGCATGACGCGCCGCCGATGGATCGCCGACGAGGTCTCAGGAAATCGAGCCATCCTCATTGGCAGTCACGCCGATCATCTTATCCGTGTCCTGCGCGCCCGCGTGGGTCAGGAGTTCGATATTTCAACCAACTTGACTGTCCGCCGTGGACGCATCTCCAGCATCGTCGACGGCAAGGTCGAATTTGAACTCGGAGAAGAAGTTCCCATCACTTCGACCTCGAACCTCACTCTGGCGCTTGCCATTTTCAAGTTCGATCTCATGGAATGGGCCATTGAGAAATGCACGGAATTGGGCGTGTCACGCATTGTCCCTGTAATCGCCCGCCGCACCGATACTCACCTGGCTGCGGCGTCGACGAAGCGCACGGAGCGTTGGCGCCGCATAGCCCTGCAGGCCTCGGAGCAATCCCGGCGCACCACGGCACCCGAGATTGCAGCTCCCCTCGAGGTGGCGCACGTTGCTGCACTCTCAGGCGCACAAAAAGTCGTGCTGGCCGAATTGGAAAATCAAACCCACCTCCGTGATCTACCCTCTCGCTCCGAAGGAGCGATTCTTTTGGCGGTCGGCCCTGAAGGCGGCTGGACTGCGGACGAACTGTCTCTTTTCCAACGTTCCGGATGGATCCTGGCCTCGCTCGGCCCCACCATTCTCCGAGCCGAAACCGCGGCCATTGCCGCCACGGCGATCGTCCTTTCACAGTTCGAATAACTCTTCCTCAGCCCTGCAGGTGCTATTCTGACTCGCAATGCCGGTCATGAAGTCGAATCCTCGCTCTATCTTTGTCCCCGACGACCGCCAGCGCGAGGCCATTGAACATGTCCAGGGACCGCTGCTGGTTGTAGCCGGAGCCGGCACCGGCAAGACCTCGGTCTTGACCCATCGCATCGAGTCCCTCGTCCGTGAGGGGAACGCGCAGCCACACGAGATTCTGGCTCTTACTTACACTGTCAATGCCGCAAGGGAGATGCGCGACCGCTTGTGCAAATTGCTGGGCGGGAGGGAAGTGCGCGCCACCACTTTTCACGACTATTGCCTCGACCTGCTCAAGCGCGCGCACAAGGATTTCGGCGTCCTCGATGAGCAGGATCTATGGATTTACCTTCGCCGCCGGATTCGCGAGCTCCACCTCGAGCACTTCATCCGCGCCGCCAACATCGGCCAGTTCCTCAAGGACCTGCTCAAGTTTGTCGACCGCTGCCACGACGAACTGGTGACTCCAGAAAAATATGCCGACTACGTGCAGCGCCTGGAGCGCGGAGAAGTTCCCATCCCCCGGGTGGCGAAATCGAAGAACGTTTTAGACGAGGCCGAAGTGCTCGGCCGCTGCCGTGAGATCGCGCGCGTTTTTACCACCATGGAGCGCTGGCTGCTTGAAGACAACCTGGGGACGTTCAGCCACATGATCACCCGCGCCCACGATTTGCTCATGAACGATGAGAACGTGCTGGAAGAGGCCCGCTCGCGAGCGCGCTTCATTCTTGCCGACGAGTTTCAGGACGCGAACTTCGCCCAGGTCAAGATCCTGGCCAGCCTGGTCGGCCCGGAGGGAAACATCTTTGCCGTCGGAGATCCCGATCAATCTGTCTATCGGTTCCGCGGAGCTTCCAGTGCGGCATTCGAGTTGTTCTATCGTCAATTTCCCGGCGCGCGTTTGTTAGTGCTGGAAAAAAATCGCCGCTCCACCACACCGATCCTCCGCAGCGCGTTTGCGCTGATCAATGAGAACCCACCCGTATTTGCGAGGAACATCGCCGGTGCGCCAGCCTACCGGCGCGCTCCTCTGGTGTCAGCTCGGGAGGAGGAGGCGAAAGACTCAGGCACCCCGTTTCCGCAAGTTCCTGTCTCAGTTGTCGTCCTCACGAGCAGAGACGCGGAGGGCCCTGACCTCGTCAGTTATATCCGCGATGCTCGCAAGAAAATGAAATGCAAGTGGTCTGACTTCGCCGTTTTATACCGCTCGCATTTCCATCGCGATGACCTGGTGCACGACCTCGCCGAAGCGGAGATCCCGTTTGTCATCGAAAGTATGGATATCTCCGATACGCCTGAGGTCCGTGACCTGTTTGCCTGCCTGAACACGATTGTCAACGGTGGAGACGATGTCAGCCTGTTTCGGGTAGCGGCCTTGCCACGCTTCAAAGTCGACCCTGAGCAGTTGCGTGAGGTGATGCGTGCTATCGCACGCGACTCCCGCGATAAAGAGGTCGTGCCGCTGTCGTCTGCGCTTTCCCGGGTTGAAGGCGGATCGGACGTTTTGGTGACCGTCGAACGCGCTCGCTCGGAAATCCGCAGCCGCGAAGCCAAGGGACGCGACGCTCTCGACATCATCGTCCGGCAATTTGCGCTTGATGGCGCCTCTCCCATGATCCAGGCCGCGCTCCAATTCGTCGAAACCTGGGAGACCAAGAAAGTAAACCGGACCACCGACCTCGAAGAACTGGTCGACTATCTCGGATACTTCCGGGAGGCGGGCGGCGTCATTCCACTGGCAGCCGCCGAGAACGAGAATGCAGTTCGCTTGATGACCGTGCATGGAGCCAAGGGTCTTGAGTTTCCCCACGTGTTCATCCTCCGAGCCAATTCGAACTCCTTCCCCTGTACTTACAGGGAAACTCTGGTCGCCTTTCCGAAAGAACTACGAGACCCCGACTCGGTAACCGAGGACGACGACAAGGCGCTGCACGGCCAGGAAGAGCGCCGCCTTTTTTACGTCGCCATGACACGTGCGTGCGACTCCCTCCGGATCTACGCCCGGGAAGGGATTGGAAGAACGATCAAGACGCCTCCCGGCTACATGCGCGAACTGATCGACAACCAGATCCTCGCCCCCTATCTGAAGGCTGGGCCCGCGGGAGGTGCACAAGCCGAAATCTTTGCCGCCGCCGCTCCCGTTTACCCGTCCGAATCGCGAACGTCGGATTGGTTTGAATTACCGGTACTGGCAGGGCTGAATGCCCGGCTGAGCGCTTCGGCCGTCGACACCTACGAACGCTGCGGTCTGCAGTTCAAGCTTGATCGTGATTGGCGCCTGGCGACAAAGCCGGCCGCCGCCATGCAGTATGGAGCGGCCATGCACCGAGTACTCAAGACCTATTTCGACTCGGTGGAGCTCGGCCGGCCCAAGACTGGAGACGAACTGATCCAGATCTTCCGCAGCGATCTAGCCGACGCCAAAATTCAGGAGGCTTACCAGCACGAGCTTTACGAGAATCAGGGTGTTTTACAGTTGCATGCCTTCCTCGAATCGGTGCGTGCGGTAAGTCCGCAAGTCCTCCATACGGAGCAGGGATTCGAGATCCATATCGGGGAGACGATCGTCGTGGGACGGATCGATCGCATCGATGCGCGTCCTGACGGGACTGTCGCTGTTGTCGATTACAAAACCGGAAAAGCTCGCGTGCAAGAAGACGCCGATGAGAGCCTACAGTTATCCCTGTATGCGATCGCCGCGAAAGAAAAGTGGGGTTACAAAGTCGGCGCGCTGATGTTTCATAATCTGGAAGAGAACGTACCCGTTATCACCACTCGCAGCGATGCACAGTTGCAGGACGCTCGCCGCCGTGTACGAGAAGCCGCTGAAGCAATCGCCAAAGGCGTATTCGAACCCAGACCCGGGATGCATTGCGATTTCTGCGCGTACCGCACGCTCTGCCCCGCGAAAGAGAAGCGCATCCCGCGTCCGGTCACGGCAACCGCCAGACGAGCGAACTGACCGCCCGCACCTCTTGCCACCAAAAAACTTAGGGGACGCATTCAGCGTCCCCTCTTGACTTCGAATTGCCCTTGCTTAGTGTTTCTTTTTCTTTTTCGCCTTCTTCTTGGTTGCCATTGTTCCTATTCTCCCTTCCATTCTTCATGGAAAATTTGCAGTGGTCTTCTACTGCAACTAGTTGATGTATAGAGTTATTGAAAAATGAAGTCAAGAAAAAAATGATGATCAACCTTCGCGAAGTTGTGGTACCAAAGTCACGGCGACAGAACTTCCATCGCAAAAGTCAACTGAAATTTTCGATCGCGCATCCCGTATCCCGGATTTTCGTGAAAGACCTGCGGAATGTTTCTGAGACGGGAGCGGCTTCGGCACACACAGTCACCTCGAGTCACTTCCTATGCGTGATCCTGTTGCTGTCTTGCCCCGTGAAGCATTTCTGCCACTGCCGCATCTATAATCAAGACTGCGAAATCTTCGCGGGAGCTTGATTTATGGCCTCTTCAAACGATGTTGTGATCATTTCAGCCTGTCGTACCCCGGTCGGGAAATTTCAAGGCAGCCTCTCTGATTTCCGGGCGCCCGAACTCGGTGCCATCACCGTGCGCGAAGCGGTGAAACGCGCCGGCATCGATCCTGCGCACGTCGACGAGTGCATTATGGGTAACGTCGTCTCGGCTGGACTCGGTCAGAACCCCGCGCGCCAGGCCGCGATCTTCGGCGGACTGTCTCCCGCGACAGGTGCCATGACAATCAACAAAGTCTGCGGCTCCGGATTGAAATCCGTCGCGCTCGCGGCGCAAGCGGTCGAGACCGGAAACAGTTCCCTCGTCGTAGCCGGCGGAATGGAATCGATGACCAACGCTCCCTATCTCCTGCCGCAAGCGCGCAAGGGATATCGCCTCGGCAACGCCCAGATCATCGACTCGATGGTGAACGACGGCTTGTGGGACATTTACAACGATTACCATATGGGAATCACCGGCGAGAACGTCGCCGAGAAGTATGGCATCACACGCGAAGAGCAGGACCAGTTCGCGCTCAACTCTCACCGCAAGGCTGTCGCTGCCATCAAGGAGTGCCGCCTCAAGTCGCAGATCGTTCCGGTCGAGATCCCGGCGAAGAAGAAGGGCGCTCCGCCGACATTCTTTGACAAGGACGAATCCCCCCGCGAAGACACGACCATCGAAATTCTGCGCGCCCTCAAGCCCGCATTCAAAAAAGACGGCACGGTCACAGCTGGCAACGCTCCCGGAGTCAACGATGGCGCCGCGGCCGTTGTCGTGACCAGCGCCGCCCGTGCCCAGCAACTAGGCGCGAAGCCCATGGTGCGGATAGTTGCCCAGGCAACCAGCGGCGTCGATCCCGCCTGGGTCATGATGGCTCCCGTCGGCGCCGTGCGCAAAATCTGGGAGAAGACCGGCTGGAAGAACGAGGACGTCGATCTCTACGAGCTTAACGAGGCGTTTTCCGTTCAGGCGCTAGGAGTCATGCGCGAGCTCGGTTTGAATCCTGAAAAGGTAAATGTGAACGGCGGAGCTGTGGCGATCGGCCACCCCATCGGCGCGAGCGGCGCCCGCGTGCTGGTGACGCTGATCTACGAGATGATCCGAAGGGACGTAAAGCGTGGCATCGCGGCCTTATGTCTGGGCGGAGGCAATGCCGTCGCCATGGCCGTCGAGCGATAGGAACCAATGTGGCGACGGCCGCCTCGGCCGTCCGAACTTGGGCGAAAGCGCATGAGCGTTGGGGCGCCAACAGGGAGTCGATCCCAATTTTACGATCTGCGGCTTAGCCCATCCCCGCCACCGGCAACGTCACCGTAAACACCGCCCCACCGCCTTCGGCATTCGCTGCTTCCACGCTACCGCTGTGCTCTTTCATCACAGACTTGCAGATGCTCAGGCCTAACCCCGTCCCACGGCCGGGCCGCTTCGTCGTGTAGAAGGGATCAAATATACTCGGTAAGCTCTCTTTGGGAATGCCGGGCCCGTCGTCGTGGAAGCTGACCCAGACGAAATTGTCAGCTCTGCCCAGCCGAATCCGCAGTGTCCCTTTGTCGCGTACTTCGCGAATAGCCTGCTCCGCATTCACGATCAAATTGAGGAAGACCTGCATCAACTGATGCGGATCACCCAGGGCGTACGGCACCGCCGGCTCTTTCAGAAAGTCCACTTTGATGTTGTTCTTGCGCAGCGAATACGCGTGGAGGTTCAGGGTGCGCTCGACCACCTCCATGAGATTGATCCTGCTCTTTCCCGGCGCTGGCGGCCGCGAGAAATAAGTCAGGTTCTGCACGATCTCGGCCGCTCTCCGCGCCTGCTGCTGCAACATGCCCAGCTGCTTTCGTGCCGTATCGCTGGTCTCGCTGTCCTGCAGCAGTTCGCTTACGCCCAGGATGCTGGTGAGCGGATTGTTTAACTCGTGCGCCACCCCGCCGATCATCGCTCCCATGGCTGCGAGCCGTTCACTCTGCACTACCTGCTGCTCCAGCTTTCTCTCGATGGTGATGTCGCGTACCGACATGATCACGCCGCTGATCTTTCCATCCGCATCGACCAGCTGACTGCCGGAGGCGCGCATCGTGCGCCAGCTTCCGTCCCGATGCTTCGCGCCGTACTCAGCCGCGCCGAAGATTTGCTGGCCGGAGACGATCATATGGTAGAGCGACGCCATGTCCGGCGAATGGTCGGCAAAATCGGAAATCTTTTTTGCCAGCATATCTTCCGGACGATAACCGAGAAGGTCCCGCGAGCGGGAGCTGACGAACGTGTACCGCTCCTCCAGATCCACCACCAGAATCAGGTCGGGGAAACTTTCCAGCAGCCGGCGCCGGAACTCTTCCTGCTGCGCCAGTTGCCGTTCCATCCTGCGCTTTTCGGTGATATCGACCAGCGTCCCCTGGTAGCGGATAATGTTGCCCGCCGTATCCCACACTGCGCGGGAGGAATCGTGAAACATCGCCGGTGAGCCGTCTTTCCGTCGCAGCTTGATTTCTCGCGTCCGGATTCCACCGCGATCGTCGACAGCCCGTCCCAAGACCGGTTGTCCTGCATCGAAATTCAAAGCCGAGGGCTCGACTGAAAGCAAGTCTCCCTTTTCCGCATACCCCAGCATGCTGACCAGCGCCGGGTTCGCGTCGAGCAGCTTTCCGTCCGGTGAGCTGAAGTACACGCCCTCCTGCAGGGTTGCAAACAACTCGGTAAAGCGCAGTTCTTTCTCCCGCTGCTCGGTGACGTCCCGGCCCAGCACGCTAACGCCGACTACCTCGTCACCTTTAACGATGCCGTTCAGAACACAATCGAAATAAAGCGGTCGCGAAGTGTTCTTCAAGCGAATGCGGACCATCCCGGCCCAGCGCTTTTTCTCCAGAAAACGCCCCAGCCCGCGCTCCACTTCTTCACGGGTGGGTTCTTCGACCAGATCGTAGAACTTGGTTCCCACAAGTTGCGAATACGCCAGACCCGTGAGTTCGGCCACACGCCGGTTGACTGTGCGCAGCGTGCCATCCAGGGAAACAGCGCAAGCGGGGTCATCAAACGAGTCGATCAGTTCCTTAAAGCTGCGCTGCGAGCGCATGATGACCTGGCTGAGTTGATCCAGTTGTTCTTCCGAAGGCGCTGCTCCAACATGTTCATGCAGCCCGCGCAGTAATCCTTTGAGTTCGCTGACTTCACGGCGCCGGCCGTAGGCGTACATCGCGAACAAGACCGATAAGGCCAAGATGCCGATGGGGATAGCCCGCAGGAAAAAGGGGATATTCTCCAGCCGCTCCCACAACAACACCGCGAGAGCAAAGGCCAGGAAAATCATGAACCACAGCGTCCACCGCCAAAGCTGCGATTCTTCGCGTTCGAGATTTCCGGCAGGGCGGGGAGGGGGCGACTGAACGGGGTCCGGGGTCATTAGGCGAAATCTTACATGAACTGCAGAGCCATCCTAATCTTATCCGGTTCAGTCCGACAATCATCAGCCTTGGTGCAAACTTTGGGGTCTGTCCGATTGGTCGATGATCAGACTTAGCGTTCTCAACAAAACATTGCGAAGGCTCAGAGAAACCTTCCCAGATTGGGCATTCTTTTCCACAGCTTCTCGGTGATATCCGTCACAGCTATTGCAACGCGCGAATCCGTATCGTTGAGGGCTGGATTATAGGAGCAGTCCTAAACGTCGTTTTTTCGCCCCTGGCGACTTGCGTCGGCTCCTGTTGTCATGCTCTACAAGACCCTCAGCGCCGCCGTCTACGGGATCGACGCCAACATCATTCAGGTGGAAGTCGACTGCTCCGGCATCAAGTGCGATCAGGACCACTTCCACACCGTCGGCCTGCCCGATGCCGCCGTACGCGAGAGCCGCGACCGCGTTCGCGCCGCGCTGAAGAATTGCGGTTACGACATCCCGCCGACCCATATCACCATCAACCTTGCGCCCGCCGACATCAAGAAAGAAGGCTCCGGGTTTGACCTGCCCATGGCCCTGGGGATTGTCGGGGCCTACGGCGGCTTGACGAAGAAAGAAGTGGTCGACTGTCTTTTTGTTGGCGAACTTTCGCTCGACGGGGGTGTTCGCGGCGTGCGTGGCACACTGCCCATCGCCCTCGAAGCCCGCAGCCGCAAAATCTCCCGCCTCGTCGTCCCGGAAGCCAACGCGAAAGAAGCCGCCATGGTCGGCGGGGTGGAAGTCTATCCCGTGCGCTCGCTGCTCGACGTGATCCACTTCGTCAACTCCGGCAACGGCATCGTTCCCATCAAGGCTGACAGCGACTCGCTTCTGCGGGAATCCCAGCAGTTCATGGTCGACTTTAAAGACGTCCGCGGACAGCAGACTGCCAAGCGCGCCATCGAAATCGCCTGCGCCGGAGGACACAACATCCTGATGATCGGGCCGCCTGGCTCTGGCAAGACTATGCTCGCCAAGCGCATGCCCACGATCCTTCCACCGCTCACTTTCGAAGAAGCGCTGGAGACTACCAAGATTCACAGCGTAGCCGGCGTGCTGGAGTCGGGAAAAGGGCTTGTAGGAACCCGACCCTACCGTTCTCCGCATCACACCATCTCCGATGCAGGGCTGATCGGCGGTGGCGTCATCCCACGGCCGGGAGAAGTCTCCCTCGCCCATAACGGCCTGCTGTTTTTGGACGAACTTCCAGAATTTCCCCGAAACGTGCTAGAAGTCCTGCGGCAGCCGCTGGAAGATGGCACTGTCAGCATTGCTCGTGCCTCCATGTCGCTGACTTTCCCGGCGCGCTTCATGCTGGCCGCCGCCATGAATCCTTGCCCCTGCGGTTTCCACAACGACCGCTCCCGCGAATGCCAGTGCACCACTCCGATGATCCAGCGCTACATCTCGAAAATTTCCGGTCCGCTGATGGACCGCATCGATATCCACATCGATGTCCCCGCCGTCAACTACAAGGAGATGCGCTCGACGAATGAACCGGAAAGCTCGGCCAAGATCCGTGAGCGCATCATGCGAACCCGCCAAAAGCAGCTCGAACGCTTCGCAACTTCACAGGTGCGCGAGCGCCTCTACTGCAACGCCCAAATGCATTCGCGCCACATCCGTGCGTTCTGCGAGCTATCGGCCGATTGCGAGCGCCTGCTCGAACGCGCCATGACCCAGCAAGGCCTGAGCGCGCGTGCCCACGACCGCATCCTGAAAGTAGCCCGCACCATCGCCGACCTGGAAGACGCCGTGAACCTCGAACCCAAACACATCGCCGAAGCCATCCAGTACCGCAGTTTGGATCGAACGTATTGGGCGTGACGAAAAACGGATGACCCTGACGCCCCCGAGAAAGCCGCGAAGCGGCGCAAGACTAAAGCCCAGGGCGCAAGCCCTGGGAGCGGATTCTAAATTAAACAGCCCCGAAGGGGCGTAAGAAAATGGCGCACAACGCGACGAATGTATTGGTCCATTTCATTTTCGGCACTCGTCACCGGGAGCCGTTAATTAACAAGGAAATGCAGGCTGATCTCCATGCCTACCTTGGCGGTATCATCCGCGAAATCGGCGTCGTCGCGCTCTCCATCAACGGAATGGCCGACCATGTTCATCTCCTCGTTCGAATGCCTTCGAGCCATTCCATGGCGGACGTCGCGCGATTGATCAAGACGAATTCATCGCGATGGGTTCACGAGCGTTGGCCTCAATTCAAGAACTTCGCATGGCAAGCTGGCTACGGCGCTTTTAGTGTGAGCGAATCTGGCATCGATGCGGTCAGGGCTTATATCCTGCACCAGCAACAACATCACACGAGGAGATCATTCCGGGAAGAGTTTGTGCAGAGCCAAGCTTACGGAAGCTGTGATACGTCATCGTCGTTTGTTACGCACGATCAAATTTGCAGCAGAAAGCGCGCCGCTGTCAATTAAGGAAAAGGTTACAAGTCGCATTCGAGAAATTACAGAAGAGCTTCGCAGAATGGAAAATGAGCTGCATGATTTAAACGTGCAGCAGATTCGCGAGGAATTGTCGAGTGGCTAATTGGCTCATCACAATCCCCTCGCCTTCAACATGGTGTCCAAATCCTCCGCATGAATCGCTCGCACCAGCGCATCCTCGCGGCTCAATTCACCCTGCACGACCAACTGAGCCAGCGATTCTTCCAGCGTGAACGATCCCTGCTTGCGGGTGATTGTGATCTCCTGGTGCAGATGCTGCAACGCATTCTTTCGGATATGCTGCCTCGCCCCATACCCAACCATCAGCAGTTCCGCCGCGGGCATCCGTCCACCACTCTTCCGCGGCAGAAGAGTTTGCGTCAGCATCGCCGCCAAAGCCATCGCCATCTCGGCCCGCACGGAGTGCTGACGCTCTAAAGGAAACGAGTCCGCAATCCGCGACACCGTAGACGCGGCGTCCGTAGTGTGCAAAGTCGTAAATACGAGATGCCCCGTCTCTGCCGCTGACAAAGCAATTCTCGCCGTCTCTGGATCACGCATCTCGCCCACGACAATTACATCCGGAGCCTGCCGCAGCGCTGCCCGCAGTGCGGTCGGGAAGTCCGGCGCATCGATCCCAATCTCCACCTGCTCGACGACGCTGCGCTGATGCGCGTGCTCGTACTCAATCGGATCTTCAATGGTCACGATATGCCGCGCCTTATGCTGATTGATTTCATTGACCAGCGCCGCCAGCGTCGTAGTCTTCCCCGACCCGGTTGCTCCCCCAATGATCACCAGCCCGCGCTGCAGCTTAGCTAGTGTCTCGACACCCGGCGGCAAATGCAGATCGGTCAGCGCCGGCACCTTGGAAGGCAGCGCCCGCACCGTAGCCGCTGCCCGTCCCCGCTCCCGGTGCAGGTTGATGCGAAACCGCTGCCTGCCCTCTCGCCGATACGAGGAATCCGCAATCAGGCTGCGTTCGTACGTCTGGCGCGCGTGTGGCGCCATCGCCAGCAGCACCGCGGCTTCAATCTTGTCCCCAGTAAGAAGTTCCTCCCCGATTCGGAACAGCTCTCCTTCCACTCGAATTGAAGCAGGTGCCTCCGGCACCAGCAATAAATCACTGCCGTGGCGCGCTGTAAGTTCGTCGAGCCAGCGATTCAGTTCCTCTGGCTGCCGGTTTTCCGGATGAATGACTTGAACGCGGGCGGGATTTCCTTCGGCTGTCATGCTTCCACTGTTTGATGCAGTCACTAGTGTACTTGCGGTGGGTGCGCTGCAGGGAGGAGCTGGAGCAAACATCAAAGCTTTTTTTTCGGAATCAGAAATGACTATGTGGGGACAGCCGCCCTCGGCTGTCCTGCGGAGCGAAGCTCTGCTCGGGCTTTCAGGCTCGGAGATGGCGTTAATCCCTAGTTCTCTTCCCGCCGCCGCATATCCCCGCTGCGCAGATAGCGGTTATGCCAGCCCAGGGACTCCGTCAGCAGGTGCGGCGTGTGCTTGCCATACGATAACTGCTCCGCACGCGACAGATAATCGAGCAGCAACGGTTTGTACTCCGCACTGGCACATTTCTCGATGATCAGATGAGCCCGTTGCCGTGGCGACAACCCGCGCAGATCGGCCAATCCCTGCTCGGTGACGACGACCTGCACATCGTGCTCGGTGTGGTCGACGTGCGGAACCATCGGCACGATGGTCGAAATTGTCCCCTTTTTCGCCGACGAAGGCGCCATGAAGATCGACAAGTACCCGTTGCGCGCGAAGTCGCCCGATCCCCCAATCCCGTTCTGGATGCGCGATCCCATCACGTGGGTAGAGTTCACGTTGCCGTAAATGTCGGCCTCAATCATCCCATTCATGGCGACCACGCCCAGCCGCCGAATGATGCCCGGATTGTTTGAAATCTCCTGCGGTCGCAGCACGATCTGTTTGCGGTACGTTGCCATATCGGCATTCACTTCGTCGAGCATTGCTGGACTGAGCGAGAAAGCGGTCGCCGAGGCCGAGGTCAGCTTGCCCGACTTCAGCAGGCGGATCATCCCATCCTGGATGACTTCCGTATAGGACGTGAGTCCCTCAAACGGGCCTTCCTCCAGCCCGAACAAAACCGCGTTCGCGATGTTGCCCACGCCCGATTGCAGAGGTAGGAGGTTTTCCGGCATCCGGCCCTTCTTCACTTCCCAGCTCAGGAACTCGAGAATGTGCCCGGCAATGCGCTTCGAAGCCTCATCGGGCGGCTTGAAAGCGCTATTGCGGTCCGGCGTATCCGTCAACACGAT
>Ga0070732_10001176_pt1 | contig 14495 bp, 11 predicted proteins | sample Coa_R1_5_FD_66449 | JGI IMG/M metagenome (GOLD analysis project Ga0070732, IMG submission 66449) | Surface soil microbial communities from Centralia Pennsylvania, which are recovering from an underground coalmine fire - Coalmine... | ecosystem: Environmental > Terrestrial > Soil > Unclassified ...
CGCGGATGAAGCGCAAAGCGCCCACCGGCATGAGCGCTGCACAGGAACCCATCATGATGGGGAAGGCCGCGAGCGGGTTCATACCCAGCAGGCACACCAGAATCAGGCAGGGTGCGTACAAGCCGATGCCGAGCGTCATGAGCGCGCCCAGGACAAAATTGACGGCGACCGCGAACAGCAGCCGCCCGCCGGTGAAGCCGAGCGCCTCGCCCCCACCCGGAACCCAGCCGACGTTGGCCGCCAGCATCAGAGCGGCGGCGACCGCGAGCGCCAGACCCATGCCGAGCTGCACCGCGCGCCGCGGCAGGCGCGCCACGATGCCCGCGCCCATCCAGGCGCCGAGGATGGCGGCGGCGATCATGCCGACCAGCGTGGTCAGGTCGACCGTCACGGCGGCGATGAAGATCAGCGCCTCGGTGAGCGCCGGCAGGGCGTGTCCGGAGTTGAGCGTGCCGGGGATCTGCTCATCCGGCACGCGACGCAAGAGCTTAAAGGCGGCGGTCGTAGGCGCAAAACAGCCGATGCCGAGCGTGTCAAAGAAGTTGAGTACGAAGCCGAGCAACACGTCCACCGGGCGCGGTGTGTGCCCCTGCGGAGCCGGGCGGCATCGCTCGAGCGCGACCCAGCGCCATATGTAAGCCAGCGCGAGCAGCGCCAAGGCCGTGAGCAGCAGCCGCGTACCCAGGCTCACGTGTACATCACCATCGCTCTGGCAGCGCGCATCGCGCAAAGATACCCTGCGGCGGCACGTTTGGGGCAATATCCGCCCGGCCGCGTCACACAGGATCTCGAGGACCCAACCGATGAAGCAGGGCTCCCATCAGCACGGCGAGGATCCGCGCAACCGTGACATCCTCATCTACGTCAACGGCGACATCTGCCCGCGTGAGCGGGCCGTGGTGTCGGTGTTCGACTCGGGGTTCATTCTGGGCGACGGCGTTTGGGAGGGCCTGCGGGTGCACAGTGGGCGCATCGCGTTCCTCGACCTGCACATGGATCGCCTGTACGAGGCGGCCAAAGCCATCGATCTCGACATTGGGCTCGATCGCGCCGCGCTACGCGAGGCGCTCTACCGCACGCTGCGCGCCAATCGCATGGATGAAGGCGTGCACATCCGTCTCATGGTCACGCGTGGCTTGAAGAGCACGCCCTACCAGGATCCGCGCGCAACCATCGGACCCGCTACCGTGGTGATCATCCCCGAATACAAGCTGCCGCGCCCCGAGACGCTAACTCGCGGCCTGCGACTGTTCACCGTGCACGTGCGGCGCGGCGCACCGGACGTGCAGGATCCGAAGCTCAACTCGCATTCCAAGCTCAACTGCATCACCGCCTGCATCCAGGCGACCAAGGCGGGCGCGGACGAGGCACTGATGCTGGACCCGCACGGCTTCGTCGCCACCTGCAACTCGACGCACTTTTTCATCGTGCGCCGCGGCGAGGTGTGGACCTCGAGCGGCAAGTACTGTCTGGCCGGCATCACGCGAGCCAATGTGCTGCGGGTGTGCCGCGAGAACGGCATCCCGGCCTACGAGAAGGACTTCAGCCTGACCGAGGTGTACGGCGCGGAGGAGGCCTTCGTGACCGGCACCTTTGCCGGGGTCGCACCGGTCATCGAGGTGGACGGACGCGCCATCAGTTCGGGCCGCGGCCCGATGGTGGAACGGCTGCAGCGCCTGTATCTGCAGCTCATCGAGCGCGACGTTGCCGGGCAGCCGCAGTCGTGACGCCATTGCGTCTGGCGATGTGGTCGGGACCACGCAACATCTCGACGGCGATGATGCGCGCCTGGGAGAACCGCGGCGACTGTACCGTCATCGATGAACCGCTGTACGCGCACTACCTGGCGCGCACCGGCCTGGACCATCCTGGGCGCGAACAGGTCATCGCCGCCGGCGAGAGCGATTGGCACGAGGTGGCTGCGCTGCTGACCGGGCCGGTGCCGGGCGGCAAGCCGATCTTCTATCAGAAGCACATGACGCATCACCTGCTGCCTGATATCGAGCGTTCCTGGCTCGGTCAGCTGACGCACGTGTTTCTGATCCGCGATCCGCGCGAGGTGCTGGCCTCCTACATCAAGAGCCGGCCGACGGTCACCGCGGGAGACATCGGCCTGGCGCAGGAGCTGGAGATCTTCGAATACCTGCGCACACTGGGCCATCGCGACCCGCCGGTCATCGACGCGGGCGAGTTCCTGGGGGCTCCGGAGGCACAGCTGCGCGCGTTGTGTGCGTGGCTCGGCATCGAATTCACCTCGCGCATGCTGCACTGGCCGCCGGGCCCGCGCGCCAGCGACGGGGTGTGGGCACCGTACTGGTACGACAAGGTCCTGGCCTCGAGCGGCTTCGAGCCGCGGCGTGCGCGTCAGCTGCGCGTGCCTGCGGAATACCGCGGTCTCATCGACGCGGTCCTGCCGGCGTTCGAGACGCTGTTCGCGCGGCGCCTCCGCGCCTAATGCTGTCGAGCGCGCTTGTCAGCTACCCGCGGCTGAGTTGCCCACGTCCGGGTGTGCGTGCCGCCACATCAGGTACGCATTCTGCTGTTCGCCGCCCAGTAGCGAGAAGTCCTGATAGGGCAGGTGCTGCTCGCTGAGGTATTCGCGATACGCCCGCTCGTCCTGCGGGCTCCACTGCCCCCTCTGGGCCTGCGAGCTGGTCGCGCACCCGGTGCCAAGAGCGGTGACCGCCGCTGCAGCCGTGAGCAGCAGTACGAAGCGAGAATGTTTCAAGCGCATCATCGCAGTCTCCAGCTTGGCGGGATGCCCGGTGTCGGGAGTGTGGAAAAGACCGGCTGGGGTGCGCGAGGTTCCGCCCGCGACCCGCACCCGCATCGCGCGCGGTAGCGTGCGCGCGACCTACGCCGTGCGGGTGACGCGCCAGTAGACGACGTAGCGTTCGTCGAAGATGCGACTGAGCGGCGACACAGCCAGCGTCTCGCGCTGACCGCGGGTCGTGAACTCCAGCGCACGGCCGGGCACCGGCACAAGCCAGCTTGCCGGGTCGTCGCCCGGGGCGATGATCGGCGGGGCCGCGATCGGCTCGGCTGTGTATTCGGGCACCTTGCGCGGCTGGGTCGGGGGCGCACGCAGCGTGGCGGTGGTCAGTCCCGCACTGCCCAGGCGGCCGGCCAGCACCAGCGGACCGTACATTACGGCCTGCAGCGTCGGGTCATCGAGCATCGGTGCGGCGTACAGATGCATCGGCAGCTGCAGCGTCACTTCATCCCCGTCGCGCCAGCTACGCGCCAGGCTGAGGTAGTTGCCGGGCGGCGTGTCGGAGGCGAGCGCTTTGCCGTTGAGGCGCACGGCCACGGCGCGGCTCCATGACGGCATGCGCAGTCGCAGCGCGAAGCGCGCGGCGCGCGAGCTGTGCACGCGCAGCCGCACCGTTTCGTCCTCGGGAAAGCGCGTTTCCTGCGTCAGGCGTATGCCGCGCTCCTGCCAGTCGAGCGTCGACGGCGTGAACAGGTTTACGTAGACACCGTCGGCGTCGTGAAAGTAGATGCTGTCGCCGAGCGAGGCGAAGGACTCCGCCATGCTGCCGGTGCAGCACCAGAAATCGTGCAGCGGCGTGCCGAACAGCTTCCAGTAGCCGCTCTGCAGCGGCAGGTAGTAGAGCTTGTCACCGTCGTCGGGGTGCTGCACGCCGAGAATGCCGTTGTAGTACGTGCGCTCGAGGTAGTCCGCGAGTCGTGCGTCCGCGGTCCAGCCGTACACGTGACGCGTGAGCTTGCGCATGTTGTACGTAACGCACGATTCTTCGGTGTAGCCGGATAGCTCGCGAGCCAGGACACCGGGTGGGGTGTTCCACGACTCGCCGTTGCTGGTGCCGCCCGTGCAGTAGGTGCGCCGCTCGGCGACCGTGTGCCAGAAATGTGTGGCCGCATCGTGCAGGTGCGGGTCGCCGGTGAGCTCGTAACCGCGCGCCGCGCCGATGATCTGTGGGATGGTCGTATTGGCATGCAGCCCCTGCAACTCGTCGCGTCCGGCTGCCAGTGGCGCAAAGACGCGCTCGCGATCGAAGCGATGGGCGAGCGAGCGCCAGCGTGGCTCACCGGTTGCCGCGGCCAGGTTGTAGAGCAGCTCGTTCATGCCGCCGTACTCGCGCTCGATGACTCGCGCCATCTGCTGCGCATCGAGCGGCTGCGTCCAGCGCTCGGTCCAGCGTGCCATGCCGAGAAGCGTACCCAGTGCTCCCCGGTCGCCGCTCAGGGTGTGGGTATCGAACAGCCCGGCCATTATCTTGTGCAGCGTGTAAAAGGGCGCCCAGGCAGGCTGGCCAGCACGCAGTCGCGTGAACAACTCCTCGGGAAACGCGCTCAGATAGCCGCCACCGAGGGCCGCCTGACACTTGGCGAGCTCGACGCACACCTGCACGCCGCGTGCGCGCACTGCGGCGTCGTCGGTGTGCGCTGCGAGCTGCGCGCAAGCTGACAGATAGTGTCCCGTGAAGTGTCCACGCAACTCATTGTCGGGCGCTTCCCAGCCGCCGAGTGCCTGCGCACTGCTCGGCAGTCCGGCCGTAACGCGGAACATGTGCAGCAGTCGGTCCGGGTCGAGGTCCATCAGGAAACGGCGATTGACCGCGAGGGCCTCGAGCGCGGGCCCGGGCCCGAGGCGTACCGCGTGCAAGGGAAAGGGATATGCGCGGATGCGTTGCGCAGGGGCCAGCGCTGCGAGTGTCAGGCGTGGACACAGCGAGCTGGCGGCGGTAACGAGGGCTGTCATCGACAGGAACGCGCGGCGCGCCAGCTTCATGCGTACTTCCAACAGTCTGTTACTACGCCGTGCCTGCTGTACACGGCTGGCATCTTGCTATCCTAGCGCTTTTGGCCCTTGAGACCCGCACGATGTCCGTACCTCTTCGCCGCACGAGCCTCGTTGCCATACTACTGTCCATCGCCTGGGCGACACAGGCCGCGCCACCGACGGTACGCACGCCGATCAGCCACGAGAGACTGTGGATGATGAAGCGCGTCGGCACGCCGCAAGTCAGTCCCGACGGCAAATGGGTGGTGTTCTCGGTCCTCGAGCCGGCCTATGACCAGGACAAGGAGGTGAGCGACCTGTGGCTGGTACCGGCGGACGCCTCGGCGGCCCCGCGACGCCTCACGCATACCAAGGCGCCCGAGAAGGGCGTCGACTGGTCGCCCGACAGCCGCCGGCTTGCGTTCGCCACCAAGCGGGAAGGCGACGAGCTCGAGCAGATCTACATACTCGACCTCGCCGATGGCGGAGAGGCACGACGGTTGACGAATGTGGCTACGGGTGCGTTGAATCCGCACTGGCGCCCGGATGGACAGGCGATCCTGTTCGAGTCTTCGGTGTACCCGCACGCGCTCGACGACGAAGCGAACAAGAAGATCATTGCCGAGCGCAAGGCGCGCAAGTACAACGTGCGCGTCTACGAGCACTTCCCGGTGCGCTATTGGAATCAGTGGCTGGATGACCATCAGCCCACGATTCTGGTGCAGGAGATCGCCGAGGGATCCAGCGCGCACGACATTCTGTCCGCCACGGCGCTGGCTCAGACGCCGGGATTTTCCGGGGTGGAAGGCGAAACCAGCGTATCCCTAGAGCCGCTCTGGAGCCACGACGGACGCGAGATCGTGTTCGCAGCGACCACCGAGCGCTGGAATTCGGCCTCGGGCCCGGTGGGCTATCACCTGTACCGGGTGCCGGCCACGGGGGGCGCTGAGCCGCAGATCATCGTGCCGGCGAGCGGGGTATATCACGATGCGACCTTCACGCCCGACGGTAAGTCGCTGTACTTCAAGTACGCGCCGCAGGATGCGGAGGTGTACCACCAGCAACGCCTCGAGCACGTCACATGGCCCGCCGGAGGTGAGGCCGTCGCCTTAACGCGCGACTTCGATAAGGAGGTCGAGGCCTTCGCGCTCACCTCGGACAGCCGCACGGTCTATCTGCTGACCCCTGAAGCGGGACGGCAGAACGTGTACCGGGTGGCCGCGGCCGGCGGCGTGCCGGAGCGCGTCATCGCCCCCGCGGCCGGCGGCTACACGGCCCTGGTCAGTGCCGGGAAGGCCGCGCATCCGGTGCTCGTCGCCAGCTACGGCAGCTCGGTCAATCCTGCCGAGGTGGTGCGCCTCGAGCCAGCGGCGCACCGCCATGTAAACCTGACGCAGATCGACACGCAGGAGGCGGCCGCGATCGACTGGCAGCCGCCGCAGCACTTCTGGTTCACGAGCGCCGGCGGGCGCGCCATCCATAGCATGATCGTGCTGCCGCCCGGCTTCGATGCGGCGAAGAAGTACCCCCTGCTGGTATTCATCCACGGCGGCGCCGCCAGCCACAACCCCGACCAGATCGGTCTGCGCTGGAACTATCACCTGCTAGTGGCGCCGGGCTACGTGCTGCTCATGAGCGACTACACCGGCTCGACGAGCTTTGGCGAGAAGTTCGCTCAGGCGATCAAGCTCGACCCGCTGAAAACCCCCGGGGACGAGATCAATCAGGCAGTCGATGAGGCTCTGAGGCGCTATGCGTTCATAGATGGCACGCGTATGTGCGCCGCGGGCGCAAGCTACGGCGGCCATCTCGCCAACTGGATTGAGGCCACTACCACGCGCTATCGCTGCATCGTCAGTCACGCGGGCGAGGTGGACCTCACCACGCAATGGGGCGAGAGTGACTCGATCTACAACCGCGAGGTGACCAACGGCGGCCCGCCGTGGGAAGGCGATCCCATCTGGCGCGCGCAGAGCCCGATCACATATGCGGCCAATTGGAAGACGCCTATGCTGCTCAGCATCGGTGAGCGTGATTTCCGTGTCCCCATCGGCAATACCCTCGAGAACTGGAGCGCGCTGCAGCGCATGCACGTACCGAGCAGGCTGCTGGTGTGGCCGGATGCCTGGCACTGGATTCTCAAGCCGGAGGACAGCCGCCGTTTCTACCAGGAGGTGCACGCCTGGCTGGCCACCTACCTCAAGGACGAGAAGCCAGCGCTCGAGCTGATGACGCCCTGAGCCGCGGAACCCCCGAATGGAGGATTCGGGGCTCACTCGGGCGGTGCCCACGCGCCGGCGCTCGAGCGATGATGTGAGTACGCATGGAGGAGCAAGGAGGTTTTCCGGTGAACGATCTCAGTGCATATCCTGCAGCGGTCCGCTGGCCGCCCCGGTACCCCGAGCGGCTGCAGCTGTACTCGCTGCCGACGCCCAACGGTGTAAAGGTCTCGATCATGCTCGAGGAAACCGGCCTGTCGTACGAGCCGCATCTGGTCGACCTCAACAAGGGCGAGCAAACGACCCCGGAATACCTGGCTCTCAATCCCAACGGCAAGATTCCCGCCATCATCGATCCGCGGGGACCGGGCGGGCGCCCGCTCGCGCTATTCGAGTCGGGCGCGATCCTGCTGTACCTCGCCGAGAAGACCGGGCAGCTGCTGCCCAGCGACGCCGCCGCGCGCTACGAGACCATTCAGTGGGTATTCTTCCAGATGGCCAGCATCGGCCCGATGTTCGGCCAGGTAGGCTACTTCCATAAGTTCGCGGGTCGCGAGATCTCCGACAAGCGCCCGCTGGAACACTATCGCGACGAGTCCAAGCGGCTGCTGGCAGTTCTCGAAGGCCGCCTCGCAGGCCGCCAATGGATCATGGGCGAGCTCTTTTCGATTGCCGACATCGCCACGGTCGGCTGGGTGCGCAACCTCGTCGGATACTACGAAGCCGGGCCACTGGTCGAGTTCGAGCGCTTCAAGGCGGTAGCCGCGTGGCTGGCTCGCTGCCTGACCCGGCCGGCCGTGCAGCGGGGCCTCGCCATTCCCGCCCGCGGTGCCTAGCCCGCGGCCCAGCAGGCCTCAGGCCGGCCCTATCGCCCGAGACGCGAACGCGGTGAAATAGCACCCCGAGCCGCAGCGTGAGCGGTGCATGCGAGTGCCTGGCGTGACGGAAGCCTCTGACGACCAAAAACGCGCCTCCCGGAGTCTATTGCGTGATCTGGCACACGAACTGCGCGATGCGCTGAGTCCCGTTTCCGCCTCCATCGACCTGCTGCGCGTGCGCCACTTCCAAGCCGACACGGCTCGTGTCGTGGCGGAGCGCGTGGAGCGCGGGCTGCGCCGGGCGTTCGCCACCCTCGAGAGCTTCGCCGTCGCCGAACAGGCCGACAGCGGCACGCTGACGCTTGCGGCCGTGCCGTGCGCGCTGGCCGATATCTTTGTTGCAGCATGCGAACTGCTCAGCACCGACGTGCGCGAGCGGTGCATTCTCGCGGCGGACGGGCAGGGCCAAGCGGCTCTTGCGGACCCGGCGCGCGCCGCGCAGGTGCTGCAGAGCGTGCTGCTGTACGCGAGTATCGTCGCCCTGCCCGCCACACAGGTAGAGGTGCGGGCCCTCGCGGGGCCGCCGCGGCTCCGGATCGGCTGCCACACCGACGCCCGGTTCGAGCCGGGCGAGGACTGGTTTGCCAGTTTCGCTGGCCCCGGCGGCGGCCTGGCGCTACGCACTGCACGTCGCATCATGGAGCTGCAGCACGGTACCTTGGAAATGGCACGGCAGGCGGGAGAGTGCACGTTCGTGATCAGATTCCCTCCGGCCCGTACCGGCAATCATGCCGAGATCCCTGCGCCACAGCCCGCGCCGCAGGCCGACGACAAGCCGGTCGCGCCCCGGCCGCTACGCCTGCTGATCGTTGATGACAATGCGGAGGTGCGGCGCGCGTATCGCGAGGCACTGCTGCCTCTGGGGTATGTGGTGACTGAAGCGGCCGAGGCGGACCAGGCTCTCGCCAGGCTTGATACCGATGCCCCGGAGGTTGCGCTGATCGACATACACCTGCCGCGCATCAACGGCTATCGATTGGCGCAGGCGATCAGAGACAGGATGGGATCGGCGGTGCGTCTGGTGATGCTCAGCGGCATGTCGCTGGACGCGACCACAAGAAACCTGTCGCGCGAGGCGGGATTCGATGACTGTCTGGATAAGATGGCGGGTCCGCTGGCGCTGCATGCGCTGCTGCAGGGATCCCGAAGGGAAAAAAAGTAACGGTCTCGGAAACAGTGAGCGCGACTCCGAAGAGCAGCGCGAAACTGCGGTCACCCTGACCTGCGTTTCGTCCGTGAGATCAAATCCATCCGTGAAGTCGTGCTCGTCCGTGAGGTCGCTGCTGCCGCTTCAGAGGTGGCCGGATATTCGCAATCCCACTGTTCCGAGACCGTCAAGAACGCGTCCTACGCGGGTTAGGGGGGCCTCGTAGTGACGCTGTACCTTCAATCGCAGCATAACCACGGCGTTATCCTTACGGTGTCGGCGCGTGGTGGATCGACGGGTAGGATCTGTCCTACACGTAGCCGGGACTGGTAGAAGGCGACCGCGGCCATCCAAAAAAGAAACAGTCCCGGAGCGACGGTGGTGTTCCGACGGTAGAAGCGCAACCCGAGCCTTGCGATCGTTCCTTGATTCGCCGCCGCACTGGTTCAGATGCCGTCCTTGGTGCGTCGTCCCTGACGCTCGTTCATCCGTGAGATCGCGGCCCAGTGGCTGGAGGCTTCTTCCGTTCGGCTACATGCCCTCGTCGCCCCGAGACTGTTAGGGTGCGTCAGCCGAGTGGGGGGGACCCGGGGAAGACGCTTTAACTACGATGTAAGCATAGTGAACGAGCCGGGGAATCACTGACGGCCGGCACCCAGATTCACGGTCGGCCCGCGAGCGATGGCGGGGTAGGGAGCATCCTACAGTCGTGACGGCTTCGGCGAGCTGCGCCGACATGGAGTCGCTTGCTGCGCCGACAGTGCTGCCACGGTGCATCCGACATGCTCGTCGCCGTGTAAGAGCGTGTAAGCAGTTGTCAGTGCGCGCGGTACGCGCGGCGCTGCATGTCGACTGGGAGGTCGCCGGTGCAAACGTCCCCCAAGCCGGGGCGCGATTGGAACGTCAGTCCCGCCGCGTATGACGCCGCTCCGCCCCGGCCCGTCCAGGAAGACGGGCGGTCAGGCGCACTGCGCTCGCTGGCGCGCGCCATGTGGATTCTCGCCGCCTGCGCCACGGTCGCGGCCTTGCGTATCGGACGCGATTTGCTGATTCCGCTCGTGCTGGGCGTATTGCTGGCGCTGGTACTGTCGGGCATCGTCGAAACCCTGCGTCGCTGGCGCGTGCCGCGTTCGTTGAGTGCGCTGGTGCTGCTGTTGCTGATCGCAGTGGGTATTGGCGGTGTGCTTGATGCAATCTGGACACCGGCGCAGCAATGGATTGAGAACGCACCGCGCGTGCTGCGCACCGTGGAACGCCGGCTCCGCCCCGCGCAGTCCATCGTGCAGCGTCTCGATGCGATCGCCGATCGTGTCAGCAACATTGCGAGCCCTGGAGGCAAGGAGGCTGCACCGCCGTCGGCTACGGCCGCCCCGTCCGTCACGGCGGCTTCGGTGCTCGCCGGTACGGGCTGGTTCGCCGCCTCAATTGTCATGTGGCTGGCGCTGACATTGCTGCTGCTCGCTGCAGGTCCAGGCACGCTGGCGCGCATGACCGCGACGCTCGCAGCCGACTGGCACCCTGCCAACGTGCTGCGCATCATCCATGCCATTCGTAACGAGGTAGGTCGCTACTACGCAACGCTCGCGGTCATCAACGTGGGCTTCGGCGCCGTCACGGCACTGGTGATGTGGCTATTGGGGATGCCCAACCCTGTGCTGTGGGGCGCCATCGCCGGGGTACTTAATTTCATCCCCTACCTGGGGTGCATCACCACGCTGGTGATCCTCAGCGTTGTGGCACTGGTCACGTTCGATCACATCACGCATACGCTGCTGGTTGGAGCGAGTTTCCTGCTCCTCGCGGCGATCGAGGGGCACGTGGTGGAGCCGGTCTTCATCGGCCGCCGGCTCGATCTCAATCCAATCATGGTTCTGGTCGCGATCTGGATGGGCGGCTGGATCTGGGGGATCACGGGCGTGGTAGTGGCATTGCCCACGCTGGTTGCAGCCAAGGTCGCGGCGTCACACAGCGTGCGCGGCGGCGCGCTGGTACGTTTCCTCAGTCCCAACCGCCGACCGGAGCGGCTCTGGGAGGAACGAATCGCCCGGCGCGATGCGGCGTGGCGCCGTCCGTCCCGGTGAGGACTCAGCGTTTAACGCCGTCGGCGCTGGCGAGCATCTCGATGGCCTTGAGATGGCCCTGAACGGTCGGCAGGATCTTGCGCGCAAACGCCTGCGCATCGGCGTCGTGACCTGAACTGACCTCCTTCTCGAGGAGCGCGACGGTCTGCCGGTGAGCCGTGACTTGGTTCCTGATGTAGGACTTGTCGAAGGTAGCGCCCGAGAGCGCCTCGAGTTTGAGCCGCGTGGCGTCCGCGCGCACCCCGGCACCGCTCGGCAACTTGATATTTCTATTGGAGGCGAGGGCCTGCAGCTCCTTGTTGGCCGCGGAATGATCCTTGATCATCATCGCGGCAAAGTCCTTGACCTTCGGGTCGGAGCTCTTCTCCTGCGCGAGGCGCGCCAGCTGGACTTCGCCCATGCCGCCCTCAGCGGCAGCGGTGTAAAAGCGCGAGTCCGGAGTCGTTTCGGCCGCGAGCGCCAGAGCCGGCACGGCCAAAAGCGCGCAAAAAGCCACGTACTTCATGATGCTCTCCTCAGACAAGGGTAGGACACATAGACGAGCGCATGGCTCGCAGTGTGGGAAAGGCCAGCGCACGCGACAGCCGGCCGCCGCGCGCAGGCGACGTCGGCCCATGACTACCCCACGCCCGCTAGCGGCGGGCTCATCTGGGCGGGCGCCGCTGACCAACTGCTCGCTCCCGTTGTGTTCACGGCCTCGGACGACTCCCGGTGCCTGTTCGTATGCGGGTGCGCCGTATGGCCAAGGGCTGGTGCGCTCACGTTGCCGCTCAGGCTAAGACTGACTGCTGCACGGCAAGCATCGGCGATGTTGGTCGCTTGGGATGCGCGTCTGAACATAAGAGTCCGTTAGTTCCTACACGCGATCGGGCTCCCGGGAGGCAGCCGGCTCGGCCGTTCCTTGGTAGCTTGTTGAACAGGTGACGCTCGCGCTGGTGCGCGCGCTGTCCCAACTCACTTAACAGAGAGGAATCAGCGCATGAAACTCATCGCATCGACTTTGATCGTTGCCGGCGCCCTGCTCGGAGCCGGGGCCTTTGCCCAGGATGCCGACATGGATCGCTCGCATCCGAAAGCGTTCGTGAAGGACTCCGTCATTACGACGAAGATCAAGAGCAAGCTCGCAGCCGAGCATCTCAAGAGTCTTGCCAGGATTCACGTCGATACCGATATGGACGGCGTGGTATGGCTGAGCGGCAGCGCGCCCAGTCAGGACGTGGCGGACCGTGCTATCCGGATCGCGAAGGCGACCGACGGCGTGGTGAACGTCAAGAGCCACATCGACGTCCGTCCGGAATAACGAAGAGCAACGAAGACCGTTCGCGTGTTGACGCCGGCTGGAACCCGTGGAGGGTTCAGCCGGCGGCTTTACGGGCTTTCTGCACTGCGCTCGCCTCGATGGCGGGAGCCGCGTGACCCCAGCTGTTGCGGATGTAGGTAGCAACCGCGGCGATCTGCGCGTCGCTAAGCTGCCAGCCGAAGGCCGGCATCGCCGGGCCGGTCGGCTCATGGGCCGTGGCGACGCTCTGTGCACCGTGGATGACCACCCGCAGTATGCTTGTGGGCTCGCGCGAGGCGACCGAAGAGGCGCCCGCCAGGCTCGGGATGAGGTAGGCAACGCCTGTCCCGTCAGCGTTATGGCACGCCGAGCAAAGGTCCTGGTAGATGGCCGCGCCGGCCATCATCACCGGCGCGTGTGAGTCGAGCGGCCGCGTCGCGACACTCTCGCCCGGCACATTCTTGAGGAATGTTGCGATGGCGGCTAGATCGCTGTCGGTCATCTGCGAGCTGGAGTTGGTCACCTCCTCGCCCATGGGACCCGAGGCCGCGGCAAAGCGGTTGTGGCCGCTCTTTAGATACGCCACGACGTCAGTGGCCGTCCAATTCCCGATCCCCAATGTCGTGCTGTCGGTGATGTCCGGTGCGAACCAGCCCTGGACGGAGTAGCCCTGCAGAGTTTGGTGGTCACGATCGCCGCCCAGGTGTGTTTTGGGCGTGTGACAGGCGGCGCAATGTCCGGGGCCATTCACAAGATACGCGCCCCGATTCCACTCGGCCGATTTGGCCGGATCGGTCTTGAAGGGGCCGGGATTGAAATAGAAGGCATCCCAGAGCCGCATGCCGGCGCGGATATCGAACGGGAACGGCAACTGGTTCGACGTCACCTTGTGGTGCACGGCCGCTACGCTGCTGAGGTACGCGCGGATTGCCAGAACCTCACCCTTGCTCATGCGCGTGTAGTAGGGGTAGGGCATCGCTGGATACAACCACGACCCGTCGGCTGCACGCCCGAGCCGCACCGCCACGTCGAACTGCTCGTCGGTCCAGTTGCCAATCCCCGTGTCGCGGTCCGGCGTGATGTTCGCGGCGACCACCTTACCGAACGGCGTTTCGATCGGCCGACCACCGGCGAAGGACTCGCCGCCGGGTGCCGTGTGGCAGCCGGTGCAGTCGGCGAGCACGGCGAGGTAGCGGCCGCGTTCGACTTGCGAGGACGCGTCGCGGGCCGGCAGGTTGTCTGCTGCCGCGAACCCCGCGGTGCAAGCCGTTGCCAGCAGTGACGCGGCGCCGGTGATCACGCGGGACAGGGCGTCACGCATGCACGAGCGGTCCCGGGTTCTTGAGATACTGCGTGCAGATTGCGTCCGCGGCCCAGTAGGCAAGCGCCCCGACGGTGTCCGTCGGGTTGTAGCCGGCGTTCTGCGGGAAAGCGCTGGCGCCCATGACGAACAGGTTGGGGACGTCCCAGCTCTGCAGGTAGCGATTCAGCGCGCTGGTCTTGGGATCGGTTCCCATGATCGCGCCACCACAGAGGTGCGTGGTCTGATAGTCGGTGATGTCGTACGGACCGCGTCGGTATTCCTTCACGATCTGCTGCGCACCCATCGCCTTGAAGATCTCTGCGAACTTGTCGGTGAGGAAGATGTTCTGCTTAAGCTCGTTTTCGTGGAAGTCGATGGTTATGCGGGCGAGCGGCCGCCCGAAGCGGTCGCGGTAGGTCGGATCGAGATCGACGTACACGTCACGGTAGCTGTACATGCTGCCGTGCACTCCGGTGCCGGGCTTGAGGGCGCTCAGATAGTTGTCACGCACGGCCGCCTTCCATTTGGCGCCCCACTTCGGCGTGCCGGGCGGAACCGGAGTCGTCTGGATCGGACGCCCGCTGGTCTGCATCTGACCCATGTAACCGCCGCCCACGAAGCGGTGAGGACCATGATCGAAGTTGTCACCGTTGAACTCATCGATGGCCATGCCAATGGACCCGGAGGCGATGAACGGATTGAAGATGAATTTGCTCCGGTCGAAGAAGCTGGTGACATCCGAGATCGTCTGATGGGTGAAGTTGCGTCCGATCACGCCCTCATTTGCGACGGGGTCATAGGGCTTGCCGATGCGCGACAGCAGCAGCAGCTGGATATTGAA
>Ga0070732_10001177_pt1 | contig 14495 bp, 7 predicted proteins | sample Coa_R1_5_FD_66449 | JGI IMG/M metagenome (GOLD analysis project Ga0070732, IMG submission 66449) | Surface soil microbial communities from Centralia Pennsylvania, which are recovering from an underground coalmine fire - Coalmine... | ecosystem: Environmental > Terrestrial > Soil > Unclassified ...
GCGGGCACATTCTGCTCTGGCATCCCGACGATTCTTCATTGCCGCGACGATTGGAAGGCCATCCGCTTTGCGCCTACGCCGTAGCGTTCGCTCCCGATGGCCAGACGCTCTGGTCCTGCAGCCAGGATCACAAAATAAAAATCTGGAATGTTCGCAACGGCGAATTGCTCCATGTGTTCGGGCCGCTCGATACGCCGCTGTATTCGTTAGCGCTAAGCAACGATGGCCGACATTTTGCCGTTGCCGGGTTGAATGGTCAGGTCTTTCTCGGCGACGCCTCCGGGCAGGTTGAGCATACCTTAACCGGGCATCACGAGGCCGTGTTTGCGCTCGCCTTTGCGCCGGATGGGCGACGCCTCGCTTCGGCAGGACAAGATAACAACATTCGCTTCTGGGACTCGAATTCAGGAGAAGAAGCAGGCCGCCTCGAAGGGCATCGCGATTGTGTCTATCAAATCTCTTTCAGCACGACCGGCCGGCGGCTGACTTCCGTATCCACAAACGGCCTGGTCATCGTGTGGGACGCTGTTGCCGGCACACCGCTGTTTAGCCACCGCTTTCCCGGGAAAACGTACTCGGCGGTCTTATCGCCCAACGGAGCGCGCTTGGCCGTCGGCGGAGCAGATGGTGAAGCGTTTTTGATGGAATTACCCATGTCGACGCGTTAGCTACTTCAGACGTAGAACGGAATTCATTCCGTTCGAGCCGAGCGAGCGAAACTGGAACGGAATGAATTCCGTTCTACGTTGATCTCCGCAGGCCATTTCTAACTCATAAGCGCCGCATATACTCGTTACTAGCCCAACATGCTCTTCAGGAATCGCATTATGAACTCACAACGCATTCCGCTGACACTCGTCGCATTCTCCTTTCTCGTACCTCCACTTTTCGCTCAGGAGCCCAAAGACAAGGAACTCCAAGCTAAGACCAAAGAAATCGCCGGGGTGGCGGAGTTTCTGCGCTCCGTGCCCAAGCATTTCGCCACCCTGCAAGCGGCGGATGCGGCCAAGCGGCGCGTCACTCTGCTCGTGGAAGGCGACAAATTCGCCAAGGCCTGGGACCTGACGCCGGATGCTGAGATCAAATTCATGGGCTGGTGGGGCCGGCTCGATCAATTCACCGTGGGCGATCGTGTGTGGTGCTGGTTCGCGACGAACCGGCAGAAGGAGCCGGTGGCCATCATGATGCTCGCTGATGAACCGAGTGAGCAGGACATTCATGGGATTGCCTGGAAGGTCGCCAGCGGCACTGCGGACACCGTGTTTCTGCAGCCCGGCAACGGCACAGTACGGCCGCTCAAAACCTCGACGCTTCTCCCGCCCCAGCCGGCAGACGAGCGCGTGTATTTTCAATCCGCCGGTGATAAGCTCCGATTCCTGTTGGACGCCAAGGCCTTTGAGAAAAAGCGCGAAGAGCAGAAGGCCGTTCTGCGCAAGCGCTGGGAAACCGAAGGCTTGCCCGGCAGCGTGATGTTCCTGCACCAATACAGCGGCGAGATGGAGTTTATGCTCGACCACGAAGCGATGCGCTGGGGCCGCTCGCTCAAGCCGGGCGACAGCATCACGCTGACGGCAAATCCGCCCATCAAGGGCGTGGTGCGCGATGTACGGCCGTGGCGCGAGCGTACGCAGCTGCGGCTCGTAGTCGCAGCTACCGATCAGGGCGATTTGCATCCGGGGCAGCGGCTAAACCTGAAGATGACACCGCCGTCGCTGGCCCTTGACCAAGCTCAATTGCCGCCCGATCTCGGCCGGCGCAAGAACAAGGATGAGCGCATCGAATGGTTCCTGGCCAGCATCTACTGCACCTGCGGTGTGAGCGGCAACATTTGCACCGGCCATTTCTACACACTGGCCAGCTGCAACCCCAACGGCTGCGGCCACCCCGCCGCCGTGAAAGAGCGCCTCAGCGAATGGATCGACAAGGGGCTGAGTGATGAGCAGATCTTCGCGGAGATGCTGAAAGCGTATGGGAACAACTTGCTGAAGCCGCATTTGCTGCAGTGACGTTTATCCGCAGATTACACAGATTTCACAGATTAAGATTCTCATTTGAATATAATCTGTGAAATCTGCGTAATCTGCGGATAAACTTTTATTCTCGCCGCATCAACGACCAGCGCGCTTCGCGGGTGATGGGAGAATTGACCGGGCCTTGCGCCAGATGTTGCAGCACTTCGCGAGTGGTAGGCGAATCGAGCCGGTCAAGCAGTTCAATCGCGCGGATGACCCGGAGCTTCTCCGCGGTGAGATAGCGCTCACCCGTGCGCTCCATCAATTCATACAGCCGGCGGCGGGCCTCGGGGGCAGGGTGATTCTTCAGTGCGTTTTGGAAGAAAGGCTGGCCGTCGTCGCCGAGCCTGGCGAGTTCGCCGGTGGCCCGCTGACGCACCGCATAGCGCGGATGATCGAGTTCGCCGATCCACTGCTCGATTTGCTTGACATTCAGCGGCACCGGCGGTTTGGTAAGCTGCTCTTTCAACATCGTGATAGTTTCCGCCGGCGCCCCAGCCAGCATGTCCATCGAAACGAAAGCTTTCGCGGCATCGGGGCTCAAAAGATCCGCCCAGCAAGTTTGCAATTCCTGCAGCTTCAACTTGCGCGGCTCCGGCTTTTTGGCCGGCAGCAGTTTGGTCACGTCCCAGATGAGGGCCGTGGTGTCGGCGCTGCCGCTGGCGAGCCGTTGGCCGTCGCGCGAGAACATCACTGCGGTCACATCGCCACGGTGGCCCTGGAATTCGCCAAGTTTGCGGCCGCTGGACACCTCCCACAGGCCGACATTGCCGTGCAACGCCCCCTGGGCCACGAGCCGGCCATCGGGTGCAAATGCCAGCGGCGAGAAGTCGAAGACATCGCCGCCGATGACGTTGAGCGGCGGCGCCAAGGGATCGACTGCCGCGTCGCGCTGGCCGAAAAGGCGCCGCTCGCGCCCCGTGGCCAATTCATACAGTGCCATGTACCCGGGGCCGAAATCGAGCAGCAAAGACCGGCCATCCGGGGAAAAGACGATGCCGCGCGGCGGACCAGGTTGCTCGTTGTACACGATTCGTCGCAATTCCTTGCCGGTAGCCACCTCGTAGAGAACCAGCGAGGTGTCTTCAGCCGGAACGACGATGAGCCGGCCGTCGGACGAAAACACGAGCCCCTGTTCCCCGATCGGGTTGCCGGGCGTGCAGGGCACCGGATGATGACTCAACTCCTTTCCGGTTGCGACGTCATAGAAACGAACCGCCGCATCGTCGCCATTACCCATGGCCGCACCGGCCAGTATTTTACCGTCCGGCGAAAACGCGAGACCCTGCATGCCCCCGCCGTTCGCCATCGGAATCGATTGCACTTTTTTCTTGGTGCGCATGTCGCGCACTTCGATGCTGCCGTCATCGGCATACAGGGCCAATAGCTTGCCGTCGGCAGAAATAGCGCCAAAGCCCATGCCGTTGACCGGCATGCGATGCTGAATCCGCTCCTTCACATTCTCTTCGCCCGTGGTGCTGTCCCAGGTGCAGAAGCGGCCATCCTGGCCCATCGTCCACACGCTCTTCTGATCCGGTGCGAAACGGAGCCAGTTGACCATGTCGGTATGGCCCTTCGGCTCGATCAATTCCTTGTTGGAAGCCAGTTCGATGATGCGCAAGGAATTGGACTCGCCCACGACGGCGAGATGCTTGCCGTCGGCAGAGAGGATCAGGCCGTTGCTGGCCGAGTTCATGCCGCCGATGTCATTCGCGTTGTTCTGGCGCGCCGCCCGACCGATGCGCCGGCCCACCTTGTCGGACTGGAGATCGATCTCGCGGATATTGCTGTAAAGAACGGACTTGATCAGCAACTTCTTGCCATCAGGCGTGAAAACCATGCCGCCGGTCGCGTCATTTTGCTGCCGGAGCTTTTTCCACAGTTTGCGGCTATCCAGATCGTAGATGTGAATTCCGGAAGCCTGATTGGTCAGCGCCAACCGCTTGCTGTCGGCGGAAAAAACCAAGGTCGCGGCCGTCCCCTGGTTTTCCAGGTCATGCGAGAACAGCTGCTTGCCGCTTGCCACGTCCCAGACGCGCAGCTGAAATGGCGGATTATTGTTGTTGTTATTGCCCGCATGCACGCCCGCCGAAGCCAGCAGCTTGCCGTCGGGCGAAAACTGCACGGTCGGGCTAAAGTTATTCACGACGGCGTTATTGGCCGCTGCCATCACGAGGGAGCGCTGAGTCCTTTGCCCGGCCTTGTCCCATACATCATGAATTGCGATTTCGCCGGCCTGATTGCTGACCGCCAGCTGCTTGCCGTCCGGAGAAACCGACATCACCGACGACCCGCCGCCGGGAAAAGGATTCACCGGGGCATTAGGCCCTCTCGGCCAGGAGAGTGAAAACGAGGTCCGCAACTTCCCAGTTCCTGTGTCCCAAACATGCACCCGGCCGTCCTGTCCAAACGAAACCAGCGTCTTGCAGTCCGCCGACATCGTGACCTGGAACGGCAAGCCGGTGTAGAGTTCCTCCTCATTGGGCTGATTCGGCAACTTCGGGATCTCATCGAAGGTGCGGATTTCCTTACCGCTACCCATTTCCCAGACGCGAATCTTGTAATCCTGCCCCGCGGTGAGAATCGATTTACCGTCCGGCAGAAATGCAGCAAAGGTGACGGTGCCGCCGTGCCGCCAGCGAATGGTGCCAAGCCGGGCCAGGGCGTTGGCCGGTAGCGGATCGTCGAAGCGATCCTTCAGCACCGGCGGCGACTCCGCCAACGTGAAGTCGGAAGCCAGAATGCAAAAGAGCAAACCCGCCGCAAGAAGGGCACGACGCGCCATGGCTGCATCTCCCGGCCGAAGAGGGTCAGAATGTCAGCATAATGGTTGCACGGGCGGAAAGCAAAGGAATAGTGAAAGCCCAGGGACGGCAGTCCCTGGGCTTTCCCACTCACCTTTTCCTCATAACCGGCACATCCTTTCTGGGCGCAACGGCTAGAATCCCTATTCAACCGGCGCAAGCGTGGTAAAATAGTAAATACCACCGAGGGGCAGGGAAACGAGGCAGGCCCGCACATCCATCCGCCGGGGCTGTGGTCCCGTGCGCAACCGATCGGGGTGAGGCCGTGGCACTTACAGCACTTGATCGCACGCTTCTGCAACGCTGCCTGAATCACGAACCCGGCGCCTGGAACGATTTTGTCGATCGCTTCCTGGGCATGTTCTACCATGTGATTCATTACACAGCGCACTTGCGCAGCGTGAGCCTGGCGCCGGAAGATGTCGAGGACCTGGCGGCGGAGATTCTGCTCCAGATCGTGGCCAACGATTACGCCATCTTGCGCGAGTTCCGCGGCAACGCCAGTCTGGCGACATATCTGACCGTAATTGCCCGGCGCATCTGCGTGCACGAACTCACCCGCCGCACCGCCATCCGCGAAGCCCCCAAGCTGAACGGCAAGCCTGAAGTTCCTTCCCGCAGCCGCGCGGAGGGAAATCTCGAAAACATGGAAGAAGTGCAGAAGCTGCTGCGCAAGCTGCCGGCCCGCGAGCGTGAAGTGGTGCGCCTGTTTTACCTGGAAGGGCGATCCTACGAAGAGATTAGCACGGCATTGCACATCCCGGTCAATACGATCGGCCCGGTGTTGGCTCGCGCTCGCAAAAAGCTCCGCGAAAGTGTCGCGCCGCCCACGGCCGTGAAGGCGGAGCTGGAAAAGAAGCCTGAGGAAAAACCCCGCTAACGTAGTGGCTCCGGCGTGTGCCAGTTAATCTTTCGCTCCACAATCTCCTGAATCACCACTTGCGGTTGAATGGCATTCACTGACTGCGGATCAAATCCGGCAGTGGCGGCGTAGCCGAGCCGGTTGAAATGCTCGGCGAGCAGCGGCAGCCACAGCTGCGCCGCGAACGAATCGTGAAACAGCAGTGCTCGCGGCAAATGCGGATCATTCCGACCCCAAACCTGCGGCTGAAAGTGCTTGGGAAAATGCAACCGCGAATCGAGCGGTAACTCCTCGAGCAAGCGAACTGCCTTGGGTTCTCGTAGTTGCCATGCTTCAATTGGCTCCCTGCGCTCGCCCGGGAGGTGCAGGATACGAGTCAAATCTCCGGTGAACGAAGTAATCCCGTGGCGGTCGAACCGGTCGCGCTCGAGCGGCTTCATGTCCGGCCACCGTTGAGCCAAGCGCTGCACCAACGTGCAATAACCGATGTAAGCGCCTTCGTCGTTCCAGTGCGTATCCGTGCGGAAAAAGAGGAGCGACGACGCTAATCTCCCGTCTCCCCCAAGGGGAGAAGGGAAGGGAGTGAGGGGGGAAGCGCTTCGCTCCGCCGTGAGCGCCTCCCGTAGCACCACCACCTTCGTCTTCGAATCCCTTCGCAATTCGTCCGCCATCATCTCAGCAGCGGTTGGCCCGTGCATATGGCGGTGAATCTCCGGCAGGTACTCCGGATAAATGGAATGCTTCTCCGGCGTCAGCACAATGATGTAATCGATGCCGCGTTCGGCCAGCCAGTCGCGGCGGCGGCGGAATTCGGTCGCCCAAAGCCGGCATTGCTCCGCTTTCGAAATATCGCGGCCGGGGTTTTCGGACTTCTCTTCGTTCATGAACAGCCAGCCGTCGCGGCCGACGATTACCTTCTCCGATGAGGAAGTGTCCAGCCAGTCGACCTTAAATCGGGCCTGTTCGCACAGCAGCAGCTCACGGGCAGGGAGCCGATCCTGAAAGTAAGCTTCGAAGCGCGCCGGAAAGCGAGCGATGGCTTTTCGCGCCAACGGCACTTCCGGCGCGGGCGCCGGCGGCCGGTTCTCGCCAGCCAGCATCTTCGGCTGCGCGCGGCCCAGCGCGAAGCGCGCAGCTGGCAGGCCCAGCGCGAGTGCGAAGAGCAATATCAGTGCGGTGTCAAAGAATTTGCGGAGTTGCTTCATTGCTCTTATGGGTCCCACGGGACCTATAGGTCTTTCAAAACCGGTAATAAATAAACGGATTATAGGTTCCCGCCGCAAGTTGCAGCACACTGGCGGCAAAGAGCATGCACATTCCACCCAGCGAAGCAAATTCCGCCGCGGCCGCGAGCGCTGTTCGCCGCCAGGCAGGGGCTTGCTCCAGCAGCTGCCGCCAAATCCGCCGTAATGCTGGCCACACCGGGCAGCAGCCGGCCGTTCCGACGATCAGCGCCAGCGCCAATTCCCGGCCCCAGAAATCATGCCAGGCGTATTCGCCGCCCCGCAAGCCCATCATCGCGGAAAGGTACACGCCCGCGTGCGCAAACGACTTCGCTTCGAAGAATACCCAGCCGATCATCACGATGACAAGCGTAACCGCATGCTGTGCGATTCGCGGCAGCCGCTCCAAGACACGCGCCCAGCCAAGTCGTTCGAGCACCAAAAATAACCCGTGAAAGAGACCCCAGGCCAGGAAGTTCCAACTCGCCCCGTGCCACAAGCCGCAGAACACAAAAACAAGCATCAGATTGAAATACGTCCGTTCCGGCCCATGACGGTTGCCGCCCAGTGGAATGTACAGATAATCGCGGAACCAGCTCGACAGCGATATGTGCCAGCGCCGCCAGAAATCGGTGATCGAACGAGCGGTGTATGGATAGTTGAAGTTCTCGGCCAATTCGAAACCGAACAGCCGGCCCAGGCCGATGGCCATATCGGAATAGCCCGAGAAGTCGAAGTAGATTTGCAGCGTGTAGCAAATGACACCGAGCCATGCAGCACTGAACGACAATTCCGCCGGCGACAAATGAAAGAGTGCGTCGGCCGTATGGGCAAACGTGTTCGCCAGCAACATCTTCTTCGCGAGGCCCAGGATGAAGCGGCGAATGCCACGGGCGACTTGCGCGCGGTCCACCGAACGGCTCTCCAGCGCTGCCGCCAGATCGCGATAGCGCACCACCGGCCCCGCAATGAGGTGCGGGAACAGCGTCATGAACAGGCCGAAGTTAACCGGATTGCGCGCGGCCGACGTTTTCGCCCGGCGAATATCGATGAGATACGCCAATGCTTCGAAGGTGAAAAACGAGATGCCAATGGGCAAATGCACCGGTCTCAGGTGCACCGGCGTGAATGCCAACCAGCGGAGAACGACATTCAAATTATCCGCCAGGAAATTCGCGTATTTGCAGGAAACGAGTAATCCGAGGTTGAAAACCACGGCGGCGGCCAGGAACCACGCCCCCGCGCGCCGTCCCTTCCAGGCTTCAACCAGAAGGCCGAAACCGAAGTTTGCGCCGATCGAGGCGATCATCAGGAAGACATAAAACTTTTCGCCCCAGGCGTAGAAAAAAAGACTCGCAAAAAGAAGGAGCGCATTGCGCGCCGAACGCGGCGCAAGATAATACACCGCGAGTACGAGCGGCAGGAACAAGAACAGGAAAAGCGTTGAGTTGAACAGCACCGGGATCCGTCCCGAATAAACAGTCTGGTTGCGGCTTGGCGCTCCCTACCTGAACTCAGCGACACCAGGTTGAGCCTCCGAGCGCGAAGCTGCAATCGGCAGTCTCCGTCTTTACTTCACCGTGAACACCGTGTCCGCGCTGCCGGTGTTGCCGGCGGCATCGCGCACGCGGATCACCACGACGTATGTGCCAGGCGTCAGCGATTCGGTCTGGAAATGGAACTTGGCCCTGCGCGCGTCGAATAGTCCATTTACCGGAAACAGGTTCATCCACTTGCCGCTATTGACGGCATACTGAGCGGAAGCAAGTCGCACGAGCTCACTGTCGGCGTTCGCTTCGAGAATTGCTCGATTCTTTTCCATGCCGATGAATTTCAGAGTGATCGTGGGCGCTTCATGGCTCACCGCCAGCGGCAAACTGACGCGTGCACCCGTCAACGCATCTTCTTCGCGATTATCAGGCCGGTCGCTAGCCACGACTTTGAACTGGTATAGGCCCGATGGCATCGTCGATGTGTCCCATTCGTACTCCGTCTTGGCCCAGCCGTCTTCGATCTTCACCCATTCCTTCCAGCCATCTTTGCGGACATAAAGATCGTACACGAGTTCATCTTCATTCGCATCGGTGGCGGACCATTTGAATTTCCATTTCTTCGGCTCCTTGGCGGAAGCTTGCGTCTCCAAATTTGGCGCGTCGAGGCTCGTAACTTCTGGCGCCTGATTGATCGTGGCGTAGTAAATGCTGAGCCGGTGCAGCGCCGGCGAAACCGCTTGCTCACTGGTCGCCATCGAGATGCGGTATTGCAAGAAGCGCGAGGCCGGGGCCTGCGCGATTGCGTGATTCGGATCGTCCTGCTCGGCCGACCAGGCGCTCCAGGTAGCGTCGGGCTCGGCGACGTTGCCGCCGCGCACCGCCACCGTCAGTTTCGTCCCCTTCGGCACGTCGGCTTGCCAGCTCATGCTGCCCCAACGACTTGGCAATTTCGCATCGATCACTTCCGACAGTACCGAGCCCTTGGCGACAAAGCGATCCTGAAGCACGTAGAGCGTTCCCGGATCGCTGGCCGCGAGGACAATGCTCCCGTCTTTGCGGAGCAACAAGTGCTGAATCTGGCCATGGTCGAGCTTGGCAATTTCGCTGCGCTCCTTGTTCGATTCATGAATCTCGAACAGCTGTCCTTTGGAGCCGGTGCCGGCAAAGAGGCGGTCGCCGTGCTTGAGCATGCTGAGAATCAGCCCTTTTTCGCGGAAGAGTTCGCGCACCGAGCCGTCGAGCCCGATGCGGTAGACGCAGTTTTCGCCGCTGCTCGGGCTGGGTGCGGCGGCCGCCGGCGTAAGTTTTTCGCTTTCCTTCTCCTTCGAATTCGCCGAGCCCGCGGCACTGGCGGTCTTCTCGTCGCTGGCGGCGCGCACGGTGGCGAAGGCTGGCTTCGTGAGCGCTGCCGAGACATTACCGGAGTTACTCGAAGTCGAGGCGCTGCTGTTTCCCGCATGCCCGCCGGCCGGCGAACTCGTGCCAACATACAACGCCTGACCGAACAGTTGCAGGCAGCGAATTTCAGCCTGCGGCGCCTGGAAAAGCACGAATGCTTTGCCGGTTAGATCAATCTTGTAAACCAGGCCCTGCTTGTCGGTGCCGGCGTAGATGGCGCCATCATTCGCGCGCACCATGCTCAGAATGTGGTCCTGCTTCGATTGGAAAAACAGCTCGGCCTTGCCTTCGGCATTGATCTTGTAAATGCGGCCATGCGGCCCGGTGGCCGCGAACACGGTTTGCGTCTTTTCATCAAACACCAGCGCCCAGATGTAATTCTCGGGGCTATCGTGCAACACGCGCGCGTTGCCATCGGGAGCAATGCGGACGATCAAACCGCTAGGCCCCGTGCCGGCATAGATCGAACCATCCGGGGCAGCGAGCAGGCAAAGGATCTGCGTGTCTTCGCTGTCAAAAGCTACGCTCACCGCTCCATCGGGAGCAATCTTGAAGAGTTTGCCTTCATCGCCCGTAGCGACGAACAGATTGCCGGCCTTATCCTCTACCACGTCCCATATGCGGGTGGCTTCGAGCGGCCCCTTGAGCGGCAATGGCTTGAGCCAGCGCGCCAGTTGAATGGTTCCCTCATTAGAAATCACTGCTTGGTGAAACTGGGCCTTCTCGAATTGTGCCGGCAGCGCGGCGGTGTAGGTCTTGATCTTGCCGGCCCACAACACGGTCGGAAATAGTGTAGTCGTAATGAGTGTGGTCCAGAGGAAACGTTTCATGGTTGACTCCGAGCCGCTCGCGGCGTCGCATGCAACGCTGCAAGCGGCGTTACTCCTGGGTAATGCTGGTCCGCTTGTTCTTGGTGACATTGATCCTCACCGTCTCGCTGCCCTGGATGACCCACGGCACCGGTTGCTTGGACTCCACGGCCTTCGAGATGGATTGCACCGCAGTGCGGTGCGTCTGGCTGAAGGTCTGCACCATGCTCGGCGGCAAATTTGGCAGCGCCTTGCCGTCGAGGGCCACGCCGGAGGCCGGCAGCGGCAACCGCAGCGTCAAGTTCGTGCGCTTGGCGGCCGCCAGCAAGCGGTAGCCGGCCAGAAGCTGCTCCAGGTTCAGCGGGTTGTTCCACTGCGGCTGGGACCGCAAGTCCGCTTTCGCCGCAATGCCTTCCTCGCTTAGCGTGATGCTGTACGATCCTTCGGGTAGATCTTCGGGTAACTTCAGCGCCACCGGCACCTTCTGCGGCGTGCCCTTCCATGGCCGCATGTAGACGGTGCCGCGAACCGTCTCGCCGGGAGCATACGTGTCGGATTCCAGCTGCACGCCTTCAATCTCGGCCGAGTGCCGCCCCGCTTCAATTTCCGTTTCGCATTCGATCTTCGTGAAGCGCACTTTTTCGAAGGGGTTCGAAAGAATTTGCTGCACCAGCAGCGCCACGGGATTGTAGAGCGCGGCCGGCGCCCGGCCGCCGGAGTAGCTCGCCCCGGCATAGCGATCACGGATGACAATCGGCTCGTGGCCTTCCATTTCGATCCGCAGCGTGAACGCGGCCGTAATCTCTTCGGGCAAATCGCCCTCCTGGTCGATGGCGTTGGTGAGCGCGGCGAAGATCAGGGCCGGCAATAGCTGCTTATGCCGCACCATTTCCACGTGATACTGGGCCGCCTGGCCGCCCGGCTCCTTGCGCACACTCATGCTCATGGGCAGCATGTCGGGCTTTTTGTCGAGCCAACCGGCGATGCACGTGCTTACGTCGGCCGTAATCGTGCCTACCGTTTGCAACGGTGTGCCCATTTTGAAGCTTACATTCCAGCGCGGGTAAATCGTGTGCACGTGACCGGTCATGAGCGGGAAGTCACAACTTCCCAGCGACATCATTGGATGGCCAAAACCATACACACGCTTGCCGTCGATGTGCGTGACCGTGCCGATGCCCGACATGTCGAAATCGCCGGTGATGAGCGCCACTACCAGCGCGCCGCCTTTCTCCAGCGGAATGTCTTTCTCACCAGCGAGCGTCTTGCCGGACGTGCCGCCGCTCTGCATCGGCACGAGGCCGCGCTGAGGGAACGCCTCGGTCAGCAGTTTCAGACTATGGGCCGTGAAACCGCTGGTGGCCAGCGGCGTGCGCAGCGGCATGAGCCAAAGTCCGTCGGCATTGGCTGGAACCGCTTCGTCAAACGATTGTGAAACCGTGACGTGATCGAAGCTGTGCCCTTCAATTTGCACCGGTTGCCGCAAGCCGACCTTAACGGGCTTGGCGCTCTCCGCGATTTCTTTTTTCTCAAACGATTCGACGAATTCATGCATCTGGCTAAACGGTGTGACCCCGGCAATCGGGTCCTTCCCATACGGCCAGGCGTAAGCGACGGCGCCCACGAGCTTTTCATCAATGTAAATCGGACTGCCGCTCATGCCGGCGATGATGCCGGTGCGCTCCAAGTCAAGTCCGGCGAGCCGGCACAAGACCATGTCGCGGCCGGGAGCGGTGTTTTTCAGCACCCCAAGCACTTCAGCATCGAATTTCTCAATCTTCGTGCCCTTCATCACGGTCAGGCCGTAGCCTTTCATGCCCGGTCGAAGCTCATCGACATTCCAGTAGGTTTTCGGATCGGGAGCAGCGTGAAGGAAAGTCAGGCCGGCGAGCGCCACCATGAGCGCGCAGGCGAATCGCGGCCAGGCCGCGGTGCGAAGCGACATCGTGCGCCTCCTTAGGAGGTCAGGAGGAGGGAACCGCAGCCACACCGAAGACGGATTCATTGCCAAAAGGGCGAAAGCGGCTTCCGGTGGGCCGGAAATAGGACGGCGACTTGCGGGAGAAGAACCTCGGAGAGCTGCGGGCCAGGAGGGGTCGTTCCATCCAAAGTCGATGTCCGCCATCTGGACGGCAGACTATAGCGACTACGCGATCTAGGATGCAAGAGCAATTCCCCTGGCCCCGCCGCCTCGGATCGGTTCTCGCAATCCCGGGGCGTGCCAGTACGAGCTATTCGATTATAAGTGCGCGGCGCGAAAAAGGGAAGTTTAGGCGATGGTGGGTAGTGGCGCCGATCGTGGTTTCTAGTAGTCGGTCCACTCAAAAACGCTGGATTGGTCTTTCGTAGACGACGCTGCTAGCGTCGTCCAGTGTAACGACGCTACCAGCGTCGTCTACGACAATGCGACCCACCACTTTAGGATTGAAGGTCTGGTTGGTCGGGCTTTGTAGCCCGACCCAGGAGCCAGGTTGGTTTTTCCGGAGAAGGCACGCAGGAACGGCTGGCCGCTCATTCCTTGCCGTGGGACGCGAGCCATTGCGCCTTACGACGATGTTCCTCGGCCAGTTTGCGGAAGCCCAGTTGGTCATTGATATACGCAAGCTGCGCGTGAAGGTCCGGGCGGTAAGGCTGGATTTGAAGGGCCGTTTCCAGCGCTTGAATCCCCTTGCTCGGTTGGTTTAGCTTCAAAGAACAGCCGGCCAGGCACAGCCAATCGTTCGCGTCGCGGCGCATTCGAGTCACCTCGCCGAGCCGAAGGCCGGCCGAAGCGAACTGGTTTTCGCGCATCTCCGCAACCGCGAGAAGATACCCGGCCCGGACGCGCGCCTCCGGTGGACTATCGACTGCCTCGATCACGTCGCGCGCTAGCGCCATGGCCGACGTCAGGTCTCTTTTTTCGTTGAAGTAGACGTCCGCCAGGGCTTGCGCAGCTATCGGATCGCGAAGACCTGCGGCGCGCGCAGCCTGCAGAAGATCGCGGCCTCGCTTCACGAAAACAGCGGAATGCTTCGAGTGATTTTGATTTCCGCTCACTCCCAGATAAGCCAGTCCCAGATTGCGCTGCTGCTCCACCGACGACAAATGAGAAGTATCCTGGATCGGCACCAGGTTGGGCGCCCCCACCGACTCGGTGCGCGGCTGGGTCGCATGCAGCCCGATGCGGTGATGGGTAAAGGCAACATGCGGGATGTCGGTATCGCCGCGCGGCATGTGACAGGCAGCACAATTATCCGCAGGTTCCTTCTCCAGACGCCTGGTCCGCTCGAGTTTGCAGCCCTTGTCCGCGTGGCAGTCGAGGCACTTGCTTCGGTAAAAAGCGACGCGGTCTTTGGGCGGCTCCTTGGCGTGCAAGTCGTGACAATTCAGGCAAGTCAGCTCCGATTTTTGATAACAGATGCTCTTCCGCAACTGCTCGACGTGGCCGACAACCGTCATCTCCTCGCTGCCGCCGTCGAAGCGATAGTCGATGCGATAATCCGTCAACGGCATCCCTGGGCGATAGTCCGTGAAGCGCCGCCCGCGCAAGGGAATCATCACTGCCGCACTCAGATGGCAGTTTGCACAGATGTCTTCCAGCTGAGAACGTGCCAGCTTCCCGGGGTTAACGATGCTGAGGTCTTCGCTGCTCCCAGCCTGTTTCTGGTTTCGGCGCAGTTCCCGATGAAGCGAGCCAGGGCCGTGGCAACTCTCGCAACCGATGGCCTTTTCGTGCAGGGTGACGCGCTGAGCCGTTTCGGGCACTGCCTCCACGCGCCCCGCATGACAGAACAGGCAGCTCGTATCGACGGGTCGTTCGAAGCTCAGGTTTCGGGGCCGATCATAGCCCGGCGAGACGTCCCATTTTTTCTTGGACGCATACCAGGTAATGGGCGATTCATAGAGGTAGCCGTC
>Ga0070732_10001178_pt1 | contig 14493 bp, 8 predicted proteins | sample Coa_R1_5_FD_66449 | JGI IMG/M metagenome (GOLD analysis project Ga0070732, IMG submission 66449) | Surface soil microbial communities from Centralia Pennsylvania, which are recovering from an underground coalmine fire - Coalmine... | ecosystem: Environmental > Terrestrial > Soil > Unclassified ...
GCAAGACACAAGACTCGAGCGTCACTCTTATCTGACAAGGGACTGGATGCCGCGAACCATAACCGCGCTTCCGGCGGAGGAACAAGAATGTTCTTGACATCCCCTCTTATAGAACAGGCGTTTGCACTCATCGAGGGGTTTTGAGCGTAACCGGGATTTTTCACCAGTTGACCTGTCGGTAGGCCGCCAACTGCTCAGCCTTCATTGACTTGCCCTATCTCTAGACCTAAGATTTCAGCTTAATGATCGACAAGATCATCTCGCACTACCGCATTGTCGAAAAGCTTGGCGGTGGGGGGATGGGCGTCGTCTATAAGGCGGAAGACACCGAGCTTGGTCGCTTCGTCGCTCTGAAATTTCTGCCCGATGATCTGGCGCGCGAACCGCAGGTGCTGGAAAGATTTCGCCGTGAGGCTCGGGCTGCTTCCGGTCTGACTCATCCCAACATCTGCACCGTTCACGAGATCGGACAACACCAAGGTCAACCCTTCATCGCGATGGAGTTCCTGGACGGCGCGACGCTGAAGCATCGCATCATGGGCCGGCCGATGAACAGCGAGACTCTTCTTGATCTGGGCGTTCAAATTGCGGATGCGCTCGAGGCCGCGCATACCAAGGGCATCGTGCATCGCGACATCAAGCCTGCGAACATCTTCGTCACCGAGCGGGGACAGGCGAAGATTCTCGACTTTGGATTGGCGAAAGTCCTTCCCGGACAGGCCGACAGAGGCTCTGTGGCCGCCGCTGCGTCAACCGCTTTAAGCGATGAACATTTGACGAGTCCGGGTAGCACACTGGGCACTGTTGCTTATATGTCGCCCGAGCAAGTGAAGGGACAGGAGCTGGACGCACGCAGCGATCTGTTTTCGTTCGGGGTCGTTTTGTACGAGATGGCGACTGGGGTGCTGCCGTTTCGCGGCGACACGTCAGGCTTGATTTTCAATGCGATTCTCGAGCGCGCGCCGGTTTCACCCGTGCGGGTGAATCCCGATTTGTCGGTGAAGCTGGAAGAGATCATCAACAAGGCGCTCGAGAAAGACCGCGAGTTGCGCTATCAGCACGCTGGCGACATCAGGGCGGATTTGAAGCGGTTGAAGCGGGAGACAGAATCTGCGCACTCCGTGCGTCCACCAGACAAGCAAACGCCAGCGAGATGGAAGAGGATTGCAGGAGTAGCAGCGGCTGTGGCAGCGATTGCCGGAGCGGTGGCCGTTTACGCGCACCATCGATCTGCCCAGCCGTCGATCGCCACTTCACCGGCAGGGTCGCCAGTTCAGCCCTCGGTGCGCACGCTTGCGGTGTTGCCGTTCCGTGATCTCTCCGGCCAGGCAGACAGCGAAACGTGGGGCATGGGAGTTGCCGACGCCATCATAAGCCGCCTGGCCACACTGCAGAATCTCACCGTGCGTCCCACAAATGCCGTTCTCAAGTATGCCAAGGGCACCGACGATCCCGCGCAAGCCGCGCGCGAGCTTGAAGTCAATTCCGTGCTGGCCGGCACCTACCAGCGAGTGGGCGGAGTCATGCGCGTCTCGGTGCAGTTGATTGATCACGGCGCCGCACGCTGGGGAGGCCACTTCGACCTGCAGGGCCACGATCTCCTGCGTTTCGAAGATGATGTCGCACAGAAAGTCGTGGAGGGCCTGAGCGTACAGCTCTCCGGCGCGGAGCAGGAATCCTTGAAGACTTCCTCCACAAAATCCCCCGACGCCTACAACCTGCTGTTGCAGGGGCGGGCGTACTGGGCGGCCTATCTCCTGAACTCCCGACGGGAGACCCTGCACAACACCCAGCAAGCGTGCCTGCGTGCCATCGAGAAGGACCCCAAGTTCGTGGATGCCTACGCGCTTCTGGCGCAGTCTTACTCGCTCGAAGCCACAAACTTCCAGGAAAACGGCGCCCAAAACCTCGCTCTCGCCGAGCAGTCCGCCCGCAAGGCGATGGAGCTCGATGCGCACTCGTTCGACGCGACAATGGCACTCGGCGCGATTTACGGCGAAGAGGGAAATCTCGCGGATTCCCTGCGGCTGCTTCGCCAGGCCGCAACTCTGGCTCCCAATGCGCCTCTTATCTGGAAGCACTTGGGCTACATCTACCACTACGCCGGACTCACCGACCTCGCCGAGTCTGCTTGGGGCCGCGGCCGCGATCTCGATCCCGCCGCTCCCCAGGTCTACTGGATGCACGGACGAATGCTGATCTATCAGGGCAAGGCGCGTGAGGCGGAAGAGGAAATTCGCCGCGGGCTGGAGCTCTTTCCGAACCAGTTCAAGCTCCTGACCTTCCTCGGCGCCTCGCTCTACTATCAGGGCAGAACCGAAGAGGCAATGCAGGTGCTCGATCGTGCCGTGCAAGTGACTTCCCGCGGAGATGACGAAGAACCCATGGTCATTGGCGGCATCGTACATGCCTCGCGTGGCGAGCGCGACAAGATTGATCCCCGCATTTTTCAGTACAAGCCGGAAGACATCGTGGATGGTGACCTGGCAGAGTGGCTCGGCGCCGTGCATGCGCTCTTGGGGGAGAAAGATCTCGCACTTGCTTTTTTGCGACAAGCCGTTCGGCGGGGCAACCACAACTTTCCCTGGTTCCAGCGCGACAAAAACTGGGACAAGCTGCGTGCCGACCCTGAATTTCAACGCATCATGTCAGAAGTAGAGGGCTACTGGAAACACTACACCGAATTGTTTGGGAAAACGATGAGTTAACAGATTTTGCTCGGTTCTAGTCAAATCTCAGGCCCTTCCGGCTTCCTCCAAAGCCACGTGGTTACAACAAACTCACCTAGATGGAGTCTCTTCACAATTGGTGTGAACAGGCCCATAACACAGAGCAGCCATAGGAACACTCTTTTGACTCCCGGTGATGAATGTGATCGCGATATCACCGTCAGCGAACGAGATCGCGGGTTGGCCCGGGTGAGAAGTATATGTACTCGCCGCTTTTCTATCATCCCTGTTCTAAGATATGTGTGGCCTATGGCGCACCGGATTACTACGACAGTGTCCTGGCGAAATTAACCTCCGCTCGGGAAAGCCCAAGAGCTTTTTCACGTGCGCAAGAGCTTTTTCACCCCCGGTGAGCCCTAGGGCATTCGGCACGCCGAAGGTTTTATGCACCTGGCGCATGGCTGGAAAAGCCGACACGATCGGTAAACCGGCTGGAGAATTGTCCTTCAGGGTTGAACCACTGGAAGACGTCCATCCAATCGGATACGTTTGCCTGGCCGTAGAGGCGTTCCAGCATTTGATGACTACCGGTCAGGAAATTGCTCTGTCCCCAGTGAGGGCGCGCCTTGAAGCGGTCTGTCAAGGCGTTCTCGTAGCGCCATGCGAGGGAGTCTGTGCCGAAAGAGCCGCGAAACATCGGCAGCTCGATCATGCAGGTCTCACGGGGCTGCATGGAAAGCAAGCCGGGTGAGGGCGCGACGTAGCGCACATTGATGACGCCGCAGTGGTAAGTGCCTTCGGCGCGGGCCTGCGCGGCGATCGCGAGAACTGCGTCGATGGCGTCGACGTGGACGTTGAGGTCTACGCCAAGCTCGCTGGAGACGGCGGGGAAGTTGTTGATCGCGCCGACGTTGAGAATTTCGTAGCTCGGCCCGACATAGGGGGCTGGGTCGGCGAGGTCCTTGAGGGATTCTTCCACGAGCTTGGGCGCTATGGTGGGCCTGGCGATGACGAGCGCTGCGAGAAAATCGCCGGAGCCGGGCAGGTTGGCCAGGAACTGCGCGAACAGGTTGCGGAAGGGTTTGGGAGGGCTCGGCGCTGCCGGCTTTGGAACCTCGTCGCGCAGGGTGAGCATGCAGGTGTTATCGCCGTTGAGAACGTGGGGGTTCAGGACAACTTCGACATGGCGGTGGGCGCGGATGAGCGCGCCGTCGCGCAGCAGAGGGCGCAGTTCGCTCCACGGGTGAAGGGTGATCGTTTCGGACAACCAATACTGGCGGCGCACGCGGAGCAGCACGGCGAGGATGATGCCGAGACTGCCGATGCCAACTACGGAAGCCTGAAAGAACTTGTCATCCTGGATGAGCTGCCCGTTGCCGGCCTGCGCGGCGAACTTCGCTGGGTCGGTGATGCCGTTCGAGGGTTCGATCTGTACGACCTGAGCATCGGCCTTGACGACGATAAGCGCTTCGACGGCGCTCGGGAATGCTCCCAGGGTGATTCCTGAGCCGTGCGTGGAGGTGGAGATGACGCCGGCGAGGGCTTGCCCGTCGTAGCTGCCCATGTTGATCAACCCTAATCCACGCTGGTCAAGGGCCGCGTTGAGGTCGTGGATGGTCATCCCGCCGGGGACGCGAACGACCGTGGATGTGTCCTCGGGATTCTTTAGGATAACGGGGTCGGCGGCGACGAGCGGTTCGAGCAACTGGTGGGTCTCGATGGCAATGCCGTCGGTAAGGGCCGCGTCCGAAAATGCGTGGTGCGAACCGGACGCGCGCACCGCGCAATGAAGCGCGGCGGCTTTCTGAAGGACTGCCTGCAGATCGGCGAGGCTTGCGGGGCAGGCGATCTCGTACGGTTGAGCGGTTTGCGTGGCGACGTAGTTCTTCCACGTTTTCGCCTTGCCGCAGGCAGGAGGATCGGCCTTCGCGAACAGTCCTGTGCCTGCGACGGGCATAGGCACGGAGAAGTGCGCGGAAACGATGCTCATGAATTTCTGGGGATCATAACTGAATTGCTGGATAGTTGCGTCGATGAGATTTTCGTCGTTGGGATGGTCGAGCAAGCCTTCGAGGTTACCGACAATCGTACGCTCCAAATCGCTGCCCAGTTCGGTGGGCAAACGTTTGAAGATGTTTCCAAACCAATTTGGTTCCATTTCGTCACACCTCAGAATAATAGGGCCGCATGCATTTTGTTTTGTGCGAAAATCATTCGGGAACAGCGAAATGCCATTGTTAAGATTTCTCCTGCCGGAAAATAACTCAGCCCCTGGGTGCTTTGCAATGACGATGCAGTTGGCAGGAATTAGCGTACACGGACTGGGCTGAACGGCATCGGAAGGCAATTCACCCGGTATGGTACTACGTCGCTGCCTCCGGCGCGAGGCTGGGTGACGGAGGACATGCCTGTCAATCTGGTTGCCAAACCAAGTAGGGAATGATAAAGGACATTATCATTCGGGAGGCGATAAGTCTGTCGGGCCCTGGGCGGGAGATTGTCCCGAGACTCGCAGGTTTGGTACGCAAGTTCTTCGTAGCTTTGCTCGTGGATCAGCAATCAGCGGCTTGCAACCCATGCCTTAAGAGTCTGCGGCAATTTTGAGGTCAGATCTGAGACGTTCTCCAGAGAGTACACGATCAGTCGAAGCCTAAGACATCGAAAGCGATCTGCTGCGGGTTGTCCGTTTGACTGATCAAGAGGATTTTCTTACCGATCGCTTCCGCAAGCCCAAGTTCATACATCACATTCGGATTGCAGTCGGTGATGTCTGCGATGACCAAGCCGCATTCACAAATTGAACCCCACACTTCCAAGATTACGCGTGCGCCATTTAACTGATCGGCCCGGTGACATCCCATCCCCGCCGTGTTCAGCGCCTTTCGAACGGCGGTCTCAACGTCGTTAGACCATGCAGGACGAAACTGCATAACGAGAAAACCATCGTTCCTCCGTAACCCTAAGTGTTTTGCGGGAAAGTTGGGGCGAACGCACATTTCTCCAACGCGGGCGTAGTGGTCGGACTTCAGAATACCGCGAAGGTTCTCATTTTCTGCGGCAACAGCACAAAGTTGATCTCTCAGTCGCGAGGTTTCCATTTCAAGGGCATACAACCTCTCTTGATCGGAGTTTCTGAGCTGATCGAGTTGCTGCGCTTTCAGCGTGGCCGACTCTAATTGCGATCGGAGCACCGATGCCTGTGCCTCCAGCTCAGATGCGTGCGCCTGCAGCTGTTCTATCGGGCCGCTTTGTACTTGCTCCACAAAAACCACCTTTCACTCGCCGCATTATCAGCAAATGATACGGGTCGGGACTGTGCCAAAGGAAACATTCAGGTTTCGGATTCGGACCGAATTAAGGAGGCTCTGATTATGTCTTTTCCAGGGGTGAGCGGTGTTGTCAATCGCCCGGGTTTCCTGTGCGGGGCAATCCGGAACCGTCCACAAGAGCTCACCCTTCGGCGGCAAGTCCGAGGCCGTAAGTCGGCTTGGAGGAGATCGTCTCCGACGCTCCCTAGCTCTTATGCCATCGAGCTTCGACATCTCCCCGAAGCCCGCGCCTGGCCAGTCACATGGTCGTCCCTCTTTACAAGCCCGGTGGTTCATCCCCCTCGAACTGCGGGTCATATCCGCTAAAAAGGAGGCACTCCAGGCGCTCAGCATCTCGAAGAACGTCGCTTGGGACGCGCTTACGTTCGCCTTCGAGGAAATCGAGAAGTTCATTAACTGCACCCGCGACACTCCTATGGATCAGGGGATCCGACCTTGTCAACTCGGCGTAGCGCTTGGTGACTGCCCAAAAAGCTCGAAACTGTTGCACGGGATATTTCTGCTTGTCTGAAGGAAGGGCCTCCTGGAAATCGGCCCAGCATCGCATCGCCTCAGCAGCTAACCGATCCTTCTCTGGAGACGGCATGTTACCTGTTCTTATTCCGGAAGCGCCACTCGAACATCGTAGTGTATCCTTCCGCACCAGTCTGATGGGATGCCCGGCCGGAATGTGAGGCTGTGAGGCCGCGCACTGCCGGTTGTGTTAGACCATGAGGAAGTGCGGAACCGCTGCCAACCCCCGAGAGGGCGAGACCACAATCCGCCGACCAGTCCAATTGAGCGGTTGAACCGAAGAATCATCGACTACAAGCCCGTTTCTGGACCGCGTGCCTTCTGGAAGGGACAAGTTTCCGGTCTTTGGCGCGAGACCAATGCGAAGTTACCGCCTGCGTTCACTTTTTCCGTTTCGATTGCTCGAAGCTGAGGAAATATACGCGACCACCAGCGTCGCCGGCGATCAGTTTGTGATCGTTGATGAAGGCACAGGAATACGACGCGCCATCACAAGTAAATGTAGCGAGCAGCGATCCGCGGTCCAGGTCCCACACCTTCAGCGTATTGTTATAAGATGCGGATACTGCTCGCTTGCCGTCCGCCGTCATCGCCACGCCAGAAACAGAAGCAGAGTGGCCTTCCAGCGTGCGCAGGGCTCGTCCCGTCTCCACATCCCACACCCTCAGAGTCTTGTCCGCAGAAGCGGAGACCGCTCGCCGCCCGTCGGCGCTCACCGCCACGCCATTGACCCAACTACAGTGGCCTTCCAGCGTGCGAAGCGCCCGTCCAGCCTCGAGATCCCATACCTTCAGAGTGTTGTCCCAAGACGCGGACACCGCCCGCTTCCCGTCCGCCGTCACCGCCACGTCATTGACACGATCGGAGTGGCCTTCCAGTGTGAGCAGGGCGACCCCGCGGTCCACGTCCCACACCTTCAGCGTTTTGTCCAAAGACGCAGACACCGCCCGCTTCCCGTCCGCCGTCACCGCTACGTCATTGACACGATCGGAGTGGCCTTCCAGCGTGCGCAGGGCGACCCCGCGGTCCAGGTCCCACACTTTCAGCGTTTTGTCCCAAGACGCGGACACCGCCCACTTCCCGTCGGCCGTCACCGCCACGCCAGTGACCCAGTTAGAATGGCCTTCCAGTGTGCGCAGGGCGACGCCGCACTCCAGGTCCCACACCTTCAGCGTGTTGTCGCAGGACGCGGACACCGCCCGCTTCCCGTCCGCCGTCACCGCCACGCCAGAAACAGAATAAGAGTGCCTTCCATCGGGCGCAGGGCGACGCCACGGTCCAGATCCCACACTTTCAGCGTTTTGTCCTCAGACGCGGACACTGCCCGCTTCCCGTCCGCCGTCACCGCCACGCTATTGACAAAGTGAGAGTGGCCTTCCAGTGTGCGCAGGGCGACGCCAGTGTCCAGATCCCACACCTTCAGCGTTTTGTCCTCAGACGCGGAAACCGCCCGCTTTCCGTCCGCCGTCACCGCCACACCAGAGACAAAATCGGAGTGGCCTTCCAGTGTACGCAGGGCGACGCCAGTGTCCACGTCCCACACCTTCAGCGTTTTGTCCTCAGACGCAGACACCGCCCGCTTCCCGTCCGCCGTCACCGCCACGTCATTGACACGATCGGAGTGGCCTTCCAGCGTGCGCAGAGCGAACCCGCTGTCCAGGTTCCACACCTTCAGCGTGTTGTCGCAAGACGCGGACACCGCCCGCTTCCCGTCGGCCGTCACCGCCACGCCAGTGACAAAATCGGAGTGGCCTTCCAGTGTGCGCAGGGCGACGCCGCTCTCCAGGTCCCAGACCTTCAGCGTGTTGTCACGAGAGGCGGAAACCGCCCACTTCCCGTCCGCCGTCACCGCCACACCAGTGACCCAGTTAGCATGGCCTTCCAGTGTGTGCAGGGCGACCCCGCTGTCCAGGTCCCACACCTTCAACGTGTTATCACGAGAGGCGGAAACCGCCCACTTCCCGTCCGCCGTCACGGCCACGTCATTGACACGATCGGAGTGGCCTTCCAGTGTGCGCAGGGCGACCCCGCTGTCCACGTCCCACACCTTCAGCGTTTTGTCCCGAGAGGCGGACACTGCCCGCTTCCCGTCCGCCGTCACCGCCACGCCAGAGACAGAACGAGAGTGGCCTTCCAGCGTGCGCAGCAGCGGCGTGCCTGGAGGGTGCAGCGCGGGTTGCAGCGGCCGCAGCCATGGCATCGGCGCACCCGCGGCGATTTCGTCAATGAACTGCTGGATCGCCGGAGCATCCCGGTACGGTAGTAGCCGGCCCAGCACCTGCGACGCAAACTGCTGCGCATCCTTCTGGATCACGTGCGCGGACAGTTGGACGGCACAGCGGATCAATTCGAGCGACTCTTGGTCCGCGTGCTGCGCCCTCACGTAATCCAATTGCAGGTCGTGCAGACGGATGCCACCACTGGTTCCGTCGCGCTGCGCCAATGACCGACTGATAAACTCCTCCGCGGTTTCTAATGCCTGCCCATCATCGATGTTCCACAGGGTCTGCTGAATCACGGGATGAATGCTCATGTCCTCCAGCATCACAGCGAGCGCAAAGTAACGTTCTCTGGTGGTCGGATCGAGCGCCTCGACGCTCACCTGGATGGCGCGAAAAAGACTGGGGTGGGGATAGCCCGGGAACTGCGCCTTGATCTTCTCCAGATCGGCATGGCGGAGAAGCTCCACGCTCCTATTCCACAGTGCAGCGGGCTTGTTGCGCAGCATCGCGCCAGTCATCGATAGCGCCAGCGGGAGCCGCCCACACTCATGAATCAAGTCATCCGCCACGGGTGGTAATTTCTCGGACTCCATTCCCGACCATTTGGCAAGGACTTCCCGGGACTGCTCCACCGTCAACAGGTCTGCGGTATGTTCCCTTGCACCGAGAGCCGCCGCGATGGATGCGTCGCGGGTGGTAAAAAGGATGCGCGAACGCGGCGAAGACTCGGCCCGCAGCGGCTCGACATCGCGAACCTTCCAGACATCGTCAACTACGATGAGCACAGCCTTTCTGCGAATGGTGTTGCGGTACTGGTTTGTGCTTCCCAGCTCGCTGTCGTAGCGACTGAGATCATCTTTCAGCGCTTTGCCAACTTCGCGCAGGCGGGTCACGAGATCGTATGTGGATTCACGCCCAGCTGTCACCCAGATGATGCCATCAGGGAAAGCCTGCTGGACGACCTCGTCGTGACATAAGGCCTGTGCCAGGACCGTCTTGCCGATGCCGCCCATTCCTTCCAATGCAGTAAGTGCAATCTGCCGCGTGCCTGCATCGGTGATCAGGGCAGCGCGCAAGGCAGCAAGTGCCTCGAGGCGTGCCACAAAGTTTGCTGGCAAAGGTGGCGCTGTGACGTAGGTCTCGCGATAGTCCTCGCTGAGAGTGGCTCCATCGTGAGCGCTAATGTCTGCCAGCAACTGCCGCAGCCGGTCTTCATAGTCGGCGAAAACTGTGAAGTCACGATAGTTCTTCGTTTCCAGGTGCAGCGGTATGTCGGCGTTTTTCTGCCCGAGCACTGGGATGACGCATTTGCCTTTGCGGAGCGAACGAAGCTGCTCGGCTCGGCAAATATCGGAAATGTAGGAGCCCGGAGTGAGAAGAGCCAGAACTACATCGGATGCGTCAAGGGCGGTTTCGATTTCTGTGGTCCAGCTCGATCCACCGCGAAGCCGCTGTCTGTCGAGCCAGGCGTCGAAGCCAATCACTTTCAGGCTTCGCTGGAGGCGCAGGGCTAAGTCCTTTCCATCCCTGTGTGCATAGGAGATGAAAAGCCGGGCGTGCGAGGGAGGCGACATCGGGTAACAACATTACTATGAAATCAATAAGGTCAGAAGCAAGAAGGAATTCGACATTCGGGCCAGAAGTCGGCTTCGAGGAGATCGCCATTGATCTCCTCCAAGCCCGTTTCTGGACCCCCTGGCCTTGCCCGGAAGGGACCACGCTTCCGCTCTTTGGCGAGAAACCAATGCGAAGTTGCGGCCTGCCACTCACTTTTCCCGGTTCGATTGTTCGAACTTGAGGAAGTAAACGTGACCACAGGCGTCGCCGGCGATCAGTTTGTGATCGTCGATGAAGGCACAGGAATACGACGCGCCATCACAAGTAAACGTGACGAGCGGTGCTCCACTGTCCAGGTTCCACACCTTCAGCGTTTTGTCCTGAGACGCGGACACCGCCCGCTTCGAATCCGCCATCATCGCCACGGCATTGACATAATCAGAGTGGCCTTCCAGAGTGCGCACGACAACGCCGCTCTCCAGATCCCACACCCTTAGGGTGGTGTCCAAAGATGCGCACCGCCGGCTTCCCGTCCGGTGTCACCGCCAGGCCTGAGACTGAAGAGAAAGAGAGGTCTCGCCCCGCGCGCGAGAGGACCCACTCCTTCCACGTTTAGTCCCCAGACACGGAAATCACCCCGTCCGTTACCGCCACGCCAAAGAGGTGACAAGAATGGCCTTCCAGCGTGCGCAGGACGACTCCGTTGTCCAGGTCCCAGACCTTTAGCGTGTTGTCCGACACCTCGAGCGTGCAGTCCAAAGATTGAAGCTCAAATTGGCACGTCCCGCCGATTGCGGGGACTGAATATCCCGAAACTTAAATCATTGACCGCAATTGGCGTGATGCAGCACAAATTCATCGTTGTGGTGGATTGGACCAGCCGGAAATTACAGACGTCCTGAGTAAGCTGTAGAGATCACTGGCCAGCCATGGGGTTCGTTTCCGAGCCAGACTCTAGTTGAAGAAAACTGGATCAACCGCGCAAAGCGATTGACCCAGTCAGTATCCCTGCAGTTGCACCTCGAACTATCCCCACCACTGGTGCCACAGGCCGCTGTCGGTGCCTCGAGCGAAAACGTCGAGACGGTCGGCGGACCAGGACGCGACGCTCGGTGGGGTTGTCACGATCCCACCTCGAGATTCCCAGCCGCCCCAGTTGGATCCATCCCACCATTTGTGCCAAACCGCACTGTCGGTTCCGTTGGCGAAAATGTCCAGCCGGTTTGGCGCCCAAGAAGCGACGCATGGCGGCGAAGTAATGATTCCACCGAGCGATTCCCAGCCGCCCCAGTTCGCGCCATCCCACCATTGATGGTACAAAGCGCTGTCGGTACCACGGGCGAAGAGGTCGAGGCGGTTCACGTCCCACGCGACCGCCACCGGCGGAGAAGTCACGATGCCTCCGCGCGATTCCCAACCACCCCAATTGAAGCCATCCCACCATTTGTGCCAAACCGCGCTGTCAGTGCCGTTGGCAAAAATGTCGATGCGATTTGGACCCCAGCAAACAGCAGACGGAGGTGACGTGAGCAAGCCTCCGAGAGACTCCCACCCACCCCAGTTGGATCCATCCCACCATCGATGCCAGAGGGCGCTATCGGTACCGACGGCGAATACGTCTAGGCGATTCGGCGCCCAGGAGACAGCACATGGTGGTGAGGTGAGGACGCCTCCGAGAGATTCCCATCCTCCCCAGTTGGATCCATCCCACCACTTGTGCCATAGGGCGTTGTCGGTCCCGTTGGCGAAAATGTCGATGCGGTTCGGACCCCAGCAAACGGCGGACGGCGGTGAAGTCAGTGTTCCACCCAGAGACTCCCAACCTCCCCAGTTAGATCCGTCCCACCATCGATGCCACACAGCCTGATCGGTCCCGAGCGCAAAGATATCGAGGCGGTCAGGCCCCCACGAAACCACTGTGGGCGGCGATTCGATAATTCCTCCTAACGACTCCCAGTCGTGCCAGCTGGAAGAGCCGAGCAGAGGAAAGGGATTGTCGGTGGTCAACGCAGTCGGCGTGCCTTCAGGAAAATGCGATTGCATGAAACCCTTGAACTGAGCCAGCGCGTCTGTGCGGCCAGTCAGGTTCCTGTAGGTCCCACTCAACGTGCTGGCGCCCGCCAGAATGATCTCAGACCAGCTGAAGTGTAATTGGTAGCGCAGCCAATTCAAGAACAAGACTGAGCAGCCAATCGAGGTGTAGTTCTGGTCTGTCGGATCGGTGACGGTAATGAAATCGGGGCGCCCTGGCGCATTCAGCCAACTGTTGGACGAGATGAAATTAGATGGCTCAGCGCCGGGATACATCGCGTTCGCAAGGACTCTCGATAGCCCCTCTCCGTTACTGGCTCCGCAATCCCAGCCGTGTCCGAAAGCGGCTTCGAACACCTCGTCCTCCTCGGCAATCACAAGTTGGCGCATGAATGGGATGTCCACACCCGGCCCTGAATGGGCACCAATGTTCATCGAGGTAGCGGCGCAAGTGGCGTGCGACGCTCCATTGCTGCCGGTCGTGATATGGATCTGGAAGGGCAGGCTTCCAGGAGTGATCATGTTGAAGTAGCCGCGCAAGGTGAAGTAGTCGGCCTCGCACACCGCCAGAATACTGTTGGCGATGGTGGGACCATCACTGCCGAGCGCACTGTCGTAGTTGACCTGGAAATTCGCAGTAGAACCGCCTGGGGTGTCGCTCACCAGCATAGCGCCTGCCGCCGCCGCTTCGACAGTGTCGGCGGGCGCATAGATATGCAGCTTCTTGGTGATCTTTGGAATTCCGCCGGGCTCTTTGCCAGATGTCTTACCGGGCATGTCTCTATCGGGAGCAATGAGTTTCGGCATGACAGCCGCCGACGTCTTCATTCCTATTGCCGCTTCTCCCGGCATGTGGCCACCATGTGTGCGTTCGCCGGGCATCTTGCCGTGGTCAGACACGCCCCGTTTGACTGGCTCGCGCTCTGTTACAGCGGTTGCGCCGTTGGCATCCGAGGTGGGAGTAATGATGCCTCGCAGTTCACGGTTTTTCATAACTTAAACTCCTTCCGTCCTCTCTTCTTCTATTATTTTGTGTGACCCCAGGGGCCTCGATGCGGGATCGCATCGCTCGGAACCGTCAGACTTGGCAGCCATCTGCCTTCACCTCCGAAGGCTCACCGGAATATTCGCGTTAAATATGTAGCCGGCTGCAACTTGTCAGGAGAAGTGCCCGAGTCTAGTTTGGCTCTCTTTGAATTGAAGGGGCACAAGAGGCCACCGACATCGCCAGTCAATCCGCAGTATGGTCGGTCGACTTCAAATGACTACTCCAGCAAAGAGAGTAACGGGCAACGAACACGGGAATTGGAATTCCAGACTTAGTGGAATCTGGATTCCGCTGGACCACTGGATATCCATCGCCTCCCGGGGTGCTGCACTTCCTTCCCCCTCGGTGGGAACTGCTCTTCGGAGACGCGACGTGAACGAATTGTCCTCCCGGCCTGGGAGGATGTCAAGAAGGAAGGGATCTTTTGAGTCGGGCCATCGAGGGTAATCAAATTTTGTCCTTTCGCACCTGTCTGAGGACGAATAGGCCGTGTTGACGGTCTGGGCGTAAGGGTACGGCGACACCATTCGCCAGCGACACCTCAACCTCCTAATCAGATTGAGTCTGCGCCACGGCGTTTGCGCATTGTCCGCTCTAATTATCGATCTGAGTTCGGGCCGAGCGATTCTCAATTATGAGTAGCCCTAGTGGTTCATAACGCTTTCTTCTGCTTCGCTTTCCATGCTGCCCAGCTCGCTTTTTGAGCGGCCGCAATCTTCCTCCGGGCAACAGCGGACACTGTGTGGCGCGGTCTCGCCGATCCTGGTTCTCTTTGTGCGCCCATGCGCAACTCAGAGCGATTGAAGGTCGGGTATTATCATTTGGCTCGAGGAAGCAAGAACCTCCGATTCCTGCGCTCAAGGATAGTGGCATTCATGCTTGGGGACTCATTTCCCACTGACGGTCTGGCTGGGCGACGAGAAGTCCACGGCTGCTGTGTAGTTTCGTCCGGAGAGGCAACCCGAATGCGCCAGGAGGGGCTGGACGAGGCTGGCCAGAAGTCAGCTTGAACGAAGCCGCGTTGCGGCAGACGCTTTCGCGTGCTTGGTGTCAGCAGTGTGGGTGAAGGGATAAGGTTGGGTCATAAGGAGCTAACCTATGACCCACCTTCGCAAAATGATGCT
>Ga0070732_10001180_pt1 | contig 14478 bp, 9 predicted proteins | sample Coa_R1_5_FD_66449 | JGI IMG/M metagenome (GOLD analysis project Ga0070732, IMG submission 66449) | Surface soil microbial communities from Centralia Pennsylvania, which are recovering from an underground coalmine fire - Coalmine... | ecosystem: Environmental > Terrestrial > Soil > Unclassified ...
CGCCGGGCCGGCCTGGTCCGCCCACGCCGCCGGTTCGCGCACCCGCACGAGGACGCGCACCACCGGCCCCGCCGGGCCGCGCCCCTGCGCTCGGTCGCGCTCCACCACCGCCGGGCCGCGCACCTGCGCTGGGACGCGCACCACCGCCGCCGGGGCGCGCCCCTGCGCTCGGTCGCGCACCACCACCGCCGGGGCGCGCACCAGCGCTCGGTCGTGCACCGCCGCCACCCGCACGGCCACCGCCACCGCTGGGACGGGCACCGCCGCCGCCACCACCACGCCCACCGCCGCCACCACCGCGCCCGCCAAGCGCATCGTCACCGATCCACATCAGCATTGCGAGCGCGCATGCAATGATCGCGATCCGTTTTCCAGTTCCCATGATAGTTCCTCCCGATGCCTATCTCGAGTTGAATTTCGTACGTTAATGGCCCTTGTGCCATGCCGCCTGTCGCTAGCGCGCCGCCTTCTGTTTCGTGACCTTGATTGGCTGACTGTCCGCGATCGGTTGACCATCGACAGTCTGTTCAACGGATTGCCAGGTGAAGGTATTGGCATCGAGGCGCAGGTAGATGACGTTCGCCGTCAGCTTCTTGCCACTGGCCGTCACGCCCTGGAAATCGACCGTCCATTTCTTGCCGTCGCGGGTCCACAAGCCGTCGCCGAACCCCCCATCGGACTGGAAGACCCACGAGCGAATACCACCGTCCGCATTGTCTTTGCCGAACATTTGCGTGCCGGATTCGGTCACTTTGCCGCCTTCCCTCATCACGTATTTTCCGTGAATGAAGGTCTTGCTCTCGTCCCACTCGTAAGAGAGGGTGACCTCCCGATCCTTGGTGGACATTTGCCAGCTGCCGATGAGCCATTCGAGATCCTTCACAGTGTCGTCCAGGCTATTGTCGCGATCCCATTCCTGGACCATCGCCACCTTCCACTGGCCGTCTTCTTTGGCCAGGAAGGTGTTGCGCCAGCTCGAAGAGATCAAATCGCCGGCTTCGTTTTTGAGCCGCAGGGTGACTTCCGAAACGGCCGTCACTGCTGACGGAAAACGAAGGTCATCCACCTGGACCTCCAGCGTCGGTTTGCCTTTCAGGGTCTTGAAAAAGTCCGCGTAGCCCTTTTGGATCTCCGCCCGCCCGCGGACCGGCGTGCCGTCGTTGCGAATGTACTCGCCATTGTCGGTCCAGTTCGCGGCGATCGCGGCCGCATCGCGGTCGTTGAACGCTTTGATGTTGTCTTTCACCAACTTGTCGATGGCCTGTTTGTCGGCCTCGTGATTCGCGGCCTTGTCTGTCTTGTCTTGCGCGGTCATAAAACGGATGCCAAGAAAGACCAGGATCAAGGCGATCACGGACACAAGTACGATGCGTTTCTGAAACATGACTAATCCTCCAGAAAAAAGGTTTCGAACGCTGCGACTTTTGCCGGCGGCCATATGCCGTCAAGAGACGAGAGCTTTGGAGCAGCCCAGGTTCAAAATCCCGGGCAAAGGCTGAAGGGCCGGATGGGCGAGGCTGGGTCCCTTACCGCACTGAAGAGTGCCCCCGCGAAATCCGGGCTGAAAAAGAATCCATGCATGCCGCCGCCAAGCTAGACGGTGGAGTCCGAGAGTACTTCGCGGAGGCAGAGATGGACGGGTTTATTCTGGGAATCGATATGGCCAAATTCAACAGTGTTTTCTTGTGATGTGACAAGACGGTCAAGTGGGCGAGCCGATCCGGCGACTCCCCCCGGCCAACCCGGCTTGACACGGCGCACCGGCTTGCCTAAACTTTCAGAGAAGAGATTACAACATTCCGAGCTGTGTGCGGTCACGTCACCAACTGCGAGTTTTCCGATCGATACTTCCTTCCGCCCCGGCAATCGTTGAGCCAATCTGCGATTTGTAGCGGGAGCGATGCCCGGCGAAGGTAAGGGCCAACTGGTGGTTGTGTTTGGTCGTGGTCCCGCCAGCATATCCGATGCTCCGTCGTCGAGCGTTTATTCCGTTTGCTGAAAGATCTCCCGGGCCCCCCTCGGGAAAATAGTTGTCTGGGCGCTGCTTCCTAGGGTGGAGGCGGGCTGCCCCATTCCTGTCTGAGCGACCCCGTCGCCTGTTGGTTGGACCGTGACTAGCAACCTGCCGCAAGCCGATTCGCGACCCACGCTGGTGCTGGTGGATGCCCATGCTCTGGTGCACCAGTTCTACCATGCCATTGCGCCCATGAATTCGCCGGATGGGCGGCCCACCAATGCCGTGTTTGGCTTCGCGCGCGATCTGTTCTTTTTCCGCGATGAATTGAAGCCCGATTACCTGATCTACGTGTTCGATTCGCCGGGCAAAACCTTTCGCGATGAACTGGTCCACGACTACAAGGCCCACCGCAAGCCGCCGGACGATGATCTGATTGCTCAGATTCCGCTCATTCAACAACTGCTGGAAGCGGCCCATGTGCCTGAAATGAGCCTGCGTGGCTACGAGGCCGACGATTTGATCGCCACGCTGGCCCGGGCCGGCGAAGAACGCGGTCTCGACGTACTCATTTGTTCGAGTGACAAGGATTGCCGGCAATTGCTCACCGACCACGTGCGCATCTTCAGCCTGCGGAAGCACGAATTCCACGATAAGGCGTGGCTGTTAACTGAATGGGGCATCAAGCCGGAACAGGCGGTCGATTTCCAGGCGCTGGTCGGCGATTCGGTGGACAACGTGAAGGGCGTGAAGGGAGTCGGCGAGAAGACGGCCGCCAAGCTGCTTCAGAAATTCGGCACGATTGACGGCATTGTCGCGAACCTCGAAAACCTCAACGGTCTGGTGTCGGCGAAAATCCAAGCCTCGCTAAAAGAGGCGGCCACTTCGAACGCGCTGGAACTGGGCCGCAAGCTGGTCCGGCTTGAAGCGAATGTGCCCGTGAAATTTGATTGGGAGAAGTGGCACTGGCGTGAGTGGGACGCGCCGAAGCTGGCGCAACTCTTCCAGGATTGGGGCATGCGCTCGTTTCACGCTAAGGCGCGGGCGGAATCACAAAAGCCGGCTGATCTCTTTGCCGGCGCTGCTGAGGAGGAACCGGATAACGAGTTTGCCTTCGGCGCCAACGCGCCGGCCGATCAATGGAAGGGGAACTATTACGCCATTGACACCGATGCGAAGTTCCAGGCGTTCCTGAAGGACCTGACGAAGCAAAAGCGCTTCGCCATCGATCTGGAGACGACCGGACTTGACCCGCTGAACTCAGACCTCGTCGGCATTGCGGTTTGTTGGCAAACCGGGGAGGCTTTCTACTTGGCGGTGCGCGCGCCGGAGGGCGAGGACCACCTGGACGAAAGTACGACATTGGCGGCGCTGAAGCCGATCCTCGAAAGCCCCAAGATTGCCAAGGTCAACCAGAACATCAAGTACGACCAGAATGCCCTTGGTCATCACGGCATTCGGCTGGCCGGTGTCGTTGGCGATTCGATGGTGGCCGACTATCTGCTGCGCTCCGGCGAACGCAGCCATAACCTCGATGAACTGGCGCTGCGCTACTTCCAGCATCAGAACATCAGCTATGAAGACGTGGCCGGGAAGGGAAAGAAGCAGAAGACGCTCGATCAGGTGGAGGTCGCGAAGGTTTCGCAGTATTCCGGCGAAGATGCTGACGTGGCGTGGCGCCTAACGGAGCTGCTGGAACCGGAGTTGGAGCGCGAAGGGCTAAGAGCGCTCTACGAGGAACTCGAAGTGCCGTTGATCGAAGTCCTGTCGGAATTGGAATGCACCGGCATACGGCTCGATGTGCCGATGCTGGCGAAACTGAGCCGGGAGATGGATCAGCAACTTCAGTTGATTGAAAAAGAGATTCACTTGCTGGCCGGCCGCGTATTCAACATCGCCTCGCCGAAACAACTGGGCGAGGTGTTGTTCACCGAATTGAAGCTTCCGGTGCAAAAGAAAACAGGTCTCACCGGCGCAGCGAGCACCGATCAAGAGACGCTCGAGAAGCTGGCGGTGCTCGGCCACGAGATTCCGAAGAAGATCATCGAGCACCGGCAACTGAGCAAGCTGAAGGGGACTTATGTCGATGCCTTGCCGGCCCTGATCAATCCGCACAGCGGCCGCGTGCATACGAAGTTCAACCAGACGGTCGCGGCGACTGGCCGTCTCAGCAGCAGCGAGCCGAATTTGCAGAATATTCCCGCCCGTACCGACATGGGCAAGCAGATTCGCCAGGCGTTCCTGCCCGCCGAAGGGTGGACGCTGCTCACGGCCGACTATTCGCAGATCGAATTGCGCTTGCTGGCTCAGTTCTGCGGCGACGATGCCTTGCGGCAAGCGTTCGCCGATGATCGCGACATTCACGCCGCGGTGGCATCGCAGATTTTCGGCGTGCCGGAAGAGCAAGTGACTTCGAATCAGCGCCGCGTGGCGAAGACAGTGAACTTCGGCGTTCTTTACGGAATGAGCGCGCACGGGCTGGCGCAACGTCTCGGTATCGCGCGCGAAGACGCGTCGCGGTTCATCGACCAGTATTTCGCCCGCTATCCGAAGGTGCTCGATTATCAAACGAAGCTGCTGAACGCGTGCCGCAAAGAGGGCGTCGTAAAAACGATCCTCGGCCGGCGGCGAACTTTCGACAAGAGTACGATCCGGGCCCATTCCACCTATCAGGGCCGCAATCAGGCCGAGCGCGAAGCGATCAACATGGAAATTCAAGGCTCGGCGGCAGACCTCATCAAGAAAGCAATGCTTGGCGTCCATCGCCGGTTGAAGGAAGAGAATCGGCAGGCGAAAATGCTGCTCACGGTGCACGACGAATTGGTCTTCGAAGTGCCACCGAAAGAGTTGCAAGAGGTGGCCGAGATGGTGCGCGCCGAGATGTGCGGAGCGATAAAATTGGACGTGCCGCTGAAGGTGGATGTTGCTGCGGGCCCCAACTGGCTGGATGTGGAAGAGATTCGGTAAGCCAACGGATGAACATGGATACAAACGGATAAACACGGATTGGAATTAACGCAGAGTTCGAAATCTGATCTGTGTTCATCCGTGTTACGAAGTCCGTGTCGATCCGTGGGCTATGAGCGAATAAATGGCTGTTGCCAATCCGAAATCCGAAATCCGAAATCCGAAATGGGTCATCGGTCTGGTCGGCGGCATCGGCAGCGGCAAGAGCCTGGTGGCGAGGCTGCTGGCCGAGCATGGCGGGCGGATCGTTTCCGGCGACGAGGCGGGGCACGAAGCGTTGCGGCAGCCTGAAATACGCCAGAAAGTGGTAACTCGATTCGGGCCCGGCATCCTTGATGAAGCGGGCGAAATCGTGCGGCGGAAACTCGCCGCCATTGTGTTTGCGAATGTGCAAGCGCGAAAGGACCTGGAAGCCATCGTCTTTCCCTGGATCGAACGGAAATTGGAGCAAGAGATTGCCGAAGCGAAGTCCGTTCCGGCGGTTCGGTTCGTCATTGTCGATGCGGCTGTCATGCTGGAAGCCGGCTGGGATCATGGCTGCGACCGGCTCGTTTACATCAATGTGCCGCGCGAAATTCGCCTGCAGCGATTGGCCGAGCGCGCGTGGGAATTGAGTCAGATAGAAGCGCGCGAGAAGGCACAACGGCCGCTAGAGGAGAAAGCCAGCCGGGCTGATGCGATCATCGATAACAGCGGCGACCGTGCCGAGACCGCCCGGCAGGTGGAAGCGCTGGTGCAAAAATGGAGATTATAACAATCGCCGCTTGCGGCGAAGCAAATACCCCCGATCTTCTTATGTTCGCTTATCCCGTCCTGCCGCCGGCCTGCCGCACTCGTTCATCATCGGATGCCCGTTCGGGCGCCTGGTGCGGCCGACTTTTCTTCAAGTCGTATTCCGGGCCGGCTTCGAAAGGAGTGGTGTGTCATGGCTGAAACTCGCACGGAATTCACCAAGCGCGGCAACGGCTCACGCCCCCGCCGTAGTAAACCCGACGTCGGCGGTTCCCACCTGGCGCCCGAAGATGGCGCGCCCCGGCAGCCGGATGAAGTGCCGTTCGGCCAGGGCATTCTGGATGATGTGCCGCCGACAGAGCCGGTACACGAAGCGGCCCCAGTGCCAACCGAGGAGCCGCCGACCGCCGACCAGGCGGCGCCACCCGCGGCCCGAGAGGAGCACCGCGACATTGACGAAAGCAAGCCGCGCGAACCTGCTGGAGAGCAGCCGCGCGAAACGACTGATGCGGTCGAGCCTCCGCATGATGAGCGCGCCCACGCGCCGCGCCGGCGGCCCCATCAGGATGAGGATTTCGACACCCCGCGCGGTTTCGACCAGGAAACCAATGAGCGCTATGAGGAAATCAAGCGCGGCAACACGTTCATCAGCGAATTGCAGCAGATGACGATGGGCCAACTCATGAAAACGGCCAAGGCGGAAAGCCTGACCGATTTCGTGGGCCTGAAGAAGCAGGACCTGATCTTCAAGATTCTGAAAGAGCGGGTCAAGCAGAATGGCCTCATGTTCGGCGAAGGCACGCTGGAAACGCTGCCCGACGGCTTTGGCTTCCTGCGCAGCCCCGATTACAACTATCTGCCTTGCCCGGACGACATCTACATCTCGCCGAGCCAAATTCGCCGCTTTGGCCTGCGCACTGGCTCCATTGTGGCCGGGCAAATTCGTCCACCCAAGGAGAATGAGCGCTATTTCGCTTTGCTCCGCGTGGAAGCAATCAACTACCACGACCCCGAGCAACTGGCGCAGAAAGTCGTCTTCGACGACCTCACGCCGCTGCACCCGGACGAGCGCTTGAAACTCGAAACCGACCCGACGGAAATCAACATGCGCGTGATGGACCTGATCACGCCCATCGGCAAGGGCCAGCGCGGTCTCATCGTCGCCCCGCCGCGCACCGGCAAGACGATCTTGTTGCAAAAGATGGCGAACTCCATTCTCCGCAATCATCCGGAATGCTACGTCATTGTGCTGCTGATCGACGAGCGGCCGGAAGAAGTGACCGACATGGAGCGCACCGTGAAAGGCCCGCGGGCCGAGGTCATTAGCTCCACCTTCGACGAGCCGGCCGAAAGGCACGTGCAGGTGAGCGAGATCGTGATCGAGAAGGCCAAGCGGCTGGTGGAATACGGCATCGACGTGGTGATCCTGCTCGATTCTATCACCCGTCTGGGCCGGGCTTACAACACCGAGATGCCATCGAGCGGCAAGATCCTCTCTGGCGGCCTCGACGCTAACGCCCTGCACAAGCCGAAGCGCTTTTTCGGCGCCGCCCGCAACATCGAAGAAGGCGGCTCGCTGACGATCCTGGCTACGGCGCTCATCGACACCGGCAGCCGCATGGATGACGTGATCTTCGAAGAGTTTAAGGGCACCGGCAACATGGAAGTGCACCTCGATCGCAAGCTCGTGGACAAGCGCGTCTGGCCTGCCATCGATGTCAACGCGTCCGGAACCCGCAAGGAAGAACTCTTGCGCAGTGAGGAAGAGCTTCGGCGCGTGTATATCCTGCACAAAGTGCTTAGCGATATGCACCCGGTGGAGGCGATGGAACTCCTGACCAGCCGCATGGCCCGCACGAAGTCGAATGAGGAATTCCTCAACAGTATGAATTTGGCGTAAGAGTCAGTTGTCAGTAGTTCGTTCTCCGTAGCAAAAAGTTGTTGCTCGTGGCTCACAGTGCATTAATGACTTCTGACTTCTGACTTCTGACCTTTGATTATGCCCACCATCGACGGCGATCTCTCTGCTACCTTCGGCCGATTCGCCATTGTGGCCGCGCGCTTCAACCGCGAAATCGTGGATGCCCTCGTCAGCGGTGCATTGCATGGACTAAAGCAGCACGGCGTGGCCGATGACATGGTCGATCTCATTCACGTCCCGGGTTCATTCGAACTTCCGCTTGTGGCGCAGAAGTTGGCCGAATCCGGCAACCATTTGGCGGTCATTTGCCTTGGGGCAGTCATCCGCGGCGAAACCGATCATTACGAATACGTGGCGAGAGGAGCGGCGGACGGGATAATGCAAGCGTCGCTGAATACGGGCGTTCCCGTCATCTTCGGCGTGCTCACCTGTCAAACGGAAGAACTCGCTCTGGCCCGCGCCGGCGGTAAGGAAGGCAACAAGGGATTCGACGCCGCGCTTGCAGCAATTGAGATGGCCAATTTGCTGCGCAAACTCGAAAGGCAACAATAAGCCCACGGATGAACACAGATTTCGTAACATGGATGGACACGGATAAGAACAATTAGCGTTTTGTCTGATCTGTGTTCATCTGAGTTATGAAATCTGTGTTCATCCGTGTCCTGATTCTGAGCTGAGAGACGGCGATGCTTCGTGAGGAACAAATCGACATCCGCAAGCAGCGGGCGAAGGCGGCCTCATTTCAGATCCGCAAGCTCGGCCGCAATCGCGTCTTTAGCGATTATCAAGTCTCCAATCCGCAAAGTGGCGGCCAATACATCGTCTCTATTCGCGGCTTCGAAACCGGCGACAACACCTGCACCTGCCCCGATTTCCGCAGCAATACTCTCGGCACCTGCAAGCACATTGAGGCCGTGCTCGAAAGCCTGAAGGAGGAAGCCCCGCCGCACCTCCGACAACGCAAGGCCGCCGTCACCCGGCCGGAAGTCTTCCTGCATTACGGCGAGCAGTTGCAGGTCGGCCTACATCTGCCGCCGCGTCATTCCGATCAGCTATCGGCACTTGCCCAGCGCTTTTTTGACGCGAAGAGTTTCTGGAAAAACTCCGCTTCCTATGAGGACCTTATCGCCGCCGTCGAATCGGTGCCGGAACAAGTAGTGATCTTCACCGATGCCATGGAGTTCATGGACCGCGAGATCGAACGGCAACAAATGGCGCGGCGTGAGAAAGAACTTCTCGAAGAAATGCGGAATGCGGAACTCGGAATGCGGGATGGTTCCGGCGATTCCGCATTGGGCAATCTGTTGAAGACTCCTCTCTACAGCTACCAGCTTGAAGGAGCGATCTTTCTGGCTTGCCGCGGTCGATGCATCCTGGGCGACGACATGGGCTTGGGCAAGACGGTGCAGGCCATGGCGGCCGTCGAGATCCTGTCCCGCGAGCGCGGCATCGAGCGCGTGCTGGTGGTCGCCCCGGCTTCTGTCAAGTATCAGTGGGAAACCGAAATTCGCCGCTTCACCGACCGGCCCGTGCAAGTGATCGAAGGCGGGCAGGAATCGCGGCTCAGCCAGTATTCCGAAGCCGCGTTTTACCGACTTGTCAATTATGAACAGGTGCTGCGCGATCAAGAGCCGCTCAATGCCTGGCAGCCGGATCTCATCATTCTCGACGAGGCGCAGCGAATCAAGAACTGGGAATCGAAGATCTCGCGAGCCGTGAAGAAACTCCGCAGCCGGTACGCGTTCGTCCTTACCGGCACGCCGCTGGAAAACAAACTGGAAGAACTCTACAGCATCGTGCAGTTCGTCGATGACCGCCGGCTCGGCCCGCCCTTTCAGTTCCTGCATGAACATTTGATCGTCGATGACAAGTACAAGCTCCTGGGCTATCGCAATCTCGACAAGATTCGCGAGAAGCTCGCGCCGATCATGCTGCGCCGGACGCGCGGCGAGGTGCTGCACCAATTGCCCGAGCGCACCGACAGCACTCTTTACGTGGAAATGACGCCCGAACAGCGCGGCCCGTACGAGGAACAGCGCACCGCGCTCGCCCGGCTGCTACAAAAGAAGATCCTCACCGACCTCGACCGCAAGCGCATTCTCTGCTGCATTGCCAACCTGCGCATGCTCTGCGACAGCACCTGGCTGTTCGACAAAGCGACCAACGTCTCGCCGAAGCTGGAAGAGTTCGCCGAACTCATCCAGGAACTGGGCGAGGAAGGCGCTCACAAGGCCGTGGTCTTCAGCCAGTGGGAAATGATGCTGGAAAAAGCGTCGGAGCGCCTGCGGCAACTGAAGATCGACCATGCATTCTTGAGTGGCCGCATTCCGGGCAAAGATCGCAAGGCCATCCTGCACCGATTCCAGGAAGACCCGGCTTGCAAGGTGCTACTCAGCACCGACGCGGGCGGCACCGGCCTCAATCTCCAGACGGCCGACACGGTCATCAATCTCGAAATCCCCTGGAACCCTGCGGTGTTGGAGCAGCGCATTGGCCGCGTGCACCGCATGGGCCAGAGCAAGCCGGTGCGCGTGATTTTGCTTGTTACCCGCGGGAGCATCGAAGAGCGCGTGCTGCGGACCATCGAGATGAAGCGCTCGCTCTTCGCGGGCGTCTTCGACGGGGATACGGATGAAGTAAACTTCGATTCGGTGAACCGGCCCGCGTTCCTGGATTCGGTGCGCGAGCTAATCGGCGAGCCAGAGCAGCGGGAAACAAGAAGACAGGGGGATAATGAGACCAGGAGGGAACCGGGAGAGCAAAACGGCGATGCCCGCGCGAAGTTGCTACTGGCCGGCGTGCAATTTCTCGAAGTGCTCGCCGATGTGATGGCACACGAAGGCGCGAATGGCGTGCCGACGGAAGTTTCGACGCGCGCCGGGGCGGCGGTGCGGCGGATATTGCGAGGGCTGGAGGACAACAATGGCGAGCCAGGAGCGTAAGCGACCGGAGGACACGGCGAGGGCGCTTCCTCCAGTCGCTTACGCTCCTGGCTCGCTCGCTCCGAAAAGGAGGTGTTGCAATGTCTGACGATTTTCCAAACGATGCTCCTCGACTGCATGTTGACACATGGCACGCCCGTCGCAAGCGTGGCCTTGCCACCGTTGGCATTTTGCTGTTATTAGCGCTTCCGGTCGCAGGATTCGTCATGGTCGCTGTCGACCGCGTTCGCGAAGCTGCTGATCGGGCGCACTGAAGCATGTCGCAGATCGCGCTGGCCATGCATAACTATGCCGATAGTAATGATGACCGGTTGCCGCCTGCCGCCGTGTGCGGCGAAGATGGAACACCTCTGCTGAGCTGGCGCGTGCTGCTTTTGCCGTACATCGAGCAGAATGATCTCTACAAGCAGTTCCATCTAGATGAGCCGTGGGACAGCCCGCATAACATCGAATTGCTTCCCAAAATGCCGCGTACCTATGCCGCGCCGGGCAGCAAGGCGAAGAAGTTGCCGCCGTATCATACCGTTTGCCATGTATTCTTTGGCAAGGGTGCGGCCTTTGAAGGCAAGGAAGGGCTGCGGCTGCCCGGCGACTTTATCGATGGAACTTCAAACACGATTCTGATCGTCGAAGCGGGTGAACCGGTGCCATGGACGAAACCGGACGAAATCCTATTCGACCCTGATAAGCCAGTGCCTGAGCTACGTCGCATCTTTAGAGACGGATTCCGCGTCGGAATGGCTGACGGAAGCAGGCGGTGGATTCCGATGGACATCGACGAGAAGAAACTACGAGAAGCGATCAGGCGCGATGATGGCGTCGGTGGTTCAGAGTGGTAATTAAACACTGCTTGCGTTTGGCGCACCAAAAGCCAGTCAGAGCCGCGCACGGAGCGCAGCGCAGTAAGCGGCCGTCACTGGCTGGCCGCTTACTGCGCTGCGCTCCGTGCGCGGCTCTGAAAGTATCGCCTTGTTCACAGTTACAACTTAGAATTGCTTCATGCACATCACCTACCTCGACCACTGTTCCGTCATCATCACCGACATCGCGCGCAGCCGGCATTTCTATCGCGAGTTGCTGGGGTTGAAGGAAATTGCGCCGCCGAACACCTTTGACTTCGTCGTGCTTTGGTTCGACCTGGGCGGCGGGCAGACGTTGCATTTGCTGCTGAAGCCGAAAGCCGACACGATCAGTCCGCGGCATTTCGCGCTTGGCGTAAAAGATGCGCAGGCCGCCCGTGAGCATCTGCGCTTACGCGGCGTGGCCATCGAGGAAACGACGCCGATTCCGCATTGCGACCGCTTCTTCATCCGCGACCCGGATGGAAACCGAATTGAGTTGATTTGCTGGCTGAAGCCGTATGATCATGAACGCGATGGGCAGTATAGTGCTTGATCTGGCGAACGTCGAGCCGTCAGGCCGACGTGAAAGCCGCGCACATGTCGGCCTGACGGCTCGACGCTCGCCAACAATTGTCACCTTCCCGTAAACACCACGCCGCCGCGGCCGAGGACCATTTCCAGTTCCTCCAGCGACACTTTGGCTGGATTGACCTGGAATTCGTCGCGCACTTTCACCTTCGCGCGCCGGCCGCCGTGGTCGGTGACCAGCATTTCCACCCGGCAATCGCCGGGGGAGCGCTTCAAGATTCTCGCCAAAGCATCGATGGCTTCGGGGCCGTGCTGGCGCAGGTTCATGCGCAGCAACATCGCCGTGGTGAGTTGCCGGCGAGCCTCCTCAAGTGTGAAGATTTTCGACAGCACGAAACATGGCTCCTCGCGTTGCCGGCGGTCGAGGCAGCCTTGCACGAGCCGGATATTGTCATCAACAAAGTGTTCGTGGAAGCGGTCGAAATCATCCGGCCACATCAGGCACTCGGCCTGGCCGGTGAAATCTTCGAGCTTGCAGCGCACAAAGCGCTTTCCTTGCTTCGTATTCAGGAAGCGCACTTGGGAAAGCATGCCGCCGATCCGCACCTCGGTGCCATCGTCGAGAGCGTTGGCTTGCGCGACGGTGTGCGAGATGTAGCGGTTTAGTTCCGTCTCGAATTGTGCTAATGGATGGCTCGACAGGTAGAAGTCGAGCGCTTCCTTTTCATATTTCAGCCGCTCGGTCTCGTGCCATTCCGGAATATTGGGCAACGGCTCCACGGCCGATAGCGCAGCCGAGGAGTCACCGTCGGCCGCCATTACGTCGAAGAAACTGCGCTGGCCGCGCTTGCGGTCGTGCTGCTTCTCCTCGGCCGATTGGATCGCCTTGCCGAGCACGTGCAAGAGCGCGGCACGTTTCCCTTCGCTGAGTGAATCCAGGCCGCCGGCCTTGATAAGCCGCTCAATCGCGGAACGAGGCACCACGCGGTTATCGATCCGTTCGCAAAGATCGTAGATGTCTTTGAAGGGGCCGCCTTCATTGCGCGCTCGCACAATCTCATCCGCCGCCCCGCGGCCCAGCCCTTTGATGGCGACCAAACCGAACAGAATCTTGCCGTCCTTCACGGTGAAGTCGGCCTCGCTCTGGTTCACATTTGGGGGCAACACGTCGACGCCGAGCTTGCGGGCATCGTCGATGTGCTCCTTCATGATGTCGCGCTTGTTGCCGTCTTCAATTTCGCTGGTCAAAAGTGCGGCCATGAACTCGGCCGAGTAGTGCGTCTTCAAATACGCCGTCTGGTACCCCATGCGGGCATAGGCGGCGCTGTGCGACTTGTTGAAGCCGTAGCCGCCGAAGAAGGTGATCAGGTCGAAGATTTCGCGGGCGGTCGCTTCGCTTACGCCGCGTTCCTGCGCGCCCTTGATGAACTCTGCTTTCCGCGCGTCGATGATCTCGTGCTTCTTCTTACTGATGGCCTTGATGCACGCGTAGGCGCTGGAAAGCTCGATGCCGCCCAGGCGGTTGAGGATGCGCATCACCTGTTCTTGGTAGCACATCACGCCGTGCGTTTCGCCCAGAATTTCCTCCATAATCGGATGCGGATACGCGGGCTTCTCGCGGCCATGCTTGCGATTGACGTAGGCATCCACCATGCCGCCGCCGAGCGGGCCGGGGCGATAGAGCGCATTGGTAGCGATGAGATCGCGAATGTTATCCGGCTTCATGCGCTTCAGCAGTTCGCGAATGCCGTCGGATTCCATTTGGAACACGCCCTTGGCGTCGCCGCGCTGAAGCAGAGCATACGTCGGCTTGTCGTCGAGCGGGATTTTTTCCAGATCGATGGTTTCGCCGCGCGTTTTCTGAATGAGCTTTACGGTGCTATCCAGCACCGTGAGCGTGCGCAGGCCGAGCAGGTCGATCTTGAGCAGGCCGACTTTTTCAATGTCGCCCATCGTCCATTGCGTGGTGATGATGGCTTCGCCATTTTTGCCTCCGGAGTCGTCGTTCTTGCGCACGACGCGCTGGACGGGAACATAATCGATGAGCGGTCCATTGGCGATGACCACACCGGCCGCGTGGGTGCCGGCATTGCGGTTGGTGCCTTCCAGCTTACGGGCAATATCCACCCAGCGGCGGACATCCGGATCGCTTTCATACTGATTGCGGAAGTCGGGCGAATCCTTCAGCGCATCGTCGAGCGTGGTGCCGAGCTTCGACGGCACGGTTTTCGTGAGCGCATTCACGCGGTCCAAAGGGATGTCCAGCACCCGGCCAACGTCTTTCAGCGCCGCTTTCGCTGCCAGGCTGCCGAAAGTGGCGATCTGGGCCACGGAGTTTTCGCCGTACTTGGCTTTCACGTACGCCAAAATCTCGTCGCGGCGTTCCTGGCAAAAATCGATGTCGATATCCGGCGCCTCACTGCGATTCGGATCGAGGAAGCGCTCGAACAGCAAGTCGTATTCCAGCGGGCAGACGTTGCTGAGCTTGAGAACGTAACTCACAATGGCCCCGCAGGCGGAGCCGCGGGCATTGGCCGGAATGTTGTGCTCGTGAGCAAAGCGCACGAAGTCCCACACGATAAGAAAGTAACT
>Ga0070732_10001181_pt1 | contig 14475 bp, 11 predicted proteins | sample Coa_R1_5_FD_66449 | JGI IMG/M metagenome (GOLD analysis project Ga0070732, IMG submission 66449) | Surface soil microbial communities from Centralia Pennsylvania, which are recovering from an underground coalmine fire - Coalmine... | ecosystem: Environmental > Terrestrial > Soil > Unclassified ...
AGGGTTCTTTTTTGCCTGTGCATTCACAAAGTCAAGAATCGGAGTTAAGACGTAGCGGTAAGGCGAGGCCACCACGGTAAGCTGCGGCGAGTTAAACCCGGCGCGCTTTGCCGGCGATTCAACCAATTCCTTCCAATGACGCGCAAGATAAGGCGTGGCCCCCTCAGCGTGGACGTGGAGCGCCTGCACATCGGAGGATATGTCCAGGGCAATACGCAGGGCTTTTTGGGTGATTCGATTCCATCCATCGATGGGCACGACGGCTACGAGTTGGCGTAGCTGGCCAATATCCAGTGGCTGGTCCAGCGCGATTTCTTTCTCCATCCGCTCGTACTCACGATGGACGGCTTTCATCAGCCCAAAAAGCAACGGGATCAGCGCCAGCGTGATCCATGCTCCTTCCACGAACTTGGCTATCATGACCACCAGGACCGTCACTGCCGTCGCGCAGGCGCCCAATCCATTGAGAAACATGCTGAAGTAGTGGCGCCCTTTCATTCGCTTCCAATGCGCCACCATTCCCGCCTGCGACAGGGTGAAAGCCAGAAACGCGCCCACGGCATAGAGCGGAATCAGGCGGTCCGTAACTCCTTTGAAGAGCATCAACAAAATGCCCGCGATCAGCGTGAGCGCATAGATTCCCTGGGAAAAAACCAGCCTTCTTCCGCGCGAAGCGAAGGATTTGGGCAGGTAGTCATTGCGGGCAATGGACTGGCAAAGTCGAGGAAAGTCGGCAAACGCGGTATTAGCGGAGAGCGATAAGACCAGAAGAATGGAGACAATGGCGACATAATAAAAAATGCCTTTACCGGCAACCGCGCCAATCAACTGCGAGAGCACGCTCTCATAGCCCGGTTCTCCGGGAGGCGTTGCGCCAATCGAGTAGACCTTCACCAGCACGGCAATTCCAAGCAAGAGGACAGCCAGGATGGAAATGATAATAGTGAGCGCAATCCGCGCGTTCCTGACGGCCGGGTCGCGAAATGCGCGGACTCCATTGCTCACTGCCTCCACTCCGGTCATGGCGGTACAGCCGCTGGCAAAACTTTGCAGCAGCAGCCATCCGGTTATCGCCATGGTTGCATGCGGCAGAGGATGCGGCGGCACTACGGGCGAGGGATGCCCGCCAGAGATCAAAGACCGGAATACGCCAATGCCGATGGTGAGCAGGAGACATGCCACGAAGAGGAAGGTTGGCACAATGAACAGTGCCCCGGCTTCTCTCAGGCCACGTAGATTAATCAGGGCAATGAACAGCAGGAATCCCAGACACAAAGGTAGAGTATATGGTTGGAGGCGAGGCACAGCAGAAACCAGTGCACCCACACCCGCTGAAATCCCCACCGCGACGGTGAGTATGTAATCAATCATCAGCGCCGATGCCGCCAGCAGGCCGGCCGATTCACCCAGGTTCTCCCGGGCTACGGTATAAGATCCTCCGCCATTCGGATAGGCCGGAATGGTCTGCATGTAGGAGAAATACAGAATTGCCAGCAGCACTACGATGCTGGAACTGATGGGAACAATATAAGCAATGCCCAAAGCTCCCGCTGGAATCAGGATGGTAAGGGCGGCTTCCGGACCATATCCGGCAGAGCTGAGCGCATCCAGGCCGAAAATCGGAATGCCTGCCGCAGGACTGATCTGTTCTGCTCGCTCCTGCGAAGTCGCGAGCGTCCGACCGAGAATCAGATCTCTCCAGGACATTCTATTTGCGGCAGCCGTAATGACTCCTGGCTGTCTCTACATAAATGGCCGCGCTCAGGCGGTCTTCGCCTGGGAAGCTTTGCGCGCCTCTGCTGAATCGTAGCTCTCGCCGTAAATAGCCGGCACCTTGGCGCCCATAGGACGCAAATAAACTGAGAGCTGTCCGCGATGGTGAATCGTATGATTCATGGCAATCTGGAAAAAGGTTACTGCCGGACTCTGGAACATACCCCGGAAATCGAGCGATTTGGCCAGTTGCTCGGGAGACATTTTCTCCAGCCGGGGAAGCACCGCCTGGAACATCTCCTCGTACCAGCGCGCAATGTCAGCCGAGTTCTGCACCGCGTCAGGCCGGTGCATGGGAGTAAAGTCAAACCCTCCAATGGCAATGCCTTCCAGGAAACGCTTCTCTGCCGCCACAATGTGCCAGGCCAGTTCCAACGCAGTCTTGGAGACCGGATCGGGACGATAGTCACCCTTGGTGAGCGGAATGGCTTCGATGACTGCCCGGGTCCTCAAGTGTTCATTCTTGAGAGCCGGGAGAAAAATTTCGTTCAGGAGAAAATTGGCTTGGTCGGATTGCAGAGGCTGGGCCATGAGAACACCTTTCGTGTCAGGAGTTTGTATGAAAAGGTAGTATTCAGCAAAAGCAAAGGCAAAAGCAAGCCCTGCTACACGGCGTAACGGAGCCAACAACCAAAAGCAGGCAACCACAAAGGGCACGAAGAAAAGCAACACCGCAACCACAGAGGGCACAGAGGATTTATAATAGTGAGATTCAGCTTCAGCTCCAGACCTCACTGAGGAGATGCCAGTACACCCTCGCTCTGGTTTTGTTTTTACTAATTGCTATTTACTAATTGCTGTTTGCTATCGGCTACATGCTCTCATCCAACGAATCCATTATTGTTCGCGGCGCGCGTGTTCATAATCTCAAGAACATTGATTTTGAGATTCCGCACAATGCGCTCACGGTAGTAACCGGGGTCTCCGGCTCCGGCAAGTCATCCCTGGCTTTCGACACCATTTACGCCGAGGGCCAGCGCCGCTATGTGGAGTCCCTGTCTGCCTATGCGCGGCAGTTTCTGGAACGAATTGAGAAGCCGGATGTTGACCTGATCGACGGTATTGCCCCGGCCATCGCCATCCGGCAAAAGAACTCCACCCGCAACCCGCGTTCTACAGTCGCCACCGCCACGGAAATCTACGATTACCTGCGCCTGCTGTATGCCCGCGTGGGGCGCACCTACTGCCGCCAATGCGGGCAGCAGGTCAAGAGAGATACCGTAGATGAGATTGCCCGCGCGGTGCTGGCCCTGGGTGAAGGCACGCGGCTGAACGTCCTCTTTCCAGTCCAGCCGGTCGGCGCCTCCGCAGAGCAGAAGAAAGCAAAGAGCAAGTCAAAGAAATCGGCCAAGGCAATTCCATTTTCCGAGTCGCCCATGAAGGACCGGCTGTTTGACCTGCGCAAGCGCGGTTACAACCGGCTATTTCAAAACAATCAGGTCTTTGAATTCTCCACGCCGGAATCGCTGCTGGACATCAATTTCAGCCAGCCGGTCTATGTGCTGGTTGACCGGGTTGCGGTGGCCGCCGACCAGCGCTCGCGAATCGTGGACGCGGTTGAGTTGTCTTATCGCGAAGCCGGCGAAGTGGTATTCCAGACGGCGCCACGAGAGGGCGAAGCTACGGAGCAGCTACGGTTTGCCTCTCGCTTCGAATGCAAGCGCTGCCAGATTCGCTATGAGGAGCCGGAGCCGCGGCTGTTCTCTTTCAACAATCCCTTTGGCGCTTGTCCACGCTGCCAGGGGTTCGGCAACACCATTGATTTTGATATGAACCTGGTGATTCCCGACTTCTCCAAGAGCCTGAACGAAGGCGCCATTGAGCCTTGGACCAAGCCCAAATACCGCAGCTTGTTTCAGGATCTGAAGAAGTTTGCCCGGCAGCACGATATTCCTCTGGATGTTCCCTGGTGCGATCTGGACCGCGACCAGCAGCAACTGGTAATGGAAGGGGAAGGCAGGTTCCCCGGCATCCAGGGATTTTTCGCCTGGCTGGAGCGCAAGAAATACAAGCTGCATATCCGGGTCTTCCTGAGCCGTTATCGCGGGTACGCTCAGTGTCCTGACTGTTGCGGCGCCCGCCTGCGTGGAGATGCGCTTCAAGTAAAACTTGAAGGTAAGAACATTTGCGAAGCAACCAGCCTGACGGTGGAACAGGCGACCCGGTTTTTTGAGAATCTGACTCTTACCCCCGAGGAGTCCGAAATTGCCGTTCAAATTCTGGAGCAGGTCCAGCACCGGCTGAAGTTCCTGAACGATGTTGGTCTTGAATACCTATCGCTGGATCGGCTGGCTTCTACCCTGTCCGGCGGCGAGTCGCAACGGATCCAACTGGCAACCTCACTGGGTTCGCGCCTGGTGGGCGCGCTTTACGTTCTGGACGAGCCCTCCATCGGCCTGCATAGTCGCGATACGTCCAGGCTCATTAACATCCTGCACGAGCTGCGTAATCTGGGAAATACCATTCTGGTGGTAGAACACGATCAGGAAGTCATGCGCTCCTCCGACCGCATCCTGGATCTGGGGCCCGGCGCGGGCGAAAATGGTGGACGCGTCATCGCCTCCGCCACTTATTCCGAGCTCAAAAAGATCCCCGCCTCGCTGACCGGCCGGTATCTCAGTGAAGAACTGCGCATTCAGATTCCGCAGACCCGCAGGCGGCCGGGAACACCCATGATCCGGGTGGAGGGCGCACGTGCCCACAACCTGAAGAACATTGCCGTGGAAATTCCTCTCGGCATGCTGGTGGCCATCACCGGCGTGTCCGGTTCCGGTAAGTCCACTCTGGTGCACGATGTCATTTACCAGGCTCTGGCGGCGGAAAAAGGAATCACCAGCGGCCCTGGTCCGGCAGTCAACGGCTTCAAGAAGATTATTGGAGGCCAATACATTTCTGACGTGGTGCTGGTAGACCAGTCGCCCATCGGGCGCACTCCCCGCTCGAATCCGGTCACCTATATCAAGGCCTTTGACGCGATACGCGACGTCTTTGCCTCCACTGCGGAAGCCCAAAAACGCGGCTACGCTTCAGGCCACTTCTCTTTCAACATTCCCGGCGGACGCTGCGAAACCTGCCAGGGCGATGGCACCGTCACCGTGGAAATGCAGTTTCTGGCGGATGTGGAACTGATTTGCGAAGATTGCAAAGGAACCCGTTACAAGCCGGGAGTTCTGGAGGTCCGCTACAAAGGCAAGAATATTCATGAAGTGCTGAACCTCACGGTACGGGAAGCCATGCACTTCTTCTCCGGAGTGCAGAAAATCACAGACAAGCTGCGCGTCCTGGAGGAAGTGGGATTGGGCTATCTGCGCCTGGGACAGTCAGCCACCACACTGAGCGGCGGCGAAGCGCAGCGTATGAAGCTGGCAGCGCACCTGATTCCCGCCGTCCGCGCCCGCGATTTTGAGGCGGAAACGCCGGAAGAAAAAGCGGCCCGAAAAAAAGCCCGCGCGGGAAAGGGTGCGCTCTACATCTTCGATGAGCCTACCACCGGACTGCACTTTGATGATGTGAGCAAGCTGCTGGCTGCCTTCCGCAAATTGATTGACGCTGGCGGCTCCGTTCTGGTGATTGAGCATAATATGGACGTGATCAAGACCGCAGATTGGGTCATAGATCTTGGGCCGGAGGGCGGTGATCGCGGTGGACAGGTGGTGGTGGCAGGACCGCCGGAGATGGTGGCCGAAAACAAAAAATCTTATACAGGAAAATGGCTGTCCCACATCTTACAATTGAGCGAGAGCTCAAATGGGAATCGGTAACCTAACCGTAACGGCAGCCGCACTCGTACTCTCCACGGTAGAGGCTGGTGGTTTAATTACCAACGCACCAATTACTCAATTTTCCCAACCGGTTACTTTCTTCTTCCAGCGCGCACAACCCAGGCCGCAAACTTCTGATGAGCTGCAGCAAGCGGAATCGCTTCTGCAAAGCCAGCACTATAAGGAAGCCGAGGCACAGCTTCAGTCATTGACTTCAACCCAGGGAGAAAATCCGCAACTCTGGTTTGATCTGGGGTTTGCAGAAAGCCATTTGGGAAAAAATTCGGATGCAGCCGCTGCGTACAAGAAGGCTGTGGATCTGAGTCCTACGTGGTTTGAGGCCAACTTGAACCTGGGACTGGCGCTGGCCAAGGCGGGAGACCGCGAAGGTGCGGCAACCGCCCTGCGTGCTGCTACCGGATTGAAGCCCGCGACGTTGCGTGTTCATCAGGTCAGTAATGCATGGTTTTCTTTGGGACAGGTGCTGGAAGAGGCTGACCCGAAAACCGCCCTGGAAGCATACGAAAAGTCCCTGGAATTAAACCCTTCGAACATGGAGGCCTTGGTCGGCGCCGGAAAATTAATGGAAGCACAGGGCGACCCATCCGGCGCGGAGAAGGAATATCTTAAGGCGGCCGGCTTCGGCGACAGCGGTGGAATGGAACGCCTGGTCGGCCTCTACATCAAGCAAAAACGACTGCCGGACGCGGAAGCCTGGATGCGAAAGTATCTGGCCGCCAATCCACAAAATATGGCTGCCCAGGCGCAGCTTGGACGCATCTTAGCTGCGGAAGGCAAAACCCAGGAGGCCATCGCGGCCTTGCAGGCAGTCAACAATACCACTGGCGACCCGGCAATCTCCCGGGAATTGGCTTCTCTTTATCTTGAAAGCAAGCAGTACGACCCTGCCGCAAAAATTCTGCAAGACCTGGTGCAAAAGAATCCCAACGATGGTGAACTCCACTTCAATCTGGGCAGCGCTCTCCTGCACCAGCACAAGTATCCGGAGGCTGAGACCCAACTGATTCAGGGCCTGAACTTGAATCCTCGGCTGGACGATGCCTACTGGGAGCTGGCATTTGCCGCGCAGCAGAACAACCATTATGAATTGGCCATCCGCGTCCTGGATGCCCGAGCGCAACGCTTGCCGGAAAATGCGAGTACCTACTGGATTCGGGCCGTCTCTTACGATGGCCTGGGAGCATTCAAACCGGCAGCGGCAAATTACAAGTTGTTTCTGGCCAATGATGGCGGAAAATTGCCAGATGAGGAGTTTAAGGCACGCCATCGGCTGAAAGCCATTGAACATTGAAAACCAGGATTTCAGTAATTGGCATTGAGTGCTTATTAAGACCTGCGTGTAAACAGGAGCCAATAGTTGTCAGTAAAACCGATTTTGCTGAATACTAAATACTGAGTACTAAGTACTTCTCCAATGCGCCGACTCGCCGTCATTCTCGCTATTCCTGCACTGAGCATCGTAATGTTCGCTCAACGGAATATCGAGGGCCTAAAGGAAGAAGCAGACAAAGCCGAAGGCGGGCATCAAGCCAGGCTGTGTTCGGAGTTGGCGCAAACGCTGGTCGGGGTGGCCGATCAGCAATTCACCAATGGAAATTCTGAGCAGGGCCAGGCTACAGTGCAGGACATTCTGAAATATACCCGGAAGGCACGCGATGCCGCCGTCAAAAGCCATGACAAATTGAAGGAAACAGAGATCCGCCTCCGGGAAACGCAACGGCGGCTGGACAGCCTGAAGCGCACCCTGGCTTTAGAAGACCGCCCGTCATTGGATAATGTGGAGAAACAAATTGAGCAGTTTCGCCAGGACCTGCTGGATGCAATGTTTGGTTCTAAGAAGAAAGGCAAGACATGAGGCCGGCAAAAAAAATCCTTGTGTTTGTTCTGCTGTTGATCATGGTGGCGGCTGCCCGGCGGCGTGACCCTCTCACTGAGGCAGAGAGCGATCAACTGCGCGAAGTGGCGATGGAGCCCGGGAAAAGATTAAAACTTTACATTAAGTTTGCCGAAACCCGGCTTCTGGCCATTGATCAATTGCGGTCCGACCCAAAAGCGGCCGATGGCCGTGGAAAAAAAATCCACGATCTGCTGGAAGACTTTACCGCCATTCTCGACGAGATCAATGACAACCTGGACACCTATGAAGGACGGCAACTGAACAAGGACGACCGCAAGGAATTTCATAAAGGGCTCAAAGAAGTGATTGAGGCCGCTGATAAGTTCGAGTTAAAGCTGCGTACTCTGAAGTCAGCCGAGGAGACCGACCCGCAGGCCAGGAAAGAAGCAGCCGATTATCAGTTCGTCCTGGCCGACGCCCAGGATGCACTGAAATCCAGCGCCGACATGGCCCGCGAATATCTCAACCAGAAGGACACCGACGCAGGCCCTCCGAAGAAGAAATGAGCTCTACCAGCTTAGTGAACCCCGCGATTCCAATGCTGTTTGAAACGGCCTACCGCGAGGTGCGTCCGCGCGCGCCTGTTCCTGAATTCAAGGTTCAGTTCTTCCCTTTTGCCAACCTGAACAACACCATCCGGCTGCGCGAAGGACGCATTCTGGTGCGCCTCTCTGATCTGCTGGAAGGGGCCCCGGAGCCGGTGCTCCACGCCATCTTTCACATACTTATTGCCAAGCTTTACCGTAAAGAAATTGATGGCGAGCATTCCGCGCGTTTTCGCAAATTTACCGGCAGCGCCAGCGTGGCTGCCCAAACTCGCCTGATCCGGCAGATGCGTGGCCGCAAGCGCCTCCTTGGGCCCAAGGGTCTGCACTATGATCTGGAACAGATCTTCGACGACCTGAACCTCCGGTTCTTTCATGGCCTGATGGCCCGTCCGCAGATGACGTGGAGCGGCAGCCATTCCCGCTATCACCTGGGCCACTACGATCCAGCTCACAACACCATTGTCGTCAGCCGCGTCTTTGATGGTTCTGGTGTCCCTCGCTACGCCGTCGAATATCTCGTGTATCACGAGATGCTGCACCTGCGTCATCCGGTCAAGCTGCGCGGCAGCCGCCGCTGCGTTCACCCGGCAGCCTTTCAGGAAGAAGAAAAACAATTTCCTCATTTGCACGAAGCAAAGAAATATCTCAAACAACTGTAGACGTGATCAGACAGCAATTGGCAACGCGCTCACCTTCTCCGTAAGGGCAGCCAACTGCTGGGATGTGGCCTTGAGCTTATAAAGCGGCATTGACCCGGTAGCGAGGCGCAGCTTGTATCCCTGCTCACCGGTCATATAATCGCAATCCAAACCCGAGGCCAGGGATTGGCGTGTAACCTCGTGGATCAGCGTCATGGACGGCGATAGTTTGGCAAACTCGGCGCAGAAGTAGCACGTGTAGAAACGGCGGACCACGTCATCACGAAAGGTGACCAGGGCCGCTGCCAGTTGGGAACCGGCTTCAAGCGTAAAGATCTCGCACGAGTTCGCCCGTATTCGGGCCGCCTCAACCATGAACTCTGCCCGCAACGGATCATGAAACAGGCTATTGGGACCGTGAGCTGCCTTTCTCTCATAAATGGACCGCAGCAAGGCTGAATGTTCGCCGTTATAGGCCCGCACTTCAAATCCCTGCCGCTGAAAGCGGCGCAGGTTGCGTCCCAGGCGATTGTGCATCGCGGCAAATTGTTCCGCCGTAGTGTCCGCCTGGTTGACGGAGGGCGCCGCGGTGAAAGGCGCAAGTTCCAGATCCTCCAGCGGCGCGCAGCGATCACACTCGCGAACCGCCACTACCTCCAGTGGAGCTCCTGCTTGCGCCAAAGTTGCCAGGGCCTGGCACAGAACGTCCTCGTCTCCATCATGCAGGCAGCTCCGGTAATCAAATAACTCTTCGCCCAGCATCCGCAGGGAATGGTCCCGGAGGCGCACGGCAGCAGGAACAATTGCGACTCCATACGAAGAAACGGCAGAAAGCACAAGCAGTGTCTCACGATCGCCGAATTTTTCTGCGGCCAGCAGGTTCCAGTCAAAATCCTGGAAGATTGTTCCCCTCCCTGCCTTGCGGATGGACTCCCACAACGGTCGCAGCTTTTCCAATTCCCGAAGCGAAGTAACAATGTTTATGCGCAAATGATCCCTCACAGAGTTAGACGTTGAGGTAAGCTGAAGAGGTTGGAACGACAAAAAGACCGAATCTGAAAAGAAGAAATGTATGCCAAACAATAATCACAATCGCGTACTCGGTTGTAGAAATGCCCGCCATCTCGGCACCGAGGAATTACATAACGTACTGGGGAAAGGCAATTCGGTTTTGACTCTTCACTTTACCAGCCCCTTTTTCCATGACGAGTAACCATCCACAGCGGTCCACCAACCTGGCATGGTGGTGGACCGCCTTTCCAATCCTGATCCGGACCAGACAATCGAATCCGTACAGCTCCTGCCCAAATCTGCTCGATTTGCCGTAACTTGCTCGATTTGCCGTAACTGAGGACAACCCGGCATCCCTGAGGCTATACATCTAAGTATCTAGTTCACGGGGAGGCTGAAAATTCAGAAACAACCAACCTCCAAAGGCTTAGTATCTGTTCACTCCGTGATCGCGCCTTGTCTGCCCAAGGAGCCAAACAATGCCGAACCAAATCGCGCAAGACCTGCTCAGAATTCCCTCGAGAAATGGATCGCCTGTCAATGAATATCGGATTCATCAGGGTCAGATCGAATTTCGGTCGCTTGATGCCCAGAACAAGCCAGTTTTGCACTGGAAAGAAGGGTGGAGGTCCCTGGGCGTAAGCGACATCCAATTGCATTTCGCGCTGAAGACCGTAGTAGCCGAATGGCTGATCGAAAGGCTTGGTTCGCTGCGACAATAGCTCATTCATCTGCAACGACCAGGACAATGGCAAAACCGTCATACCCTTTGCTGCCCACGGTTTGAATTGCCGTTGCCGTTACGCCCGATGCCTTCCGCACAGCTTCATTGAACTTGCGAATTCCCTGGACGTTAGCATCGTCGCTGCCGGGATCGGCAACCGCTCCCTTGCGCACAACATTATCGGCAATGATCAAGCTGCCCGGACGAGTGAGCTTCAGCACCCAGGCAAAGTACTCGGCATAGCCCGGCTTATCAGCATCAATGAAGACGAAATCAAATGGAGCTTGCTTCTCCGCAACCAATTGGGACAGCGTTTCCAGCCCAAGCCCCAGGCGTAGCTCAACCACATCCGCCAGACCGGCGCGGGCGATATTTGATCGCGCCACCTCCGCGTGCCTGGCGTTGACTTCCAGCGTGACCAGGCGACCACGAGCGGGCAAGGCACGCGCCAGCCAAATGGTGCTGTAGCCGCCCAGCGTGCCAATTTCCAGAATCCGGCGCGCTCCCACGGCCTGCGCCAGAATCTGGAGCAGTTTGCCCTGTACCGGAGCTACCTGGATCGCTGGAAGTCCAGCTTCTGTACTTGCCTTCAGCGCAGCGTCCAAAACCGGATCGGAAGGCGCAAGTATTTCTTCGATGTAGCGATCAACGGCACTCCATTGTTCCTGAATCATGCATCCTCACGGCTGAGAGTGGAATTTGAGTCCCATCTGTAGGGTACACCAGGGCTTCTGCAGGTCCGACTAGGTCGCAGCTCTGTGAGCCCCGTCTGACCGTCTGAAGAGATCCCGTAGCACTCAGTTTTATCGTCAGCTCTTACGATTCGTCGCCGTTCTGGACGAATTGATGGGCGAAGCGAGCAAACCAGCCACCCGCCGCCATAAGTTCGTGGGGAGCACCTTGTTCCAGGATTGCGCCGTCATCCAGAACAATCACGTGGTCTGCATCCTTCACCATCGAGTAACGATGAGCAATGAGAATGGTTGTGGGCTGCGGACTTATCTGATGGAGGGCCTGTCGTATTTCGTTCTCTGTGTGAAAATCCAGGTTGGCAGTAGCTTCATCCAGCACCAGAATCCGAGGATGGTCCACCAGAACGCGGGCAATCTGCAAACGTTGCCGCTCACCCACAGATAAGCCAATTCCACGTTCCCCCACTTCCGTATGTAATCCATCCGGCAGGCGCTCCAGCGTGCTGCCCAGGCCAGCCGCTAAAGCAGCGATTCGTACTTCTTCATCGGTGGCATTGGGCCGCTTGTAGCGAATGTTGTCTGCAAGGGTCCCGCGAAACACTGCACCGTCCGCTGCCACCATGCCGATTACCCGGCGAACAGAGGATGGATCGATTTCTGAAAGTGCCTGCCCATCAATCCGAATCTCGCCCGATGCCGGCGACCAGAGTTTCAGCAGCAAGTCAGCGGCTGTGGTCTTACCCGCCCCAGATGGACCGGTAATGGCCGTCACCTTCCCTGCGTGAGCAGTGAAATTTATGCCGTGCAACACCTCTCGTTGAGCTGCATAGGAGAAGCGCACATCCTGAAACTCGACTTTACCCGGCCCCGGCCGCAATGGCTCTCCACCTGGCTCCTCCGGACCAGTTTGAAGCAGTCGAACCGCGCGGCCTAACGAAGCCATGTGTTGCTGAAGACCTACAGCCAGACTGCTGAGCGTATCGATAGGATCGTAGAGCCGGTCCAGATAAGCAACAAACATCACAACATCACCTGGCGTGAGTTGCTTCTCCAGGACCATCCAGCCGCCGTATCCCAACACCACCGCTTTGCTCAAGTGGTTGAGGGTCCGCTGCAAGAAGAGGTAGCGGTTTCCCAGCCGCGCACGGTTGAGATAGTCGTTATATGCTTCCTGTGAAGCGGTCTTCAAGCCGCCCAACTCCCGCGGTTCAGCCCCTGAGAGCTTCACTGTCTTGATCGCAGCCAGAGCATCCTCAATGCGGGCGGAGACGTCTTCCCACATGGTGTAATACTCGGTCATCCCAGATTGCAACCGGCGGGTGGATTGCCGCGCAATCAGGTAATAAATCGGAAGGACGACCATGCAAGCCAGCGCCAGCCTCCAACTTTGGGTGAGCATGATGGCGCAGATAGCAACGATCCGCAACGCCTCCGGAACAATCTGCTCTGAGAATGCAGAGACAATTGGGGCCACCTGGTCCAATTGATCAATGCGCTTCAGCAGCCCGCCGGTTGGGCGACGGCTGAAGAAAGAGAGCGGCAGGCGCAAAACGTGACCAAACGTAGATTGGATGAGACTGGCTTCTATATTTGTAGCCACGACTGTGCTTTGATAGTCGGCCGCCAGCAACAGCAAATATCCGATCACGCTGATCACAAACAATCCAACCGCCGCCAGGATCAAAGTAGTCAGCGTTTCACTGCCGGTGCGTGGCGCAACAAAACCCCGGCGGTGCTTCTGCCGGGTCTGTCCTAAACGGGTTTTTGCCTCTTCCTCCCGCTGTCTGGTAGTGCGAGGTGGAGTTTTGGCGGGCTTGCGTTCGGCTGATGTACCAGAGGCAGTGGTGGTCTGGCGGGCCACAAACAAACCCGCAACATCGTTGATTGCAACGCGGTAAATCAGCGGCTGGAGAAGATCAGCGCCTGTGGCCAAGAGCGCCAGCACAGTAATGATGATGAGACGCCGGCGGTAGGGCCGGGCCAACTGGATCAGCCCTTGCAATACAGTTTTTCTATCGCGACTGGGCGCTGGAGGCATGCGAATCCGCTTGCGAGAAACAATATTCCAGAGATTTTCTCACCTGGGTTCTTGGCGGGACATACTACAACATTTACAAGTGCGTGGGCTATTTCTCCAAAGGGAAATCCGGTGGTGGGTCAATTTCGCTTGAAATGACCCGCTATGGCGCAATTCATTCCAGATCAGCGCTGATCGTGTACTCTCCTGTTGATGCGTCCCAGGAAATATGCAGGATATTCGGTTTGCAGCAGACCTGGCAGTCTTCTATATAGCTCTGCTGCCGCCCGCCAGAAACATCCACTGGAGTCTCATTCCATTCGCCGCATCCCGCGCATTGGAACCCGGAAGTCACTCTTAGTCGTTTTCCGCCAGTTTCAGGACCGTCTTCTGAAGCCCGGCAACCACCCGCGCCGTGCGGTCATAGTCCAACTTTTCCGGAGTGTCTGACGGCTGGTGATAGTTGTGATTGCGAAAGGGAGCCGTGTCCGTGACCATGATGGCCTTGTATCCCTGCTGCCAGAATGCCCATTGATCTGACCACCCAATGCCGGTCAAGCCTGACGGCGCTGCTACGCCCTCGGACGGAAAGTCAGCCGACTCTCGAAACGCCTTGATTGCCCGCCGCACCAGCGACCTGGAACCAATATTGCCGACAAAGCCGATGAAGTTTCCAGTATAGGGATAGAGGATCCCCATTCCGGCAGGATATTGCTGGCTGCCCTCAACATCGGAGTAGTAGCCAATGGTCTCCAGCGAAATCATCCCGGTTACGTTCACTTTTTGATCGTGAAGCTGTCTTGCATATACCAGGCTGCCCATCTTGTCTGTCTGAAAGTCCGGCGGCTCTTCATTCACAAAGAACACCAGGCGGATTGTCCGGTCCGGCTTGCTATTTTTCAGCGACCCGGCCAGTTCCAACAAGGCTGCAACGCCACTCGCATTGTCGTCCGCTCCCGGTGTTTCTCCAAAAGCATCGTAATGAGCTCCTACAATCAGATTTTTGTCCGCGGTCTTGGCGCCCTGAATTTGGACTTCCAGGTTCCGGACTGGATTGCCATCCACCACAAACTCATAGGAGTGGACGTCATAACCCTGGCTGCGCAGCGTTGTCTCAATAAAGCCGGCTGCCGATTTGAGCCCGTCATAGGCATAGTCCACATTTCTTCTGCCAATGGTTTCCGCCAGATGCGTGACGTAGCCTTTAAGATCATCGCGAATCTTTGCCTCATCCTGGCTCATCGGTTTGAGGTCGCCAGTATAGGAACGTCGCGGCATCATCGTGAACCACGCAATGACGACCACGCAAACCACCATTACGATCAACAACATAAAAATGATTCGTTTTACCGGCGAGTTCAGCATGTAGTGATTTCTCCGCCCGGCTATTCTA
>Ga0070732_10001183_pt1 | contig 14460 bp, 11 predicted proteins | sample Coa_R1_5_FD_66449 | JGI IMG/M metagenome (GOLD analysis project Ga0070732, IMG submission 66449) | Surface soil microbial communities from Centralia Pennsylvania, which are recovering from an underground coalmine fire - Coalmine... | ecosystem: Environmental > Terrestrial > Soil > Unclassified ...
GTCATTGAAAATGCCTCGCACCTCCCAGGTTGGGACATGGCTGTTAAACCTTCGGAACTTCCAAGACCTCCCGCGGCTATTGGTAAAGAGTCTGCAGTTCTCGTTTCCACGGAACAAGTAAGCGTAGAAAACTTTAGATACGGCCCCGCGCATCCCGAAGACAACTTGGAGCGCTCCTGGGTCAATTCCTTTGTGTATCTGGAAGGGCGGTTTCGATACGTCGGGGGAACGTATCCGTTCTGGTCTGAGGAATTTCAGGGGCTGCGCGGTTCGCAGGCCGGGCCGCCGACGGCGCCAATTGGTAACACTGTACGCGCTGCACGCATCCTCCATAAGGTAAGTCCTGAGTATCCGAAAAAAGCCAGGAAGCAACACGTGGAAGGTGTTGTGTGCCTGCACGCCATCATCGGCAAAGACGGCGCCATTCGCGAGCTCTCTGTGATTTCCGGTCCCGATCTCCTCACCGATGCGTCCATGAAGGCGGTTCGGCAATGGCGTTACATGCCAACCTTGTTGAACGGCGAACCGGTGGAAGTGGACACAACCATCGATGTCATTTTCGCGCTGAATCACCCGCACTCATCATAGGGTCAACAATTGGTCTTTGCGCAGATGCTGGAAGTGTGACAGCTAGCTCTCGGCGAGGCCTTTTTCGAGGATTTCTTCATCGGTGAGCCACAGATCGGGGATGTTCGCTGAGCCGAGGCGGAGAATGTCTTCGAGGGCACCGCGCACTTCGCGGAGATGGAAATCCACGCCGATGCGTTCGAGCAGTTCAATGAGCGCCTGTGCACCCACGGCTTCGACGGGCTTTGGGCGAACACCGTGGTTGTTCACGCGATGATAGGTGACGACGTAAATGGCCTGGGGGCCGGCTCCGTGCCGGTCAATGTGGAGGAAGCCCCGGGTTTTGGGCTGGGCCGGGGCGAGCCGGGCTGCTACACCTGAGCCGGAAGGGTGGGCGCTCATCGTGTTGGTGTTCTCACTGCTTGTCCGGGATATCCTTTCTCATAGTCTTGACGCATCCGTGGCATTTCCCTCCTCGGTTCGCAAGGAATGACAATCCCCGGTGCTCAGCTGCAGCCGCTGGTGCTGCCGCAGTTTTCGCATTTGTAGCAAGCGCCGTTGGGAACCATTAACATTCCGCACTCGCTGCAAGTGGGCGCACCTTCGTGCGCGTTGGTCGGGTTTGTCGTAGCCGGCGCAGGAAGAGAAGCCAGCGCCGCGAGAATCGCGGGAGCAGGAACGGCGGGGCCAGCGCTTTCGCTGTGGGTGCCGCCATTCAGCTTCAGGTAGTCCGAGGAAATAAACCGCCCGCCCATCCAGCGCGCGATGTAATCGAGCACGGAAGAAACGAAGCGGATGTTCGGATTTGCGGTGATGCCGGAAGGCTCGAAGCGTGTGTTCAGCAGCTTGTCGACGAAAACTTTTAGCGGCACGCCATATTGCAGGCCCAGGGAAATGGTGAGCGCCAATCCATCCATGATGCCGGAAAGCGTGGAGCCTTCCTTGGCCATCTTGATGAACACTTCGCCGGGCCGGCCATCTTCGTACATGCCGACGGTGATATAGCCTTCGTGGCCGCTCACGCTGAATTTGTGGGTGACGGAAGCGCGCTCGTAGGGCATTTTTTCTCGCTGAGCACGCGCAAAAAGCTCGCGCTGCATCGGCTCGACGGCTCCAGTTGGAGACGCGGTTTTCTTGTCCTCAGTCTTCCCGGCACTGAGGGGCTGCGAACGCTTGGAATTGTCGCGGTAGATGGCCACGGCCTTCAACCCGAGCTTCCACGACTCAATATACGCGTTCGAGATGTCTTCGACGGTAGATTCTTCCGGCATGTTAATGGTCTTGGAGATCGCGCCGGAGAGGAACGGCTGGGCCGCTGCCATCATCCTCACGTGGCCGGTCCAACTGATGGACCGCCCGCCGCCCTGTGGCGCGAGCGAGCAATCGAAAACGGGCAAATGTTCTTCCTTGAAGTAGGGCGCGCCTTCGACTTTGCCGTTCTTATCAATGTAGGAAACGATCTCGCTGGATTGCTCCGGCGTGTAGCCGAGCTTCATCAGCGCCTGCGGCACAGTATTGTTGACAATCTTGATGAGCCCGCCGCCGACCAGCTTTTTGTATTTTACCAGCGCCAGGTCCGGCTCGATGCCGGTGGTGTCGCAATCCATCATGAAACCGATGGTGCCGGTGGGCGCGAGCACGGTGACTTGGGAATTCTTGAAGCCGAACTTTTCGCCATGGTGCAAGGCGGTGTCCCAGGACTCCTGAGCCGCAAGGAACAGTTCCGGCTGCACATGATCCGGCTGGATGCCACGTATGGCTTCCCGGTGCATGCGGATGACGTCCAGCATGGGCTCGCGATTCACTTCGTAGCCAGGGAACGCGCCCATGCGCTCGGCAATGCGCGCCGACTGCGCGTAGGCTTCGCCGCACATCAGCGCGGTGACGGCGCCAGCCACGTCGCGCCCTTCGGCGGAATCGTAGGGCAACGCCATGGACATGAGAAGCGCACCGAGGTTGGCATAACCCAAGCCGAGTGGGCGGAAATTGTGGGAATTCTCGGCAATCTTTGGCGTGGGATAGCTGGCGTTGTCCACCAGGATTTCTTGCGCGGTGATGGTCACGTCCACGGCATGCTTGAACGCCGGCACATCGAATTGGCCGCTGGTGGTAACGAACTTCATGAGATTGAGTGACGCGAGGTTGCAGGCCGTGTCGTCGAGGAACATATATTCCGAGCACGGGTTGCTGGCGTTGATGCGCGCGGTAGTTTTGCAGGTGTGCCAGCGGTTGACGGTGGTGTCGTACTGCATGCCCGGGTCGCCGCAGTGCCAGGTGGAGTCGGAAATCTTGCTCATCAGGTCGCGCGCGCGGAGCTTTTCCACCGGCTGGCCGTCCGCGACGTTCTTGGTCCACCAATCCTTGTCCTCGATCACAGCGCGCATGAAGTCGTCGGTGACGCGCACGGAATGGTTGGCGTTCTGGAAGAAGATGGAGGCGTAAGCGTCGCCATCAATCGAGCTATTGTAGCCCTGCTCGATCAAGACATGGGCCTTGCGCTCTTCCTTCCTCTTGCATTCGATGAATTCGACGATGTCCGGATGGTCGATGTTCAGGATGACCATCTTCGCGGCGCGCCGCGTTTTTCCGCCGCTCTTGATGACGCCTGCGAAGGCGTCGAAACCCTTCATGAAGCTCACGGGGCCGGAGGCAATGCCCCCGCCGGAAAGTGTTTCCTTGCTTCCGCGCAGCGTGGAGAAGTTCGTGCCGGTGCCGGAGCCCCACTTGAACAGCATGCCTTCGGTCTTTGCCAGATCCATGATGGATCCCATATCGTCGCGCACGGAGTTGATGAAGCACGCGGAGCACTGCGGCTTAGGCTGGACGCCAACGTTGAACCACACCGGGGAATTGAAAGCCATTTTCTGCTCCACCAGCAGGTGGGTGAGTTCATCGTGGAAGGCTTCACGGGATGCTGCATCGGCGAAGTAGCCGCCCTGTTCGCCCCAGCGGACGATGGTGTTGGCCACGCGGGCGATTAATTGCCGGACGGAGCGTTCCCGCTGATCCGTTCCCGGCTTGCCATGGAAATACTTGCTGGCGACGATATTGGTGGCGGTTTGCGACCAAGTCTTCGGGACTTCGACATCTTCCTGGCGGAAGATGGTCGCGCCCTTTTCATTGCCGATGAGCGCGGTACGCTTTTCCCATTCGACTACGTCGAAAGGCGACTTTTTGCCATCGGTAAAATAGCGGGGAAAGGTCAGACCTTTCCCCGTGCGTGCGGCAGTTTTCTCCACGGCCGCATCCGTTACTGGGGAATTTGCGCTCAGAGCGTGCTTCACGGTTGCCATTGTCCCTCCCGCCGCCTCGGATCCCGCCAACGTGCGGGGGGACCCCATTATTTTACTCCCCTACCAGGGGCCGCGCCTCGCCTGGTTGCCGTAGCTTGCCTGCTGCAAGCAGGGCTGGCTTCAGAGTCTGGAGCTGAAGCCAACGCTACGTGATTCCGGGTTCGTGAAGCCCCCAAGCAAAAAAAGACGACTGCCGGGCAGTCGCAGGGAAACCCGCGCGAAACGCCAATGCACCGCCGCCGGCCGACAATTCGCACTCAGCCTCACGGCAGTTGCTCCGCCACGCTCGGCGCGGAGCAGGTACTTCGCGCTCGCTTTTTCGCTTGAAACCGGGCAGCTTCCCGTGTGCGCCTGGACCTTTCGCTCGGTCTCGACTCGGTCCGCCTGGCGCTTCACGTCCCCCGAATCTGGAGTTGCAGTATCAACGGATGCGAAAATCCTGTCAAGTGAAAAACGCAAAATGTGGCCAATCATTTACGTACTGTGTCTATTTGTAGTGGTGCCATTCCCAGACAACCCCTTCGTCTTCAACACGTTTTGCACAGTTTCTCCTCGCGCTACACTAATTGCGTGAATTCATGGTAAACCGAACTTTTTCCTTGCTGATTCTCTCGGGATTTCTTTCTTCGCAATTACTTGCGCAAGAAAGACCTTCAGCACAACCGAGTGCTGCTGCGGCAGTGCAGCCGGCTTACGGCGAGAAATTACACCTCGCAGGAATTCACAATGCGGGAAAAATCAACGACATGCTTTATCGCGGCGCACAGCCGAAGGATGGCGGGCTCACCGAACTGAAAAAGCTAGGCATCACGACGATTGTGGACCTTCGAGGCGAAGACCGCGAGAAATTCGAGTGGGAACGCGGCAAGGCAGAGGCCTTAGGGATGCGCTTCGTGCACATTCCTGTGAGTGGATGGGCGCCTCCGAGCGATGAACAAGTTGCGAAATTCCTAGAATTGTTTCGCGGTGATCCACATCAGAGAGTTTTTGTCCATTGCCGCTTTGGAGACGACCGCTCCGGTGTGTTTGTGGCCACTTACCGCATGGCAATAGACAAGTGGACCCCCGAACAGGCCATGAAAGAAATGTACTTCTTCGGCTTTAACGGCTTCTGGCACCCGTCCATGAAGAAATTCATCCGCGAGTTTCCGGAACATCTGCGCTCCGCGACGGTTCTTGCTCCGCTGGTTCAGGCAGCTTCGCATTGACGAGTCCGAGCCTTAGGAAGCACCTGTACTTCCCTTCGCCAGCTTACTAACCCATTTATCATCAATAGGTTAGAACCTGTACCACCCATTTTTTCCTAGTACCGCCGTACCCCGCCAAAACGTTACCCTCGCTTCATTCCGCCGGCTGCCGACGTTGTTTATTCTTAGACCTCGATTGCAAGGGCTCTTCTGAGGGGAGAGACGGCAAATGCAAGTTGGACGATACGAAATCCTGGAAATTATCGGTGCGGGCGCCCACGGCCGCGTGGCCAGAGCCCACGATCCGCTGATCAGCCGCCTGGTGGCCATCAAACTTTTTCCCAAGGAACTGGCGCAGGGAGAAGCGCGGCAACGCTTTATTCAAGAAGCGCGCGTGGTGGGCCAGCTTTCGCATCCGGCCATTATCACGCTGCATGACATGGGCATTGACGAGGCCAGCCACACGCCCTACCTGGTCATGGAGTACCTCGAGGGCCAGCCGCTCGATCGGGTTCTGGACAAGCACAGTGTTCCTTTTCAGAAAGCCTGCGCGTGGGCCGGCCAAGTGGCCAGCGCGCTGGGCGTGGCGCACCGCAAAGGCGTGATTCACGGCGACGTCAAGCCTGCAAATATGTTCATCACCGAAGATGGCCGATTGAAATTGATGGACTTTGGAATGGCGCGGCTTGCCAGTCACGACACCAAGACCACGGCTCTTGCCGGAACACCTGCTTACTGGTGCCCTGAACAGATCGTAGGCAAACCGCAAGACGCGCGGTCAGACATGTTCTCCCTGGGCATCGTTCTGTATGAAATGGTGACCGGCCAGCGGCCGTTTGACGCGGATTCGTTGCAGGGCATCTGCACGCGAGTGCTTTCCTCGACGCCACTGCCGCCATCACACGCGAATCGTTCGCTCCCTGCGAAGTTTGACGACATCGTGGCGCGCTGCCTGGCGAAGGATCCTGGAAGCCGTTATGCGAACGCGGAAACTTTGGCGCAGGAACTTTTTCCGCTTGCGCGGCACACTCCAATCCCAGGCCCCTCGGCACAAGCCAGCGGAAATGGCAATGGAAACGGATTACGCGACCGCGCAGGGCGACTCCTGCGTTCCGCCTAAATGATTACCCCGCGAAAAGGCCGCTACGAAGCCCTGGAGCCCATCGGCTCTGGAACCACAAGCCGCGTGGAACGGGCCCGCGACAACGTCATCGGCCGCACCGTGGCCCTGAAGACCTTCATCCATAGTTTCGACGATGATCTGGAAGATCAATTCTTGCGCGAGGCGCAACTGGTCGGCCAGCTTTCGCATCCCGCCATCGTGCAACTCTACGACGTGGGCATCAACGAGGATGGAACGCCTTTTCTGGTGATGGAGTATGTCGCCGGGAGGAATCTGGAAGAGCACCTGGAATCATCTTCGCTTACTTTGCAACGGGCCTGCACCTGGGCAGCGGACCTAGCCCGCGCTCTCGCGCTGGCGCATCGCACGGGAATCATCCATGGAGACATCAAGCCGAGCAACATCTTTGTAACGCCGGACGAAAAAGTGAAGCTGGGCGACTTTGGCATCGCGCGCCTGGCCACGCAGGTCTTTAGCTCGGAACGCGTTAAGGGCACGCCAGCTTACCTGGCGCCGGAGCAGATTCTGGGCGCATCGCAGGATCAGCGTTCCGATCAATTCTCCTTTGGGATCGTGTTTTATCAAATGCTGACGGGTGCGCGGCCTTTCAACGGAGAGTCTGTTGGCGCCGTGTGCTCGGAGATTCTCTACGCAGAGCCGCTGGCGCCGTCCAAGCGAAATCCCGCCGTGCCGCCCGAACTCGATCGCGTGATCGCACGGTGCCTTGCAAAAAATCCACTGGAGCGTTTCGACTCTTTCCAACAGCTGGTCACGTTCCTCTATCCCTATACTCGCGCTCGGCGCCGGCCTCCAGCCTCGTCTGCAATAAAACGCTCGTGGTGGATGCAGCCTTCGAGGCAGCGGGACGTCTGGATGGTTGCAGCTGCTGGGTTGTTGCTGGTGGCTTCTCTTCAATTTCCGCACGCACTGCGAACACGATTTGGAAATCCTCCTCCCCCTGTGCCTTCTTACTATCGTCCCGGCGTGCCGTACGACGCATACAGCTATACGAAGCAGACGATAGCGGTGGAGGAACTGGCCGACTCCATAGGTGAAACGCCCAGGCAAACAGAGAAAATAGAAACGCCGCCGCGCACAATCCATTCCGGGACGATTGCCTTGGCGTCGCTGAATCGGCCGAGTGATACGCAGGGCTCTGGGTCCACCCAAACTGCGAGCGCTCTGCACAGTTCCCACCTGTCCACGCCCAATAATTGAGAATTGCCGGCGTTAGCGGAATCTTCTGCATCCTCAAGAACAAACAGATTGTTTTGGAAACGGAAGAAGAGTGTTACGCGGCTATTCGTACCGTAGAGCCTCGACGGGGTCTAACCTCGCCGCTTTGATCGCGGGCCACACACCGAAAACCAGCCCGATGCTGACACTGACGGCCACGCCAGTGACTGCGGCCCAGGCGGGCACACTGCCGGGCCAGTGCAACGCGACATTGATCAAGATCACCAAGCCATTTACGAGAAGGAGGGCGATCACGCCGCCCACCCCGGTTAAAGTCATCGCTTCCAGCAGGAATTGCCAGGTGATGTCGCTTCTTTTCGCTCCGATCGCTTTGCGCACGCCTATTTCGCGCGTCCGCTCGGTCACGCTCACCAGCATAATGTTCATCACACCCACGCCGCCGATGAGTAACCCAATCGAGGCGATTACGGTAGTAACGATATAGGTCATCTGCATGATGGAATGGAATTCCTGGACCTGCTGCTCGGCGGTTTCGATGGAGAAATTGTCCTTGCCGCCGTACGGAACGTTGCGGCGGCGCTCGAGCACTTCGCGGGCCTGGTCAACCATCTGGTCCACCATGCCCGCTTTCGCCTGGATGCGCATGTTGAGTTCGTCAGCATAGGGATAAACTTTGCGGAAGGTGCTGAACGGAATGAGCACGCGGCGGTCTTCATCACCCATGCCAAACCCACCCTTAGGCTTCTCGACGACGCCGACAACCATATAAGGGGAGCCATCGATCATGACGTCTTTTCCAACGGGATGGCCTTCGGGGAAGAGCACGGGCGCGACGTTTTCTCCCAGCATGACGACCTTTTCCCGGTGTATGTCGTCGCCTTCGCTTATGAAGCGGCCTTCGACGGTAGCAGCGTTGGCGTAGACTTGGCCAAAATTTGGCTGCACGCCGCGAAAATCAATGCCCGTCACCTCGCCAGCCTTGGTGCGAACGGAATGGGCCTGGTCCCAGCGCGCCATAATAAAAGTGGTGACGTTCTTGACCGCGGGGCAACTAGCTTCGATCGCGTGAGCGTCATCAACGGTAAGAGGCTTGCGCTGGCGCTCCTCCAGCGGCGGCGGTCCGCCGTGGCGTCCCTGGTCCCACTTGGCGACGAAAGCGGTATCGGCGCCGAATTGCTTGATTTGTTCCTGAATCTTCTGGTCGAAGCCGGAGAGTAGCCCGGCAACAAGCATAATCACGCTTACGCCAAGAACCACGCCGAATACCGTCAGCGCGCTGCGCATCTTGTGAGCGCGGAGCGTGTCCATAGCTTGCTTGAGATTCTCGCCGTGTGCCTGTGCCATATTGCTTTCCTTATCCGTCGGCCCTTAGGGCCTCGATGGGATCGAGCTTCGCGGCTCTCGTGGCGGGATAAATTCCGAAGAAGAGCCCCACGGCGGTGGATACGCCGAGGGACAGAATCACCGACGCAATCGGCGTGTTCATGGGGAAGGAAAACAACGCCTGAATGGTATAGACCACCAGATAGGCAGAGAGGATGCCAACTAATCCGCCAACTGCTGCGAGCACCGCAGACTCGGTCATGAATTGCAAAACGATGTGCTTCCTTCGCGCCCCCAAAGAGCGGCGGAGCCCGATCTCGCGCGTGCGCTCGGTTACGCTAGCGAGCATGATGTTCATAATTACGATGCCGCCCACCACCAGGAACACACTGACCAACGCCATGGCCACAAATGCCAGGTTGCCCGTCAAGTCATGCCATAGGGCCATGATCGAGTCGGAGCCGAGAATGGCGAAATTGTCCTTCGCGTCGTAGGGAACTTTGCGCCAGGCACGGAACAGCATGCGCGCTTCGTCCTCGCAGGCCGGCATCATTTCCGCGTTGGGGGACTGCACGAAAATGGTCAGCCAGTCGCTCTGGCGGTGCCATTCCTTCATATAAGTGTTCAAAGGAATGATCATGTAATTGTCTTGCGACTGGCCGAAGGCGCTGCCAAAAGCCTCCGCTACGCCAATAACTTCATAACTGTGCGTTTCGGCGCGAATGATCTTGCCGATGGGATCCACGTTGGGGAAAAACTTCTTGGCCAGGTCGGCGCCGATAAACACGACTTCCGAGCGGTGATCATCATCAGCAGGAGTGATGAACCTTCCTGCCGCAACGTTGATGTTGCGCACGTCCGCAAAGTTCGTGCTGGCGCCCATGACGTCAGTGTTTTCCATCTTGATGTCGCCGCTGCGCGTCTGGACGTTGCGATCATCAATGGCCGCAACGGCCTGCGCGGTTTGCATTGAATTGCGCAAGCGCATGTAATCGTCGAAGGTAATCAGCGGCCGTTTTTGCGCTTTCTGGAGTTCATCCATGCTGGTGATGATGCCGAAGCGGTCGACAATGAAGACATTGGCGCCCAAGTTGGCCACGCGGTCAGCGACATAGAGGTTCAGGCCGGCAATTGCGCTCATGACAACCACGAGCGTGGTTACCGCCATAATGACACCGAAAAGCGTCAGGAAGCTGCGCAGCTTGTGGGCACGGAGCGAGTCGATGGCCAGGCGCAGGGTCTCGCCCATGGTGACCGCAGCGCGACGGATTCTGCCAAGCCTGGTGGCCACGTCCGCCGACTGCGGAATCAGCCGTGGAACCCCTACAAACCTGTCAATCGGCGTTACGCCCAAATCGGCCTCCGACCTCTACCTTTACTACGTTTGTGCCCGGCAATTCGTTCCAGGGACACCTCTGGTTTAATAACGATTAGACGGTGGAAATGACCCTTTGCTTTGCCCGATGCCTGAAGTACCCTTAGGGCCGTTTCGGAGAGCATTGGATGTCAATCACACCCAACCCTATTGTACCGCGCCTTTGTCTCGGAACCGATAATGTGTGGTCTAAGAAACAAGGCCAATTCCGTGCAAATAGGAGCCGCTTATGCGTCGCAATGTGATTTGTTTTCTGTTAGTTACAGTCCTGAGCCTCTTGGCCGCTGTGTTTGTGCCGGCACAAGAGAAGCCTGGGGGAAAAGCTCCCACTGCGAATACTCCTTCCTCCGGCTATCGAGCCGAATTCCTGGAAGACGTCGCTTATTACGAACAGCGGTTTACCAGGCTGGCGGCGGCCATGCCGGCTGACAAATACCCCTGGCAGCCTGGGGAGGGCGTTCGCTCGGTCGGCGAAGTCTACACCCACATCATCACTGCCAATTACGGCGTGGCCCGCGCCCTCGGTACTCCGTTCCCTGCCGGGTTCGATCCGAAGGCTGTTGCCGCTATTTCCGGAGACAAGCCGAAGGTTCAGCAAGCCCTCAAGGAGTCTTTTGCCCATTTCCGCAGCGCGATTCTAGCTTTGAACGATGCCGACGCGGATAAACCCCAGAAGATGTTCAACCGCGATACCACTCTGCGCGGCGCTCTGATGATGATTGACCGCCACTGGGGCGAGCATCTGGGCCAGTCGATTGCCTACGCCCGCGTCAACGGCGTAGTTCCGCCCTGGACGCAAGAGTTTCAACAGCAACAACAGAAACCTGCTGATAGGCCAAAGCCTTAAGCGTTCCGGTCCATTGCGTTTAGTGGAAGTATCAGATTCGCATTGTCCCATCGCCGTTTCAGGCTGAGGCGATGTACAACAGTAGTGTGGTCTGGCTCATCCAATAGATGAGCCAGCCGGGCGGCGCTGCCGCCCCTTGTGAACGATGCGTAAACGAACTTTCGTTCCCCTTGCGTTGCTTTTTCTCATCGCGCCTGCCTGCCTTGCGGCGCAATCGGTGGTCCCTGCGACGGAGGCCGCGGTAGCTCCTGAACCGTCCAAGCTCCTAGACCGCGTCATCAGCAATCAGAAAAAGGATGAGGCAGCCCTGGAAGTCTATGAACGGATGGAGCGGCTCGAAACACGGAAGAATCCGAAAGATCCCGCTCCTGCCTCGATAAAGATCAGCCGGGTGATTCCTTCGGGCACAGGGATGGACAAAATTCCTGTAAACGCCGATGGGAATCCCCCAGATGGTGGGGCTTACCGCACGCGCCTGGAGGGTTTGGAGCATGCGCTCGCGCTCATTGTCAGTAACAGCCGCTCGCAGCGAGAGGCTCTGGAGAAATATGCGAAGAAAAGAAAGGACCACGACGAGCTCATTGACGTGACGCGCAACGCGTTTCTTTTCACTTCTGTGGAGCGCGAACCGCGCGGCGATCGCATGCTTGCAAAATATGAGATGGCGCCCAATCCGGCCTTCAAACCCACATCGCGCCTGACCACCATTTTCACCAAGGTGCATGGCTATGTCTGGATCGACGAGGGTGCCGGGGAACTCGCGCGAATTGAAGGAGACGTCACCGAGGACATTTCCATCGGCCTGTTCCTGGGAAAAATCTATAAGGGCAGCCATTTCATGCAGGAAAGATACGAGGTCCAGCCCGGTCTCTGGCAGCCGAGCTTTTCGCAATACGATTTCGACGGGCGCAAACTTTTTTCCAGCTTTTCCATGCACGAGCGCACGTTTTATTCGAACTACCGCTACATTGGCCCGCCTAAAGAAGCCATTGAGGTCATCCGCAAAGAGCTAGGGCGTGGCGAGTTGAACAAAACAGACGCAACGGCCGCCGACCCCTGAGATTTTCCCCCTTACACTGATGATAAGAGGGTTTGATCCTCGATTCTTGAAGGACTGGAGGTTCTTTTGCTCCGTTCCATCGGTTTGTCCACTTTGGCGCTCCTTTACATGGCCTTTCCCGCTGCCGCGCAAACAACAGATCCCAACACGCCACCTGCTTCGAAACCGCAGGATTCTACGGCTTCGACAGAGTCGAAAAAGCCCAAGAAGGTCCTGACAAACGAAGACTTATCCAACTCGACAGGCAAAATCTCCGTAGTGGGAAATGGCAAAGACAATCCAAGTAATAAACCAAAAACGGCTGCCCCGAACACAGCAACTCCTCAATATGTCGAATCGGTTCGGAATCAGCTCGAAAAGCTGCTAAAGCAAATCGCTGATTTGGATAAGCAGATTGCGGACTTGAAGAATTTCAGCTCCGGCGAGCCCTCTACGACTGCAAGCGGTGTCGATCTCGACAAACGCCTTGAGCGCGAACCCATCGAAGTACGGATACGCGCCCTTCAGGATAAAAAGAAGGACCTGCGGTCGAAGGTCGACGCGCTTTATGATGAAGCTCGGAAGAAGGGCGTTGAGTCCGGCCAACTCCCCTGACGCGTCCGGCAGGGTCGCAGGTCTCCTTTTCTTAATTCCGCGAGTCAGCGCCCAAGGATACGGGCCCACGTTGATCTTCCTGATCGTGACGTGTAGGCTGGCCAGAATCAGTTCTTAGCTGCGGGCTTCTTGGTTTCGAAGCGAATTTCCTTCAGCATCTCCGACTGCCGGTAAAGCTCCGTTTTTCCCGAAGGAAACTTGTTGACGCTCAGCATGAAAGCGAGGACGTCGGCGTTTTGCTGGCGGGTTAAGCTGCCCGGCTTGGTCTGTGGCATGGTCTTGCGGATGCGATCGAAGAGGTCTCCCAAGGTCAATCCGTTCCAATTCGCCTGAAAGGCACCGCCTGTCAGGGGAGGAGCAGACTCGCCTCCGGTAAGCTGGTCACCGTGGCAGGCAGCGCACTCCTTGCGATAGACCGTCTCGCCGCGCTTGGCTTGTTCTTCGGTATAGACGCCGTCCCAAACGGAATGGTTTTCCGCGGTCGCTTGCGCTCGCAACACGCAAAACGACGAGACGATTACAACGAGGCCCGGTAGAAGGAGCGGTTTTCTCATTCTCCTGGTGTGGGCAGTGTGTAGGCGATGTATTCGCCAGAGTACGGCCCGCCGCTGACGGCCACCACGATGTACTGCTTGCCATGAACCATGTACGTCATGGGCGAGCCGGTTTGCGGAGCTGGCATGTACACCGCGCCGACTTCTTTACCGGTCGCCTTGTCATAAGCACGCAGCATCGCGCCACGCGGGTGATCCGCGGTTGTAGTGACTTGTCCTTCGCCGGCAATGACCAGCGTTTTCGTTACCAGCGTTCCAATGTTGTAGGTGGTCTGGCCGGTTCGCGGAACATTCATGCCTTTGAGGATTTCTGAATTGCGCACCACATCCGGCGTCTCGCCATGCGCAATCTGCCAGACGAACTCCCCTTTATCTAGATTAATGGCCGTAATCGTTCCATAGGGCGGCTTGATCAGCGGAAGGCCGTCAACATCAAGCCGTGTGAAGCCGCCACCGGCCGGTCGCTTCTTGGGCGGTTTCGGCGAATCGGCACCCGCGTTCTCCCCCGGACCGCGGAGGACCTCTACTTCTCTTCCGGCGGTTCCCGCGACGTAATTCATGTCGGAAACTTCCTTGGGCGGTGGGACCAACCCAATTGGCTCGACGCACGCGTTGCAAGCAAACAAATAGGCGATATGCGTTTCGGGATCGTAGGAGCCGCCGGGCCAGTTGGTCCCACCTGAAGCGGTGCCGAGCGTAAGCGTTCCGAGGGGGCTTTCGAGCTTGCTTACAATTGGCGGCGTGTAGACCGGACCCAGATGATAGTGAGAGACGATTTCCTTCGCTTTCTCGCGGAGCGCGGGGGTGAAATCGATTAAGTCATCGATGGAAACGCCGTTGCGACTGTAGGCCGGCGGCTTTGAAGGAATCGGCTGCGTCTTGGAATACCATTCGCCCGGCACATTGCCGACTTCCACCGGCTTTTCCGGCATGGGCCAGATGGGTTTTCCGGTGACGCGATCGAAAACATAGAGGAAGCCTTGTTTGGTGGGCTGTGCGACCGCTTTGACCGGTTTGCCGTCCACGGTGATGTCCGCAAGGATCGGCGCCGAAGAAATGTCCATGTCCCAGAGCGGGTGGTGGACCAACTGGAAATACCACTTGCGCACGCCGGTCTTCAGGTCCACGCAGACGAGCGTTTCTCCAAACAAATTGTTTCCGGGCCGGTGGCCACCGTAAAAATCGCTGGTCGGCGACTCCACAGGTAAGTACACGAGTCCGAGTTGCTCGTCCACACTGATTTGCGTCCACACGCCGGTGTTGCCCGTGTACTCCGCCGATCCCTTCTCCCAGGTGTCGTAGCCAAACTCGCCCTTCTTCGGAATGGTGTGGAAAATCCA